>Ga0073936_10011529_pt1 | contig 10678 bp, 3 predicted proteins | sample AliMusrvi5mmetaG_FD_87041 | JGI IMG/M metagenome (GOLD analysis project Ga0073936, IMG submission 87041) | Freshwater lake bacterial and archeal communities from Alinen Mustajarvi, Finland, to study Microbial Dark Matter (Phase II) - Alinen... | ecosystem: Environmental > Aquatic > Freshwater >... | reverse complement strand
TCCCCGTATTTTCCACCTGAACCCCGCTTCATGGTATTCCTACCCGCGTAGTAAGCCCCGCAGGGGAACCGTAATAATTCAGACCATTTCGGGTAGAATGACTCTTTCACAGGCTTTGCAACGGTCCTAATTTGCACCCATCAAAAGCATTATGAAAAACACGAAACCCATATGTAACGGAAACAGCAGCTGCAGCGCTGAAAACAGCCCCGGGGGAACCTTGCCGGCCACGGCCTGGAAACAGGGTTCTGCCTGCAACGGCCTGTTATGTTATCTTTTGGTTCGCGGACCATAATATATAGGATAAAAATCAAATCGTGGATATTCCGCGGCCATTCATGAACCAATAAAAAAACAACAACCCTTATCAAATCAACCACATTATGAGAAAAATTTTCCTGTTGTTCGCAGTCATCACGGCAGCACTGCTTGCCACAAACTGCAAGAAGGATCAGCCGGTCACCACCTCCGGCGCGACCTGTGACGTCTCCTTTAACATCAATTCGGTCACGCAGACAGGCGGACTAAAGTCAGCACTTGACATCAACTGTTCCACCTTCAAGGCCAATTATGTCATGTACAAGATCGACGGCGGCAACTTTGTCACCATCCCGGTTTTCTACGTCGGGAATATCCCTTACACCAACTCAATTAAATTATCGGCAGGGCAGCATACTATCAGTGAATTCATCGTTTATTCCGACAACAACACGCCGGCCTACCCCAACGATGACATCGTTTTATCATGCGCACCCCACGTTGGTAGTATCTACGGCCAGATGATCGCCAACCCGCTGAACTTTACCTTCACCGTATCCACCGACAAGAAAAACGAGATCAAGCTGGATGTTGTATGCTATGAAACCTCCACGTACGACAATTTTGGATTCGTCTATTTCAAACTGAACGAACTGATTGTGAAACGTCAAGTATTCTTCGGCGACTTCTGCATCAAGAACAAGGCCGATTATGTGGGTTCATCCTATGCGAACCAACCCGGCTGGGTAGGAACGGGTTACGGCGACGTTCCCGCGATCATGAAGATCGATGTGCTGCGGGGCGGCGTTTTCCAGGCCTCCTTCACCAACGAGGATGCAGCGCATGAATGGGGAAACAAGGTTGAGGTCAGTTACGTGGATTACAAGAACCAGACCGACATTTTCACCTTCAACCTCTATATTCTTGTGAAAGTGGGAAATTCATTCAGTTATGTACTCTTTAAAACCTGGACCTTCAACGACACCAGCAACATTACCGAAGGCACCGACGGGGTGGTCGACTTTGTTTTAGGCAACTGCTACGACCCGAACAACATGCCCGATTACCTGTTTGCCCCCTACATGAACCTTCCGACAACCGTTACCTATAATATCACGGCATGCCCAGGTGCGAACGGCGGATACGTGGATGCACTGATTGGCGGCATCGGCTCCGGGTTTGACATCTCCAACGGCACCTATTCTTCCAACTGCGCCGATCACAGCACCACGATCAACATCGGCCAGACATACAACATGACGGTCTATTCATCCCTCTACCCCGACCTGCTCCCGACCTTCGCCCAGGGTCCAAAATGGGAAAAGATCAACTGGCTCTACAACCACCTCGATTATTTCCCGGGTTACAAATGGTACCAGATCCAGGGAGCCATCTGGATGTTCGACGTTCCGGCATGGACCTTTTCCACGCCCGAAAACGGGATGCCGGCACTGACCGCGGCCGACCAGGCCATGATCACCAGCATGTACACCCAGATGAACTCTTTTGGCCTCGGGTACAAAGTACCGCCGGGTGGATGGGCCGCCATCATCTTCATCCCGGTAAATACCCCGGGCAACGCCACAACGGCACTCGTTCAGACCATGTTCATCAAGATCGACCCGTGATCGCGCTCCTTGTGAACAAGGCATGACACAGGCAATAAACTCCCCGCCCCGGATCAATGGCCTGGGCGGGGAGTTTTCTTTCACCTCCTCCCTGCATCCGCGTATTAACCCCTGTTTGTTACACGTATTTATTTGTTGACGTTCGGGTATTCTTCCTCTATGATACGATCAGTCCAGTCCCTTCCTTTGTCGTCACCCAATGACCCCCATGAACAATCTTCACGAATCCCGGTTTGCACGCACCGAAAATGAGCCGGGCGCAGCCATCAAACTGCTGGTTCCCGACATCTCCGACCTGTTCTGCATGAATCTCCGGTTTCTTATCACCGAGATCATCCAGTTGCGGGTGATCATCGCCTTTTCAAACAACCGGCGACTTTCGAGACTGCTCGATTATGAGAACGACTGCATCTTCCTGGCCAATTACCCGTGGATCAAAAAATTCGGGCTGCAGGCGACCTTCGGCCTCATTGCAGCGCATCCGCAACTTAAACTCCTGGTTTACCTCACGCCCAACGAGGTGCGGAAGTCGATCCCCATCTTCAACCTGGGCTCGAAGGGATTCTTTACCGATGCGGTGACCCGCGTTGAATTCCAGCAGGGGCTGGCGCGGCTCGGGCGGGGGGAGACCTTTTATTCGCAGGATTTCATCCGCAGGCTGCTCACCCCCGAGCTAGATCCGGAACCGGAAGTACAGAAACCGGTGAAAATCTCAAAGCTGGAGCGGCGGATCTTCGCGATGATCCTGAAAGGACTTACCGACCGGCAGATCGCCACCCGGTTGTCGATGACCCTTCCGGCCGTGACCATGGCGCGCGGCCGGCTGAACTACAAATTCGGCGACCGCGATTGCGAGGACCTCATCAGGCCCGGAGGGAAGGAGCCGAAATTCGTCCCGTACGAGCTCGATTTCCCCGGGGATTCCGGCAACGGGGAGCAAAAATACACCGTATATCTACGGTAAAAACGCCGGGCTTAATACCCGGAGAGGATTACCCCCGCTGTTTCTTTCAACAGGTATATTCTCCTGGCCTGCAGGGGTATTTATTCAATTGCTTTCGGGTAGAATGCCTCTTTCACAGCATATGGTTCGGTTATAATTTGCATAGCGTGACAATACCATTACAAACGCGTCATTAACAGTCCTTTCGCCATGAATTTACTCATCATTCACCACGATCCGGGGATCAGGACCCTGATCGGGAATTATATTGAAAGCCCGGGTGACCGTTGCATTTATTCCCACAGCGCCGGCGATGCCGTCAGGATCCTCGGCGAGGAGCCGATCAGCCTCTCACTGGTGATCGTCACCTGCACGGAGGACATCGACCTGCTGAAGAATATCGCCGCGAACTGCCCCGGCTTCGACCCGCTGATCGCCGGCGGAAACGGCTTCAGGGAGACCGCCGGCTCCCTCCGGAAACAGAGTCTCAAGACCTTCAGGCTCCCGCAGCGGTTCAGGCACATGCTGCGAAACCTCGACAACCTCGACTCCGGCAGCGCCCCGGGAACCATCCACACCGTTTCGCTGAACTGACCACCCCGCAATGGGCTGGCCCGATTGCAATAAAATGTTCATTCAAATGATTACAGACCCATCCAACCAAATGAAAACCAGCCGCATGACCTCTGCCACCTTCCCACAGCGCTGGTCGCCCGGGCGCGGGCCCTAGCGGCTGCACCGGAGTTCGGACATTTCTCTCTATATATATTTCCGCACACCTTTTTCTTTTCATTTATTAAACACACTAAACCAACAATTTATGAAAAAAACATTTACACTGCTCATTGCACTCCTCACGTTGTGCAGTGTTGCATTTTCGGCCAGTTATACCATCAAGGTATACAGTGCCACGGCCACGGCCGTGGGGGCGATTGCAACCAATACGCAACAGGTAATCGGTACCGGCTCCTGGTATAACAATCCGGCGTTTGCCTCCCCACCCACGAGCACAGCTAATAAGATGGAACTTTATCTTCCATTAGCCGACCTTGGCACATTTACGATCGACCAGATTGCCTCCCTGTCATTCTCAACAAAAAAGATGGCGCCGGTTGGCACTAATGTGGATTTTTACTGGAGTATTTACACCAACCCTTACACTGGAGGTTTCGCATCCTGGTATGGACAGCGCCTTACCTCCGAACCCATGTATTATAATGGGTACAACGCACCCTACAATGCATGGTCATCCTATCAGACTACAGGCACAACCAACCAGATGACCTTTTTTGATTCCAATCATTCACCATACGGTTATTCTGGCGCACCAACCCTTACTGACATCCAGTCCGGGCCTATTAACTTCAATTACACTGCTCCCTATTGGACTATGGGTTCAGGAATCGATTATGGTGCCCAAACAGTGAAATCTATATCCTTAGCCACAGGTAGTGCATGGAATGCAACGATGTTATCCTACCTCGACGATATCGTCATCACCCTGAACAATGGCAATGTTTACACTTATGATCTGGAAGCGGGCAACCCGACACCGACAACACAGGTGCAACCACCTGCCGCGACCGGTTGTGATCTTTATGATTTTCCGGTAACGGTCAAGGATTTTTCCAACATCGGGGCCATCTCCCTGACATTGAATTTTGATCCCTCGGTGCTTTCATACCAGTCCGTTACGGTGAATCCGCTCCTGGCTCCAGGTCTGGCATATCCCCCGGGAGTTGTTCCGGGTACCCCGACACAATTCAGACTGGGATATATCGGAACCGCACCCATTCTTGCCGATAACGATGTGCTGTTCACCCTGCATTACAAATTGCTTCCCGCTGCTTCAGGGGGAATGACCAACCTGACATGGAATACCGACAACTGTGAATATTCAGGCCCGGGCGGAACCCCGGTTTATACCAGTTACTATTTGGACCTTGACTGGACCATTCCTGTAAGGCCTGTTAAAAACCTTAATACTGGCGTAGAATACTGTAAGATACAAACAGCTATTGATGCCGCCAGTCCTGGACATACTATTACTGTGGCTGCCGGAATATATTCGGAAAACATCATTGTTAATAAGTCTTTGACCATTCTTGGACCAAAAGCCAACGTAGATGGTTGCGATCCATCCCGTGACGGAGTAACAGGAGAGGCAATTGTTTATCCTGCCACTGCTGCGATTGCATCCGGTGAAATTTTCCATGTGACTGCATCAAATGTATCTATTAAAGGATTTACAATCAATGGAGATAACCCGGCACTTACCAGCGGATTTACAAGCACGAATGGTGCTGATATCGATGCAGGTGAAGGTATTACTGTTTATGTTGACAATGTAAACAACCTGACAGTTTCCAATAATATCTTCAAAAATCTTTCGTACTTCGGAGTAACGTTATTTGGCGCTTCTTATAGCGCCCCTGCAACATCTGGTCATAATATTTCGCATAATAAATTCCAGGATTTCGGAACTTATGATGCCACTTCAGGAGTTGACAGATGGGGTGGTGGTGTGTTACTGTATGACAACCAATATGCCGCAGTAACCAATAACTGCATGACGAATGTTCGTATTGGCGTTCAAACCGGGAATTTCAGCCAGGCCAACCCTGGTGCAGTAACTTCCCAGGTGATCGCCGACAATACGATCCAGTCACGGCGTCGTGGAATATTCCATAACCTCCACTACAGCAATACTTCTCCATATACCCTGACAAATAACAACCTCACTGCATTGGCGAATGCCAATGAAACCGCATACTGGGACGGCATTATGTTGGGCTCTCTCTCAGTACCCTGGACATGCAATGGCAATACAATCGATGGAGCAGGCATGACATTACCGACTTATGGATACCAGATTTGGAATGTTGCATCAGCAAGTCCTGCTTTAATCAGTGGCGGAAGCGTTTCCAATGTCACCATCGGCGTCTTTGCGAATAACTTCGAAGGCTATAACAGTGATGGCGGAGACGGTGCTCATGCAACCGTTAGCGGAGTTACAATGACTACCAATGTAAATGGAATTGGTATTCGACTTCTTGATAGTCCGAGCAGCACTTCTCATGCACAGGTAAACCTGACGGTTACCGGATGCACGATCTCAGGTGGTGCCGAAGGTGTGAAATTCGAAAAGACAGCAACTGGAATCGTTGGCGGTAACATCAGTGCCAACAATATATCAGCTTCTGCCATGGGCATCGATGTAACCAGCCTGGTTACTTCTGCAACAAACGGACTGACCCTCTCCGGGAATAATATTACCGTTATAGGTCAGTTAGCCGGCGGAAATCCAACAACAGGTATTTTCCTGAGAAAAATCACAGGGACTACCGCTGCATCCATTGCAGGCAATACAATTACCGGTCCTTATTACGGGTACCTTGTTTACAACATGAACACCACCGCTCAAACGACAATCACCGGTGGTACAATCAGTGGAATCATGCAGGGTTTGTCAGCAATGAACATTGATCCTGCCGGATCAGGCGTTTGGGCCCCGTCAAATATGGGTGTAAGCACCATTACAATGTCAGGTTTTGCAGGCAATTACCCGGCACTTCCAAACACCAACTTCCATTCAGGTGTATATGTATATACCGGTGGAAGCAATATGGCCGATGCCATCACAGCAGCAATTTACAAGGTAAGCGTAACCGGAACCCAAAAGGTTCAGCAGGATTGCGCCGGTCTGTCATTTGCTGACTTCTCAACTGGTTCGGGAACACGGCAGAATATTACTGTCACGGAATGTACGCTGACAGGCAACTATAACAGGGGTATCAATATCAGGGGTTTAAACGCCCTGGTTAATATTAGCACCTCAACACTCACCGGCAATGGGTTTGATCCGTTTGGTCCTGGTGGAAACGATGGCTTTGGGATCATTGTCAGAGAAGGTGCTACCGCAGTTGTTCACAACAACTTTATCACGAACCCTGCAACTGTTACAGCTCCTTACATTGTAAGTGCAATGTGCACCGACAAGGGTAGTGCCACAAATGCCACAATCAACGCCACAGAAAACTCACTTGACCAGAACGGAAATACTTCCGGCTGGCTGGCATACAATGGAAGTGGCACTTTAAATGCAACCTGCAACTGGTGGGGAACCGCAGTGGCGGCAAGTATCGCTGCCACAATTAATGGCGTAGTAACCTACTATCCATCCTGGTATACCACCGGCGGGGATAATCTATTCCTCCCAGGCTTCCAGCCAACAGGCGTTTGCCAGGGAACCCCGATATCCCTCACCTGTGCGACTGATGTCACCGAGGCCTCATGTCAAAGCCAGGGCACGATCAATACCAAATTCGCCAATTGGCTGGGCTCAGCTTCTGCTTTAGGCTGTGCTGGATCATTGACTACGACTCCCACAAACCCTGCAGCTCCTTTAGCATGTGGTGGCAGCACCCAGGTTACATGGAATTATACAAGTGATTGCGGCAACCTTACCTGCACCAAAACCTTTACAGTTACCGCAGCACCTGCAGTTCAGATTACCTGCCCTGCAGACGTTACAGTAAACCAAACCCAGGAAAAAGATCCTTTTGCTACTGGTTATGCCACGGCTACCAATTGCAGTGAACCATCCGTTGTTACCTATAATGATGACCGGAGTAATCTGAATCTCTGCAATGCAACAGGATATATTACACGTACATGGTCAGTTACCAATTCCTGCGGAAGCACGGCAACATGTCAGCAGAAGATAACTGTAACTGATGTTAACGATCCTGTTCTTGCGGCATGTCCTGCAGACATAACCAAGAATACGGATCCCAATGCATGCACTGCAGTTGTAAATTACGTTCTACCCACCGCCACTGATTTTGGATACTTCCAGGGCTTTGAAAACCCAGCCTGGCTGAGCGGGAACTATGTTAATAATCCCTCCACCGACTGGAATGAATACAACAGCCCGATTACAAGGGTTGTCTCAGGTACGGATGGGATTGTATCAAAATCAGGAGGTGCTCATGCAGTTATCAATTCGACGTCTAATATTATCCCCAACACTACCGGAGCCACAAGTCGTCTTGGCGGCTATAACGGTACGTTTGGGACTGGCTTTATTTCCAGTGTCGATGTGTATTTTAACATGAGTGACCCACGCCTTGCCCTTGGAACCTACGGATGGGATCTTGACCAGGCCGTATGCAACAATACAGGTGGCTTCCTGCGTGATTTCATTTATCACGTTGGCGGGGATAATACCGGCATTTATGTTTGTGTTGGCAACGGCTCCAGTGATGCTATACCGGGTATGACTCCTGCTGAGATCCAGGCACAACCTCACGCCACTATTCTTACCGGCACTCCGTCAGGATGGTATACGATGAAATGGGAATCGAGAAATGATGCAGGTTTCCTTGCAGTAGATTTTACCATCAGTGATGCCTCAGGCAATTTGGTATGGACAACCACGATTACAGGGACCGATGCCATTGCTACAGTAGGTGGAAACCGCTATATGTGGTTCAACTTCATTGCAGCAGATAAACTGGCCATTGACAACACCACCTTACTGCGTAAGCCTATAGTTACTTCAGTTCCTGCCAGCGGCACTACTTTTGCTGTGGGCACCACACCGGTGACTGTCACGGCAACGGATGCATGCGGTAAAACAAGTACATGCAACTTCAATGTAAACGTTGTGGACAATGTGCCGCCAACGCTTAACTCTCCCCCGGCCATTCTTACACAGTGTGTTGAACCGGCTCCATATGCCGATTACGCAGCATTTGCGCAGGCGGGCGGAACAGCTGGCGACAACTGCGCCATTGATGTATCATCATTTGCTTTTGTAGGTGATGTGAAGAGCAACGAATCCTGTGCTCACCGGTATACCATCACCCGTACCTACAAGATCAAGGATGTAAACGGCAACTGGAACAACTGTTCACAGGTTATCACGGTCAATGACAACACGGCGCCTACCGGTACCGCTCCTTTGGGCACAACCGGGATCAATGCCTGTTACATTAATGAAACCACGCCTCCGCAGGGCACCCCAGTCTTTGATCCCATTGCAGCAGCAGCCGGCTATACCGACAACTGCAGCGGGACCATAACTGCCACCCTTACGGGAACAACAGTCACTGGCAACAATTGCAACTGGACCGTGACCTATACCTTCAAGGTAGCCGATGCTTGTGGCAATGAACTCACCGGGCAAACCATCAAGTACACCGGCGGCAACACAACGCCCCCTGCTGTACCTGCAAATGGTACTTCAACCGTTCAGTGTCTTTCGGCCATAACCACCCCGACTCCACCAGTGGTAACTTCCTGCGGTGCGACCATCACACCCACCGGACCAGTTATCTCGGATGACCCGGCTTCCCTGACCTGCGAAGGTACCAGGACCTATACCTATACCTATACCGCCTGCACAGGTGTGTCCTCGGTCTGGAAATTCATCTATACGATCGATCATACAACTGCCCCTGTGGTACCTGCAAACGTCACCAAAACAGTATCATGCCCGGCCGATGCAGTGGCTCCGACATTGTTGTCGAACGTTGTTGATCAGCAACAACTGTTGGTTGCTACCGATTTAACCACTCCAAACTGGACTGATTTTACTTCAATCGGACAATCATTTACCTGTGGAACCACAGGATGGTTAACTCAGCTTGATTTAAGAGTTGGAAGTCTGGTTGCAACCCAGAACTTTACCCTCCAGATATACCAGGGCAATGGTATTACCGGCACCTTACTTTATAACGGAAGCCATTCTTTGTCCGCCACTGGCTGGCAATCTCTTACCATACCACAAACCCTTGCCCCTTACCTTACTGCAGGGCAACAGTATACCTTCTGGCTGACCTCCTTTACTTACAACCAGTTAGGACTCTTATGCATGCATCCGGATGTATATCCCGGCGGTGTTTCAATGGATGGTTGTACATCCGGTTGTTCACCAGCCTATGCCTGGCAACAATGGCCTGCCTTTGACCTGGTTTTCAAGACCTACATGTCGGTTGTACCCGTTGTTACCGATGTTTGCGGTATGGTTATTCCAACTCCGACACCCACCGTTACGAACGTTCCCGAACCAATAGTTTGTGAGGGTACTACAACCTACAAATATGTTTATACGGATTGTTCAGGAATGTCTACGAACTGGTTTTATACTTATACAGTTGACTACTCTGGTGGTTTGACAGTACCAACACCAGGTGTAGCAACAGTATCTTGCCCAGCGGCATCACAGGTGGCACCCGCTACAACTTCTGTCAAGGATGCTTGTAACAGAGATGTAAGTGCCGTATTGGTAAGTCATGACCCTGCACCTTCCTGCAATGGAGATGTGGTTTGGCATTATACCTATACCGCTTGCGATGGGACAACTATTGTTCCCTGGACCTACACTTACCATGTAGTTTATTCTGGTGGCTTGACAGCTCCAGTAGCAGGTGCATCAACTGTTTCTTGTCCTGCAGCATCGCAGGTAAAGCCAAATACTACTGATATTACCGACGCGTGCAACAGAAATGTTAGTGCCGTATTGGTAAGTCATGACACTGAACCTTCATGCAACGGAGATGTGGTTTGGCATTATACCTATACCGCTTGCGATGGGATAACTATTGTTCCCTGGACCTACACGTACCATGTAGTTTATTCTGGTGGTTTGACAGCTCCAGTAGCAGGTATATCAACTGTTTCCTGTCCTGCAGAATCGCAGGTAGCGCCTAGTACTACCGACATTACCGACGCGTGCAACAGAAATGTTAGTGCCGTATTGGTAAGTCATGACCCTGCACCTTCATGCAATGGAGATGTGGTTTGGCATTATACCTATACCGCTTGCGATGGGACAACTATTGTT
>Ga0073936_10011526_pt1 | contig 10681 bp, 5 predicted proteins | sample AliMusrvi5mmetaG_FD_87041 | JGI IMG/M metagenome (GOLD analysis project Ga0073936, IMG submission 87041) | Freshwater lake bacterial and archeal communities from Alinen Mustajarvi, Finland, to study Microbial Dark Matter (Phase II) - Alinen... | ecosystem: Environmental > Aquatic > Freshwater >... | reverse complement strand
GGGAATGCGAAATGACACGGTCTATCAACGCGGCCGCGACCTGATGGTGGTCCTCGATGTCTCCCGCTCCATGCTGTCGAGGGATGTCCATCCAAGCCGGTTGGGCCGCGCCAAAGTTGATCTGCAGGATCTCATCAAGCAGCTCCGGGGCGACCGGGTCGGCCTGCTCGCCTTCCGCGGCAAGCCCCTGCTGCTCTGCCCGCTAACCACCGACTATGGGTTTCTGTCACAAGCGCTGGATGGCGCCGATGTGGACTCCGCCCCTCCCGGGGAGACCGATATTGGTGACGCCATCCTGGAGGCACTCCAGAATTTCCAGGGCGATGAAGGTTCCCACAAGGCCATCGTCCTGGTGTCGGACGGCGAAGATCTCGCCGGAAAAGTCGCCGAGGCCACGGCCAAGGCGAAGGAACAGGGCGTGGCCATTTTCACCGTGGGTTTCGGCAGCACCGAAGGCGCGCCGGTCCCCTCCGCCGCCAACAAACGCGAGACCATGAGCTTCCAGGGACAACCTGTGGTATCCAAGCTGAATCACGAAGTTCTCCGCACTCTCGCCGAGCAGACCGGCGGCGCCTATGTTCCGGTCGGTCTCGCCAACGTGAAACTCGGCGATCTCTACCGCAACCACCTGAGCCGCATCTCCGCGCGCGACTTGGAAGAGTCGGTCCAGCGCCGCCATATCGAACGCTATCAATGGTTTCTCTTCCCTGCGCTTCTGTGTTTCCTCGCCATCGCCTTCTTGAGCCGCGGACAGATCGCGGTGAGAAGACGGCAGACAACAGACTTCAGACCTCAGACATCAGACCCCAGACCTCAGACCTCAGACAACAGACATCAGACCAGCAGAAAGCCAGAAAGATCCCTCGTCACTCGCCCCTCTTCCCGAAGTCTATTGTCTGGGGTCTGGAGTCTGTTGTCTGTTGTCTGGTGTCTGGGGTCTGGGGTCTGGGGTCTGCCCGCGTGGGGTCAGCCCGCTTCCGCCGCTGTCACCAACGCCCCGGTGGATCGCGACTTGAGGGCGCGGGTTGTCCCGCCCGGCCGGGAGGGGGCGCGGCTGGCTCAAAAGCTCTACCTCCTTGGGAAATATGACGAGGCCGCCGAAACCTATCAAGCCGCATCCGGCACCGCGGCCAGCGCCAATCGGGACGATTACCTGTTCAATGCCGGATGTGCCTTCATGAAGGCCGGGAAAATGGAGGATGCGGCGGACGCCTTCCGCAGCCTTACCGACGTGGAAGGCAACCTGGGTTCATCCGCCGCCTACAACCTTGGATGCGCCCTGTTCAGCGCCGGTTCGGCGCCCTTGATAAAAGACGCCGCCACCCCGCCCGATCCCGAAGCGGCGGAACACCAGGTGCAATCCCTGAAACAGGCGGGCACCGCATTCCAGAAGGCGTTGCGCCAAAAACCGGATGATGCCGGCAGCCGGAAAAATCTCGCCGTGGTTTCAGGAATCACCGGCGAGGTCGAGGAGCAGGCAAAAATCATCCGGCTCATGGCGGAACATGGCCAGGCACAACCCGGTGCGCTCGCGGACATGATGCTCCTGCAACAACGCAAACTCATCCGCGATATTCCCATCGCCTTCACCAACACCACGCCCTCCCTCATTGAAGGACTGGAATCCCTTGCCATGGACGAAGACACGACCGCGGACCTCATGATCCCGCTCAAGGGGAAATTACTGCAAGCCATGTCACAATCCCAGTCTTCCGGCAACAACACAAACGCCCAGCAGCAGATGGCCATGGTGAACGCCTTCGCGGAGGCGGTCCGCGATGAAATGTTTGGCGCCGCCACCGCGCTGCGCAATCTGGACCGCTCCGCTTATCCCACCGCCGTCAAGGCCGAGTCCTCGGTGTATACACTCTGGAAAGGCATCGCCGGTTATCAGCAACTTCTGCGGGAAGATATTGAACGCCAGACGAACGCCATCACCCTGACCGCGCCAAATCTGAAGTCGCCCACCGATGAACTGCGCAAGGCGGTCGGCATCCAACAGGCCGAAGCGCTCAGCCTGACCGGCCTGTTCAAGGAACGCTTCGAACAGACCGTCCCGGCGGAAGGAATCAGCCGCCCCGTCCAGCAGACCTCCACAAACCAGCCGGCGGGAACCAATGCCATGGAACAGGTTCTGTCAGCGGCCGACCGCGCCAAAATCGTGACGTTGTCCGGGCAGGCCATCACCGCTCAGACCGCGGCCGACAAGGCCGCCACGACCGATCTCACCGTCTCGCTCCCGCATCAGCGCCAGGCTTACGCCTTGCTCAAGGAAATCGAGAAACTTCTTCCCAAGGAAAAGCAGTCTCAAAACAACCAGCAACAACAGCAGCAAAATCAGAACCAGGATCAAAAGAAGAACCAGCCGGAGCAGCAGCCAAAGGAGCCGCCAAAACCCCAGAAGCAACCCGAGAAACAGGAACCCAGGAAAGGTGAGATGTCGCGGGAGGATTTGAAGCGGTTGCTCGACAAAGTCAAGCAAAGGGAACAGGAGCACGAGCAGGAAAAACGTGACCGTGATGCGGCCATTCCGATGTCTCCTGCTGAAAGAGACTGGTAAAGGGAATGCATCTTGACCATTGACCATTCAACATGGAACCGAACGAGGCGCACATTCCTCTCTCAGTTCACTGCCCACTGCCCACTGCCCACTGTCCTCTGTCTTCTTTTCTTTATTCTTGCCCCCCTCTCCGCCTTCGCCGCCGCCCCCTCCCTCGAGGTCAACGTCAGCCGCGACCAGATCTACCTGGGCGAATCGGTGCTCATTGAAGTCAAGGTCGGGGGAGCCGACAACCCTCCCCCCCCGGACATCTCGGCCCTTCAAAACGGTAAACCTGAACTGTTGGGAAGCCAGTCCTCGAGCCACTACAGCATCACCATCATCAACGGCCAGATGCGCAGGGAGGGATTCAGTGGCCGCACGTTCACCTATAAACTTACCCCGGTAACCGAGGGCAGGGTCGTCACCGGCCCGATCACGGCGACCGTCGCCGGGGAGACCTTGAGCGCCACCGGCCCCACGGTCACCGTCACCGGCGTAACCCGGCAGGAGTCCGTCTCCATCGCGGTCACCGCCTCTCGTGACACCGTGCTGGTGGACGAACCTTTTGACATCCGTCTCGCCGTCAGGATCCGCCGTCTTCCCGGCCGATTCTCCGATACCGACCCGATATTCCCGAATGACCCGCCGCGTATCGAATCGGAATTCCTGAACGCAAAGGAGATTGACGGGCTCAAGGGGCCGGATTATCAACACCTGTTAAACGACCGGCTCACGCCGCGAAACCAGCCGGGGTTCACCATCAACAATTACACCGTGCAGGCCGACCCGTTTGATTTCAGCGCCATGATGAATCCGCAGGGGATTCCCGCCCGGTTCAAACTCGAGCGACGGGCTGTCGAGGAGGCCGGCAAGGCCTACTGGGAATACGGCGTCACCGTTCCATACTCCCCCCTGGCCGAAGGGTCCTACACATTCGGGCCCGTGCTGTTCAAGGGCAATGTCCCCGCCAGGGTTGACGGGAACGGGAACGCCTCGGGTGTTTCCATATTTGCCGTCGGCCCGGCCGCCATCGTCCGGGTCGTGCCGCCACCCGAGGCCGACCGTCCCGACTCCTACATCGGCGCCATCGGGAGCAACCTTGTGGTCGAGGGAACTCTGGACGCCCAAACCTGCAATGTCGGGGATCCTCTGACCTTGACCCTATCCCTTGAGGGCTCCGTCCAGATGCGCAACATCACCCCGCCGAAATTGAGCCTCCAAACATCCTTGCTTGAACATTTTGAAGTCTACGACGACACGGTGCAAACGCTGAAACACGACCCCGTGCGGCAGTACGCCTATACCCTTCGCCCCCGTCATCCCGGGTCGTTTGAGCTTCCGCCGGTCGAGGTATCCTATTATGACGTGACGACCCGCCGCTATCATACGACAAGAACGCGGCCCATCCCCCTGAAAGTCAGGCAGGCGGCGGAAATCACCGCGGCACAAGTGATCGGGGGATCAACCAATCAGGCCATCCGACTGCACCGGGACGAGGAGTCCGCCATGCGTCCCGCCGGAATGCGCTGGGAAACCGGCGGATCCATCGCGACCCCGCTTCTGGGTCCGCCCTTCAGGTTGGCGGTCCTGGCCGCCATCGGCCCCCTCTTGTTCTGCCTGAGTCTGTTCTGCGTTCTGCTTCACCGGCATTGGCCCGCAATCCGGGAAACGAGGCGGCGCCGGACCGCGTTTTCGCGGGCCCGGGCGGCCCTCAAATCAACCCCGCCGCAAGACCTCTGCTCCGTCCTCAGGGGCTATCTGTCAGACCGGTTCACCTTGAAAACGAACTCCATGACCCCGTCAGAGGCCCGGTCCCTGCTGGTGTCCAGGGGTATCCCCGCCCCCCTGGCGCAACACTTTTCAGACCTGATGCAACATCACTTCAACGCGTCCTTTGAAACCTCCACGGCAGCGGGTCCCGTCAATACCACAGAACTGGCCTCGTCACTCGCGACGATCGAGCAGGCACTCGAGACCGTGCGGAAAAAGTCCGGGGCCCGACGCCTGCTGATCCTCCTGACCCTGCTTCTCGCCCCCCTGCGGGGGTCCGCCTCCACCCCGGCGGAACGGGCTTTCATCTGGGATGAGGCCATGTCGGACATGAGTTCCGCCCATACCCCGAAGGACTTCCTTGACGCGGCTGCGGTCTTCCAGAAGCTGGCCGACCGCGGAATCCGTAATTCCACCCTGTTCTATAATCAGGGCACCGCCCTCCTGCTGGCCGGCAAGCCCGCGGAGGCCATCGGGGTGCTGCTCCGTGCCGAACGGTACGGCGGCTGCACGCCGGATATCCGGCGCAACCTCGCCATCGCGGAAGCGGGGAAAGAGGGGCTGAAGGCGCCGGTTGACTCCTGGCTGAGGCTGGTTCTCTTCTGGCACTACGGATTCGCCTGCGCCACCCGCGCCCTGCTTGCGGCCGGCGCATTCTCGGGGCTTTGGCTGGCCTGGGCGCTGGGAATGCTCGGCGCCCGGCGGACCGGAAAGACCGTGAGCCTCTTATGCCTTATTCTTCTCGCCGCCTTCGGCTCCAGCGTCCTGGCCACACTCCAGCAGGAAAGCCGTGTTCAACGCCCGACCTCCTTCATCACCTCCGACAACACCTCCCCCTGAATGAGTCACCACGAAACGCATGCCTTTTATGTCGGTTTTTTCTTGTTCAAGACCATTCACTCACCTAGCATGACCCGATTTTCAGTGTCCTCCCATCTCGAAACGGGATTAGACTCAACGCATGACAGAGACCGTCAAGACAGTAGAACAAACCGCCTCATCGCGGACCAGCGGCTCGGGCAATAACGCCCTGCCGGGGGTTGTCTTTTACAACCTGTCCGATCTGCTCGGCCAACCCGTGCGCTATGACGACGAGGCCCGCCCCTTTGGACACCTCTATGACATCGGCGGCTCAACCCAGACCGCCTATCCGCTGTCCATCAGTCTGGATGTCACCTCCCGCGGCGATCACCTGCTCCTGCCCTGGAGTTCCGTAAAGATCATGACGGCGAAGGAAACCGTCATTTCCCGCACAACCGAACCGGCGCCGACGGCGGACTTCTGGGCGCGCCGCGACGTACTGGACGACCAGGTGGTGGATGTGTCCGGAGCCCAGGTGCTGCGCGTCAATGACGTCCATCTCATCTATTCCGAAAATAAAATCATCTTCGGCCATGTCGAGGTCGGACTGCGCGGCATCCTGCGCCGGTTGCGATTCGAGCGCCCGATCGCCTTCCTCGCACAGTGGCTATTCGACTATACCCTCAAGGATAGTTTCGTCACCTGGCGTCACATCCAAGTACTGTCCCCCGGCGGTGTCCCCGGGGGCGTCCGGGTCTCCAAGACCTCCGAGCGATTGGCCGACATCCATCCGGCGGAACTGGCCGACATTCTGGAACAACTCGGCGTCAAGGACCGTCAGGTTCTGTTCAATTCCCTGTCGGTCGAGACCGCCGCCGACACGCTCGAGGAGATCAATCCCGAGTTTCAGCGCACGCTGGTCTCTCATGGCGATCCCGGCCGGGCGGCGGACATCCTTGAAGAGATGCCTCCAAACGAAGCCGCCGAGGTCCTGCGCGATCTCGGACCCGACGCCGAGGGCCTCATCAACCGGATGGAGAACGGGGCCGCCGCCGAGATGCAGACCCTGCTGGCCCACAAGGAGGAAAGCGCCGGCGGCGTGATGGATCCCAACTGCATCGAGGCTCAAACCGAAAGCACAGCCGCTTCGATTTGGGAAAGGCTCAGGACACTTCCGCCCGAGGTCAAGGTCTACAATCTCATTTACGTGGTTGATGGGAACCGGGTCTTGAAGGGGGTCATCAGCCTGCGCGAACTGTTCCGCGCTGATCCCAACGCCCTCCTGTCGGGTATCATGAACGAGGTTCTGGTTCATGTGACCCCGGATACCCGGCTCAGGGATGTGACCCGGGAATTCGCCAAATTCGGGTTCCAGGCCATTCCGGTTGTTGACGCCGGCGGTGTGTTCCTGGGCATCGTCCGCTTCGACAGCGTGCTGTCACAACTGGCTGATTATCTGAAGGATTGACGGGGACGTTATGACACGGTGGAAAAACTGGAAAGCGCATCTTGCCCTGTTCGCCATGGTTGTGGGACCGGGCATCATCACCGCCAACGTGGACAACGACGCCGGCGGTATCGCGACCTATTCCGTCGCGGGCGCGACGTTCGGCTATTCGCTGTTGTGGGTCCTGGCGCCAACCTGCCTCCTGCTGGTGCTTGTCCAGGAAATGTGCAGCCGGATGGGCGTGGTGACCGGCAAGGGGCTTTCGGCCCTGATCCGGGAACGGTTCGGGCTGGGCGTATCGTTCTACCTGATGCTGGCGCTGTTTTTCACCAATCTCGGAAACGTCATCGCCGACTTCGCCGGGCTTGCGGCCAGCGCGGAAATCTTCGGCCTGCACCGCATGTGGGCCGTTCCCATCGGAGCCTTCCTTCTCTGGCACATGGTCATCAAGGGTTCCTACCGGACCATTGAGCGGGTCTTTTTTGTCGCCTGCGTCTTTTACGTTGCGTATCTGATATCGGGATTCCTGGCCCACCCGGACTGGAAGACCGCGGCCTATCAGAGCGTTGTGCCAACCAACTCCTGGACCAGCGCCTCGTTCTACATGATCGTGGGCATCGTGGGCACCACCATCGCGCCCTGGATGCAGTTCTACCAGCAGGCCAGCGTCGTGGAAAAAGGGATTCCGCTGAAACACTACCGGTATTCGCGGTGGGATACGATCGCCGGCGCCATCGTGGTTACGGTTGTCTGCTACTTCATCGTTCTGGCCTGCGCCGCCACCCTGCACAAGGCGGGAATCATCATCGAAACGGCGGGGGATGCGGCAAAGGCTCTGCAACCCGCGGCAGGGAATTATTGCGCGGGATTGTTCGCCTTCGGCCTGATGAGCGCCTCCCTCTTCGGGGCGGCCATCCTGCCGATCTCCACGGCCACCAGCATATGCGAGGCCATGGGCTGGGAGCGGGGGGTGGACCGGAAATTCACCGAGGCCCCCCATTACTATTCCCTCTACACCGTGGTGCTCTTTGTCGGGGCGGGCGTGGCGCTGGCCGCAAGCAATAAAATGCTGGTGCCCATCATGCTTTTCTCGCAGGTCATCAACGGGGTCCTGCTGCCGATCGTCATTTTCTTCATGCTGCGGATCACGAGCGACAAGACCATCATGGGCGCCTATACCAACGGGAAGTGGTTCAACATCGTTGCCTGGTCGGGTGCGATCATCACGGCGCTCATCAGCATCATCATGGTCGTGATGACCCTGATCCAATAGGCCCTATTGCACGGATTTTCCGGCCATCAGCTTCATGACCGCCGCATGCGCCGCCGCGGTCTCGGCCACGCGTTTGCTGGATCCCCGCCCCTCCCCCAGCAAGGCTCCGCCCACCAGAGCCTCAATAACAAAATTTTTCTGGTGCGGCGGACCTTCTTCCGAGACACACCGGTATTCCGGACCGTGCCCATATAACCGCTGGGAGATTTCCTGGAGTTTGCCCTTGGGATTATCCTCCCAATCCTCGACCGGTGTGGACTGCGACAACGGGAGCAGGAGTTTGACGACGATCTTCTCGGCGGCCTTGACCCCGCCATCCAGGTAGGCGGCGCCGATCACGGCCTCCATGCCGTCCGCCAGCAAGGTCTCGCGGAACCGCCCGCCCGCCTGTTCCTCGCCCTTCCCGAGCCGGACATAATCACCCAAGCCGATCTCCCGGGCCACCCCCGCCAGCGCCTTCCCGCTCGTCACCCGGCTTCTTAATTCCGTAAGGGTCCCCTCATCTACACCGGCATGCATCCGGTAGAGGTGGGCGGCCACCAGAAACCCGACCACCGAGTCGCCAAGGAATTCGAGGCGCTGGTTGTCGGTTTCAACATCCCGGGCCTCAAAGCGATAGGACCGGTGGAGCAGCGCCATGTCCAGAAGCGAGCGGTCGCCGAACTTGTAGCCCAACCGCTTTTCAAGTTCCCTGTAAGGATTCGGTTTTCTCAAACTGAGCAACATGGTCCCTGTCCTTCTACGCCCGCGGATGGAACTGCTGATGCACCGACTTCAGCCGGTTCTGGTCCACATGGGTGTAGATCTGCGTCGTCGCGATGTCCGCATGACCCAACATTTCCTGAATCATACGCAACGGGGCGCCGTTGGCGAGCAAATGTGTTGCGAAGGAATGCCGCAGGGTATGGGGCGACACCTTTTTGGTAATACCCACCCGCCGCGCAAAAAGGCCGATCTGCGCCCAGACGGTCTTGCGGCTGAACGCGGTCCCACGCCGGGTCAGGAATACCTGGCGCACCGCGGCATCCCCCGCCAACTTCGGTCTGACCTCCCCGAGATAGCGTTCCAAGGCCAGTTTGGCTTTCCCGCCAACAGGCACGACCCGCATCTTGTTGCCCTTGCCCGTGCACCGCAGATATCCGCCATCCAGATGCAATTCCTCCAGCGTCAGACCGGTCAGCTCCGAAACCCGCAAGCCGGAGGCGTACAACACCTCCATCATGGCCCGGTCCCGCACCGTCAAGGGATCCTCCCCGCACAGGGCGTTCAGCAGGGCGTCCACTTCCTTGACGGACAAGGTTCCGGGCAGCACCTTCCAAAGACGGGGCGATTCCATGACCGCCGTGACATCCTTTTCAAGCAAACCCTCCCCGACGAGAAACCGGAAGAACACCTTGATGGCCACCAGCCGCCGCGAGATGGAATTCATGGCCAGGCCCCGATCCCGCTCATGCTCGAGGTAGCCCAACAGCAGTTTCCGGGTGACCTCGCGCGGCGATTGCACCCCGGCGGCCTGGGCATACCGCGAGAAATCGGCAAGGTCGCTCCCGTACGCCTCCCGCGTCTTCGGGCTCAACCCCTGCTCGAAGGATACGTGATCCAAAAATTGTTCAACCAGGGCGATCATAAATACAACGATTTACAGGTCCCAGGTTTGCTCCTTCAGCCCCTTGGACGAAACAAACGGGTAAGACCGGCCCGCCACGGTGAGGATGGCCCGATCCGGCGACACCTCGATGCGGGCAGGGGCTGTCGGCGAACGCGCCTTCAAGATATTGGCGAGCAGGACGGCCTTCTCCACCCCGTCGCCCCGGTTATAGTTCCACACTTCATCAGGCTGCGCCAACCGGCCTGCTTCGCCATAGATTGAAGCGTTATCCATGGTCATGATCACCGACACCACGTCATCATCGGCCACCGGCTTGGCCGCCGTCACCGAGACCGGATTCCGCTCCATGGCGGCCTGCAGAAATGGCCCCGCCCCGGTACGGTTGAGATCCCGGTAGGCATAGAACGCCAGGTCGGCCGCCGGATGCGACGGACGCAACGACTCAAGACGGGCGATCACCGCTTCCCGGGTCATATCCTTTGAGATCGCCAGCGGCTCCAAGGCGACTTGGAAGTCGCGCCCGGAAGCATCCGGAATACGGGGCTCGATGTGGCAAAACCGGATCAGGTTTTCCATGGCCCACTCGGCATTCAGGCAGGAACAGGCAAACTGGGTCTTCAGGTTCGCGACGTCCCCGGGCTTGTTCAAGTCCGGCTTTTCACGGCGCACATACTCCTCCAGATCGTTCAACACGATCCGGCCCGGCAGTTTCTCGGGCACAAACTGATCCATGTCGATTTCCGCCAGCAGGCTGTCCCTCGTGGTATCGGTCACCAGGAAAGAGCATCCCTCCTCATACTGGAACGCCACCTCCAGGGCGACATAGTGGCTGACGCCGCGGATCGGTTGACGGAGTTGGAAACACTTCTGCATGTCCCGTGTATGGCGCAGGAAATTACCCATGATCTCATCCGTGAGCGGTGTATCCAGAAAAGCCCCCAGTTTCCGGGCGAAGTCGTCATAGGCGGCGCGGCCGATGGTCGCTTCGCGGTAGACGGTATGGATCCAGCCCGTTTCATGGGCCACCAGGGTCACCTTCTCGTTCTCGAGCGCGCGCCGGGCCTGCGCCGACAAAGCGGTCCCGTTGCACCACATTTTCTTGGTCACCAGCCGCCGGTTGTTCGTCAGGATACCGTCGTCCAGATCCACGAAATTCTGCGAATGAAGCGGCGTAGCCATGAGATAGATGTCCTTCAGAGGAATCCCGGCAACAATGAACAGGGCCGCCGCGTAGAGCGC
>Ga0073936_10011523_pt1 | contig 10683 bp, 9 predicted proteins | sample AliMusrvi5mmetaG_FD_87041 | JGI IMG/M metagenome (GOLD analysis project Ga0073936, IMG submission 87041) | Freshwater lake bacterial and archeal communities from Alinen Mustajarvi, Finland, to study Microbial Dark Matter (Phase II) - Alinen... | ecosystem: Environmental > Aquatic > Freshwater >... | reverse complement strand
GAATTCACCAACGATGCCACCCGGTCCTGCCTGCCCGTTTTGGAAGCGCTGGCTCCGTTCGCAGCAGAAGTTTGAGGGCTCGTCCATGAGCTTTAGTTCGCTTTGTAAAGCCCCACTACCGCCAGGCCTGAGGTGTTTGATCTATTGAAGAGGCTCACCGCAAGAGTGCTCCCCAACTTTCGAACAACACGGCATATCCGACTTCGAAGGCAAAAGCCCATTTGTCAGCCCTTGAGTTTGGAATTTACTGCTGGCTTTGCCGCCCGGCCAGGGTAAATTCGTCTCATGGCGATAGCGGTGGAAAAGCAAGCCAGGCGTTGGACCTACGAGGAGTACTGCAAGCTCGACGATGACCAACGCTATGAAATCATTGATGGCAACCTCCTTATGGCTCCCGCACCTGATACATGGCACCAGAGCTGGGTCGGCGAACTTCACCTTATCCTCCATGATCATCTCAAAGCCCGGAAGCTGGGCAAGGTGTTCGTTTCGCCGGTGGACGTCGTTTTGGATTCGCAGAACACCGTCCAACCGGATCTCGTTGTCATTTTGAGCCCGAACCTGGGCATCATTCAGCACCGCGCCATCTTCGGCACGCCCGACCTGCTGGTGGAACTCGTCTCCCCCTCCAGCGTCCGCCGTGACCGCTATGACAAGAAGGACATCTATGCCCGCTTTGGCGTAAAAGAGTATTGGATCGGCGACCCAGCCAACCAGGCGCTGGAAATCCTCACGCTCAAAGCCGGCCAATACGAACTGCACTGTTCCGCCGAAGAGAAGGGGAAGCTCACGTCGCTGGCTTTGCCGGGACTAGAGTTCGATCTGCCGGAGATCAGCTAGGAGAACGCAGTTGGATCAACGTAAAGACGCAAAGGAGCAGAGCCGCAAGGAGCCTAAACCGCAACACCCTCCAGGCTCTAGAGTTACGCCGGAATACGGCAGGTTCTTCCTGGGTCCAAGTCGCACCGTCGTCCCAAACCCCACCGACGAGCCCACCCGTTGCATTCTGAGGTAGGTAACGCAAAAACCGGTCCGAAAAGCACTATAAGTGGGGTTCCTCGGAAGCGGTCAGCCCCTACGGGTGGTGTACCTTGGCTGGTCCCGATTTCCAATCCCGGAAGCGCGCCTCGCAGGGCAAGCGGCCATAATGCGTCCCTAAAACACCTACAATGCACCAACGAAGCCGCCGGTTCGGTTCGGTGAACCCAAACAAAAACGGCATTTGCGATCAACCGCAAAGAACGCAGAGAACGCAGAGAAAGGAACTTGAGATGATTCCGAGCCAAAGGTCCGATTCACCTGCCGGGTGAATGGAGAACTTGTGCATCCCGTTCATAACTATCTGTCTTTGCTATCCTTGCGATCTTTGTGGTTAACTCAATTGCCGAATTTGGGGTGAATGCTTCAGAGCGGTCGTTCAGGGTGCGAGTTCGTCGGTATCGCGTGATGTTCTCGCGTGCAGGATGCCTTCCTCGTCAAATGTTCCCTCCACCCGGTTTTCAGCGTCTTCATGCTATTTGAACTCGACTCGCAAGGTGCCATGCGGGGTGTAGGCACACAGGGTGATGAACCGGGTATCCTCTGGGAATCGAATTCTCTTGTACGCTCGCATCCGATCGAGAAGACTGCTCCAGTCGCCCAAGATCAAGTCCTCGCTCAAGACCCGCTCTTCGATTCCGAACTTCGCCAAGAAGTCCTCTAACTGACCGTGCATGTACTTGGGGGCCCCCACCTCGCGATTCCACGCAACGTGCGCCAGCCACATCAATGGGTGCATGACTTCAGAGTGAGCCGCACTTGGGCTTTTGAGTCCTTGCATCGCTATTTCGATCAGGATGTCCGACAGTTTTCGTTGATTCATTTTCTCTTACGCAGAACCTATAATTCTGCGACGGCCAGTCGCTTATCCAGGGTCGGGCCTTCCGCATTTATCGCGAGCGTAAGCTGTTGATTGCCAACCTCATCCGCGTTGGCCTCCAGCCGTCCGGTTCGTATATCCGCAGCCGACATCTTCCCGTCCCTTTGTGCGTGAGTAGCACATTATCAACGACGCTTGGCCGAATAATACGACGGCTGGTTTGTATATCAAGCACGACAGGCTTGTCTTTTGCCTCGGAGCCTTGAACCGTTTTTGTCACACCCCTCGCGGTAAGCTGTCACCAAACGGTGGGTGAAGCGCAATTGCTTCGCACGGCGCATGCGCGCTGCTTTTCCATTGTCTTTGGCCCGGTATTCGGCTATAAGAGGGGCGATCCTGGAATGAGTCCATTGAATTTGCCGTTTCAAACGCCCAATCGTCGCATTGCGCTGATTGCTTTGCTGGTGATCGCGCTCGACCAGTTGACTAAGCAAATCGTGCTGCGGTTCCTCGGCTACGCACAGGAGAAGGTGGTGATCGAGGGCTTCTTCAAGTTCGTGCATTGGGGGAACACCGGGGCCGCTTGGAGCCTGTTCCGCGGCAACAACGAGCTGTTGGCTGGCGTCGCCCTCATCGCGCTGCTGGTTTTGTTCCTCAGCCGACATCATTTTGACTCGCGTACCCTGTTCAGCCAGGTTGCCTTCGGCTTGATCTTCGGCGGGATTGTGGGGAACCTGATTGACCGGCTGTGGGCCGGGCATGTCATTGATTTCATCTATTTTTACGTCCAAACGCGGGGTGGCTCTGAAATGGGGTTTCCTGCTTTTAACATCGCTGACAGCGCCATCTGCACAGGAGTGGGGCTGGTCTTCCTGATCACTTGGAGCAGCGACCATAAAGCCAAGCCAGCCGCGCCTTCGCTGTCCTGATGAATGCCTGCCCGCACTGAAGTCCTGACCATCGAACACTCGCTTCCGTCGGAGCGGATGGACACCTATCTGCGGGGCAAGTTCCCGGCGGTCTCGCGAGGTGCGATCCAAAGGCTGATTGAGGAGGGCCACATCCGGGTCAACGGCCGCATCATCAAGCCGACGCACGCGCCCCACGCCGGGGAACAAGTGGAAGTGCATTGGCCGGAAGCACGGTCCGCCGAAGCCCAGCCGGAGGCCATACCGCTGAACATCCTATATGAGGACGAAACCCTGCTGGTGCTGAACAAGCCACCGGGGCTGGTGGTGCATCCGGCAGCGGGTCACGAAGAACACACCCTGGTCAATGCCTTGCTCCACCATTGTGCCGGCCAGTTGAGCGGCATCGGGGGCGTCGCCCGCCCCGGCATCGTCCATCGCCTGGACAAGGAGACGAGTGGTTGCCTGGTCGTGGCGAAGAATGACGAAACGCACCTGGCGCTTTCCACACAGTTCGCCACCCGCAAGGTGGAAAAGATCTACCACGCAATCCTCTGCGGCGAACTGCCGCACGACCATGGCGAAATCCGCGCCGCCATTAGCCGGCATCCCTCCCATCGCAAACGCATGGCGGTGGATGAGGAGGTGGGCCGCGAAGCGCGGACAGGCTATCACGTATCGGAGCGCCTGCGGAGTGCCACGCTGGTCGAAGCAGTCCTGCACACGGGCCGCACGCACCAAATCCGGGTGCACTTTCAGTTCCTTGGCTTTCCGCTCGTGGGCGACGCGACCTACGGCAACCGGCAAAACCTGCGTCTGGCAGAGCTGACCGGCTATACCGCCTCGCGCCAAATGTTGCACGCCTGGCGCCTGGCGTTCATCCACCCGCGAACGGCCAAACGCCTGAGCTTCGAGGCGCCCCGGCCGGAGGATTTCCTGGACGCGCTAGCGGCTTTGCGCTGTAATGCTGGTTAGGATTTGACACCCGGGACAGGATGACGGTACTTTATGAACATGGTTATACGGGCTGATTCGGTTAGTTGTCTAACCTTGCACCGTGCAGCCGGACTTTGATTAACTAACTTTATGAGCAATTCAGTAGCGACCAACGAGGCGGCGGGCGGCACGCCTAAGGTTTCGAAGATATCGGAAGCGGTTATCCGTATTGCGGGAAATTCTCAGGACGGCATCCAGGCGATCGGGGGGTTCCTGGCGCGGCTGGCCGGCCGCAGCGCGCAGGAGGTCATGACCTTCATGACCATTCCTTCGACGATCTCGGGCGGCCCTTCAATTTTCCAGGTGCGCATCGGTTCGGGCGAGGTGTTGAGTCCGGGGGACGAGGCGGACGTGCTGCTGGCTTTCTATCAGCACTCCTATGAAGAGCACATCGGCTCGCTCAAGAAGGGGGGCATCGTGCTTTACGATTCCGACCATGTGGAGCCCAAAGCGGAGTGGCAGCCATTGTATCACCACGTGGGTGTGCCGATCTCCAGCCTCACCATCGAGGCCATCGGCGGCACCGCCAAAGACAAAGGCAAGAACATCTTCGCCCTCGGGCTCGTGACCCGAGTCTTTGACCTGGACGTGGTGAAACTCGAAGCGCTCATCCGCGAGCGTTTCGGCGGCAAGGATACCAGCGTACTGACCAATGCGCAGGCCGCGTTCCAGGCCGGGTACAATCACTCGCTCGGAGCTGTGCTGGAGACGTTCCGATTCGTCGAGAGCCAGGGTAAGGATGGCCACCAAGTGGTGATGAACGGCAATGAGGCCATTGCTTACGGGCTGATTGCCGCGGGCGTTCGTTTCGGCGCGGCCTACCCCATTACTCCCTGGTCGGACGTGATGGAAATCCTGCGCCGCGAGCTGCCCAAATACGGGGGCACATTTATCCAATGCGAAGACGAGATCGCGGCCATTTCTATGGCCAATGGCGCCAGTTTCGCCGGCCGTGTGGCGGTCACCGGCTCCAGCGGGCCGGGCATCTCGCTCAAGATGGAATCCTTGGGCTGGGCGGTCATGGCGGAAATTCCGCTGGTGGTGGTAAACGTCCAGCGCGGCGGCCCCTCCACCGGCTTGCCAACGCAGGTCGAGCAGTCGGACTTAAACCTCGCTTGTTTTGGCAGTCATGGAGATGCGCCACGCGTCGTGATCGCCCCGGCTGACGTCGAGGAGTGCTTCTATGCGTCGATTGAGGCGGTCAACATCGCACGCAAATATAATGTGCCGGTGTTCTTGCTCAGCGACCAAGCCATCGCGACGCGCATCGAGGCCTTCACTGAGCCGAACCTGGAGAAAGCCTGCCAGGATATTTCGCCGGACCTGACGCCGGTGGCCGATTACAAGCCCTATGACCTTTCCTCCCCGGACGGCGTTACGCCGCGGGTGGTGCCCGGCACGCCGATTTTGAGCGGCCGCTATCCCATTGCCGGCGGCCTGGAACACGACGAACTCGGCCATCCCACCGCGTCCCCGAAGCTGCACATGGAGATGACAGCCAAACGGCGGAAGAAGTTGCAAGCGCTGGCCGCCACACTGCCTACCCCCAAAGTGTATGGTCCGCCGGAGGGCAATTTGCTGCTGGTAGGCTGGGGTTCGACCCAGGGCCCGATCCGGGAAGCGGTTGACCGCGCCCGGGCAGCGGGTAACAGCGTCTCCGCGCTGCACATCAAGTACCTCAATCCGCTCCCGCCAGGGTTGGAGAATATTTTTTCCGGCTTCAATGCCATCCGAGTGGTGGAGTTGAACGATGAGGGGCTTTACGGTTATGGCCAGCTCGCAGGGCTGTTGCGCGCGCGTTATTGCGAGCCGAAGATCCGCGGCATTAACAAGACCGACGGCCTGACCTGGAAAGTAAAAGAGATCCTCGAACACGCCAAGGCCGACATCGCCGCCGGGCTGCGCCGACAGTAAGCAATTATCATCACCAGTCACCTCTTTAAGATTAAGATTAAGAATATGAGTGCCCCCGTAACAGAAGCTCCCTCCGCCAATGCCAGCTTGGTTGTCTCTCCACCCGCCATCGAACGCAAGCCGTTGACAAAGAAGGAAATCGCGGCCGATCATCCGACCTGGTGTCCTGGCTGTGGTGATTTTTCCGTGCTGGCGCTGTATTTCAAGATGATCGAGAAGCGCAAGCTGTGGCAGGAGAAGTTCACGACCATCTCGGGCATCGGCTGTTCGAGCCGTTTCCCGTATTTCGTCCAGGCCTACGGCGCGCACTACATACACGGTCGGTCGCTGCCATTCGCCAGCGGGATCTCGCTTTCACGGCCCGACTTGCACGTGTTCGTGTTCGGCGGCGACGGCGACCTCTTTTCCATTGGCGGCAACCATTTTACTCATACCGCGCGCAAGAACATCAAGCTGACCTGCGTGGCGATGGACAACTGGGTCTATGGACTGACCAAGAAGCAGACCTCGCCGACCTCGCCGCTCGGCTTCAAAAGCAAGACCGACATTTGGGGCGCGGTGGATTACCCGATCAATCCGGTGAAACAGGCCATCGCGGCGGGGGCCAGCTTCGTCGCGCGCACTAGCAGCACCAATCCGGCTCACCTGCTCCAGATGATGGAAGCGGCGATGGACCATGACGGATTCAGCTTCATCCAGTGCTTGAGCGAATGCGTGGAGTTCTACGAAGGGGCTTTTGACGCTGCGAACCCGCGCAAGGGCGGCGTCTTCAATGTGGTTCCGCCGGACCATGACGTTGCCAACGAAGCGGCGGCTTATAAGCTGGCGAGCGAACCGTTTCCAGGCCACTTCGGCATCTTCTACAAGACGAACAAGCCGACTAAGAATGCGAAGGAAGCCGGCCTCAACGAGCGGGCCAGCGCCAAGTTCCAGGGCCTGAAGGACTGGCAGATCTTGCAGAAGTCCTTCGACGCGATGAAGTGAGCTATCGCGGCCGCCTCGCGCCGTCGCCGACGGGTTACTTGCACCTCGGCCATTCACGCACCTTCTGGACCGCACAGGAGCGCGCCCGGGCCAGTGGCGGCGTGCTCGTGTTGCGAAATGAGGACCTGGATGCCCAGCGCTTCAAGCTGGAGTTCGTCGGCGCCATGCTCGAAGACCTGAAGTGGTTTGGCTTTGAATGGAAGGAAGGGCCGGATTGCGGCGGGCCCTTTGGGCCATATAATCAAAGCGACCGGCGCGAGTTCTACCTGGCCGCAATGCGACAACTTCTGGCGGGCGGGTTTATCTATCCCTGCACTTGCTCGCGGTCGGACGTGCGGCGGGCGCTGTCGGCGCCGCACCAGGGCGAGGACGAGCCGGTGTATCCAGGAACCTGCCGCGAGAAGTTTAAGCTGAGCCGTGAGGAGAGCGCGTTCAACCCCGATAACAAAAGCGGCTCGCCTCTCAAGAGGAACTGGCGATTCCGCGTGCCGGATGGCGAGAGCATTGCGTTCGCTGATGGCCATCACGGGCCTCAACAATTCGTCGCGGGCAGGGACTTTGGCGACTTCGTCGTCTGGCGGCAGGATGGGGTTCCGGCGTACCAGCTTTCCGTCGTGGTGGACGACGCGGCGATGCGAATCACGGAGGTGGTGCGCGGCGCCGATTTGCTCCCGTCCACCGCCCGACAACTCCTGCTGTATCGTGCGCTCAGGGTGCCGACGCCCCAGTTCTTTCACTGCCCGTTGATGACCGACGAAAAGGGCGTCCGGCTGGCCAAACGCCATGATTCCCTGAGCCTGCGCCGCCTGCGCGCAGAAGGAAACTCTCCGACGCAACTCCGGGCCCAGTGGTAAGGCCGGACGGTAACTGTTCGAATATGGGGAGCGCGCCCGCCCCCGGGCGCCGTGGCTGGCGCCCTCGCCGGCCACGCGTGGACGCCCTCCAGCCATCCGGCGAGGGCGCCGGATGGCAGCGCCCGGGGCGGGCGCGCTCCCCAGATCTGAACAGTTACGCCGAACGCGACGTGGGCCTCTGTTCCATTGCAGGACGCTGGATTTCCGCATACAGTATCGCCACATGAAACCGAAAGGCATGGTCTATTTGGTCGGCGCGGGGCCGGGCGACGCCGGGCTGCTCACTCTGCGCGGGGCGGAGTTGCTTGCTCGCGCAGAGGTGGTGGTTTATGACCCGTTGGTCAGTCCTGAGGTCCTGCGCCTGGCGTCCCAATCGGCCGAGGTCATTGAGAACGGCAAAGGCACGTTGGCAGCCTCCGTTTCGGAGAATGGACTGAACCAGTTGCTGGTTGCCAAGGCGCGCGCGGGCAAAGCTGTCGTGCGGCTCTTTGCCGGCGACCCTTACTTCTTTGGCGGCGGCGGCGAGGAGGCGGAGCAACTGGCCAAGGCCAGCGTGCCTTTCGAGGTCGTGCCAGGAGTGTCTCCCCTCGTCGCGGTTCCCAATTTCGCCGGCGTTCCCCTCACGCATCGCGGGTTTGCCTCGCAGCTTACGTTCGTGACCGGCCAGGCAAACGCGTCGCAAACCGCGCCCGGCGTTGATTGGGCGCAAGTATCGAAAACCCCCGGCACCAAGGTCGTCCTGCTCGACCCTGACCGTGTTGGCCAAATCGCCGACCTCCTCATGAGCCATGGGCTGCCGGCGGATACTCCCGTGGCGATCGCTGGCCGCGGCGCCAGCGGCCGGCAGCAGACGGTGGAAGGCACCTTGGCCACGATCGGCGGCGCCGCCGCCCGGGAGCGAATCAGTCCGCCGGCAATGGCGGTCATCGGCGGCGTGGTGAAGCTGCGCGGGAAGCTAAACTGGTTTGAGCGTCGGCCACTCTTCGGGCAACGCATCGTGGTCACCCGGACCCGCGAGCAGGCGGGCCAGCTTTCGCGCCGGTTGCACGACCAAGGCGCCGAAGTACTGGAGGTCCCGACCATCAAGCTCGAGCCTCCCACGCACCGGGAGCAACTGGTAGACGCTCTGCTGGAGCTCAACTCATACGACTGGCTCGTGTTCACCAGCCCTAACGGGGTGACGAAGTTCTTCGAGTATTTCTTTAAGCGGTTCCACGACATGCGTGACCTCGGCGGCGCGTGCATCGCCGCGGTTGGCCCGGCCACGGCGAACAAGCTCAAGGAGCTCCACTTGCAGGTGGACCTGATGCCCGACGAGGCGCTGGCCTCGGAGATCGCCACGGTCTTCGCGAAGTTCGAGACCATTGAGAACCTTAAGATCTGCCTATTGCGCGCGGAGGTGGCGACCCCGGAATTGCCGGAGGCCCTCGAAGCCCTGGGCGCCATTGTGGATGACGTCGCCTGCTACCAAACAGTGCCCGAGACCGAAGACGCGACCGGCAGCGCGGCCAGCCTGCTGGCCCAGGGGGCGGATTGGGTCGCGTTCACGAGCGGCTCGACGGTCGCGCATTTTCATGCGCGGTTCGATCTGCCTTCCCTGCTGCAGAAGTTCCCTCAACTCAAGACCGTGACGATCGGCCCGGAGACCTCCAAGGCGTTGGCGGCACTGGGCCTGAAGCCAACGATCGAAGCCAAGCAACACACCATTGACGGACTAGTGGCGGCCTTGCTGGGGGCCCTCCCGAACTTTTCCGCGAACAAATCACGGCCGGAGATGTCCATATAGCGTCCGCCAAACATCGCCTGGCGGCATCAAGGCGCGCTGTCCAACTCATACTTGCATCGCGCATTACCGCCGGGCAACACTAAGCGGACGTGCCAATGCGAAGGTCATTATTGTGCGACAAATGCTATCTGCGCCGCCGCAGCCCTGCCGGGTTGCGGTTCCTCCTTGCTTTGATCGTGCTGCTGGCCTGGTGCGCACCGGCCATCCTGCGCGCGGCGAGCTTCACGGCCACGCTGGATCGCGAGACTGTCGCGGTTGGGGAAACCGCGACCCTGACGCTCAAGTTTGAAGGCGGCCAGCCCAAGTCGATCCCAACTCCTCCGCCGCAGGCGAACCTGCAGATGAGCGGCCAGGGCAGTTCCCGGAACATCAGCATCATCGACGGCCAGTACTCGGCTAGCATTTCGCAGAACTTCGCGCTCACCCCCACGCAGCCGGGGGTATATACCATTCCCGGGCTTAAAGCCGAGGTGGACGGACAAGTGCTGACGACACAGCCGTTGAAATTAACTGCTGTAAAAGCCGGCTCCACCGCGGCAGACAGCGGCGGCGAAAAGCTGGCTTTCTTCAAGCTCTTTGTGCCCAGGAAAGAGGTCTATGTCGGTGAAGTGCTGGGGGTCGAGTTCCAGGTCTATGTGCGCGAAGGACTGGCGAATACCGAGAACATCTTGCAGAGTTTTGATCAATATGGCGGGTGCCCGGTGAAGGCCGAGGGGGGGAGCATTCTCAAGACCGCCCACGCCCAGCGCCGCCGCATGCGTGTCGGCAATGCCACCTATGGCGTGGCGACCCTGGTCACTTCGCTCTCCACGGTCAAGACCGGGCCGCTCACCCTGGGCTCCATGGACGTCAACCTCGTCCTGCAGATCCCGCTTCCTAACCAGCGCCGCCGCGACCCGTTCGATCCCTTTGGGATGTTTCAGCAGATGCAGGTGGATGAGCGCCGCGTCGCCCTGTCGGCCGAACCCGAGACGCTCACCGTGCTCCCGCTGCCCAAAGAAAATGTCCCCGCCGATTTCAACGGCGCCGTCGGCAGCTTTACGATGACCCTCAGCGCCGGCCCGACCAATGTGGCTGCGGGCGACCCGGTCACCGTCAAAGTACAAATCTCCGGCCGGGGCGCGTTCGACTCGCTCACTCTGCCGGAGCAGAGCGCCTGGCACGATTTCAAGACCTACCCGCCAACTACCAAGATCGACACCACCGATGCGCTGGGGTTGCAGGGCAGCAAAACGTTTGAGCAGGTGGTGGTGCCGCAGAGCCAGGACATCAAGGCCCTGCCGGCGGTGTCGTTCAGCTTCTTCGACCCGGACCAGAAATGCTACCGCACCCTCACGGAGCCGGCGCCGTCCCACCCGGGCGCACGATCAGCGGCACCGCCGG
>Ga0073936_10011522_pt1 | contig 10683 bp, 6 predicted proteins | sample AliMusrvi5mmetaG_FD_87041 | JGI IMG/M metagenome (GOLD analysis project Ga0073936, IMG submission 87041) | Freshwater lake bacterial and archeal communities from Alinen Mustajarvi, Finland, to study Microbial Dark Matter (Phase II) - Alinen... | ecosystem: Environmental > Aquatic > Freshwater >... | reverse complement strand
ACTGCGGCATCAATTATTTCGACGTTGCGCCCGCCTACGCTGCCACGCGCGCGGAATGCTTGTTAGGCAGGGCGCTCACGGGCATCGCCCGCGACCGCTATTATCTATCCACCAAGGTCGGCAAGGCCACCCGGCCCGGTGGCTACGGCGCGGACACCTTCGATTTCTCGCGGGCCGGTATCCGCGCTTCACTCGACGCAAGCGCGGCGCGTCTGGGCACGGATTATTTCGATATCATTCACCTCCACGACATCGAGTACCAAAGGCGTCGGCACACCGAGCGGGCCTTGAGCGAGGGCCTGGCGGCGTTGCATGAGTTGAAGGCCGAAGGCCGCATCGGTGCGGTCAGCGTCGGCACCTATCCGCTGGACCTGTGGCAGCGCATCTTCAGCGAGTGCGAGGTGGACGTCGCGCTCATCCACAACCATTGCTGCCTGAACGACACCGGATTGTTAGATCTGCTGCCGCCGGCCGCCGCCAAGAGCATCGGTATCATCAACGGCTCACCATTCGCGTGCGGCCTGCTCACTGATCGCGGTCCCGCGGCGTGGCATCCCGCCACCGCGGCGGAGCGCCGGGTGGCGCATGAGGCGGCCGAGTTCTGCCGCCGGGCTGGCGTGCCGCTCAGCAAGCTGGCCTTGCAGTTTGCGAGCCAGAATCCGGCGATTGCGACCACCCTGTTCAGTTCCTCGCGTGCCGCAGCCGTGCGCCTCAACGTGGCCTGGCATGAGGAGCCCTACGACCCGGACCTGATTGCCGCGGTGCAAGCCATCCTCGCCCCGCTGATGAACAAACAGTGGGACTTCGCCAGTGCGGGGGGCAATAAAACGTCATTACAACGTGATTAAACTGTTATTAATTAACGTCAGCGCCGTGAAAAGCAGCTCAAATCATCCATGCCACCAAAGTTTGACGCGGGACCGCCTCCGCCTTATCCTAACCGCGAATTCTTCCATGATTTTACCTCGTCATCATTTCACCAGACTCTTTCTCCACCCGCCACTCCCATGAAAAAACCACGATTTTTCCCCACAAATTGGAACCTGCTCCTCTGCACCCCGATGTTCGCTGCACTGCTGCCCGGCAGCCTGCGCGCGGTGCCCGCCGAAGCCGCGCCGAACCCACCTGCGGCCGTCCCCACTGCCGTGGCGGAGCCGGGACTGAGCCGCGAGCAACGCATCGCATGGTGGCGCGAGGCGCGCTTTGGCATGTTCATTCACTGGGGTTTGTACGCCATCCCCGGCGGTGTGTGGAAGGACAAGGTCCATGACTCCGGCTATTCCGAGTGGCTCATGTTCGGGGAGAGAATCCCGGCCAAGGAGTATGCGCAACTGGCCGGAAAATTCAATCCCGTGAAATTCGACGCCAATGCGTGGACCTCCCTCGCCAAGAAGGCCGGCATGAAATACATGGTCCTGACAACCAAGCACCACGACGGCTTCAGCATGTTCAAATCCGCGCTGACGCCCTACAACGTCGTCGATGCCACGCCCTTCAAGCGCGATGTCACCCGCGAGTTGGTGGATGCCTGCCATGCCTCGGGCATGCGCTTCGGCTGCTACTATTCGATTGACCGCGACTGGTACCGGCCGCAGGGACCGGGCAACAATTACAAACAAAACAACGTGTGGGATTATCCCGATTCGACGCGCGCGGACTTCGACCGCTACGTCGCCACCTTCGCCCAGCCGCAGGTGGAGGAGATTCTAACGAACTACCGGCCCGACCTGCTGTGGTTCGATGAGATTGACATGAAGACCGACGAGCAGGTCGAGACGCTCTATCAGTCGATCCGCAGGTTGCGGCCGGAGTGTGTGATCAACAGCCGGATCCAGGGCTGCCGCTTCCCGGCGAAAATCCCGCCGCCGCATTGCGACTACATCTCCACCGGCGACAATGAGATCGCCGACCGGAACCTCGGCTTTGAATGGGAAAACCCCGGCAGCATGAACACCAGCTACGGCTACTGCGAGCACGATCACAATTGGGTGTCCGCCAAGGACGTGGTGCTGCGCCTGGTGGACATTGTTAGCAAAGGCGGCAATTACCTGCTCAATGTCGGCCCCACCCCCGAGGGGCTCATTCCCCAGCCTTGCGTCGAGCGCCTGCTGGAGGTCGGCGCCTGGATGGACGTCAATGGCGAGGCGATCTACGGAACCTCGCCGTGGCGGGTGTTCCACGATGGCCCGCCAAAGGACTCCGCCGCGGCCAAGGACCGCGCCGCGCCCGGAGCCATCCGTTTCACCTCGAAAGGCAACACGCTGTACGCCATTTGCATGGGCTGGCCGGACAAGGATGTCGTGGTTAGGACACTGGGCAAACAAGGGCTGCCGGACAAGACGATCGCAGCGGTTAGAATGTTGGGCTCGAAGGACGAGGTGAAGTGGCAGCAGAGCGCGGACGGTCTCACTCTCACCGTGCCGCGGCAGCAGCCCTGCCAGCATGCGTTTGTCTATCGGATCGAGCTTACCGATTCCAAGTGACGCGGCGCGGTCCAGCTTGCTTCATGGGCCGCCGGGCAGGATGCCCGGTCCACCGTGGCGCGGGCATCCTGCCCGCTGCCAAGCCGCATCTGGCGGACGGCGGGTCATTCCACCAGGATCGCCAGGTCGATGTACTGACCGCCAACTGTCTGATGGGTATGCACCGCGATGGAGTTGGCTCCTTTGTGCAGGGCCTTCTTCAACAAGTCGGTGACCGGGTGCAACTGATAGTTGCTGATGAATCCGCCGACGCCGAGGATTTTCTCGCCGTTGACATAGACCTCGGTGTCCTCGTCGTGACAGATGACAATGGCGGCTTGCTTCACCTCGCCGCCGTCGTAGTCGAAGGATTTCCTCAGATAGATGTCGCCGCTGGTCCATTCGGTGCGGATGGTCCGGTTCTGCTCGTGGCCGAAGGGCGCGAGGCCCGTCTTCCACGCCTTGTCGTCAAACGCGGGCTTCATCCACTCGTCGGCCGGCTTGTCGATGACATATCTGTAGGGTGTGCTGAGCGCTCCGTCCTGCACGGCACCCACCAACACTTTCCACGCGGGACTGGCGGCGGCAGTGCTGGCGGTCGGCTTGGCGGTTGCCGGCGCATCGCGTTCATAGGCGGCCTGGCGGGAGGTGATCTCATGGATTTTCTTCACATCGAACTTCGGCTTGCGGTCATAGTAGTAGAGGCCGTTTTTCTCCTGTTCGATGTCGGTCAACTGGGTGTAGCAGAAGCCGAACAGGTGAGGGTTGTCGAGCATGGCGTCGATGGTGCCCTTGTAGCGGGTGTAAAATTCCTCGGGAGTCTTGGGCCCCGCGCCATATCCCCAGCCGCCTTCGATGGCCCAGCCGATGCCGCCGATTTCGCTGATCATGTAGGGAAGGCCGCGGTCGGAGTGGGATGCCTTGACGCTGCCGTAGCGGGCGGGAACGGCGGAGGTTTCCGCCTCGACGGATAGATTTCCCAGCCAGCGTTCCCGCAGGGTTGCCGGATTGCCTTCGTAGTCGTGGGAGTCGAGCACTTCCGGATGGGGTAGTGTGTGGGCCCAGCCGCTGGTCTCCAGCGCGGGGCGCGTCGGATCGACCGCCTTGGTGACGTTCCAGATCATCTGTTGGAGTTCGGCGGCCTGGCCGCCGGTTTCATTGAAGGGACACCAGCCGACGATCGACGGATGGTTGCGGTCGCGCAACAAGATCTCGGTCCATTCGTTGACATAGGCCGAGTAACCCTCGGGTTTGAAATTGAAGCCCCAGTTGGGATACTCGCCCCAGACCAGGTAGCCGAGCTTGTCGGCCCAGTAGAGGAAGCGTGGCTCGAAGACCTTCTGATGGAGCCGCGCGCCGTTGTAGCCGCAGGCCATGCACATCTCGATGTCATGCTTGAGAGCCTCGTCGCTAGGCGCGGTCCACAGGCCCTCCGGATAGAACCCCTGGTCGAGGATGAGGCGTTGGAACACCGGCTTGCCGTTGAGGAGGATCCGGCGCCCGTCGATCACGACCTTGCGCAATCCGAAATAACTCTTCAACTCGTCGAGTTTCTCCTTGCCGCTGTATAGCGTGAACTTCAGATCATAGAGGAACGGCGAGCCGGGTTCCCATAACTTCTTTTGCTTGAGGTCCACCACCAGGGCATTCTGCCAGGGGCCGGCGCTGGTGTCCGATCCCACCAGTTCGCCACCGGCAAACGCTTCCGCCTTGAGCGTCAGGTCCTTGTCTTGCCCGTTGATTTTCGCCTGGATGAACACCCGCGAATGGTCGGGATCGGGCACCACCGAGATGGCTTCAACGAACGACGAGCCGACGGCTTCGAGCCACACCGGCTGCCAGATGCCGGTGGTGCGGGTGTAGAGACAGCCGCCACTCTGGTCGGGCGCTTGCTTGCCGCAGGCTTGGAGGCCGCTCCACATGTCGTCGTGGACCTTCACCACCAGTTCGTTGGGGCCGTCCTTGAGCAAGCGCGTGACGTCGAAATTGAAGGCCACGTTTTCACCGACGTGAGAGCCGGCAAGCTGGCCGTTCAGATAGACCGAGGTCTTGTAATCGACGCCGCCGAAATGCAGGCGGAGGCGTTTGCCCTTCATGGCGGGCGGCACCTCGAGCATGCGGCGGTACCAGACGTCCTTCAGGCGTTCGGTGTTGCCCAGGCCGAGGCCCGACAGCTTGCTCTCGGGGCAGAACGGGACGAGGATTTTCGCATTGAGATCCTTGCCGTAAGTCAAGCCGCGGGCTTCGCCGTCGGCCGCCTTGTCAATCTCAAACTGCCACTCGCCATTGAGCGTCAGCCAGTTGTCGCGGCACAGGTCGGGCCGCGGATGCTCCGGCCGCGGCACCTCCGCCGCCACCGTGAAGGCCCCTGTCATCAGGGCAGTCGCAACTGCCATCCATCCCACCACATTTCGATAATCGTTCATGATTGTGTTTTGTTGCTAGATCCGGCGCCGGTCGGTCCCGCGGGGGAAGGCTTGGAAAACCCCAGGATCGGCACCGCTGGCGCATGCGCGGCAAAATCGTCAGCCCCGCCATCGCCGATGACAAGGAAAATCGAGAGAGCAGGGGATGTGGACTGCGTGCAGCCTGCCGCTGTCATACCACAGCCCGCTACGGCGCGTGGACTGTGCTTGTGCCGATGCCGGGGGCCAAAGGTTTTCCAAATGTCCCCTTTGTAAACCTGAGGGGAGGGGTATTGTCCCTAGCGAGGCTTCGCCTCAGACCCAAGACGCAAGACTGCAAGACGCAAGACGCAAGACGAAGAATTTGACATAACGACAAAACATTACCGGTTTCAAGGATTCTGGCAGACACCCGCCGGTTTTCCCGCATCTTTCGCGCGCTTTCCTACCGACCCCGATGACTCGACGATTCAATTCCCACTTTGGCTTTGTAAAACCGTGAACCCGCCAACCCCAAGCCACCCGTCGCGCGGCGAAGTCTTTTACGACGGCGATTGCGCCATGTGTTCGCGTGGTGCCGCGCGTTGGGGTGGGTTGTTCGCGCGGCATGGTTTCAGGGGGCTGCCTTTGCAGACACCCGGCACGGCCGCACGCACCGGGGCGAGCGATGCCGAACTGCGCGCGGAAATGAAGCTGCTCCTTGCCGACGGGCGCGTCGTCGGCGGCGCGCATGCATGGGCGGTGCTGTTCCGCTCGGTGTGGTGGCTGTGGCCGCTCGGTGTTTTGATAGGATTGCCGGGCCTGAGGGTTTTGAGTGCGGCTGCGTATCGTTGGATCGCGCGCAACCGCTACTGCATCAGCGGCACGTGACGATTCCGCGACGCCAGCCGCTCGTTTCCAGCACCAGAACCCGCGCTGCGCTGGGTGTGGAATTGGGAGTAACTTTTGTTTGGAGGCTCCGGGCAGGATGCCCGGGCCACGTGGCGCGGGCATCCTGCCCGCCGCAAGTAACAGCCAAGTTAGTCGGGAGGCTGCCGCTGATGGTGCTGCCAGCCTCAGCCGGGTTGCTGCGGAACGAATTGCCCGCGTGGGTTTTCATGGTGGTTTGGCATTTCCGTTTCACACTTTGGCGAAGTCAAGAACGACGCGTGACGCCACCTTGCCATGCTCAAGGCGGTCGAGGATCTGGTTGATCGCGGCGAGCGGTTGCAATTCGATATCGGCCTTGACTTTGCCATCGGCGGCAAACGCGAGAGCTTCGGCCATGTCCTGGCGCGAGCCGACGAACGAGCCGCGGATGGTGATGCAGTTTGCCACCACATCGAAGAGCGGGGTGGGGAATTCGCCGGGTGGCAGTCCGATGAGCACGCAGGTTCCGCGCTTGCGGGTCATGCCAACGCCCTGTTTGAAAGCGCCCAGCGAGGGGGCCGTGATCACCACGCCATGCGCTCCACCAGCGGTCCCGGCCCTCACCGCCGCGACCGGGTCGGCCGCCCTCGCATTGATCGTCAGATCGGCGCCAAGACGTTTGGCATGGGCGAGCTTGCCGTCATCAACGTCAATCGCGCAAACATGGAGACCCATGACCTTTGCATATTGGATTGCCAGATGCCCGAGTCCCCCGACGCCGGAGATGGCGACCCATTGGCCGGGTTTGGCTCCGGTTTCCTTGAGGCCTTTGTAGGTGGTGATTCCAGCACAGATGATGGGTGCCGCTGCCGTGGCTGTTAGTCCGGAAGGGATGTGGGCGACGTAATTCGGGTCCGCGAGAATGTATTCGGCAAAGCCTCCGTTTGTGGTATAGCCGCCGAATTGTGCCTCGGCGCACACCGTCTCCCAGGCGGAGAGGCAATGTTCGCAATGCCCGCACGCCGAGTAGAGCCAAGGCACCCCGACCCGGTCCCCCTCCTTCACCGCCGTCACCTCCGGACCTATGGCGACAACCACGCCGATGCCCTCATGGCCGGGGATGAAAGGCAGGATCGGCTTCATCGGCCAATCACCCTTTGCCGCATGCACATCCGTATGGCAAACGCCGCAGGCTTCGGTTTTGACCAGGATTTGGCCCGGCCCGGGAGTGGGGATTTCACATTCCCGAAGTTCCAGTGGTTCTCCGAACCGCACCACCACCGCCGCTTTCATCATTTGTTTCATAAGTTAGCCGAGTTGATTGGTTTTCGCCATCGCCCGGCCGGCGCTGCGAAGGGCCTCCGGACAGTCCAGACGCCCGGTGTGGATTTCGATGAACACGAGTTCGTCCGCCGTGGCAGCCTGGCGCAGCGCATCCTCGAGTTCGCCCTCCGTGCGGACATCAAAGGCCGGTCCGCCGCCAAAAACCTCCACCAGTTTGTGATAGTGCCATGGCTGGATGTCGTTGTATGGGTGATCCACAATCACCCTTTCGATCGTATATCCGTCATTATTGATGAGAAAGATGACGGGCTTGAGACGGTTGCGGATCATCGTCGATAGGTCCTGGCAGGTGACCTGGAATGACCCATCCCCCACAAACAACACGACCTGCCGGTCCTGTGCCGCCATGTTGGCGCCCAGGGTTGCGCCGACCGTATAGCCGATCGATCCGTAGAATGTTTGTCCGATGAAGGACGCTCCTTCCGGCATGAGCATTTCCGCGGCACTGAAAAGGGACACGCCTGTTTCCGCGATGACGATCGAATCATCCCTGATGAAATGACTCATGCGGTCGAAGAAACGCTTGACGGTCAGGGGTGCCGCCGGGACTGCAAGATAGGGTTCGGTATGCCGGTGAACGCAGCCTTCAGCCGCACACCGGATGTCCAGAGTTGCCGGATCGCGTCGCGCCAGCCTATCCGTCAGTCCGCGGATGAAATCGCCCAGATACACATTCTCGTAATAATGGTGTTTGATCTTCACGGAACGAATGTTGGCGCTAATCGTCCTGGCGTCGTCGAGGTGGGTGGTGAAGCCGCCGGTATTGAAGTCGGTCAGCAAGGCGCCAAGTTGCAGAATGCAGTCGGCGGATTCGACGCGGTCACGCACATAATCGCGACTCCGGTCCCCCTCGAACAGGCCCAGAAACAACGGGTGATGCTCCGAAAGGACGGTCTTGCCTAACATCATGGTGACATACGGGATGCCGGTCTGGGCGAGAAACCGGCCGAATTCCCGCTGCAATTTGAAACGGATCAATTCCACGTCGCCGATCACCACCGGCTGCCGTGCCTGATCCAGCATTTGGAGCGCTTCATTGAGTGCCTCGGCAAGTGCCTGCCGGTCACTGGCGGCGGGAGTGGGAAAGACGAAGGCATCCGGCCGGTGGCATTTCATCGACACCACGTCCGAAGGGAGGCTGATATAGACCGGTTGCTGGCGGGACAGGCATGCGCTCAGCACGCGGTCGATCTCGGCCGGGGCCGTATCACCCGACATGAGCTGGGTTGAGGCGGCCGTGATTTTCTCATACATTTTCAATGGGATCTGATAATCGCCCAAAGTATGATGCAACAGCGGGCGAGTGAGGAAATGGGTTGTCGCGGGCGAACCGGTGATGGCAACCACTGGCACCCTTTCCGCAAAGGCGCCGGCCACGCCATTGATCGCGCTCAGTTCGCCGACGCCATAGGTTGTGGCGAACGCGCCGATGCCCCGGATGCGGGCATAGCCGTCGGCGGCATAAGCGGCGTTGAGTTCGTTGCAGGTGCCGACATACTTCAGTTCGCTGGTCATGACCTGGTTGAGGAATCCCAGGACGAAATCTCCGGGCACGCCGAACAGATGATCCACTCCGATCTGTTTCAGGCGGGTCAATAAATATCCGGCAACCGTGATTTGTGTTTTCATGGTGATGACAATTCTAACATTAACTCGGGAGGTCAGCCATGGGACAGGTCGATGACATCCAGCCGATGATTGGCATTTGGGTGATCGGCGGTAGGGCCTTCGGCGAACACGGCCAGTCCGTCTGGCAGGCCGTGGGATCGTACCCAGGATCTGGCGAAGCAATTCCAATCCTCAGGCAGCGTCATCACATGGACTGATTGCACCCCGTAGGAGAACTGCAGGCCCTGGCACGTCGCTTCGTCACGGCTCACTGCCGCAACCCACACCGGCATCTTGAAGCGGGCGATCAGCCGCGCCTCGTTTCCGGTGGCAGTGGAGACGATCACGGCGACCGGATTCAGGTGGTCCACGGTTTGTTGGACGTTGTGCGACATGAGTTTCTCCAATGGGACCTCGTGAACCCGGTCATAATCGGCGAAGACTTCGCGCATCCGGCCATGAATGCGGAACGGTTCGGTTGCGGTGGCGATTTTGGCAAGTGTGCCGACGGCTTCGGTTGGGTAATTCCCCATCGCGGATTCTTCAGAGAGCATCACGCAATCGGTACCGTCAAGAATGGCATTGGCCACATCGGTGGCTTCCGCGCGCGTCGGGCGGGAGTGGTCCACCATGGATTCGAGCATTTGCGTTGCGGTGATCACCGGCTTTCCCATCAAGTTGGCCCTGCTGGTCAGTTGTTTTTGAACCACCGCGATTCGTTCCATGGGAATTTCCACACCCAGGTCGCCGCGGGCGATCATGATCCCGTCGGAGGCCAGCAGGATCTCATCGATGTGGTCCAGCGCTCCGGCGCGTTCGATCTTCGCAATGATGAACGGGTGGAACCCCAACTCCGCCGCCGCTTTCCGCACGGCATTCACATCGGAGGCCGTTTCAACGAAGGATTGGCTGATGGCATCCACACGGTTTTCCAATGCTGATTTCAGGCATTCATGGTCGCGCGCGGTAAACGCACAAACGCCCAGGTCAACCCCGGGGAGATTCAGGCCCTTGTGCGAAGCCAACCCGCCCCCGACTACCACGCGGCAGGTGACATCGTTTCCCGACACCTTCACCACCTCCACTTGAATGATGCCATCATTGAGAAACAGAATGTCGCCCGGTTTAACCACAGCGGGTAGGCGCGGAAAATTCACGCTCACCCGCTGCGCATCACCGGAAATTTCGTCGGTGGTGAGGGTGAACGCAGCGCCTTTTGCCAGCGCGACCAAGTCTCCGTCCACCCGCCCGACCCGGATTTTCGGCCCCGGCAGGTCGGCCATGATGGTCAGGAGTTTGCCGGCCACCAGCGCGGCTCGCCGAAGGTCGGCGATCACCGATTGATGCTTGACCAAATCGCCATGGGCGTAATTGAGGCGGGCGATATTCATGCCGGCTTCGAGCATTTGCCGCATGACCCCGGGTGTCTCCGATGCCGGGCCAATCGTACACACCAGTTTTGTTTTGTTAGGGGCAAGTGCCATGGTTGGTTGCTGTTGGATTCGCGGATTCCTTCGCGGCGATCAGCCGGCTGAAAGCGCCCTTGAAAAGCCGGTTTCCCCGCTCTTTGGCACGCTTCTGAACAGACATACGTTGCACTACCGGCGCGGATCCGCCATGGGGTGATCCCCTACCAGGTCCTTGGCACCCGCTACTAGCATCCTTCCAATTCATCCCGGCCCAAGTTGTCACCGGAAAGGAAGGGGGTCATGGTCACCAGCGGAATTTTCCAAAAAAATGATTTTTCTCTGGACAAATGGGGTGTTTACCCCATATACACACACCGGTTCAGGGCGTATTTGTTTGACCCTGCGGCAACCGCAAGACAACAGAGACTCAAACCACAACCGAAAACATACAATGAAAGCAACTCTAACCTGTCCACAAAAAAAATAGGCTCTTGGTGATTTTTGGTGGGAATTCTTGTGGAAATCCTCTGGGCTGTCAAACTTTGGCCGATGCAAAGCACAGATTTTTACCGTCAGATTCTTGGATTGGAGTCCCCCTGGAGTGTT
>Ga0073936_10011516_pt1 | contig 10685 bp, 10 predicted proteins | sample AliMusrvi5mmetaG_FD_87041 | JGI IMG/M metagenome (GOLD analysis project Ga0073936, IMG submission 87041) | Freshwater lake bacterial and archeal communities from Alinen Mustajarvi, Finland, to study Microbial Dark Matter (Phase II) - Alinen... | ecosystem: Environmental > Aquatic > Freshwater >... | reverse complement strand
CCTCGGAACCAGCCCGCCTGGTCGAGGACCTTCCCGGTGGTTCGCCCCGCCTCTTCGCCTCGGCGAACGGGATCGTTCGCGTGCTCGTCGGCGGCGTCGAGACCATCGTCGATGGCGAGCCGACCGGTGCGCTGCCAGGATCGGTCCTTCGCTCAGGCGTCGACACGGTCACCGTGACCACCGCTTGATCCAGCGCTTCTGCCAAGCGCCGCACCGCAGTCAATCTGGAGGAGTCGAGGCATGTTCGAGAGCTTCAAGGCCAAGAGGGCTGCCGCCAAGGCATCGAGGCAGGAGGCGGCCGCCGCCTCCGCTGCGACACGGGAGCTGAGCGCATGGGAGCATGAGCGCGATTCTGCAGAGGCGCTGGTCGAGCAGGCAGCAGCGCCCGGCGCGAGTCCTGACGGGATCGTCCTCCACAAGGGCGAGCTTTGCTACGGGATCGTCAATGGCTGCTCCTTGGTCGAGGAGCGACGTGGCCAGGGTCACTTCGTCGCTGGCTCAGCCGGCGTCTCGATACCGATCGGCTCGCTTGGTGGCCGAGCGATCCGCTACCGCGTGGGAGCGACGAGAGGGCACTATGTCCAAGGGACGGTCACGCCGACCGCAGTCGCCAGCGGCGACGTCTTCATCACCGACCAGCGAGTGGTGTTCCTTGGCCCGACCCAGACCAGGGAGTGCTCGTTCGCCAAGCTCGTCGGCCTCGCGCGCAACGATGACGAAGGCACCATGACGCTCTCGGTGTCGAACCGACAGCACCCGACTGTCATCAGCTACGGACCGGAGATCGCCCAATGGGTTGCGTTCCGGACAGACCTCGCGCTCTCCCACTGGCGTGGCGACGTCGACGAGTTCATCGAGCAGCTTCGTGCCCAGGTGGCGGAGATCGATGCCCGACGGCCTGGACTCGCCACTGCGCCGTCACCACCGGCGACGTCCTAGCGGGCGATCGGCCCGCTGGAAGGCTCAGAAGTGGATGTAGCCCTGCAGCACGACGACGAACAGCACCACTGACGCGGCTCCGAGGAACCGGGTGAGCCAGACCTCTGGCCAGGGCTTGCCCTTGAACTGCTCGAGCAGCAGCAGCAGCACGGTGAAGAGGGTCAGCAGCACGAAGATCCATCCGGTGGCGATCCTGGTGCTGTTGAAGTGCGGCGTGACGACGGTGACCAAGATCTCTGCAGCGATGATCACCAAGGTGAGCTTGAAGAGGTTGCGGGGCGTCACCCGAGCGAAGAAGGTCGACTCGGGGAACCGGTGACCCAGCCAGACGATCGGCTCGAACGCCATGAACAGCAGCAGGACGATGTACGTGGCGACCTGGTTGCCGAGGAACGACCAGAGGACCACGAAGACACAGGCGGCCCGCAGGATGGTGGCAAGGATGGTCCCGAGCAGGGGTCGCTTGTCATGCTCAGGCTGCTGCATCGAGGCGAGTCGATCGCGATAGTTGTGGATGACGAGAGTCTCGAGGACAGCACGCACGACGAAGGCTGCCATCGCCACGATCGTGATGACCGTCTCGTCATGGACGATCGGCACCTTGTAACCCGTGAGGTACGGCAGGATCACCACGAGCTTGCCCAAGAGGAACCCACCAGCGATCGGCAAGATGACGATGTCACCGCCGATCCTCCAGCGTCGAAGCGCCTTGGTCGGCTCAGCGTCCCACAGGCTGGGCTTTCGGAACGTGTGTGCCAGCTGGGCGCCGCCGAACCACATGATCCCGAGACCGATCGTTCCTGCTGCGGCGTGGAACGAGGTCATATGACCCGTCGCCACCACCCAGACGAGGAAGACGAGGAAGCCCACGAAGCCGGAGAAGGCGTCGAGGATGCCGAGCACCATGAGGACACAGAACAAGAAGGTGGTCGGAGGCAGCGGGAGCCCGCCGGTCGAGTGAGCTGCAGCCATGCCGGCGATGAGGCCGAGCACCGGGAGGAGGAACCAGATGTTGCCGATCGATGCTCGCAGATACGTCGAGTCGCTGATGGTGTGCTCTGGCATGAGCGAGACGCGATAGGTGGCATCGGCAACCTTGTAGTTCGCCCAGTCGGCGGCACGATGTCCGAGGAGCCCCCACGTGACGAACTTGTCCTGCCCCGTTGCGACCGGAGGGGTCTGCTGGGTCTCCACCTGTCCCGATGACATCAGCCGTCACCTCCGCCTGGCGGTGCATCAGTGAAGGAGTTCGAACCACCCTCTTCGTCCCCGCTGTTGCCGCGGGTTCGAGAGCCTGCCTGTGGGTCCTCGCCCTGGCTGTTGGTCCCCCTCGTCTTGGTGCCCGCCTGCGGCCCCTCGTTCTCAGGTCCGCTGCCTCTCGTCCTCGAACCTGCGGCAGGGCCGTCATCACCAGTGCTGGTGCCTCTCGTCCTCGAACCTGCGGCCGGGCCGTCGTCACCTCCACCGCTCGTCCCTCGCGCCCGTGAGCCAGCTGCAGCGATGCCGCCAGAGCCGGCAGCGCCAGCGGCGGTCGCGGCTGCGCCGATCAGGAAGGCGATCGCAGCCCTCTGCTTGACGGTCTTCGGCGCGGTGTTCGGGTTGAACGGAGCCAAGGTGGTGGTCGTTGGGCCGGTCGGTCGTGTGATGGGCGGGAAGTGCCGAGTCGTGGTGGTGTGCGCCTTGGTCGTGGTGGTGTGCGGCTTGGTCGTCGAGGTCGGCTGGATCGCAGTCGTGGTGGGACCAGGTGTCGAGGTGGTCGTGCTCGACCCACCGCACTCAGGCGTCGGGCCGGGGATCTGGAATGGATCGCTCAGACCGATCGTCTGTCCGTGGTACGGCCCCCACGCAACACCAAGACCTGTGGCGGCGACGGTGTTGTCACCCCAGAGCCCGTCGACGGGACCGAGCGTGATGGGCCCGGAACCGCTGAAGCTGTCCACGCTGACAGTGGGACAGCCAGCGACGGCGACCAAGAACTCGATGCAGCCGTTGCTCTCAGCCCGACCGGTACCGACCAGTGTGGTGCCATTGACTTGGAAGGTGATCGGGGTCCCGGGCTGGAAGCCGCAGACATAGGTGGGTCCTGACGTGCCGCCCGGGTTGACAGGTCCGATACCTGGGCCTGAGGGGATGTCGGGTCGTCCCGGTGGACCGGGGTAGCCAGCGGTCGCCCCGAAGGCCTGGGTGTACATGAAGAGCCCGGCGACGAGCAGAAGGACTGAGAGCGCGAACAGCCACTTGGCCGTCGTCCGTGCGCTCTGGGCGTAACTCACCGTCCCGTGGCCCCCTTCTCGTTGGAAACGCCATGCTGCAAGACGCGTCGTGCACTAGAGACTAGACCGACTCCGTCGAGTTGCGCGGTCCTTCGAGGTCGAGGCGCCTTGGGCGGTGACCCTTCAACGAAGCCGAATTGAGCCGTCAGGTGTGTCCCAGCACAGGATGGGGAACGTAGGGCGCCTCGAGACGTCTGATCTCGTCGGCCGTGAGCTCGACTTCGAGCGATGCCAAGGCATCCTCGACGTGGGTGACCTTGGTCGCACCGACGATGGGCGCCACCACGCCAGCACGGGATCTGACCCACGCGAGAGCAACCTGCGCCATCGGAATCGAGCGCTCCTCGGCGATCGCTGCCACGACGTCGACCACGTCGAAGTCCCCATCCGAGTAGAGGTAGTCGGCGAAGGCGTCACTGGCGGCTCGCGACGTGAGCCGCTCACCTCCCCGAGTCCGATTTCCGGCCAGCAGGCCACGTGCCAGCGGGCTCCACGGGATCACACCCACGCCCATGTCGAGACACTGCGGGATCATCTCGCGCTCCTCCTCGCGATAGAGGAGGTTGTAATGGTTCTGCATCGAGATGAATCGGGTGCCGCCGATCTCGTCGGCGGCGCGCTGTGCCTTGGCAAACTGCCACGCATGCATCGAGCTCGCGCCGATGTAGCGCGCCCGACCCGACGAGACCACCTCGTGGAGGGCCAGCATGGTCTCCTCGATGGGCACATTGGGGTCGAAGCGATGGATCTGATAGAGGTCCACGTAGTCCATCTTGAGTCTCGCCAGCGAGGCGTCGATGGCTGCGAGGATGTGCTTGCGCGACAACCCACCGCCATTGGGTCCAGGCGTCATCGGCATGAAGACCTTCGTGGCGACGACTGCCTCGTCCCGCCCGAGGTACTTCTTGACGAGCCGACCTGTCACCTCCTCGCTCGAGCCCTGCGAGTAGATGTCGGCAGTGTCGATGAACTGCACGCCACCCTCGACCGCCGTCCGCATGATCTCATCGGCGACCTCATCGTCGACGGTCCAGGGCCTGTCGTCGCCTCCATCGCCGAAGCTCATCGTCCCTAGACAGACGCGCGACACGCGAAGTCCACTGGCTCCCAGATTCAGGTACTCCATTGCCCCACCCCTCTCCTCCTCGCTCCCAGCCGACACGCCTGTGCCACCTTCACGGGAGCCGGTTGACCAATCGTAGGTCCAGCGCTCCATCGAGCCCCACCGAATCGTGCCAGTGCGTGTCAGCTTCGCCGCAGGTGCGCTGCCGCCCGTCCGGCGGCGATGGGGAGATCCAGATACGTGCGAAGGCCGGGCTCTGCTGCGACCACATAGGGGACAGCGTTGACGCAGTGCATCGCTGTCGCGACGATGCCGGGGTTTCGCTTGAGACCCTCTTCGACCGAGTGAGGGTGCAGCTTCTGGAAGGTCACCAGCGAGCTCGGGTCACCGATGACCTCGACCTCAAATCGCTCGCCAGCTGGCCCGAAGCTCCACGCCGGGTCGAGGTTCTCTTGGCCCATGAGCCAGTTCACCGCAGCGGTGATCACGGGCACGCCGTCGACGGTCGCCTCCCACCGGAATCGCTGGGCGGCGACACGCCCTGGCTCGATGTCGCCGATGGGCGACGGGATGGGATTGGTCGCCACCGCCACCTCGTGGGTGGTTCGCAGCTCATCGTCGATAGCGAAGCCGAGCTCGTCGACCAGCATCATCACAGACTGGCGGAAACCAGCACCGAGTACCTCGGCCATGATGCTCGTCTTGGCGACCTCGGGCGTGGTCCCAAAGAGCATCCAGTCCCTGATCACATCTGGTGCCCCATAGGTCCGGATGTCAGAGAACTCCTCCGCCCGCACATGGGTGATCGAACCGCTGAGGGCCGAGATCATGAGCGGGAAGCGCTCGGTGATCCCGCCGGGGTGGATACCAGTGCCATGCAGGGTGACCCCCGCAGCTCTGGCGACATCGTCGATCGCCTTCCCCTCGCCTGCGGGCGGGTAGAACCAACCGACAGGCGTGACCACGTTCTTGCCTGACGCCAGGAGTGCACTCACCACGGACGGATCTGGCATGAGCGGTGTGTAGATGACGCAGTCCGCCTCGAGCGCGAGGAGCGACCCGACGTCATCAGTCGCCGTGATCCCGATGGCTGGACGATCCACCATCTCCCCGAGGTCGACCCCCACCTTCGCCGGGGAGCTCACCCACGCACCCACGAGCTCGAGATCCGGGCGATCGAGCACCCCTTCGATCGCGGCCCGCCCCACGCTTCCTGTTGCCCATTGGATGACTCGCACGCCCATCAGTCCCCCCTGGCTTCGGCTGTCATGGCGCGCAACCTAGCGGAGAGAACCCACGGTTGTCGGGTCCGTCGTTGCGCTTCTCGATCGACGAGCGATGCGATGAACGTCAGCGACCCGTCCGCCTACCAACGCTGCCGGGCCTCCTCGGCGAAACCCTGCAGCCCCCTGAGCTCGAGCTTGAGTCCTTCATCGGTGACGAGGCGACCCGTCCAGAGTCCAAAGACCTGGTGGGTCTCGCTCCCAAACTCACCTGCATCGGCCTGGCTGTGCTTGTCATAGCGGGGATGCATCTCGATCTCGAGCTGCCCGCCTGGATCCACCACTCGCCACGGATCCATCGGGCGCTCCCACGAGTACGACCACTCGAGCTCACGACCGATCTTAGAGAGGCGGCCGTCGACGATGATGCCGTTCTCGGTGACCCCCGAACCCTCGGTCCACTTGCCGCCGAACTGCAGACCGACGACGTGCTCGCCAACCCGGCCGGCGCCGCCGCCCCAGTTCCACGTGATCTCATGTGGCCACCTGCCGCGTCCGACGTCGAGCACGCCCCAGGCATCACCGCTCGATGGGTCGCCGACCGTCCAGGTGCGCTCGCCCACCACGAGCCTGCCGGTCGCTGGTCGGGCCTGGTGCTTCGAGGTGAAGTTGAAGACCGTGTCGCTCCAGGGGATCACAACATTGAGCGACTCGTGGTCCTCCGGAAGCCCCACAACCACATCGAGGAGCCCCAGCCGACCGTCCTCCTCGGTCCAGGTTGCTCGAAGGTGGGTTCCCTCGTCGTCATCCAACATCTCGAGGTCGAGGCCGTCATGGCTGACGACGAGTGGTGCGGTGCCCGGACGCGCTGGCAGCTCCATCGCATCCGATGGCGCCAGGATGGCGGCTCCCCCGGTCTCGCCTGTGATGAGGTCGACCCACCACACATCGGCGAGGCCGAAGTGGTCGATGTTCGAATACACCGTCGAGATCACGAGATCGCCTGCGAGGATCGCCCAGTAGTCCCATCGCTTGTTCTCCCCCCACGAACCGAGGAGGTTGGCGCGATGCAACGGGTGTCGAGACCACCCTCGCGCCGCAGGATTCAACGACGAACCGTCGGCCACGCACAGGTCAACCGGCTCGACGATCTCGTTCTCGTGAGTGGCCATGCGCCACTGTAGCGATGCCCGAGGTCAGCACTCAGGTCCTCCGACCTCACCGAGGACAGCTCGAAGTGTGACCACTACGAGGTGGTTGGTTCGCTGGGCCTCGGCTCGAGAGCTACGCGCCTGGGTTCCGGAGCAGCGGCGTCCGCCGCTTGGCGTCGCGTTCGGTCTCGAGCAGCGTCTTCATCTTCGACAGCACTGTTGGCGCGTCGGCAGTTCGGTTGCTCCGCTCCTCGGGATCTGTCGTCAGGTTGTGCAGCTCCCACTCCGATTCCGCCGCGGGTCCGGCGAACGGGTTCGGAGCGATCCCACGCTCCGCGTTCCACTCATCGAGGCGCTCGTAGTAGTGGTTCAGCTTCCAGAGCTCTGGTGCTCCCCCTTCACCTGATGGCAGCGAGCCCACGACTGACTCGATGAACACCGGCGGCGCGATGGGGTCATAGTGGGCGCCGGTCAGGACGTTCGCCTGCGTGATCCCGCGGGTCACGTCATCTTCGGTCATGAAGTAGATCGCCGACTCAAGGCTCGCCGGCGGCACCGATCCGCGAGCCACCTCGCTCAGGTCTCGTCCAGGCAGCGACTGCACTTCGGTGTGGGTCTCACGAAGGCTGTCGGCCGCCTGCGCCACGTCGATGCCGGCCAGACCGAGCAGCGTCGGGATCAGATCGACGTGGCTCGTCGGCGCAGCGACGCCCTCGGGCAGATGGCTGATGCCGGGGCCAGCGATGAGCAGAGGGACACGAACGGCCTCATCGAAGGCATTGCACCACTTCTGGATGAGCCCACCGTGGGCACCGAGCAGATCACCGTGGTCCGAGGTGAAGACGACGATCGTCTCCTCGGCCATCCCGCTCTCCTCGAGAGCCTCGAGGATGCGACCGACAGCCTGGTCGACCAGCTTGTGCAGGTAGTAGTAGAGCCGTCGATACCCGAGGTCCGTCGTCGTGGCGTAGATGGCTTGCGGCCACACCGCCTTGAACTGCTCTTGGCACGCCGGGCGCCCGGCGAACGAGTCGGCCTGCGATGGCGCCTCTGCGATCACCTCGGGGACAGAGCCATCTGGCGGCCCGAAGCCCAGGATCTGCTCCCACCCGAAGCCCGAGAATGCGATGTCGTGCGGGTTGACGAAGGACGCCACAGCCAGCCACGGGCCTTCGTCCCGAGTCGAAGCCATCTCGTCGAAGAGCTCGACGACCTGCTCTGCGAAGATGCCGTCTCTGACGGTGCCGCAGTCGGCCTTCTGTGCACCGTGCGGTTCCCGGCCGATCCAGCCGGAGAAGCCGAATGGGTCGAGGCGATCAGCCTTTCGATAGGCATCGACGACCTCGGGGATGAGGTTGCCGTCGTCGTCGGAGGCTTTCAGGCTCTCGTGGGTGCCTGCAACCGTCAGGTCCGCATGCGAGACGTGCCACTTGCCCCGGTAGTGCGTGCGATAGCCGCCGGCGCGGAACCAGTCGCCGAGGGTCGGCACCTCATCAGCATCCAACCATCGCATGGCTGGATCAGACGCCAGCTTTGCCAGTCCGTCGGTCGAGGTCACGCCGTGGAGCGAGGGTTACTGCCCGGTGAACAGCGTTGCCCGACTTGGCGTGCACGCGGTGGAGCCGGCGTAGTGCCGATGGAACTCGACCCCTCGCTGTCGGAGAGACTCTCGCGCTGGCATCTCCTGTTCACGGAAGCGCTTGAGGTCCTCACCTTCATAAGGAGGCGGGTAGCGCTCCTCGTCGGTCATGATCACCAGGATGTTCGGTCGAGCCATGGCACAACGCTAGACGGCCTCACTCTTGATCGCGGGGCCGTTGTTCATGGTCTCAAGCCATGCGCTCCCCCGCTCGGAAGCCAACCTCGAAGTCGGCCGACAGCTCGATCGCGGGGATGCTCGCCACGAGCACCGCTCCGATCGATCTGGCAGAGTCTGTGTCGGTCCGCAGGTTGCGGCCTGATCCGTGTCACGAGGAGATGAGGGTGGCAGAACAGCAGGACCCCAAGCAGATCGTGGCGAGCTTCTGGAAGGCGCTTTACGAGCGTGACTTCGACAAGGTGGCGACCTTCTTCCGGGCTAACTCGACCTACACCGACATCGCGACTCCGCCCGAGGACCTCGCCGTCGGGCCCGAACAGGTCGTCGCTCGCCTTCGGCTCGGCATTGAGAGGCTTGACGGTTATGACCACACAGTCATCGGAGTGACCGCTGAAGACGGACGCGTGGTCACCGAGCATGTCGAGCACTGGACCTGGCACACCGGCGAGCAGGTCTCCTTCGGCTTCGTCTCGATCCACGAGGTGGACGGGACCACCATCACGAGATGGACGGACTACTGGGATCTCCAAACCCTCCTCTCGGCTGCCCCGGGTTGGTGGGTTGAGGAGATCGCAGCGGGCTATCAGTAGCGGCCATCAGCAGTGGGGAAAGGCAGAATCCAGTTCACCTCGCAACGTGGAAGCTGGTGGGCAGCGCTCAAATCCTTCATGACCCTTTGAATTCTGGCCCGACCCGGGGTGACGCCAGAGATCTTTAAGGCACTGCAACGTCCGTCAATGTCCCCCGTCCCCTGAGTGACGAGCTCCCGCAGGTCTGTCGAACCGAAGGGGAGGACCTCCAATCTTCTCGGACGACCAGCTCCTGATAGGACGCCGGGCGAGACCGCTCGGCTGGCGAAGTGTTGATCAAAGGATTGGGTCCCTCCCTATGTTGCCGGGAAGACCGACACTGACCCTCCGTAGAGGTTCCCGACCCACACATTCACGCCGTCAGTCGTGATGGAGTTGGGTGCAGCGAATCCATAGATGGCATCAGAGATTCTCCGAACGACAGTGCCGCTCACAGCGTCGAGCTCGATCACCCCACGCTGGGCATCACTCAACCAGATGTGCACGCCATCGGTCGCGACGCCGAACGGCCTCAAACCGGAGACGCTGAATCCCTCTGCGAGAATCACGCGAGGGGCTGAAGATGGAGTGGGCGCTGAGGGACTCGAACCCCCGACCTGCTGAATGTAAGCCAGCTGCTCTAACCAACTGAGCTAAGCGCCCTCGGTTCCCGAGCGTAGGCCGTCGCGAGCAACCCGAGGGTGGCTCAAAAGACTTGGGACGCCAGGAGCGCTGCGAGGGCGGGGCTCGATGCCACGACCGGCCGTCGTTGTTCAGCCCGCAGGATCGTCAGCTCCTCGCCGGCTGGGCTCACCACGGTGGCACCTGCCTCTGTCGCGATGAGCACCCCGCCGAGATAGTCCCACGGGTGGATCGCGTAGCCAGGCGCCTGAACATAGGCATCGAGCGCGCCCTCCGCCACGAGGCAGAGCTCGAGGGCGGCTGCGCCCATGGTTCGATATTGACCCCAGCTGAAGTCCTCGCGGAGCGTGCCGTTGACGCCGATGATCGCCGTGGCCCCTTCTTCTTGCCTCGAGACTCCGATCCGCTCGCCATTGCGCGTGGCGCCTTGTCCACGAACTGCCTCGTAGCGCGTTCCGACAGGGAGGTTCTCGACAAGTGCGGCGACGGGACCGTGCTCATCGACTGCACAGAGGCTCACGCAGTAGAACGGGATCCCGCGGTCGCAGTTCGTCGAACCATCGACGGGGTCCACGACCACCGTGATGGTGCCCTCGCCCTGATGGCCTGACTCTTCCGAGAACACGGCAAACCCAGCACCGAGCAGAACCTCGGTCGCCGCCTGATCAGCAACGAGATCGAGCTCGTACTGCCCGAGGTGCTTCCCCGACAGGCCACTGCCCTCGAAGCTCTCGAGCGCGCCTCGCACGGCTCGAGCGGTGGCCCGAAGGACCTGCTGGATCTCTGTGGGTTCCATAGCGCCAACCTAGCCACCCGTCACCAAGAGCCCGCTAAGGTCAGCGCCGTGGCAGCCATCGACGTAGCCGGCTATGTGGCAGAGATAAAGGACCATTCGGTCGACCATGGCTTCCACGTGCACGACGAGCGGCACTTTGTCGAGACGTACTCGCTGCGACAGGTCTGGGAGGTCGACCTCCACCCTGAGGAGGGGTGTGGCGGTCCGCTG
>Ga0073936_10011515_pt1 | contig 10687 bp, 5 predicted proteins | sample AliMusrvi5mmetaG_FD_87041 | JGI IMG/M metagenome (GOLD analysis project Ga0073936, IMG submission 87041) | Freshwater lake bacterial and archeal communities from Alinen Mustajarvi, Finland, to study Microbial Dark Matter (Phase II) - Alinen... | ecosystem: Environmental > Aquatic > Freshwater >... | reverse complement strand
GTATATAAATCGATCAGAAAGTCACCGGTAAAAACGAGGGGGAAATATGTCTATAGTGATCTGTCATTCATTATTGCTCCGGAGGTTATTACAAAATTGTCGGGAATTGAGTTTACTGAGTTCCTGAACCGGAATTTTTATCGTCCGCTTGGCGCTTCAACCATGACCTACAATCCTTCAAGGAAGTTTTCGGCAGATCAGATTGTCCCGACGGAGTACGATACTCTGTTTCGTAAAAGATTGGTTCATGGCAGTGTTCATGACGAGGCATCAGCTATACTCGGCGGGATTTCAGGAAATGCCGGATTATTTGCCTCAGCAAATGATTTGGCAAAAATAGTCCAGATGTATGTACAGTTTGGAACGTATGGAGGGAGAGAATATTTGAAGAAATCGACCATCGAAGAGTTTAACCGGGTTCAGTTTCCACAGAATAACAACAGAAGAGGTTTGGGTTTTGATAAACCTCTGATTAACAACTATAAATTTGATAAAGATAAAGCCTATCCCTGTCCGGGAGCCACTCCCGAAAGTTTTGGCCATTCCGGTTTTACCGGAACTTTCTTCTGGGCAGATCCTACCAATGGATTGATTTATGTCTTTTTGTCCAACAGGGTGTATCCAACCCGTGAAAATAATAAGATTACCGAGCTAAATGTGCGAACTGAGATTTTACAGGTTTTATATGATGAATTGAATGAAATAAGGAAAAATGAAAATGAAAAGTAATTAGAATAAGTAAATGTTGTAATTATTTATCCTTCATTTTGGCTTACCTGACCTCCCCCGCCCCTCCATAGGAAGGGAGAAAAGAGCAGAAGTTATTCATTTCGGACCAGAAGTCTCTCCTGAGGAGATTTAGAGGGGTCCTAATTGCAAAATAAGAAATTCATTTTAGTACATTATATCTCTCCGATTACTTTAGCGATTTGGATATTGACGAATAAAATAAGTATTCTAAATGTTTACATTATCTTTTTGACCGCTGCCATACAGAACTGTTGGTCCAGACAATACGGCGCCCACTATCTTCGAGTGTCGCCCTTAACCCACCTTCCCAGCCGGAAGCGATGACTGTGGTATTGTTGATGAAACTGCCTTCAGACTGATTGTTATATGAGTTGATAAAGACCAGTTTTTCTCCCGATTGGGTTATCCTGCTGATTAAACCTGCATTACCTGAACTGGCGGAATAGTCATACCAAATCCCTGACAGGTCAGGACGGGTCGCCTGCGGATTTGATTTCAAATCCCTTTGCCATACAGAGCCGTTTGTCCAGGCAATACGGCGGCCTCCATCTTCAAGAGCGGCTTTTAGACCACCTTCCCAGCCGGTTGCGATCACCGTTGTATTGTTGATAAAATTTCCATCAGACTGATTATTGAATGAATTTAAAAATACCAGTCTATCTCCAGATTGGGTGATCTTACTGATAGCACCTGAATATCCTGAGACGGATGAATAATCATACCAGACTCCGGAAAGGTCCGGACGAGAAGTAATCTGCGTACTTGTCTGATTTTTACAAGATCCCCGTGTGAGGACGGCTCCAAGATAATTTCCTGTCTGATCAATTTTAACCAATCTGTCATTCGATTCCACCCGGAGCGCCAATGTGCCTGATCCCTGAAGATTCCCCCCGGGAAGGTCTGCCCAATTTCCCGTAATAATATTTCCTGCAATATAACCAGTGAAGACATTGATCACCCTTGGTTGGTCATCCAAACTCCAGAAAATTTGGCTACCTATCTGCCGAATTTTGTAACACCCACCATTATCACTGGTCCATTCACCCGTAAGCTGAGCTTCAGCCATAGTTGCCATTAGAAACATTGGAAGAAAATAAACGATTGCCCTGATTTTCATTTTATTCAGATTAAATTGTTAAACTTTAAGAGCTATGTTAATATATCTTACAGATAATATTTATATGATTTTTTTGGTGAGATTGCAGTACCAAATATAGTGAATTGCTTTTAAAAATCAAATTTTGTTTTTCGCTGTAAGGTTAATGTTATTTTTGTATTCATGAAGTTGTACTACAAATAACGATTTTCTAATTATGAAGTACATTGAATTGGTATTATTGTCATTTACATTGTTGTTAAGCTGTCACCAGCAACAGGCGGGGTTACTTCAACCTGAATTTGATGCTATTTCTAAACGTTGGGTTCCGGATCAGCGGGTTGGAATTTGCAACTTCAGCCTTGAGAATGGAGCGCAAGAGAGATTGATTTTAAGAGGTGAATCATTGTTCCCTGACGCAAAAAAGGAGATTTTGCAAATGATCAATAAGCAAGGCGTTAAATTTGTCGACAGTGCAGTAATCCTTCCCGATACAGCCAAAATTCAAATGAACTGGGGATTGGTCACCTTGAGTACAGCCAATATCAGAGGTAAACCAGTACATTCATCGGAACTGATTTCTCAGGCAATCATGGGTACTCCTGTTCGAATATTGAAGGATACCGATGGTTGGATTTTGATTCAGACACCTGATCGGTACATTGGCTGGACCAATAAATCGGCTGTAAAACAACTGGACCGAACATCTTTTTCTGAATGGCAGAAAGCCAACAGAATGATTTTTACTGCTGGAAGTGGAATTATTTATTCTGATGATAAAAAGACCCAGGTTATGAGTGATCTTGTTGCCGGGGCTATTGTAACAATGTTAGATGGAAATAAGGAATATAGTCAGATTGAACTTCCTGACGGAAGAACAGGTTATATTTCCAACCAGAATTGGATCAATTTTAAACAATGGGAAGACACCATCTCATTGAAGAATAACAGGATGATTTCTGATGCAAAACTCTTTTTGGGATTTCCGTATTTATGGGGTGGAATGTCTTCTAAAGCCATGGATTGCAGTGGGTTTGTAAAAACGGTGTGTTTTCTGAATGGACTGATTCTCGAGCGGGATGCTTCACAGCAGGTCAATCATGGAAAAGTTGTGGAAGTGACTTCGGCTTTGGATAATTTAGAAAAAGGTGATTTACTATTTTTTGGGTCGAAACAACCTTTCCATGTTACTCATGTAGGAATTTATCTTGGCAATAAAGAGGTTATTCATGCCTCCGGGTCCTTAGGCAGGGTTGTTATCAGCAGTCTTGACAAGGACAGACTAAACTTTTTTAGCTATCTGAACACAAATCTTCTTGGAGTAAGAAGGATTATTGGTTCTTCACCTGAGCAGGGCTGTATACCGGTCAGATTGCATAGCTGGTATTGAATTTCTTTAATAATTATAAATTAACAACTTCCAATGAGCAATAGACGCGCTTTTTTAAAATTCGGCGGACTTGCAGCCGGTTCATTAATACTGCCTGATTCGCTGCAGGCAAATGGAGTATTTACTTCTAAAATTGGTAAAACCGCTAAATCTGGAAGTATGAAATTGCGTTTTCGTCCTTATGATTTACAGTTGAAGCACATTTTTACAATAGCCAACAATTCAAGAAGTACGACTGCAGTTATGCTTACTGAAATCGAATATGAAGGGATTATTGGATATGGTGAAGCCAGTATGCCGCCCTATCTTGGTGAAAGCCATAAATCAGCTACGGAATTTCTTTCCAAAGTAGATCTGTCCTCTTTTAAAGATCCGTTTGAACTGGAGGATATCATTCAGTATATTGATGACATGGCTGTCGGTAATTATGCAGCAAAAGCCTCAGTCGATATTGCCTTACACGATCTTGTTGGAAAAATGTTGAAGCAACCCTGGTACAAAATATGGGGTCTGAATCGGTTGAAAACACCAAACACAAGTTTTACCATTGGCATCGATACCCCAGAAGTTGTAAAAGAGAAGGTTCGGGAAGCTGAAATATATAAGATACTGAAAGTTAAGCTTGGGCGTGACAACGATAAAGAGATGATTAAGACGATTCGTTCTGTAGCAAATACTCCGATCTGTGTTGATGTAAATCAGGGCTGGAAAGATAGGAATATGGCGCTTGAAATGATTCAATGGTTAGCTACCCAAGGTGTTGTTTTTGTTGAACAGCCAATGAGCAAACTCGCAGTTGACGATATTGCCTGGCTGACTCAGAACAGTCCTCTCCCGATTATTGCTGACGAGGCTGTACAGACAGTGAAAGATGTTCTTTCAATTAAATCAGTCTATTCTGGAATAAATATCAAATTAATGAAGTGCGGAGGGATGCGCAACGCCCATAAGATGGCAACTATGGCCAGGATGATGGGGATGAAGGTAATGATTGGCTGTATGACAGAAACTTCATGTGCTGTTTCAGCGGCAGCACAGTTATCTCCGATGGCCGATTGGGCAGATCTTGATGGTAATCTGTTAATTAGTAATGATATATACGATGGAGTTAAGGTGGTAAATGGTAAAATAACCTTGTCAGAATTACCAGGGATTGGCATTCTGTTAAAATAATTCAATAAATTCCGAAAACATCTTTAATGCACATAACCTTTAGATGGAAATGTTAATTGCCTTAGAGACTCCGGATCATCTTTCAGACTTTTTGAGGCTGCTTCGTGTACGATCTCCATTAATTTGAAAAGCTCCTTCACATTTTTCTCATGAGCTTTGTTTTTCAAATCTGTTTTTTTGCGGTATTCTATTAATCCATCGTGCACCTGATTGACCTGTTTTGAATAATGCAATACATCTTCAAGGGTCGAATCCGGACAATTTGCTGCTCTCAAATTAGTCCCTTTCTCATCAATTAGTTGAATAGTTTTCTCAAGCAACGTTCGCAAAGCGGAATAATCAACAGTTGCTTTTTCAATGGCCATATAACCATAAGTTTCACATAAGGAAGAATCGTAAGGAAATGCTTTCTGCAAATAAAACCGAAAATCTGTAAAAAATCTTTTGGCCTGACTGGCTAAGATTTCAAGTTCACGATTAAATTTGACGGAGATATTTTCAGATTCCATTTCTCTTGAGTGAGATTGAATCTCATAGAAAAGCGCTTTAAATTTGTAGATAAACCCCTCGTCTAAATCCGAATAGACACTCTTCATGGTGGGAATCTTATCTTTTAGATGCTTCTTAAACCCTGAAGCAATCTTTAACAATTCTCGATCGGGATAGGATGAAATATTCATAAGATGAATTTATGAAGTAAACAACAAGCCCTTAATAACCAATACTCTAATCGTAATTGGTAATTCATTTTTTTATCATGAATTAACCAGTAACATTGACAGACAACGTTCCTTAATGAAATTAATTCATTAGGAAAGCTTATAAAGATACAACAGAATTTCCCGTTTTATCCCACCCGACCAAAATTTTTATGGGGTTTACTGAAGAATGAAATGGTAGGTGATGGTTCCCTTTTGAAAGGCAGGTGCGTTTTGGTCAGTATTAAACCTGGCTAACAAAGCTGCCTTCCGGGCGGCTTCAAGAAGATCAGTATCCACAGTATTGGATCCTTTTACACCCGGTAGGGCTTTGGTCACTTTTCCGAATTTATCAACTGTAACTTCCACAACAACAATACCAGCCTCATTTCCGGGAAAACTTGGTTTAGGAAGTGATCGGGCATTACGACCTGAAAGATTGAAAGAGACGCCCTTACCTTCTCCACCTCCGGGACCGTACTGGTTTGCTCCCGGAGTGCCTCCCGGACTTCCCTGATTGCCTGGACCGTAAGTATTCCCTTGTCCGGTACTTTGGGAACCATTGTCTGTTTTACCTCCACCGAAAGCATTTTTAGCCCGGGAATTTATTGCTCCGATTTTCTTTTCCCTTTCGGCAAGGAGTCTGTTTTCTTCAGCCTCCTGCTGTTGTTTGGCAAATTCCTCGTCTCTTCTTTGTTTCTCTTCCCGTGCTTTTAACTTACGTTCGTCGTCAAGCAATATTTTATTTTCGTTGGCAATTTTTTTTCTGGCTGTTGTAGCCATCTCAACAGTTTTTTCATAGTTCTGGGTCAGCAAATCCTCTTCGTTTTTATCGGTATTTTTGGCTGCGGACTGTGGGCTATTTGCGGGATGCGAAACTGAAGCAGCTTTTTTAGCAGCAGCTGTAGCCTCTGAACCCCTTGCAGCTGAGGGCTCTTCCAGACCCTGACCTGTTGGTGAATCTCCGAAATCCACAAGATATCCCTCTTCCTGAGGAGGAGGATATGGCAGCACCGATCCAAAAAGAAATAGCAATAACAAAATACTGGCATGTAATAATACCGTTAATGTTACCCCTTTTTTCTGGCTATCTGTAAATGTCATTGCAATTCTAATAGATTAATCCTGTTCCCAAATATGGTAATTATGACCTTTTTGTCTTTATTTTCAACGATAAATTATGACCTGAACACTGACAAAAATAGGAATTCTCATCAATATACCACCAGATTATTATTATTGCACTTTTGGTTTCTTTGCCGAATCCCGATTTCTAAGAACATTATTTTGTCCTTTCTTCGACCGGTAATGGCTAAAAAGATCACTTAATGTATCAAACTCTTCCCTGAATGAGAAGCCAATACCCTGTTTGTAAAGCGAGGTATCGTAGATCAGATCATCATTGGCACGATTATATGCTTTAAGTTGTAATTTTCCAGATTTATTAAGTTTTACAAATACTTCTACCTCCCCAACTACCGGATTGGTTGTGTTCGACTGTAAATTACTGTTGTTTCCTATATTCCCATTAATTGTTACCCGGTCGTTTAGAATTTGTGTACTGAGGGCAAATTCCATTTGATTGGCATTAACCTGATCTCCAGGTCTGTAATTAAAACCTATATCGAAATCATTACTAATTTGTGAAAGCCAGTTGGAAAGCTGATTGGAAAGTATATCACTAGTGGTTGAGCCTACCAGGTTTCCGGATCCCGACTGAAAGTCCTGTCTTCCCCTGAGATATTCAGGAGTGAAAAATTGCCCCATTACCAGAAGCGAAACCATTTGCCGGTTAATATCATCCTGTGTACTGATAAATTGCTGGAGTTCATCTTTCGTCCGCTCGTCAGCTGTTGGAAAGTTAATGTCAAATTTCACTACCGGATTGAGCAATTTTTTTGAGAGGTTGATTTTGCATTCGACAGGAATCCTGCGTGAATTATCATTTTGGTTATGGTTGATTAACAAGTAATTGATTGGTGCCTTAATCGTGTAGAGAGCGTCAAGATCAACAATTGCGCCGTAAGGATCACCATTCCACGAAACTAACCCTCCCTGTTCAATATGAAATTTTCTGGCTAATACATTTTGTAGCGTAAACATGTAATCCCCCTTATCGATCTTATAATCACCGTACATAAAGAAGTTACCCTCCTTGTCATAATTAAATCGCAAATCACCTGACCCATATCCGTTAATCGCATCTCCGACAGTAGAATTAAAAATCATCTGAACTTTTGCATCAGGTGTTGCTGTCAGGTCAAGGTTCACCTCAAAATCCCCGGAATTGGAAATCCTTGGGGCAGGATTTATATGCTGTCCCAAAGTATCCGGATTTACAAATCGAATAAAGTCGTATTCGTTGACCGATTCAGGATTCTCAAGCGGAACATTAATCTGTGTGCCTGGTTTGGTCTTTAAAGACATGTCCATGCGGATGCTGGACACCTTGCCTGTAATTTTTATCTTTCCTGATGCATGTCCTAGTCCATAAAATATGCTGTTATCAGACGAGGTGGTGTTCAATACCATGATATTGTCTGTGGTAGCAAACATATTGTAGGTCATGTGATTGAATAAATTATGGGTAATAACTCCATTAAACCTGGCTTTATTGCTTTCTACATCGTTCACCAAAATATTTCTAAAAATAATGGAGTCACCTGAAAATCTAACTGTATCGCTTAGAGAATAAAGAACTTTTGTATAATCTATCCCCATTTTTGCATTTGTGACAGCAACCTTACCATTAAATTTTGGTTCAGAGAGTTTGCCGGTAATATCTACTGAACCGTTTCCAATCCCTTCAACTTTATTGGCGAAACTGTTTAAAATGGGTAGTAACGATTCAAGCGGATAATCTTTAAATGCGGTATGATAATCAATACTATCGCTTTCCGGATGGTAGTATCCTTTCAATTCGAAACCGGTTTTAGAATCTTTCACCAGTTTCAGAGAAGTGTTTAAACGCTTCTTTTCCTGTACCCAGCTATTATCCATAATGATATCCCCAAAGTTTTTCTCAAGGTAGGTGAAATCAGAAACCTTTAATTTACTTGAAAGGGCAAAAGAATTGTAAGGATCAGCTATTGAGGCATTTCCTGTTAATTCCCCAAAAATTCCAATCTCCTCACCAAGGATCAGATCTAGATTACTCAGCCTTACTTTGTTGATATCAATATTTATCCTGTCGGAGGTGTTGTCAGCCACTTTCCCGGAGATTCTGAAAGACTCCTGTTTATGATGAATACTGAAATTTTCAATTGCAATTGAGGTAGTATCGAGGTGGAGATGACTTTTCCCGATCTGCCATAGCGAATCAGAGAGCCAGATTTTCGACGGATTAAGATAGAAGTCAGTAAAATTATTTCCTCTTTTGTCTTTTGAAAAGACACCCAAAAAATCAATTTTCCCTGAATAAGTTGGAACAGCCATATTATTCCAGGTAATTGAAGTATTTAAACTGTCGTGCACCAGGCTATTGTTGACAGAGAAATTTTCAACTGAAAGTGCTCCGCCAAACAGTGCATCTTTTGTTCCGATTCTCAACAACCAATTATTCCCTATGTTACGCGAGTTAAGAATCAATTCTTTAACCTGATTCCGATTATAACGCAACTCATTGACGGCACCATCGAAATTCAGGGTATTCTTTTCTGAATCGATTGTACCAGTAAGGACAAAGGGTGATTTTACTACAAGTCCAGGGACAAAAAAGTCGCTTAACTCTTCTGCCTTTTTTATCCGAATATCGAAATGAAACGCATTTTTCCCAGTGGAACTTCTGTCTGAAAAAGGTAGCCGTGCAGAAGGGAGAAAGTGATGCAAATAATCCCTGAAAGTAAGATCAAACTCTCCGAATAAATATTTTCCGTCAATGGTTAAATCGGCTATATCTGAACGGAGCGTGATATTGTTTTTTTCGAGACTGTTTGAAGTCTTCAGAAGCAGATCTTTTATCTCAAAATGTTTATTGTCTCTGATAAAACTAAATTTCTGAAGGTTAATCTTTCCATTGATATTGTCAATGTGATCACCCGTAAAATTTGCGCTAACTTTAAAAGAGAGATCCGCAACTTTGCGTTCTTTTTCGAGACCGAGAATAACAAGATTGGCTCGCTCGACGGTTGATGCAAAATTAAATTCAGGAACAACACCTTCAAAATCTGCCTTTCCTGAAAAAACCATCTTCAGGTTATTGTCCTGTACTTTTAATTCACCTTCAAAACTCCGGTCTCGTGCTTTTCCATTAATGTAAATTGAATCAATACGGTAATTGTTAAAATACAAACTATCGATATTACCATTCAGTAAGGCAATAAACTTCTTATTTCCAGACCGGGAGCCATTTACTTTGATTTCAAGCGATACTGCACCAAGTGGCGGATAATCAAGTAATTTTCCGGCCTGGAAGGATAGGGCTTTAACATTTCCCTGAAAATCAATGACTCCTGATTTTTTCGGACGGATTGCCAGGTCTGTTGATAATTTCCCAAGGCTCCCATCTAAAGTTCCATAAGCTACGAAATCAGAAGGGAATCCACTAAAATTTCCCTGATAGGTCAGCCTGACGTCATTAAGCAACTCCGGAGGTATTCTAAGATACCTTTTCGGATAGCTGTCAGGCATACGAATTGTTGCAAGATCGTTAAAATTGAAAGTGTTGTTGTACAATTTGAAAAAGATAAAGGTATTTTTCCAGTCAGGTAACCCCTTCAATTCCAGATCAGCATTAATTTGTGTCTCTTTCCCTATCTTAAAATTGATCTTTTTAAATTTTAAATTGCTCAGTGATCCCTTTAATCCTCCTGAAAACATGATAGGTTCATTCATCCCCCATAATTCAGGAATAGCATACGACAGGTCAGTCAGTGAGAGCATTGACTCTCTGAAGTCACCATCGATGATATAGCGGTTTGTCAGAGTTTGACTCTTCTCAGAATAAAGGGAGTCAATTCCAAAGAGTTTGTTTTTGGAGATCCTGATTTTACTGGCATCGATGTGGGAGTTGTTAGATACCAATGTCATGTTGGAAAGTTCGACACCGGATGAATCAATTCGTCCTCCAAACCTTAAGTCACCAATTGCAAACCCCGATTTTTCATAGATGGAGGCATTATCGATAAAGAAAGTTGTAAAAGAATCGGTCCAATTTAAATTTACAATTGAAAGGTTAAATTTAGTGATATCTAAATTGTTGAAATTTATTCCATTTACGATCGTATCCTTTACTGTAATATCTTTATATCTGATTCTTGAATTGAGAAAAAAAAGATTGACAAAGGTGATTCTCCATGGACGATAGGTGGTGCCTGAGGAGGGAGTGTCGTCAGATCCCAGGAGAAAATCGTAATTATTCCCTTTACTCTCTTTTAAAATTTTAATCTTCGAATTTTCGAAACTTAGATCACCAAAATGGACTTTCCTTTTTAGAAAGTTTAAACTGTCAATCTGAAGTTTAACGTTTCCGATGTAAAAAAGAGTATCCTGTTCCTGATCTTCAACCAAAACTTTTTCGAGGACTATACTTTTAAATAAAGAAATATTTACACCACCTACACTAATTCTGGCTTTAAAGGT
>Ga0073936_10011512_pt1 | contig 10687 bp, 6 predicted proteins | sample AliMusrvi5mmetaG_FD_87041 | JGI IMG/M metagenome (GOLD analysis project Ga0073936, IMG submission 87041) | Freshwater lake bacterial and archeal communities from Alinen Mustajarvi, Finland, to study Microbial Dark Matter (Phase II) - Alinen... | ecosystem: Environmental > Aquatic > Freshwater >... | reverse complement strand
CCTTCGTGGAGATAGAGCCAGGTGTCCCACATGTTGCCCGTTCGTCGCGAGCGCGCCTTGTAGAACAGAGTTTGGATTCCGTTATCGAACGCGGGCTCCTCCTCCGTCTCAGCAACGAGCAGCTTCGGATCCTTCGCTGCCCAAAGATAACCGCCCCCATCCAACACCAGCTTGTCATCCACGATCCGCGCGGAGCCCTCCAGTCGGCTGGCCCGGAAAGTGCCCATCAGGTCCTCCGCCTTGCCGCCCTCGAAGGTCCACCATGCCAGCGGCTTCGGCTCCGACCGTCGGTGGGGCGACAAGGCCCTGATCTGGTCAGCGTTTAGCGCCAGATCGTAAATGCGGACGTCTTCAAGCGCACCGGTGAAAAAACCGATCTCGCCCATTCCACCGAGATAGCGCAGTCCAAGCAACACCATGGCGTCGCCACCGAAAGCCTGGGGCTGGCTGATCGAATAGGCCGCGGATTGCTGGCCGTTCCGGAACAAGGTGACCTGGTCACCGAGGTAAGCGATCGCCACCTGAACGAGTGTATTGGAGCTGGCGCTCTCCACAGGCCACGCATTCTGGTCTCGATGGGTGCGCCGAAAGAAATCGCTACCCCCCATCCAGCGCGCCGGTGAGATCTCGCCCAACACAATGGCGTCGAAGTGCTCCGCCTTATCAATCAACGTCACTGCGCTGCCCCCCTGTTGGTTGGTGTTCGCCAGATAGACCCAGGCGACTAAAGTCTTGTCCGTAAGCGCCTTCGAGTCCATTGCCGGACTTGCATTCGTCGAGGCACCTTCCACTTGGAAGGCCGCGAGGCTGCGGATGAGAGGTTCGGCACCGGATCGGGTGACGCGCACACGGACCCGGCTGACTTGCGTTGGAGGGAAGCGATCAATCTTCTTGCGGCAGACAGACGTGCCTTGCTGGAGCAGTTTCCATTCTCCGTCACGGAAGCCCTCGAGAATATACTCCCGGATGCGCTCGCCTTCGCGGTAGTTCTCCATGAGCACGATGTGATCGATCATCGTGGACCGAGGCAAAGACAACTCGACGCAGCCTCCGCGCTGGTCCTTGATTTCCGCTATCGGCCGGCTGAACCGGCGTTCGATTTCCTGCCCGGACGTTTCATACAACTTCAGGTCATCCTCTGGAATCAGACCATTTGTATTCGGCGAGGAGTTGAGCAGCAACACGCCCCCACGGCCTGCAGACTGGTAGTAAATATCGAGCAGTTCATCCAGGCTCTTGCGTTTCTTCTCATTCTCGGCCGCCCAGAACCAGTTGTGGTTGTAGAGAGTGGTGTCCGCCTCGAGCGGCGCCCACGCATCGCCGTCAGGATCGCCCTGGGCTGCCGTGGCCACTCCCGTCCTCAGGTCCTGACTCTTGAGCGAGTTCCAGGCTGGGTAAGGCAGCTTGCCGCTTTCCGTTCCGGCCCAGCGAATGGTCGCTTGCGGACCTTGGAAGATCACCGCGTTCGATGCGTGTTGCCTAAGAAGATCACTAACATCGATCACGCAGCTCCCATCAAACCAGACTTCGCTGATGGTTCCGTAACGAGTGAGCACTTCGGTCAACTGCTGGCGGAAGACTCGATTGTAGGCTTCCTGTTTGGAGGGCTCTTTAGTGCGCCCCCCACTCCCGCTCGGCGCACCCCAAACGTCGTCCACCGGGGAGATGTAGATCCCGAGGCGCAACCCCTGTTCACGGCATGAGGCGGACAAGTCCGCCAGCACGTCGCCCTTCCCCTCCTTCCAAGGCGTCTCTTTGATGCCGTATTTGGTCGTCTCAGTCTGCCACCAACAGAAGCCGCCAGTGTGTTTGGCCACGAAGAGGATTTCCTTGGCCCCCCAAAGTCTCGCGGCGCGGCACCATTGGCCGGTGTCGAGCTGCGCGGGATTGATCTGACTCAGCGGAGTGGTGTGATTGTCGTACTCACGCTCCTGCCAGGTGCAGGGATCCAGGCAGACGAACATGATCCGTTCCTGTTCGTGCCAGGCATATTGGACCGCGGTGGGGCGGGCCAGCCTGTTCGTGGTTGTTTCGTGCTCGGGTTGGACCGCATTTGACGGATCGGCGGCCCAGGCGGGTCGAAGGCAGGACAGCGTCGTCAGTGCGGCTGTGAGGCAAAGTGCGAACCGTCGTAAGGTGCAGGCGTTCGTGCGCATTCTCGTAATGTTCTCAGGCAGTTATTCTCGATCGGCTCTGTGCCGGGGCCGGTCTCCGATAACGAACCAGGTCACGCCCCGCGGTGGCAGTGTCACCTTGAACTCGATACCGTAATCCCGGTCCAACTGGAAGCGTTTGGCTTCGCCGCTTTCCTGCTCGCGGATCCAAGCCGTCTTTCTCAGGCCCGTATAGTACAGCGGCAGGCGGACCGTGCGGTTCAGACTCTCGCCCAACGGATTAAAGAACAGGACCAGTCCCCTCTCTGGCAACTGCGGGTTGACGTGCAGCAGGCAGTCCATATCGCGCCCGTCGGGCCGTTGGACGTGGATGATGTCCGAGCTGAGAATCGGACGGTGTTTCAGGTACCAATTAACCCATTTGTGCACCGTGGCCCGGGTGCGCTCGGTGTCATAGAGCCGGTTGGCCCGCAGATTCAGTTGGCAGCCTGACCCCAGCATCTGGGCCAGGTTAAGCTCGTACCATTCGAGGTTCTGATCCAACGGTTCGAGCATGGCCCGCGGGTCGTCGGTGTACGTGCCGATCAGGCCAATCCCCATGCCGCCCATGGTCGGAGGCTTAAACCAGGTTCCGTCGTAGATGTATTGGCGGTAGAGCAACAGGCCCAGCTCACGCGGCAGGTTGGCACTGGCCTCGCGAAAGCCCAAGCTGGTGCTGGACTGGCCGCTCCAAAAGTACCAATCGGGCGCGCCGGCAGTCATACCGCGCCGTTGCTCTTCCTCGAACATCCGTTTCTGGTATTGCCATTGCACCCACTGCGAGTCTGCCAGTCCTTTGTGGTGCTCGTGCACCGTGGAAGCGCAGGGGCAGCCGTGATACGGACCGTCCACGGCGATGCTTTTGAATCCGGTCTGGTCAATGAAACGCCAAACCCGGTCAAAATAATCGTCGGCCCACTTGGTTCCCAGGCAAACGGATTGCCCGAACGGGCTGCCGGGCTTGCCGGTGGCGGGATCAATGCAATCCTGCGCCGCACCCCGACCCCGGGACGCGACCATGAGTTCGTAGCCGTCCACGATGATGCCCCTGGCCAGGGCGTAATCCGCGATTTCCTTCCACTTTGTCACATAAGCCGGGTCCAGGTTATCATGGCTGATTCCCGGCCAGCACGTAACGCAGTAGCTCTCAAATCCCAGTTCCCCCATCTGGTCGAGCAGATGTTTGATCAGCACCGGGTCATGGGACGGAGAGCCGGCAGTGAGCAAGCTCTCGTTAACTTGCGGGCAGAGCGTACGGTACATCCGCCGCACGCCAAGCGAACGGCGTTCGCGGTCGCTGCTGTCCTGGAGCAACTCAAACGAGATGTGCGATTGGAAATCCTGGCCGGGCGCCACGAGTTGGGCCGGCCCCACCGGGATGCGGCTGACCATCAAATTGCGGAATGTATGGCCCAGGAACTTGTCCTCAATCGCCGTCGGGTGCGCCCAGGAATCGTGGTCTGGATCCACCCGCCAGTCGGTTGTGGTTCGACCGGCCAGGTGCGGCGGTGCGTCCCAGTCAATCGCCGCGGAATGGGCGCCTCCGGCGTGGCAATCATCCGGGGAATGGTTGGCGAGGTGGAAGGAATAGTCGCTCTCGGCGTGGATATTCTCGATCTGGTCCTGGGGAACGGCCAGGATCTCCGTTTCGATCTCATCGACCACCACCGGCTCGCCCGTGACATTCTTAAGCGTGAAGGATTTGGAAAGCACCGGAATGCCTTCATACAGCTCATAGTGAACCGTCAGCTTGAGGTTTTGGTAAAGAGGGCCGGCCGCCTCAGGCGGCGCGTAATCCATCGAAACTCTCAATCCTTTGGGCGGCCAGGGCATACTGGGAGCGTTGAATTTCGGCTTCCAGGCATAGCGCTCGATGGGCTGGCCGGTGGTCAACCCGGTGAATCGGAAGCTCGTCGGCGAAGTCCGCATGTCCTTGAGCCAGGCCTCGACCAAGTAGGACCGTTCAGGCTGGCCGACCAGGCCGCCTACTTCATACCAGGTGCCGTCCAGCTTGATGCGCATCTCAGGTTTCACGGCGCGGATAAACTCAGCCCGGTTTCGCAAGCTGCGGTAACTGAAACAGGCCAGGTTGCGGCCCACGTAGAAGGAACGGCTGACGAGGCCGTTGCAGAGGGCCAGCCGCGCTGTTTGTCCATCGTCCGCAGGCTCGACTTCGAGTTGCACAGGTCGGGCGGGCGTCGCGAGCAGCCAGTCGCCGGAGGCGGCTTGGACCCCCAGCTTCGGAACCGCCGACACACCCGGCTGAGCCCGGCACAAATTGCGGATCAATGCCACTTGCCCAGCACGGATTTGCCGCGCGACTTCCTGCCGCCGTTGGTTGTCCAACAGGAAGTCCTTCTTTGGGTCAAAGCGATCCGGAGCGAACGTGAAGACTCGCACCGCGTGGATCCAGCCTTTGAAGTGTTCTTCGGGCTGCCCGGCCGTGCCGATCCGGAACCAGGGGGCGATTGCCGGAGTAGGCGGGATCGGACGGATCTTCTCACCGTTCAGATAGACGGCCAGTTCCCGGCTATCATTAACCAGTGCCAGATGAGTCCATTGGCCAGCCTTCACCGGTCCGATGTCAAAGGCGCCGACGCAGCCGACGAAGGCGATCCAGCGATCGTTGCTCTGACCAAGCACATAACCCAAGGCTCCGTTGCCACTGGCGACCGCTGCGTGGAGCCCCTTCACGGAAGCCTCGGCGGCGTTCACCCAGGCCTCCAACCCAAAACGATTGGTGACATCAAACAACGCAGCCGTGCGGACATAGGCGTCCTTTTGCCCGTTGAATTCCAGCGCACCCGCGCCTTTCGCCGAGGGAACCGATGGTGCGGAAGCCGCAAAGCGCGGATTACCCTCACGCTTCAATTCGTTGTTCTTGCCACTGGTGTCGGGCAACGTCGCCGGTCCGCCCGTGTAGGTGACTTGAGGCATGCTGGCACCCAGACGGTAAAACGCAACCACTTCAACCTCAGCTCGGACATGACAGGACACGCCGACCGAGAAGACCACGAAGAGCGCTCGCAGCATCGGCGTTCTCGTAGCAATGACGTCCTTGACCCGCAGGCCGCAGAAAGGCCGCATTACTCCACTTAGGGCTGCCCGCCAGTTGGCCGCGCAGGCCACGAAGCAATGTGAGTGTTGGTATTTGATTGGGATCGGTCTTTTGTGCTTCATTTCATCGTTTCTGGAAGTGTGGATTGGAACCAGTAAGTCCCCGAATCCACAGCATAGACCGCGGCATTGTTTTCTATGCGCAAGAACTTCACGCCAACAGCTTGGGTGGCGGGCTTGCCGGATTCGGTCACTCCGGCGGCGTCCGTTGCCGGCACAAACACGGTGGCGGTGGTGTTCGCGGGAATCGTGACATCTAATGTCAATGTGCCGCCTTTGCGCTGCCAGTGGCTGACGATGCGGCCGTAGAGCGAGTCATAGTTCACGTTGGCTCCGTTCAAATCACCGACAATCTGCGGCTTGAGGACGATGTTCTTGAAACCCGGCCCCGAAGGATCGGACGAGATGCCGCCGAGCCCGCGGTAGAACCACTCTTCGATGTGCCCCAGCATGCAGTGATTCTGCGACGAACCCGGGTTCGTGTCCCACGCTTCGGTCAGCGATGTCGCGCCTTTCTTGAGTTGAAAGGCGTAGCCCGGACCATCGTCGCGGATAAGCATGTCGTAGAGCACGTTGCCCTGGCCACCATCGGAGAGCGCCCGCATGAGGTAATTGAAGCCCACATCCCCCGCCGTAACACGGTTGCCGCCGGCGCGGATCTGCGCGACCAACCCGTCCAGCACGGCCGCGCGCCGGTCTTCTGGCACAAGCCCCAGCACCAGCGGCATGGCGTTGGCGGTCTGACTGTTGCGGTCGTACTGGTTCTTGTCGGCGTTGAAGAATCTTGCGTTGAAAGCTGCCTTCACCGCCCGCGCCTGTTCCTCGAATTGGAGTGTCTCGTCGGCTTTGCCCAGCAGTGCCGCGGTTTCCTTCAGAATCATCAGGTCCTGGTAGTAAATCGCCGTGGCCGTCAACCCTTTCGAAGTGAGCTTCGACTCGCCAGGACCGCCCGGCCCGATGTCATACCAGTCGCCCAAGCCGTGCGTGACGATGGAATCTTTGGCGGTGCTCTTCAGGTAATCGATGTAGCGTTTCATCCCCTCGTAGTGGCGCGCCAGTAGTGTGCGGTCGCCGTACATCTGGTACACCTGCCACGGTGTGATGACGAAGGCACTGCCCCATTCGGGCGAATCGCGGAAACCGCCGCCGAAGACCGTAAACTCGGGGGCGATGTCCGGCACCATGCCGTTGGCGAGTTGCGCCTCGCTCATGTCACGGGCGATCTTGGCATAGAAGGTCGGCACATCGTAGTTATACATGAGGCAGCCCGCCAGCAGGTGGGCGCATTCCAGCCAGCCGAGTTTCTCACGGTGCGGACAGTCGGTGAGCACGCTCTGCAGGTTGCTTTCAATGGCGGCGTCAATGAGAGCGTGAATCCGATTCACGAGCGGATTGGCGCAAGCAAATGAACCGACGGTCGCCGCGGACGAATGCACGAACTGCGAAGTCAGCTCAACGATCTGCGGCGCGGCACCGGCGTCGTGGCCGGTGGTCTCGACTTGGAGGTAGCGCGAGCCGTAATAGAAGAAGCGCGGCATCCACGTTTCCGTTCCTGCCCCTTTCAGCGTGTAGGTGTAGTAGGCCGGCCCACCGCAACTGCCCTGTGAGACCAATCCGTTGTCCTGCAGCAGTTCGCCGGGCGTCAGCCGCACGCTGGCTCCCGCCGGTCCCTTCACCGTCAGCTTCGGCATCGAGGCGCAGTTCTGTCCAAAGTCGTAGACCGCCACGCCCGGCTTCGGCTGCGTGACTCTGACAGGGTTGAACTCCTTCATCACCTTGATGGGCGGCGCGCCCTGCGCCGAGAGCCGACCACCCGGTCCATCCACCACGCACACCGGATGGAACGTCACTGCATTGAAGCCGGCCTTGTCCCACCCCGGCTGCTCCTTACGCGCATCATAATCCTCACCTCCATAAATGCAGGAGAAAACCACGGGACTGGGCGCCCATGCCCAGGATTGGTCACTGACCACTACCGTGGATGTTCCGTCGGCATGCTCGACATAGACGTGCAGCATTACCTTGGGCGGACCGAAAGAGCCTGTGAACTTAACGTAGCGGCCGCCCGGCACGTTATACATGCCATTGCCCAGCATCACGCCGATGGCATTCCGGCCAAGCACCAGTTGTGCCGTGACATCATAGGCCGTGTAGAGGCAGGTCTGCCGATAGTTCGTCCAGCCGGGGTCGAGCACCCGGTCGCCAACCTTCTGACCGTTCAAGCGAAGTTCGTAGAAGCCCAAACCGCAGACGTACGCCACCGCGCGCTTGATCTCCTTTTCGAGCGCGAACTCCTTGCGGAGTTGAATCGTGGCGGATGGCTCCAGCTCTGCCGCCTCACTTTTCGGCTGTGCCTCGGGTTGACCTGAGAACCGCCGGCCGTCTGTCAGGTTCCCCAGGCCCCACTCAGAACTCTCAACGCTGTCCTTCGCTGCCACCGCCGCCTTCAGCGTCGCGTTCTTGCCGGCGGAGAAGACCTCCAGTTGCGCCAAAGCGAAACAGTATGGTTTGTCCCCGCGCCGCCGGTTCCAGAGCTTCGTCGCGGTCACCCGGACATAACGCGCCGTCACACCGTCGGCATTGAATGGCACAGCCACGTGACCGGGATTGGGGTAATCAGCAGTCGTGTGGTCGGTGATCGCCTTGGACATCTTGAAGTCCGCGTCGTCTGATACCTCGACACGAAAGCGAATTGGGAATCCGAAGCCCTTGACCGGATTGCCAGCGTAGCCGTGATTGAGTGCATGCAGGACGACCCGCTCAATCGCAACGCTCTTGCCGAGATCCACCTGGACCCATTTTTCTTCGTCTTCCCGTGCGGCTTCCGCCGCGTGGTAACCAACCCTGCCCCCCGCAGAAGACTGCTGTTCAACCTTGGCCACTGCTCCAATCCACTTGGCATTCCAAGAATCCGGTGTCAGCAGCCCCATGGTCCATGTCGCACTGTCACTCCACGCCGACGCCGCTCCATCCTCATCCCAGACCCGCACTTTCCAGTGGCACCGCAGACGCGACGCCAGCGGCTTGCCAGCGTATTCCACGTGGATGCTCTGATCCGATGCCGTCTTCCCGCTGTCCCACAAGTCGCCCTGATCTTTGGCCAACTTGTCCGGTGTCGAGGCCACCAGCACCTGATAGGCGGTTTGCATTGCGCCACGGCGGGTGGATTCGATCACCCAGCGCAGCCGCGGCTGCGGCACGTCGATGCCAAGCGGATTCGCCTGGTATTCGCAGTGCAAGCCACGAACTTCGACGGCATGGAGCATCCCCAGCGGCGCCAGCAGAAAGGCTGTGAGGGTGAGGGATTCGAGTCTGTTCATAGGTGTTCTCTTTATTCTTTGGGCTCAGTTCTACTTGTTCTCATTTGTCATGCTGGCGGAAGCCGCAGCGGCGTCAGCGGCAGGGTCGCAAGCGATGCCAGGGTTCTCAAGGTTCTGATTTCTTGCGGGTCACTCTTCCGGCGCCCCTGCAAATCCCTCATCGTCCAGTGCAGCGCTTCCAGTTCCGCCTCGGTGATCTGTTGGGCCTTGGCAAGGGCTGACTCCCGGATCTCCTCTCCCGCGTGTCTGGAGTTGGCCAACTGGCTCACCTGAGCCAGCAACTCCTGCCGAAACTCCTCGCTGCCCAAGCACCAGCCCTTGGGCTCAAACTCACCCGTCCCCTCGGCCCGCCGGCGCGCTTCCATCTGGCCGGCGAACTGCTCGCGCCCAGCCGGGCTGTTTCGTGCCATACCGCGGCAGCCACCCTATGTCCCCTTACCACAATGTCAAGCCTCCCACACAGGCCCGGACTCAGTACAAGGCGACGCGCGAATGGGAAGAAGCCATGAAAGCAGATCCCAAGCATCCGGAGGCAAGGAAGAAGTCAGGAAGATGATTAAAGGGCCGCGGAAGAAATCACCTTGCGGCGGATGCCCCCGCCACGCCGGCGCTTCACCAAACAGGAGGCGCTTCGTGCCATTGAAAAAAGCCCGCTCCGGTTCACCCATAGCTGGGATCATGTCAAAGAGGAGACCCGCGGGTGATTCTGTTCGATACCAGCGTCATCATTGACGCGCGAGACGCCGACAGCCCTTTCCATGCGTGGGCGAAGGAACGTATTGCTGAGGCCGTCGCTGGGGACGGCGCGTCGGCAAATACGATCGTGGTCAGCGAAGCCAGCGTCCGGGCCAATAGCGGGGTCGCAGCGGGGTTGGGCCAGCTTATTGATTAATGGCTCACAGCAGGCCTCAGACCATAGATTGTTCCGGCCTGCCTTGCGATGCGCGCTTCTGGGATTGAAAACTGGGACCAGCCAGTTCACACTACCTGTAGGGGACGGCCGATTTGGCAGAACACCACATATAGCGCTTCCTGGCGCCTCTTTGGCGTTTCGTGCCGCAGACTGCAACGCTTGCCATCGTCGGTGGCTTTTCCTCCGGAGGACGGCGCATTTGGGACCCCGGCAGAACCTGCCCTATTCCGGCGTAACACTGGAAAGGGGTCGGTTCGTGATAATGTCATGTTTCTGAGGCGACACTTCGTCGCTCCAACCCGCTCACTGCTTCGGTGGCAGCACGTGCTGTTTGACCTGAGAAGTCGGGATAGTAGCCATGTGAGGATCGCGGTGGACGAGCGTCGCGCCGTGCTGTTTGGCGCTGGCGGCGATGAGCGCGTCCACCAGAGGGAGGCGCGGGCGAGTTGCGGCCCTCAAATCCGCGGCTGCGTCAGCGGTTTCCCGGGAGAAAGGCAAAACGGTTGTAAGAGTCTCGGTGTAGAGTATGAAGGCCCGTTCGGCTTCCTCGGGGCTGGCCGTCACTTCAACCAGGCGGCTGCGCAATTCGACCAGCGCGATCAGCGAAAGACCCGTTTCCTCCGGTCCTCGGGCGAGAATGACGTTCACGTCCTCGGCGCCCGGTTCGTTGAGGTAGTGGGCGAGGATGGCCGAGGTGTCGAGGACGTGCGTGATCACAGGCATTGCTGGCGTTCCGCATCCTCGCGTGCGCGCTCTTGCGCGAGGTCGCCAATAGGATCAGCGCCCGGCTTGAGGCAGGCGCGGCCAGCCCCCAGCAAGCTCGAGGCGAGCGCGGCGTAGTCGGGCAGAATCTTGACGGTCAGGACGTCCGGCCGGTCGCTTTCCTTCCAATCCAGCCGGCTGCCCGGCTTGATGCCGTGCTGCGAAGCCAGGCGCTCAGGTATCGGCACCACGTTTCTATCCTGCACTTCGGTTATCATGCTGGGAATCTACCTGATGAAAGGCACCTTGGTCAATCTGCGCTAAGAAGGGGTTCACCTGCCGATTTGGGAGAACCCCACCTATAGCGCTTTCTGGAGCCTCTTTGGAATCTCCTCGTCAGGCGCGTCGGCCAGGCCGATTTCCCCCGTGTGGACCACATCAAACCCCGCCTGGCGCAAGAGCGCAGCGCTGGAGCGGGGTGT
>Ga0073936_10011509_pt1 | contig 10689 bp, 7 predicted proteins | sample AliMusrvi5mmetaG_FD_87041 | JGI IMG/M metagenome (GOLD analysis project Ga0073936, IMG submission 87041) | Freshwater lake bacterial and archeal communities from Alinen Mustajarvi, Finland, to study Microbial Dark Matter (Phase II) - Alinen... | ecosystem: Environmental > Aquatic > Freshwater >... | reverse complement strand
GGGATGAGCTGCTTCTTGCGGCTGACGATGCCGGGGAGGTCGAAGATCTCGTCCTGCTCGACGTGCTTGTAGGAGATCCGGTTGATCACGCCCGCGTCGCCCTTCACGAGCAGCAGCGAGTTCTGGGTGTTGATGTCGGTGACGAGCAGGCAGGCGAACGCCAGGCGCTCCTCCTCGCGCAGCTGCTGCAGCGCGGCGGTGATCGCCTTGGCGTGCTCCCAGAAGTTGCCGAAGCCGAGCTCCTCGACCTGCGAGACGGCGAAGCGCACGCCCTCCTCCTCGTAGATCTTGAAGTCGGAGCGGACGACCTTGGCCGGCGGATTCGCGAGGATGACCGAGCCGGAGCTGAAGATCTCGTCCGCGAGCTTGCGGGAGTCCACGCCGGCGATCTTCGCCAGCCAGGCCAGGATCACGCCGTCCTTCGGCGTGGTGGTCGGGCTGTGGAGGTGCAGCGTGTCCGAGACCAGACCGGACATCATGATGCCCGCGATCTCGGGACTGGGCGTCAGGCCCTCGCGGCGGTAGAGGTCGGCCACGATCGTGCAGGTCGAGCCCACCGGCTCGTTGAGGAAAAGGATCGGCTGCTGGGTGTTGAGCGAGCCGAGGCGGTGGTGGTCGATGACTTCCGTCACCGTCACCTCGTCCGCGCCGGGCACCGCCTGCGTCATCTCGTTGTGATCCACCAGCACGAGCCGGGTCTTCCCGGGCTTGAGCAGGTCGCTCTTGGTCAGGATGCCCTGGAGCGCGCCGTCGTCATCCGTCACCAGCAGGGCGTGCTGCGCGCCGGTCGTGAACTTCTGCCGGACCTCCGCGATGCGCACGTCGGCGCCGACCGTGAGGAACTTCCGGTCGATCACGCGCTCGATGGCCGAGGCCGTGCGCACGACCCAGGCGGTGGTGGCGGAGTCGTAGGGGCTGACGATCACGCTGACCTCCTTGGCCTGCGCGAGCGCCACGATCTCGGGGTCGGGGTCGAGGTTGCTGGTGATGACCAGCGCGCGGACGCCGAGCTCGATGGAGCGCTTCTGCACGTCGCGGCGGTCGCCGACAATGACGATGGACTGGCTCGCGGGGATCTGTTCGCGCTCGGAGATGCTCCAGAAGGTCCGGATGTCCATTGTGCCGAGGCGGACGTAAAGTTCCTCGGTGCGCCGCTCGCCCACGACGTGCAGCGCCCGGGCGTGAAGCGCGCGCGTGATGCTGGCGAGGGAGGTCTTCACCTGGCGCATGAGGCGGGGCTCGTTGACGCGCGGGATGAAGATGCCGCCGAGGGCGGCGAGCGACACGGTGCCGACGATGCCGCGCTTGGCGGAGAGGACCGGCAGCAGGCGGATGTGGTGGCGGTCGATGAGCTCGAGCGCCTCGGCGCACGTGGCGCCCTCGGGCACCGAGACGACGTCGCGCATCATCAGGTCCCGCACGCGCGGGCTGACATCGCTCAGGTAAAGCGGCAGGGGCTGGCGGAAGCGCGCGAGGATGGTGTCGATGCGGGCGTTGGAGTTGCCGCAGCGCGCCGCGACGTAGCCGTGCTCGCCCCGCAGTTCCTTGTAGGCGGCGTAGGCGATGGCCGAGCAGATGGCGTCGGCGTCGGGATTCCGGTGTCCGACGACATAGGTCGTGGTGTCGGACCGGGAAATCGGTTGGGCGGCAGTCGTCATGGGGGCCAGCGACCTTGGGGACCCGGTCGCGCCGGGGAAAGCGGGAAATCCGGGGCCGCCCCAAAAAGGCGCCGATTTCAGGGTCCGGCCTCGGCCGGGGCGCCCTCGGGCGTGCCGACCCCGCCGCTGGCAGTGGCGTAGACGCGGGCCGGGCCGGTGAGGGGGAGGGACTGGAGGACGTTGCCCGTCAGCTGGCCTGAGCGGTTCGAGACGAAGCGGTTCGCCATGTCGGGGTAGAAGGCGACGCTGCCGCCGAGGAAGGCCACCAGCCCGCCGGTGTCGTGGTAGACGCCCCGCTCGGCGTCCCAGGTGCCGGCGGCGGTCAGGCCGCGGGAGAAGGCGATGGGGGTCGTCGCGGGATCCCCGGTCCGCAGCCCGCCGACGAATTCCCAGCTCAGCGCCGCGGCCGCGGCAAACGTCGGGTCGAGGCTCCGGCGCGCGGGGTCGGTCCGGGCGAGGATGGCCTCGGGATACGCGCCGTTGAAGAGCGGGTCGTTTTTCGCGAAGTAGAACGACGGGTCGCTCAGCAGGCCCTGGCGGGCGAGGATCATGGGCCAGAGGTGGGCGGGGGAGGGCGCCGTGAGGCTGCCCTGGGCCTGGAGGACCGCGGGGTCGGGCAGGCGGTCGTTGTTGTCGAGGGCGTAGATCATGGCTGCCTTCGCGAGCTCGCGGAGGTTGTTCGCGTCCACGGTCCGCTGCGCCTTCTCGCGGACGGCGCCGACGGTGGGGATGAGGATGGCGGCGAGGATCCCGATGATCGCGATGACGGTCAGCAGCTCAATGAGGGTAAAGGCCGCGGGCTGCGCGCGGCGGGGGAACGACATCATGACCCGAGCGTCCGGGGCGCGCAACCGCGCCTCAAGGCGAAAGCCGGGCAGGACTCGACAAGCCTTTGCGAACTGACCTAGCGTTCGGAACCATGAAAATTTATCTGGATGGAAAGTACGTCGACCAGGCCGATGCCAAGGTTTCCGTGTTTGACCACGGCCTCCTCTACGGCGACGGCGTCTTCGAGGGCATCCGGCTTTATGGCGGCAACATCTTCCGCCTCGACGAGCACCTGGAGCGCCTCGAGTACTCGGCCAAGGCCATCCTCCTCGACATGCCGCTCTCCCGCACGGAGCTGACCGAGGTCACGTGCGAGACCTGCCGGCAGAACCAGCTCACCGACGCCTACATCCGCCTCGTCGTCACGCGCGGCGTGGGCGACCTTGGCCTCGCCCCCTGGCTGTGCGCGAAGCCCTCGATCTTCGTGATCGCGAGCAAGATCGCGCTCTATCCCCAGGAGCACTACGACAACGGCCTGGCCATCGTCACCGTGCCCACGCGCCGCATCAACCCCGCCGCGCTGCCGGCCACGGTCAAGTCGCTGAACTACCTCAACAACATCCTCGGCAAGATCGAGGCGCGGCAGTTCGGCGCGCTCGAGGCGATCATGCTCAACGACCAGGGCTACGTCGCGGAGTGCACCGCGGACAACGTCTTCATCGTCCACAAGGGCGAGCTCATCACCCCGGCCGCGTCGCAGGGCGCGCTCAAGGGCATCACCCGCGGCACGATCTTCGACATCGCGAAGGAGCTCAACGTGCCGATCCGCGAGGCGGACATGACCCGCTACGACATCTGGGTGGCGGACGAGTGCTTCCTCACCGGTTCCGGCGCGGAGGTCATCCCGGTGGTCAAGCTCGACGGCCGCGTGATCGGCTCCGGCAAGCCCGGGCCCATCACGGCGAAGGTCCTCGCGGCCTTCCGCCGCCGGGTGCTCGTCGAGGGCACGCGGATCTGACGCCCCGCCGCCCCGCGGCGGCACGTCCGGGGATTTGGTGCAGGCGCTTGCCAGCGCGCGGCGCTGTGGCATGGTGCCTGCAGGCAAAGCCCTCCCTCTACCCATGGCCCACCCGCTCAAATGCGACCTCTGTACCAAGCCTGCGACCGTGCACCTCACGCAGATCGTGAATAACAAGGTGCACAAGGTCGACCTGTGCGAGGAGTGCGCCCAGGCGAAGGGGGTCACGGACCCCAGCGGCTTCTCGCTCGCCGACCTCCTGCTCAAGGCCTCGCTCAACCCCGAGCCCGTCGCGGCCGGCGTCCGCTGCGAGCAGTGCGGCTTCACCCAGGCCGACTTCAAGAAGCACGGCCGCTTCGGCTGCCCCGCCTGCTACGACACCTTCGGCGGGGTGGTCACGCCCATGCTCGACTCCATGCACAAGGGCACGGCCCACACGGGCAAGGTGCCGCAGAAGGCGCTCGCGCGGAAAACCCTGCACGACCGCCTGCAACGGCTGGAAGTGGACCTCGCCGCGGCCATCAAGGCCGAGCGCTACGAGGACGCCGCCCGCACCCGCGATGAAATCAACCAAGTCAAACACACCTTCGGGCAGCAACCGGCGCGTTGAACCCATGACCATCGCGTCGCTCATTGACTCGCCATCCGAGCTGACCGAGGCCTCCGGCAGCAAGACCGCCATCGTGCTGATGACGCGGGTGCGCCTGGCGCGGAACGTCGCGGGCAACCCGTTCCCCGGCTGGGCCAAGCCCGCCCAGCGCGAGGAGATCCTCGCCCTCTGCAAGGAGGCCGTCGCCGCGACCCCCGCGATGAAGCGCAGCCTGAGCCTTAGCGTCGACGAGCTCACCGAGCTCGAGAAGCAGATCCTCGTCGAGCGCCACCTCATCAGCCGCGAGCTCAGCGGCACCAAGGCCGGGGCCGGCGCCGTCATCAGCAAGGACCAGACCGTTTCCGTGATGATCAACGAGGAGGACCACCTCCGCATCCAGGTCCTGCGCTCCGGCTTCCAGCTCAAGAAGACCTGGGCCGTGATCAACGAGCTCGATTCCGCGATCGAGGACCGGCTGGACTACGCCTACTCCGCCACGCTCGGCTACCTGACCGCGTGCCCGACCAACCTCGGCACCGCCATGCGCGCCTCGGCCATGATGCACCTCCCGGCGCTCGTCATCGCGAGCCAGATGGAGAAGGTGGTCCGCGCCGTGAACCAGCTCGGCATGGTCGTGCGCGGGCTCTTCGGCGAGGGCTCCGACGCCTCCGGCAGCATCTTCCAGATCTCGAACCAGACCACCCTCGGCGAGTCCGAGGAGGAGATCATCAAGCGGCTGGGCAGCGTGCTCAGCTCGATCGTCGAGCACGAGCTCAACGCCCGGCAGAAGCTGCTCGAGACCGAGACGGGCAAGCTGCAGGACAAGATCGGCCGCGCCTACGGCATCCTCCAGCACGGCCACCTGCTCAGCACGACGGAGGCGATGAACCTGCTCTCGCTCATCCGGCTCGGCGTCGACCTCGGGATCTTTCCCGACACGCACCGTTGCACCATTGACCGGCTCTTCATCGAGGCGCAGCCCGGCCACCTCCAGCACGCGCAGCACGGCGAGTTCGAGCCGGGCCAGCGCGACCTCCTCCGCGCCACGCGGCTCCGGGCGGAGTTTGCAAATTTCGCCAAACCCAACTTTACTCCGCGGTCAGACGGACCGAACTAATCTCCACCACTCACGCCTATGTCTCAGGAGCCGATGAACAATTTTACGCCCCGCGCCCAGCAGGTCCTCGCGCTGGCCCGCAAGGAAGCCGACCGCTTCCACCACAACTATGTGGGCACGGAGCACATCCTCCTCGGGCTCATCAAGCTGGGGCAGGGCGTCGCCGTCAGCGTCCTCCAGAAGATGGGGCTCGACCTTGAGACCGTCCGCGCCGCCGTCGAGAAGCAGGTCGGCACCGGCCAGGAGACCAAGACCCAGGGCAGCATTCCCTACACGCCGCGCGTGAAGAAGGTCCTCGCCCTTGCCGGCAAGGAGGCGAAGACCCTCAACCATTCCTACGTGGGCACGGAGCACATCCTGCTCGGCCTGCTCCGCGAGGGGGAGGGCGTCGCCGCCCGCGTGCTGAAGTCGCTCGACATCGACATCGAGCGCACCCGCAACGAGATTCTCCGCGAGCTCGACCCGCAGTTCTCCGCCGGCGAGCAGGGCGGGGGCGAGGAGGCCGCCGCCGGCAACCCGCAGCGCCCGTCCGCCCAGGCCGAGGACAAGAAGGAGGTCAAGACCCCCGCCCTCAAGGCCTTTGGCCGCGACCTGACGGAGCTCGCCCGCAAGAGCGAGATGGACCCCGTCGTCGGCCGCAAGAACGAGATCCGCCGCGTCATCCAGATCCTCTGCCGCCGCACCAAGAACAACCCCGTCCTCATCGGCGAGGCCGGCGTCGGCAAGACCGCCATCGTCGAGGGCCTCGCCCAGGAAATCGCCGCCGGCAACGTCCCGGAGATCCTCGCCGAGAAGAAGGTCATCACCCTCGACCTCGCCCTCATGGTCGCCGGCACCAAGTACCGCGGCCAGTTCGAGGAGCGCATCAAGGCCGTGATGGACGAGATCAAGCGCGCCAAGAACGTCATCCTCTTCATTGACGAGCTCCACACCATCGTCGGCGCCGGCGCCGCCGAGGGCGCGATGGACGCCTCCAACATCTTCAAGCCCGCGCTGTCGCGCGGCGAGCTGCAGTGCGTCGGCGCGACCACCCTCAACGAGTACCGCAAGTACATCGAGAAGGACTCCGCCCTCGACCGCCGCTTCCAGTCCGTGAAGGTCGAGGCGCCCTCCGTCGAGGACACCATCCTCATCCTCAAGGGCATCCGGTCCAAGTACGAGGACCACCACAAGGCCGTCTTCAGCGACAAGTCGCTCGAGTCCGCCGCCAAGCTGTCCGACCGCTACATCACCGGCCGCTTCCTGCCCGACAAGGCCATCGACGTCATGGACGAGGCCGGGTCACGCGCCCGCATCGGCGCCCTCAGCCGCCCGCCCGAGGTCGAGAGCATGACCAAGGAGATCGAGGCCGTCTGCGCCCTCAAGGAGAAGGCCATCGCCGAGCAGCATTTCGAGGAGGCCGCCAAGTTCCGCGACCAGGAGAAGCAGCTCCGCGCCAAGCAGGAGCAGATCACCGAGGACTGGAAGAAGGCCCGCGAGGAGAAGCGCGTCGAGATCGACGAGAACCTGATGATGCAGGTCGTCGCCGACTGGACCGGCATCCCGCTCAACCGCATGGAAAAGAAGGAGAGCGAGAAGCTCCTCTCCATGGAGGGCGAGCTCCAGAAGGCCGTCATCGGCCAGGACGTCGCCTGCAGCGCGGTCGCCCGCGCCCTGCGCCGCTCGCGCGCAGACCTCAAGGACCCGCGCCGCCCGATCGGCTCATTCATGTTCGTCGGCCCCACCGGCGTCGGCAAGACGATGCTCGCGAAGCAGCTCGCCCAGCAGATGTTCGGCAACCAGGACGCGATCATCCAGATCGACATGTCCGAATACATGGAGAAGTTCTCCGTGTCCCGCCTGGTCGGTTCGCCCCCGGGCTATGTCGGCTACGACGAGGGCGGCCAGCTCACCGAGGCCGTGCGCCGCAAGCCCTACGCCGTCGTCCTCTTCGACGAGGTCGAGAAGGCCCACCCGGACGTCATCCAGATCCTCCTGCAGATCCTCGAGGACGGCCGCCTGACCGACTCGCTCGGCCGCTCCGTGGACTTCCGGAACACGATCATCATCATGACGAGCAACGTCGGCGCGCAGCTCCTGCAGCGCCAGACCTCCATGGGCTTCGCCGCCGCGACGCTGAACTTCAACGACGCGGAGAAGATGCGCGAGAAGGTCCTCGAGGAGGCCAAGCGCGTCTTCAAGCCCGAGTTCCTGAACCGCATCTCCGACATCATCTTCTTCCGGCCGCTCGACAAGAACGATCTCACGAAGATCGTCGAGCTCGAGACCGCCGGCTTCGCCAAGCGCATCTCGGAGCGGAAGATCTCCCTGACCTTCACCCCCGAGGCCAAGCTGCTCCTCATCGAGAAGGGCTACGACGAGAAGTACGGCGCGCGTCCGCTGCGCCGGGCCGTCGAGCACTACCTCGAGGACCCGCTGGCCGAGGCCATCCTCCGCGGCGACGTCAAGGACGGCGAGCCGTGCACGGTGGACCGCGAGGGGGACAAGCTGGTCTTTCGACAGAAGACGCCCACGGCCGACACCGGCGTGGCGCCCTAAACAAAAGGCGGCCACCCGCCGCCGCACGAAAGCCCCGGCCCCGAATAAAACGGACCGGGGCTTTTCATCCGGCGCGAAGCGCCGGATGAAAGTTGCAAGCTGTCAGCGGAAAGTTGAAGGCGGCCTCAGGCCCGGCTGGCTGCGCCCGGTGTCCGTCTTTCAACTTTCAACCCGCCCGCGGCGGCGCCGCGATCGTCAGAAACGACGCCAGCGCCGCATCGGGCTTCGGCTCCTTGCGCCATCCGATCACCAGCCGGCTCTCGGGCGCCGGGCCCTCGAGCGGCCGGAACACCACCTCCGGCGGCAGCTGCTGCGCCTCCGAGGGCGGCATGAGCGTCGCGCCCAGGCCCGCGCGCACCAGGCCGATGCCGTTGGCCCGCGGCCAGACCTCGTCGGCGATGCGGGGCGTGACCCCGGCGCGGGCGAAGGCCGCCAGCACCCGGTCGTAGAAGCCGGAATTGTGGGCCCGCGGGAAGAGCACGAACGGCGTCGCGGCCAGGTCGCGCAGCCGCAGGGCGGGGCGGCCGGCGAGGGGATGGCTGGCCGGCAGCAGCACGCCGTTGCGCTCGCGCAGGAGCAGCCGGGTCTGCACGCCCGGGGCCGGGGCGTCGGGATGGAAAAAGCCGCACGCGATGTCCCCGGCGAGCAGCGCCGGCAGCTGCGCGGAGGTGGGAGACTCGTTGAGCTCGACCCGGATCCCCGGGAAGCGCGCGGTGAACTCGCGCAGGATGCGCGGCAGCACCGTCGCCATGGCCAGCCCGGTGAAGGCGATGCGCACGTGGCCGGACTGCCCGCTGCCCAGCGCCTGCAGCTCCGCCGGGATCGCCGCCAGGCTGCGCAGGAGCGGTTCCGTCCGCTCCAGCAGCCGCCGGCCCGCCGGCGTCAGCTCCGCGCCGCGGCGCGTGCGGCGCAGCAGCGCCACGCCCAGCGCCCGCTCCAGTTGCGCCACCGCCCGGCTCAGGGCGGGCTGCGCGATCGCGAGCGACTCCGCCGCCTTCCGGAAATGCAGCTGGCGGGCCACCTCGCGGAAATAGACGAGGTGGCGCAGCTCGAATGGATACTGATACTCCCGCGGCATCACTGGTAGCCAATAAAGTATTTCCCGGTATGGCAACCCTCTGGTAGGCTCGGTGCGATTTCATGGCCCAATCCCTCTTCCACAAAGTCTGGGACGCCCACTGCGTCCGCACCCTGGCCAACGGCCAGACGCAGCTCCTCATCGGCACGCACCTGATCCACGAGGTCACGACGCCGCAGGCGTTCGGCATGCTGCGCGACCTCGGCCTGAAGGTGGCGATGCCGCACCGGACGTTCGCCACGGTCGACCACATCGTGCCGACCGACCGGCGCACCGAGCCGTTCGCCGACCCGCTGGCCGACGCCATGATCCGCGAGCTGCGCCGCAACTGCGCGGAGCACGGCATCGTCTGCTTCGACCTCAATTCCGGCCGGCAGGGCATCGTCCACATGGTCGGACCCGAGCAGGGCATCACCCAGCCGGGCACGACGATCGCCTGCGGCGACTCGCACACGAGCACGCACGGCGCGTTCGGCGCGATCGCACTGGGCATCGGCACGAGCCAGGTCCGCGACGTGCTCGCCACGCAGACCATCGCCCTCGGGCCGCTCAAGGTCCGCCGGATCAACGTCGAGGGCCGGCTGCGGCCCGGCGTCTATGCGAAGGATGTCATTCTCCACCTCATCCGCACCCTGGGCGTGAACGGCGGCACCGGCTTCGCCTATGAGTACGGCGGCGCGGTGTTCGACCGCTTCTCGATGGAGGAGCGCATGACGGTCTGCAACATGTCCATCGAGGGCGGGGCCCGCGTGGGCTACGTGAACCCGGACGAGACCACGTTCGCCTACCTCAAGGGCCGGCCCTATTCTCCCGCCGGCGCGGCATGGGACGCCGCCGTGGCCCGCTGGAAGGCCGTCGCGAGCGACCCGGGCTGCCCGTACGACGACGTGGTCACCTTTCAGGGCGAGGACATCGCGCCGACGGTCACCTGGGGCATCAACCCGGGACAGGGCATCGCCATCACCGACAATGTGCCCGACCCGGCGCGGGCGACCGCGGTCGACGAGAAGGCCGCGATCGAGGAGGCCCTGGCGTACATGAAGCTCAAGCCGGGCGCGCCCCTCCGCGGCACCCGGATCGACGTCGCCTTCCTTGGCAGCTGCACCAACGCGCGACTGTCCGACTTCCAGGAGGTCGCCCGCCACCTGCGCGGCCATCGTGTCGCCCCGGGCGTGAAGGCCATCGCCGTGCCCGGCTCGCAGCTGGTCAGCCTGGCCTGCGCCGCGCAGGGCATCGACCAGATCTTCCGCGACGCGGGCTTCGAGTGGCGCGAGGCGGGGTGCTCGATGTGCCTCGCGATGAACCCCGACAAGCTCGTTGGCGACCAGCTCTGCGCCAGCTCGTCCAACCGCAACTTCAAGGGCCGCCAGGGCAGCCCCACCGGCCGCACGCTCCTGATGAGCCCGCTGATGGTCGCCGCCGCCGCCGTCACCGGCGCCGTGGCCGACGCCCGCGAAATTTTCCAAGTCCGCTGAGTTTTAGGCCCACGGAATAACACGGAACACACGGAAGAGGGAGTATCACCACGAAATACGCGAAACACACGAAATGATGCCGGACCGGATTTCAGAACCAATCCGCGTACCCTTTCGTGTGCTTCGTGTTTTTCGTGGGGGAAAATCCGTTTCCGCGTGCTCCGTGTATTCCGTGGGCACCTCATCCAATCACCTCCATGTCGCTTGCTAAAATCACCTCCCTCTCCGGCCGCGGCGTGCCCGTGCCCGGCAATGACATCGACACCGACCGCATCATTCCCGCCCGCTTCCTGAAAGCCGTGACCTTCGACGGGCTGGGCGAGGGTCTCTTTGCCGACGCGCGCAAGGCGGCCATGGCGGCCGGATCGGTGCATCCACTCGACGACGCCCGGTATCGCGGCGCGGGGATCCTGCTCCACCGCCGCCGTGATGCGGGCGATGTCCTCCC
>Ga0073936_10011507_pt1 | contig 10690 bp, 10 predicted proteins | sample AliMusrvi5mmetaG_FD_87041 | JGI IMG/M metagenome (GOLD analysis project Ga0073936, IMG submission 87041) | Freshwater lake bacterial and archeal communities from Alinen Mustajarvi, Finland, to study Microbial Dark Matter (Phase II) - Alinen... | ecosystem: Environmental > Aquatic > Freshwater >... | reverse complement strand
CAATGGTATTTGGGGCAATGGTATTTGGGGCTATGGTATTTGGGGCAATGGTATTTGGGGCGATGGTATTTGGGGCGATGGTGTTTGGGGCGATGGTATTATTTGGGGCGATGGTATTTTGGGCAATGGTATTTGGGGCGATGGTATTATTTGGGGCAATGGTATTTGGGGCGATGGTATTTGGGGCAATGGTATTTGGGGCAATGGTATTTGGGGCAATGGTATTTGGGGCAATGGTATTTGGGGCGATGGTATTTGGGGCGATGGTATTTGGGGCGATGGTATTATTTGGGGCAACCGCAAGGGTTGCCCCTACGGGTGGTATGGCAATGATGCCGTGAAAATGGTTAGGCATTATTTGGAACACATCCAATACAATATTGGGGTATCGTTCTGTTAATTTTATCCATTCGTTGTATGCAACCTCACCATATTCGTTCATGATCATTTTTCCATTTTCGACATGCCCAAACCGGTCAATCCGGTCATGACAACAGATAGTGATAAAATAGAAACCGTCCCGGGCATAATCGTATCCTTTTTTACGGATTGATCTGCGGTGATGAATTCGTGGATTGTATCGGTTCATTTTTTCATCCTGCAGTTAAGTCAATGTCACACTATGTCAAACTGTTAGCAGCGACACTACCCTGAACTCTAATCCTCCGGTTATTTCCGATGGAAAACACTGGCATTCGGGGCACACATCGAGCCGGTTTTTCATCTCAAATTCAAGGTTGCAGCCATTACACCTGCCTTTCCCCGGACTGCGCAACAAACATATCTCGGCATCTTCAAGGATGGTGTTTTTTACCATGAGTTCCAGGGCCGACTGAAATGCATCCGCATCAACCCCGCAAAGATTTCCGACTTCAATCCTGATCTCCTGAATCGAAGAAACGCCGTGTTTACCCGCTTCGCGTTCAGCCAGTCCGATCACCTCCATGGCAAGAGAAAGTTCATGCATATCGTCGTTTTAACAGATTCGGGGCAGTGGATCGCCGGTAAGTGAATCTATGATCCGTTTGCCACCTGTCCCGGTTTTCAACACCACCCGTCCCGGGTGATCCGATACGATGTGAGCGATGACAGCGCTCTGTTTTCCCAAAGGATGATTCCTCATTATTTCAAGGATAAGCTTGCTTTCCTGCTCAGAAGCAACTACAATAACCTTTCCTTCGTTTGCAATGTGGAGTGTATCAAATCCCAATATTTCGCACATGGCGCTGACCCCTTTGCTGATGGGCAATGCCTGTTCGTTTATTTCAATCCCATGGCCTATTTTGGCTGCAAGTTCGTTGAGCACCGTTGCCACTCCGCCACGCGTGGGGTCGCGCATGAATTTCACCCCGGACGACCGATCCAGGATTTCGCGGATCATGTGGTTCAGCGATGCACAATCCGAGATCACCGGTGACTTGAAATTAAACGATTCACGGGCATTCATTACGGCCATGCCGTGATCTCCAATGGTACCATTGATGATGATCACATCCCCGGGATGGATGTTGCGGGCTTTGCCGACCATTTGATCCTTCTTCCTGACCATCCCGATTCCGGCGGTATTGATAAACAACTTGTCGCATTTTCCCCTGTTGACAACTTTTGTATCGCCGGTAACGATGGTCACCTTTGCATGGCGGGCCTCTTCTGCAAGTGATTTCACAATGACTTCCAGTTCCTGCATGGAAAATCCTTCTTCAAGAATAAAAGAGACACTGATGTAGCGGGGTTCTGCGCCCGAAACAGCCAGGTCGTTTACCGTGCCGCATACCGCAAGTTTGCCGATGTTTCCTCCCGGGAAAAAGAGGGGGTCGATCACAAAGGAGTCGGTCGTAAAAGCAACCTCGGGAGTGTCGACCGGCAGGATTGCGGCATCGGTCTGCTCCTCCAGGATCTTGTTTCCGAAATGTTTAAGGAATAGATGCCCGATAAGATCGTGCATCATCCGGCCGCCATTGCCATGGCTCATCAATATTTTATCTTCCCTGGGGTTCATCGACGGTATTTGTAATATGTTGCACAGGTTCCTTCGCCCGACACCATGCATGCGCCAACCGGATCGGAGGGGGTGCATGTTGTGGCAAAAAGCCTGCAATCGCCCGGTTTTTTGAGTCCCCTCAGTATTAACCCGCAGATACAGCCTTTGGGATCGGGGGGCTCAGGCACACTGACAGGGTATTTTACCTCGGCATCAAAACCGGCGAAATTCTTCCTTATCTTAAGTCCGCTTTCACGAATGATGCCGAGCCCGCGCCACCGGTCGTCCTTGTGGTTAAAAACCTCGATGAGCAAAGCCTGTGCAATCCTGTTCCCCTCCGGATGAACGATCCGCCTGTATTGAATTTCGACTTTTGGTGTTCCTGATTCAATTTGCCTGACCAGCATCAGGATGGCCTGCATCATGTCAACAGGTTCAAAACCTGTTACCACAACTCCGAGTCCATAACCTGCTGCCAGTTCATTGTATATTGCGGTACCGGTGATGGCAGACACATGACCCGGGGCAATGAATCCGTTGATCTTCACCCCTTCATCCACCAGCGCCTTCATCACCGGGGGCATGATCTTATGCGCACTCAGCACGAAAAAGTTAACGATATTTTCTTTTTTTGCCTGGACAATTGCTGCTGCCGTTGCAGGTGCTGTTGTTTCAAACCCGATGCCAGGAAAGAACACAGGTCTGCCGGGGTTGTTTTTTGCAATTTCAAGAGCTTCCAATACAGAGTATAGGATCCTGATATCTGCCCCTTTCGCCTTCTCTTTTTCCAGTGAACTTACCGAACCCGGAACCCTGATCAGGTCCCCGTAGGTTGTGATGATCGCGCCGGAGATTTTACTGTAGGCAATGGCAGTGTCGAGAAAATGCTGGCTGGAGACACAAACCGGGCAGCCCGGTCCCGAAAGCAGGCGGATGTTGGAGGGGAGTAATGAATGCAGGCCAAAACGGTGGATGGCCATGGTATGGCCCCCACAGACTTCCATGAGGGTGATCTCCTTTTTCGAGATTTTCTTCACCTCTTCTGAAAGAGCCAGGATTAACTCTCTGTTTCGGTATTCGTCGACGTAGCGCATGACTCTTGGTTTGGGGTCATCGTCCTCACCCTAAAGGATGAGGCTATCGGGGCTGCTATCTGCAATCTCATTCAACAGCCGCAGGGTTTCTGCTGCCTCTTCGGGGTCAACCTTCTCTATGGCAAAACCGGCGTGAAGCATCACGAAATCGCCCGGGCGAACATCGTCAAGCATCAGCAGGCTGGCTTTATATTCTACATCTTCAATGGAAACCATGGCATTTGACCCGTCGACACTGATCACTTTTGCAGGTATGGCTAAACACATTTATTTTCCCTTCTTTTTGATGCAACGGCTAGTTGCCCGAGCGCGATTCCCCCGTCGTTGGTGGGAATGGCAGCATGGGCATAAACTTCAAAATCATGCCTTTTAAGCAGGCTGATTGTCCCTTCCAGCATGTATTTATTCTGGAAAACCCCGCCCGAAAGCACTACTTTGTTGATTCCTTCCCGGGCTCGGATGGCATTTACAGCTTCAAAGATAGCAGAAACAATGGTATTGTGGAATTTTGATGCAATAATTTTAATGTCGGAATTCCGGATCAGATCATCCACGATTCCGCGGATGGTGGCATCGAAACAGATGGTTTTACCGATGGAAAAAGGATAGGAATCCAGACAGCTTTTTTGCACCTGCGCCTCGAGTCGCATAGGGCCTTCGGCCTGGAATGTCGCTATATGGCAGAGGCCCAGGAGCGACGACACTGCATCAAACATCCGCCCGGCACCGCAGGTAAGCGGGCAGTTGATTCCCCTGTCTATCATCCGTATAATCAAGCTGGTTTTCTCCGCTTCAAGGTTTTTTAAGAAATCCAGCTTCAGCGTTGTAAAGCCATTCCCATAGACCTTGTAAAGAAAGGAAACTGCCATTCTCCATGGCTCTCCGGCGGCAAGGTCGCCGCCGGGCATTGGGACATAGTCGAAATGGGTCATCCGTGTATATTGACCGAGGTCGCATAAAAGGAATTCTGAGCCCCAGGTGTGCCCGTCATCGCCCAGCCCGGTACCATCGAGCGCCACCCCGATCACTTTTTCATCAAGATGGTGTTCTGTCATGCATGCGGCAATGTGTGCATGATGATGCTGGACTGAAACCAGAGGAAGGTTCCCGAAATTTTTAGCGGTTTTGGTGGAGATGTAATCGGGGTGCAGGTCAGCTGCAAGCAGCGTCGGATTTACACGGAAAAGCTTAAGGAATTGCGCGAGTGTTTGTTCATAAAACAGGGTGGTTTCAAATCCCTGGAGATCCCCGATATGCTGGCTCAGGAAGGCTTTTTTTCCTTTCCCGATGCAAAAACAATTGGTCAGTTCGGCTCCGAACGCAAGGATGCCCTCCATATTCATGTTTGTTCGCACAGGCGCTGGGGCATAACCACGGGATCGGCGCATAATCCGTTCTTTACCGTCCATGATCCTGACCACGGAATCATCGGTACGGTTTTGGATATCACGGTTGTGAAGCAAGACAGCATCCGTGCATGACGAAAACCGGTCAAGAGCTTCCCGGTTACCGATGAGGATTGGCTCGTTGCTGAAATTTCCACTGGTGAGGACGATGGCAGCTGTTTTTAACCGGCTAAACAGCAAGTGATGAATCGGCATATAGGGCAGCATTACACCAAGCAGGTTCAGCCCGGCATTGATGCATTTTGACAGGGGAGGCAGATCGTCATTGCTTTTCATCTCAAGCAACACAATGGGCCGCCGCCAGGATAAGAGCGATTGTTCTTCAGCTTCGTTTACCCCTGCATACAGTTTCAACGTTTCAAGGTCGCGGAACATCACAGCAAAGGGTTTTCCATCGCGCTTTTTTACAGCTCTGAGATTTTCGACGGCAGCATAGTTGAAGGCATCGCAGGCGAGGTGCATGCCGCCCAGACCTTTGACGAGGAGGTTTCCGCCATTACTGATGCATTGTGAAACATGACCGGTGATGACATCCATCTTATCGCTTACCTTTTCGCCTTTTTCAAACAGTTCATACCGGGGGCCGCAACGGGCACATGCGGTGGGTTGAGCGTGAAACCGGCGGTCGCTGATATTCTCATATTCTTCCAGGCATTCAGGGCACATGGGAAAATCCTTCATCGTTGTTTTAGCCCTGTCATAAGGAAGGTCGCGAATGATCGTAAACCGCGGCCCGCAATTGGTGCAATTCACAAACGCATAATTCAGGCGGTTTCCTTCTTTCTCGATGTCTTCCATGCATTCGTGGCATACGGCAATATCGGGGCTGATTTCGGTGACATCATCGGAAACATCATGGCTTTTCAGAATCTGAAAGAACGGGAACTTCTCCGGCTCAACCTCCTTTGTCCGGATATTTTCGATCATGGCGGCAGGAGGTGCCTCTGTTTCCAGTGAAACCAGGAAGCCGGAGATATCATCAGCTTTCCCGGTCACCCGTACCCGGACATTCTCGTTTGTGTTCTGCACCCAGCCGGTAAGCCCGTGTTTCATGGCCATTCGGTAAACGAAAGGGCGGAATCCGACACCTTGTACGAGGCCGGTTACTGTTATTTGCAGGGTTTTGATAATTTTCTTTTTGAATGATTCATGTTAACCAATTAAACCGAAAGGTAATAAATGTAAAATTATGCATATTTTACTTATTTTAGCCTCATAATTGGTTCAGATGATCATTTTCCTCACCGGTTTCATAGCAAGTGTTGCACACGTGGTCACCGGCCCCGACCATCTTGCTGCTGTTACCCCCCTGGCCATCGACAGCCGGAAAAAATCCTGGATGATAGGGTTTTCCTGGGGGTTGGGGCATACCATGGGAATGTTGATGATCGGTTTGCTGTTCGTCCTTTTCAAAGAATATCTCCCCGTGGGGGCCATTTCGAAACACAGCGACACGGTTATCGGCTTGCTGCTGATTGCCATTGGAAGTTATGCCATCGTAAGAACCTACCGGCGTCATACGCATGGGAACCGGCCCCATTCACATTTTCATACTGAACCGTTTTTATATGCACATATTCATAAACATACCCATGACAACAGAGTAGATGATACCGGGGAACATGAACATGCGCATACGGGGAGAGTCAGGCAAAACGCATTTGCGGCATTTTTTATCGGTACGATCCATGGATTTGCGGGATTCAGCCACCTGTTCGCCTTGCTGCCATCCCTCGCCCTGCCAACCGTGATGGACACCATTGCCTATATTTCCGCTTTTGCCGTGGGAACCATCATGACAATGGTCTTATTTGCCTTTATTCTCGGGCTCGTTGCTTTTCAATCGGTCGTGAAAGACAAGCAGGTGTTTTTAAAATGGTTCACCCTGACAGGTGGTTTCCTGGCTATTGGTATCGGGATTTTATGGCTTGTTCACCCGTTTTAATTACCAAACACTTTTTTAAGCAACTCTGTGGCCCTTGCAGCCGGATCTTTCCTGATTTTAGCCTCCTCTTTGGCAACCATCACGAATAGTCCGGCAATGGCCTTGTCGGTGACATAAGCCGTCAGATCGGGATTTTGCTTTTTAACAAAGGGTATCTGGTTGTATTGCCTGATCACATCGGCCCAGAGCCTGGTTGCATCGACCCGGTCGAGCGAAGCTTTGATGACCGGGCTGAATTTCACTTTCAATTCGGGGGAGGTGGTTTTTTCAAGATAACGGGTCGCCGCATCATTGTTGCCTTTCACGATGTTGACCGCATCGCCGATGCTCATCCCGTTGATGGCTGAAACAAAAACCGGTTCAGCGCTTTTAGCCGCATCTTCGGCCGCCCTGTTGATTGAGGCAACCACATCGTCAACCTGGGATCCCAAACCGATGGCCCTGAGTTTGGTTTCGACTTCCTTTGCCTCCGGGGGAAATGGAATTTTAATTTCGGGGTTGGCAAAATAGCCGTTCACTTTTGATACAATCTTTACACTCTCCCCCGTTCCCTTCACAAGCGCCTCCCGGATCCCGGCAACGGCGTCTTTTTCAGTGAGGCCCCCAGTGGAAGGTTTGAGGATCTGTTTGATTTCAATAGGGTACTGGGCATTGCAAGACAGGATACCTGCCAGAAATAAACATACCAGGAATAGAAATTGCTTTTTGTTCATAATACTTATCTTCATTGTTTGTCTGATAATATGATAAACGGATTACAATCGATTTTGTTTTATGCCTGCAGGCAGTTATGCGTTTCATCGGGAAATTGACTACCTTTATATGCAGGTTTTTTTAACCACAATTGGCACAATAGGTCACATAGGGTTCACATGGGATACCACTGAACCGGTTAAATTATTTTTCAAATATGAGATGAGAGATGCGAGATGTGAAATATGAAATGTGTTCTAATGTGAAAACTATGTGACCTATTGTGCCTATTGTGTTTAATTTTTGTGTTTTTAACCCGGTATGAAATATGAAAAGGCATTTGATCTTCTCTCTCCTGCTTATTATGCTCCAAAGCGTGCTTTTTGCCCAGGGAAGCTGGAACCCTCCGGGTCTCGATCCCGGATTTCCAAGGACATTGCTCGACAGCGTTGCCATTCCCGTTGTCAGGGCCACGCTGGCAGATCCGGACCATCTTGTTTTATATGAAAGCATCTGGCTAAATGCCAATTCGGCCCTCCCGCCAGGTAATTCAACCACCGATGAGCGAACTACCCGTTCGGTCATAGCGAAGGAAGCGGCATTCGTGTACCTGATGGACAGGAAGTTTTCGGCCGGCGCCATTGTACCGTTGTCTCAAAACGAGCGGGATTCACTCCTGGCACGCTTAATCGGGCTGCTTGAGCAAATGAATACCGATGTGGATGTGGGAACCTTCTGGACCTTTTACAATCCCTGGCAGCACAGGTCGAAAGAGCTCATATCCTACCTGATCGCCTGGGATTTGCTGAGAGGTGCCGGGGTGGCGCCCGCACTGCTGGAAACCTCAAAAACAAACCTCCTGACATTTACAGCCAACCTCTACCAGAAGGCAATGGCATCGTACACTTTCCTGAACCTGAAGTTCTTCACTTACCAGGTTAACAACCACAGCATCATGACAGCCTCCGCACTGGGGCTGGCCGCTGTTGTTTTCAACGATTACTCGAGCACAAATGTGAATTACCAGCCACAGAACTGGATCAATGCCGGATTGTATAATCTTGACAACACCCTGTGGATGGAAAATGGCACCTATCCGCGTGTTTCCGAGCCCGATACCCTCGCGGGCTATGCTGAAGGACCTAACTACTTCAAATATTGTTTCGAAAACGCCTACCCGTTTATCCGTTCCATGGGAAATTTTTTACCGGACGGGTACTGCCAGGTCACCTTTTACGGCACCACGCGAAATATCCGCAATCCCTGGTTTGATCCCCGGTACGACAGGCTTGCCGACTGGATGAACAAGATCCGTATGCCCGATGGAAGCTGTCCTGACATACACGACTGCTACATGGGTTTTGGAACCGCAATCATGGCACTCTCGGGGAAGCCGAAATATAACTGGCTCAACCCGGCTTTCACGCCAAATGATCCCACCTTCAGAACCCAGTATATCGCCACGAACGTGGCACATGGTTCCGCTGGGGATAGTCTTTTCCAGTCACTTCCTGCAGCCGGAAGCCTTGTATTCCGGTCATCCTGGGAACCCCAGGCGGTATATATGCATTTTATTGGCAAACACGGTATCGCCCTCACAGGGGCCAAAGCCCACCACCAGGGTGATGCATCCAGCTTTTCACTGAAGGCTTACGGGGAACTTCTTGCAGTCGATCCGGGTTATCCCGGCGCTTCTTTAGCCGCACTTGAAAACAAGGCCATTGATCACAGCCTGATCCTTGTGAATGGAGCCGGGCCGTTGCCCCCGAATGGGGAGTTCGTGAGTACTGCGACCAATACGGCTTATATCGAACACTGTTTTGACACCCCCCTGCTCGATTACGGCGAAGTGCGGGTTTCATACCAGGGTGCCGACATCATCCGGAAAAACCTGTTTGTAAGGAACAAATATTTTCTTCTTTCCGACTTCGTATCTTCAACAACTGCGAAAAATTACACGTTTCAATTACATGGAAACGGTTTGTACGGAGGATCTTCTGCCGCATCAACCGGCGCTTTCATACCTGATTTCAGCAATTCGGAGGGAACCTATTCGCGGAATGCGGTTTCGCTGCTGGCACGCGTTACCGCGCCCGGAAATGCTTCAGGCTATTCCTATGAGCAGGACAGCATGGTTATTGACGGAGGTTACAGGAAATACTCCAAGATGCTGGTACAAAAGAATTCCGTGACGAGCACTATTTTTCTCTCCACGTTGTACCCGTATACCTCGGCTCCGCCACTGGTAATGCCGGCGAATTCGGGCAGTGCGGTCACCTCTTCCGGAATTGAGGCTGATAATTTCAGGGACCTCATTTTTTGCTCTCAAAACGGGGCCATGACCACCATTTCTTCCGATTCTTCGGGGATGAACCAGCCGGTAAAGGGAAATGGTATGATCAACTTCCTGTCGAAAACTTCCAACGGCATTTTTTCATCTGCTTTTCTCCAGTCCGGCGACAGCATCTCTGCCGGAAATCAAACCATCATCCTAACCGGGAAAAAGATGGATGTTGCCTGGATGCAGATAGATTCAGATATTTCAGGGGGATATGTCTCAGATTTCGGGACCGTTAAAGTTTATACTGAAAGGGAGTTGCAACTGCTTCGCGGGCCGGTTTCCAACATGTCGTTTGACTCGCTGCACCATCTGGAGATACTGACTTTCAGTGGGAACGGGAATTTTTTTCTCGGACCAAACGACCTGACCTGGGTGTGGACAGGCCAGGCAAGTGAGGACTGGCACGATCAGGCAAACTGGCAGATGCTGAATCATCCCGCCTTCAGTGGGGTACCGGTTGGTACAAACAATGCGATAATCCCTTCGGGCACCCTTCACATGCCCGTTGTCTCTTCAGCCGGGACTGCAGCCTGCAATGATCTGACTATCAGCGTTGATGCATCCCTGACTGTGGCAATGCTGAAATTCCTGACGGTAACCGGCTCATTGACCATAGCCGGTGCACCGCCTGTTTTTCACCGTTAAAATGTTATTGTGTATTCATAGGTTACCGGCGCGGGTTTCTCCTGATCCTTTTCAATGTTTTGAGTGGTTTGGGCTTTTGGGGCAGCTGTATAATTGATTTTGATCCCCTCAGGCAACCTGAAATGGATGGTGGTCTTGGTGGTCATTTTAACCCGCACCCCCCGGTTTTTCACTTTTTCGAAACGGAGCATGCCAACCACGCGCAGGGCCTCCTCGTTGCAACCGTAGCCGATCCCTTTCAACACCCGGGGATGGTCAACAACCCCGTTGTCGTGAACATCATATTCGACAATTACCGTCCCCTCCACCCTGGCTTCGAGCGCGGCTTCAGGGTAGCGGAGGTTGGCTGCGATAAAGGCCTTGAACGCTTCGCTGCCTCCGGTGTATTTGGGCATGTTAAGGAAACGCTTTTTATGGTGATGATCAGGCATGATCGGGGATTTATGTTACACGCTGTATCGAATAAGTATCTGGTGTAAAAGTACGATTTTTTTCTGCGAGATATCGTGTTTGTTAATTATTGGATTATAGTTAACAAGTCTCTGAAATTTAATGATTAAGGTGTTAATATATTCACATTTAAAT
>Ga0073936_10011506_pt1 | contig 10690 bp, 9 predicted proteins | sample AliMusrvi5mmetaG_FD_87041 | JGI IMG/M metagenome (GOLD analysis project Ga0073936, IMG submission 87041) | Freshwater lake bacterial and archeal communities from Alinen Mustajarvi, Finland, to study Microbial Dark Matter (Phase II) - Alinen... | ecosystem: Environmental > Aquatic > Freshwater >... | reverse complement strand
CTGGAGAAGGGGAGCCTGTGCCTGGTGCGGCGCTTCGTCAAGGATATCCCGGGCGAGGCGGACCAGGCCCGGCGCAAGCGGGCCAAGTCCTTCCTGCCGCGGGCCGAGGCCATGGCATCCATCAAGACCATCCTGGACGAGATGCAGAAGGAACTGCTGGAGCGGGCGCGCGCCTTCCGCGACAGCCGCAGCCGCGTCATCGACACGATCGCAGACTTCGAGCGCTTCTTCAAGGAAGAGGGCGGGGGGTTCGCCTGGGTGCACTGGGCCGGCGACGCGGCCCAGGAAGACGAGATGGCCAAGCGCTTCGAGACCTCGGTGCGCTGCATCCCGCTGGCCGATGATATCCCGCCCGCGGCCCGTGGCGCGGGCCAGTGCATCCTCACAGGCAAGCCTTCGGCCCAGCGCGTGGTGATGGCCAAGTCCTACTGAGCGGACCGGGCGAGGACCGGCCGCTGCAGGAAAAAGCTCCCCTTGGAAACGGCATCAACAGCTAGAAGGCAATTCGGCTGGGCCTTGTGTTATACCTGCGGCTATAGGTGCTCCTATTGCGGCGTCTGGAAGATGACCTACCATGCCGATACGGTCTTGGATGTGGCCAGATGGAGCGCGGCATGGGACCGGATCTTCGATCTCTATGGCTGCTGCAAGATATTCATTTCAGGAGGAGAGCCATCGACCTACCCCGGGTTCTTCGACCTGATCGCCGACTTGTCGCGCAAGCACAGGCTGGAGATTTGCACCAATCTGGATTGGGATGTGGCGCGCTTGGCCGGTATCGCGGATTCCCGCAATATCACGGTGAGCCCCACCTTCCATCCGCTCCACGCGGATCCGGGTGATTTCAGCGCCAAGCTGGTGAGCATAAAGGACTCCTTGCGAGACGTGCGCTATCTGTTGTACCCGGGCAGCTTCGATGCGTACCTGGCGATGCGGGACAGGCTGCGGGAGCGCCAGATCGAGATCTTCCCTATCCCCTTGCGGATGGTCACCGACTCCAAGATCCTTAATGACGCGGAGGAGCTCGCGAGGATAGAAGATTCATTCGGCGCGAACTCGGAGCTGCTGAACGCCTGGAAGTATCTGACCTTCATCGATTCGCCGCGAGGCAAGCTCTGCCGGTCGGGAAGGGATTTCGCGATGATTAGGCCGGACGGGCATGTCGACAGATGCCCGCAGATAGAGGGCAGCGGACTAGGGAATATCTTCGATCCGGGATTCCGGCTGGCGGCGGGGCCGAGCCTGTGCGAGAGCGGTCATTGCCTCAATCCCTATTATCTTGGGACCGTCCTCTGACTTTATGAGCGCTATCCCGGTCAGGGCCAGCAGTCCGCCCAGCAGGGCCATGGCATGAGGCAGTTCGCCGAGGATTAGGTCGCCCAGGAGGCTGACCAGCGGCACCAAGAACAGGAAGGCGGCGGCGCGCGAGGCGCCGAGCGCCGCGATGGCCTGGAAGTAGAGGATGTAGGCCAGGCCCGAGGAGACCGCCCCGGCGAAGAGCACGCCCAGCAAGGACCAGGCGTCCGGCACGAAGGTCAGCGGCGCGCGCAGCAGACAGATCCCTACGAATGGCGCGATCAGGAGCGTGGACACCGTGTGTTGGACGGCCAGGACCGCGATCCTGTCCGCTCCGGCGAGGCTGTGCACGGCGACGGTGTAGGCGGCCCAGGCCAGCATGGCCGCCAGCGCCAGGAGCAGTCCCAACCCTGATCCGGCGCTGTGTCCGGCCTGCAGGCTTCGCGCCAGGAACAAGAGGCCGCCCAAGGCGCCCAGCGCGAAGCCGGCGGCCTTGCGCGGGCTCAGTTCTTCCCTGCCGGACCAGACGCTGTAGGTCAGCACGAGGATGGGGCAGAGGTTGATGATGACGGAGGTGGTTCCTGAGCTGATATAGGCCTGGCTCTGATGCGCGGCCAGGACAAAGACCGACGAGGCCAGCACGCTCAGTGCCAAGGGCTTGCGATACGGCCGCAGGTGCGCGAGGACGGCGGATGGGCGCCGGCGTTGGGCCAGCAGGATCACGGCCATGAAAATGGCTCCGGCCAGATAGCGCAGGAAGCCGAGCAGGACTCCGGTGATGTGTATATAGCCGAAGAGCACGGGCGAGGAGAGGCAGCGCCCTGCCACGTAGTTGAGGCCCCAGATGACGATGACCAGCGCCAGCAGGATGGTGGGGTTCTTGGCGGGGCGCAACTTCTTTACAGAGGGCTGCGCAAGCGGGATACATCGCCCGCCGCCGGCGCGTTTTCATTGATCACGAGCCAGAGATCGTTCGGGATCAGCCAGAAAATCAGCCCGAAGATCACGGCGAAGGCGCCGGTCGCGGTCAAGGTATGCCGCAGGCGGCATTGCCTCTTGTCGTAGATGTGCCACGCGCAGGTGCCCATGTAGGCGGTGCCAGCCGCCAGCATGACATAGATAAGCCAGCCCCAGCCCGGGAAGATGGCCGCGATATAATTGGCCAGCAAGGACCAGAACACGCTCGCGGAGAAGGCCAGCCAGAAGGCCTTGCGCAGGGGATGGATGTTGCACGTCTTAAAATGCCAGTGCAGGCACACCAAGCCCAACAGCGGCAGCAAGGCGAGCACCAGCAGGATGAAGAACGTGGGCATGGCACTATTATATAACGCTTTGAGCGCGTAAAGCCGTTCGGATATCCGGATATCCGTATGCGCGGACTTCGATCTATCTGGAAGAAGGTCGCGCGCGAGAAGCGATGCCCGCATCCGAACCTTTGGGCAACAGCCCGTGGGAGAGCAGATATTCTGCCAATATCTCAGCCACCATCCGATGCGCCGTGTCGATAGGGTGGATGTAGTCGTTCGGATTGAAAGGGTCCAGATAGCGCGGCCGCTCGCTCCGCAAGAAGGTTTCATGCAGGTCGATATCAGCGACGCCGGATTCTACGACCACTTTTTTCATTTCTTGATAGTCCGTGGTCTCTTCCGAATGATCGTGGAAGTAGGGGAAGATCATGGTCAGCAGCGGGAGCCGGCGCTGCCGGCAGATTTCTTGTATCGCGTGCAGGTAGTGCTTCCCGGTCGACTCCTTGCTGAGGCCATGGTGCTTATCCATCGATCCTTCCCAACCGGACAGGAAGAGCCGGTAGAGGTTCGAATGGCAATAGAACCAATTGTCCAGGTTTCCCTTGATCATGCGTAGGGGGCGATAGCAGTGCGGCTTGCCGTCGGTGCCCCGGAACATGACCGGCGTCAGCGAGAAGTCGTTGAGGCAGAATCCGATGAGGATCATGTCCGGGTGGTAGCCCAGCACCCTGTGCTCGAGGTTGTGATAGTAGTCCGCGATGCCGTGGCCGCCGATGGAGCAGTTCCAGACCTCGACCTTCAGGCCGTAGCGCTTGGCGAGGATGTCCTCGAGATGGTCCGTGTAATGGCCGTACATCGTGATGGAATCCCCCAGCGTGATGATCCGGAACACGCCGGGCGCTTTTTTTATGGAACGTTCTTTGTCCCGCATGCCCAAGGAGTTGGAGAAGCCCGGCAGATTGGGGGCCAGCTCGAAAGGCAGGAAATTCGAAGGGATGAACAGCTCGTTGCCCGGGTAGTCCTGGTAACGGAAGGACTGCAAAGCGCACCGCCCCCGAAACCGGCAATAGATTTCTCCGCCCAGCGCCGCGAGCAGGAGTCCTGCCAAGGACGCGGCCAGAGGCGCGATGATGAAGAATATCCTGCGTCCACCGGGCCGCATACGAGAAATATGATACTACTTCATATATCCTGTGTGAGGCATCGCGTAGGCGCTCGTAAACGCGCCCACCGGAGGTTTTGTATCATACCGGTCGCAGTCCATTAAGGAGGCCTCATGAGTGCTCTGGTTGAATGCGTCCCCAATTTCAGCGAAGGCCGGGACCGCAAGGTCATCGACGCTATCGCCGACGCGGTCCGCACCGTGCCCGGCGTGGCCCTTCTGGACGTGGATCCCGGTGCGGCCACCAACCGCACCGTCTACACCTTTGCCGGCGCTCCGGAGGATGTCCTAGAAGCCGCCTTCCAGGCCGTGCGCAAGGGTGTCGAGCTCATCGACATGCGCCGCCACAAGGGTGAGCACGCGCGCCAGGGCGCCTGCGACGTCTGCCCATTCATCCCCATCGCCGGCGCGACCATGGCCGACTGCGTCAAGCTCGCCCAGCGGCTGGCAGAGCGCCTTGGCAAGGAGCTTGAATTGCCGGTCTATCTCTACGCCGAGGCCGCCAGCCGGCCCGAGCGCCGGCGCCTGCCCGACATCCGCGTCGGGGAATACGAGGCACTGGAGGAGAAGCTCAAGAAGCCGGAATGGAAGCCGGACTTCGGCCCGGCGCGGTTCAACGCCAAGGCCGGGGCTACCGCGGTCGGGGCGCGGGGCTTCCTCGTGGCCTACAACGTCAATCTCAACACGGCCAGCGTCGCCTTGGCCAAGGATATCGCCTTCGCCATCCGTGAATCGGGCCGCCTTCAGCGCGACGCCCAGGGCCGCAAGATGACCGGCCCGGACGGCAAGGATATGCGCGTGCCGGGCTTGTTCAAAGGGGTGCAGGCCACGGGCTGGTTCATCCCGGAATACCACCGCGCCCAGGTGACCATCAACATCCTCGACCTGGACGCCGCGCCGGTGCACAAGGTCTACGACGCCTGCTGCGAGCTGGCCGCCAAGGCCGGATTGCGCGTTACCGGCAGCGAGATCGTGGGCCTGGTGCCGCGCCGCGTCCTGCTCGAAGCGGGCCGCTATTTCCTCAAGAAGCAAGGCCAGAGCCTCGGGGTTTCCGAGGCGGAACTCGTGGAGACCGCGGTCCAATCCTTGGGCCTCGGCGACCTGGCGCCCTTCGACCCGACCGCCAAGGTCATCGAGGAACGCTTCCGCCAGCCTTCACCTTTGGCCGACGCCTCCCTGCGCAAGTTCCTCGACGATTTGGCTTCCCGGGCGCCGGCGCCGGGGGGCGGCTCGGTGGCCGCGCTCTCAGGCGCTTTAGCCGCCGCCTTGTGCGCCATGGTCTCCGCCCTGACCTATGAGAAGAAGGGCTTCGAGACCTCCCGTACGGAGATGGAAGCAATGGCGGTCAAGGCGCATGGCCTGCTCCAGGCCCTGCTCCGATCGGTGGACGACGATACCGCGGCGTTCAACAAGCTCATGGATGCCATGGCCCTGCCCAAGGCGGACGCGGCGCAGGCCGCGGCGCGCCAGGCGGCGATGACCGCGGCGACCAAGGCCGCGACCCTCGAGCCTTTGTCAGTCCTGGAGAAGCAGGTGGAAGTCCTGGATTGCGCCCTGCTGGCCGAGAAGCGCGGCAACCCGAACGCGGCCTCGGACGCCGGCGTGGCCGGCCTGATGGCCCGCGCCGCGGCCCTGGGCGCGTATTACAACGTGCTCATTAACCTCGCCGGAATCAAGGAGCGGGCCTGGCGGGGGAAGATCCTCAAGCGCGCCGACCTCGCGCTCAGGCAGATCGCCCGGAAATCCGGCGCTCTGGAGAAATCCTTGCGCGCGAAGCTGCGCAAGCCGCTCAAGTAGGGGAGAACCGACATGGCGACGAAACCGATCGGAGAGAACGTGGTCTGGGTGCCGTTTGACGTCATGGAGCGCTTCATGGCGGACGCCCTCCAGGGCATCGGCGTGCCGGAGGCGGACGCCAAGGTCTGCGCCGAGGTGCTCATCACCTCGGACAAGCGGGGCATCGACTCGCACGGGGTGGCGCGCTTCAAGACGATCTACTACGATCGCATCAAGGACAAGATCCAGCAGCCGGTGACCCGGTTAGAGGTCGTGCGCGAGGGCCCGACCACCGCGGTCATCGACGGCCACGACGGCATGGGCCACGTCATCGCCCAGCGGGCCATGCGGATGTGCATCGAAAAGGCCGGCAAGCTCGGGCTGGGCATGGTGGCGGTGCGCAACTCCACGCACTACGGCATCGCGGGCTACTACGCCCTGATGGCCTGCGAGGCGGGCATGATCGGCCTCACCGGCACCAACGCGCGGCCTTCCGTGGCCCCGACCTTCGGCGTGGAGAACATGCTGGGGACCAACCCCCTCACCTTCGGCCTGCCCACGGACGAGGAGTTCCCGTTCGTCCTGGACTGCGCCACCTCCATCACCCAGCGCGGCAAGATCGAGGTCTACGCCCGGGCGGGCAAGACCATGCCGCAAGGCTGGGTCATCGACGCGCAGGGCGGGACCAAGACCGACAGCCGGGCGGTGCTGCAGGAGCTCATCAAGGGCACGGCGGCCTTGGCGCCCTTGGGCGGCATCGGCGAGGACACGGGCGGATATAAAGGCTACGGCTACTGCGCGGTCGTGGAGATACTATCGGCGGCCTTGCAGGGGGGGAGCTTCCTGAAGATGCTCCTGGGCTTCGAGAACGGCAAGAAGACGCCCTATCACCTGGGACACTTCTTCATGGCCGTCAACATCGAGGCCTTCTGCCCCCTGGCGGAGTTCAAGAAGACCGCTGGAGACATCTGCCGCCAGCTGCGCGCCTCCCAGAAGATGCCCGGGGCCGAGCGCATCTACACGGCGGGCGAGAAAGAGCACCTGGCGTGGCTGGAGCGCAAGGACAAGGGCGTGCCGGTCAATGCCGAACTGCAGAAGGAGATCAAGGCGGTGCAGTCGGAGCTGGGGCTCAAGCAGTACAAGTTCCCGTTCTAGGCGGGCGTCAGGTCCAGACTCCCGGTATCGCCGCCGCGCATCGCGGGCAATTGCCCTGCGCGATGCGGTTGGCCAGCACCGTGAAGCCCTGGCGCTCGATGAGGCGCGTCCCGCAACCCGGGCAGAAAGTGTCCTCCAATCCGTCCAGGAGGCCGGGCAGGTTGCCGGCGTAGACGAAGCGCAGACCCTCCGATTTCCCGATCTGGGAGGCGCGCAGCAGGGTCTCGGCCGGCGTGGCGTGGGTTTCGGCCATCCGGTAGTCCTGATGGTAGGCGGTCACGTGCCAAGGCAGGTCGCGCGAGACTCCGGCCAGGAAGGCGGCCAAGGCGCGCAGTTCCTTGTCCGAATCGTTCCATCCCGGGATGACCAAGGTCACGACTTCCACCCAATAGCCCAGCTCCTTGAGGTCCGCGATGGAGCGCAGGACATGGCGCATATCCCCGCCCGTGATCTCGCGGTACTTGGCCGGGTCGAAGCACTTGAGGTCCACCTTGTAGAAATCCGTCACCGGCCGCAAGTATTCCAGGACGCGGCGCGTGGCGTGGCCGTTGGACACGAAGGCACCGCGCAGCCCGCTGGCGCGGCCTGTGCGGAATACCTCCGCGGCCCATTCGGAGGTGATGAGCGGCTCGTTGTAGGTGGACACCAACACCTGCGCTCCGGCCGCCTTGGCGCGCTGCGCCAACTCCTGCGGGCCGCATTCCTGAATCTCGACGCCTGCTTGCGGGTCGCGCGGGGCCTGGCTGGAGAGCCAGTTCTGGCAGAAGGCGCAGGAGAAGTTGCAGCCCAGCATGCCGAAGGAGAGAGTCCGCGCTCCGGGCAGGACGTGGAAGAAGGGCTTTTTCTCGATGGGGTCTACGCTCAGTCCAGCGACGTAGCCGTAGGGGACCATGAGCTTGCCGTCGCGATTGAAGCGCGTGCGGCAGATGCCGGTCCGGCCTGGAGCGATGCGGCATTCGTGCGCGCAGGCCTGGCAGCGCACCTGGCCGCCGTCCTCTTTGTCGTAGAGCTCCCCTTCCTTGGTCAGGCGCCGCAGGGTTCCTTGCGCGGTCTCCGCCAAGCTCAGGGCTCCTCGAACGCCGTTACCGTGAAGGTGGACAGCTCAGCGCCGCCCGTGCGCCAGGCATCGGCCGGCAGGCCCGCTTTCTGTTGGCAGAGCCGGGCCATGAATTCGTCGCGGTCCGGCAGCTTCTCCCATACCTGGGGCAGGAACAGCCCTTGCCGCGCGCCGCGGCTTACGATGACTCCCAGGCCTGGACGGATATCATCGGGCCGCGCCGGTTGCGGCGCCGAGAGGATGGAAATCTCCGCGCGCAGCCCCGCCAGCTCGGATTCTGTCACGGCCGGGAAGCGAGGGTCTTCGCGGGCGCTGAGCACCGCGTAGTGCGCCACGGCGTTGCCCAAGGTGGCCTTTGGCTCCGTGACGCCGATGCAGCCGCGCAGTTCGCCGCCCCGGCGGGTCCAGGTGACGAACACCGCGGCGGGCAGGTTGAAGCGCATCCGGTCGAAGAGCCTGGGGGCGGGGCTGCGGCCGCGCAAACCCGCCAGGACGCTGGCGCGCGCCAGGGCCAGAAGCTCGGTTTTTTCCTCAAGAGAAATGGTCTCGGTGGGCCAGGGGCGGTTGCGGCCGCGGGCCAGCAGCAGGGCCGCGCCGTAGCCCACGGTGCGGCCCGCGTCGCCGCCATGGTCCGCGGAGTTGGCGCAGGCCAAAGCCTCGCCCCAATCGGCGCCGAGATCCTTGGCCGCGGCCTGGACCGCGGCGGCAGCGGCCTTGCCGCACCAGGTGCAGCTCAACTGCGGCGCGTCCAGCGCCAGGAGGCATTGGTCGGTGCGCCAGAGGTAGTCCGGGTCGAGGGTGAGGAAGCTTTCCAGGGAGGCGGGGTCCGCTTGCCGGGCCACTTCCAGGGTTGGGAAATGGGACAGGTCGCTGGCCGCGATGACCAAAGCCTTCTTGCCCTTGAGCGCCGCCGCCAAAGCGCGGCCGAAGCGCACGGAATCAGCGAGGCTGTCCGCGCTGGCCACCACGGGCAGCAGCCGGAATCCCCGGAACGTCCTTTGCAGGAAAGGCAGAACCGCTTCGACTGAGTGCTCCTCGGCATGCGCTGCGGGCGAGACCGTCACGCCGGCGCCGGATTGGAGGAGCCATTGGCTCTCTGGTTGCGCAATCGGGATCTCGCCCAACGGCGTGAGCCAGGCAGGATGGTCGTCGAGAAAAATGCCCCGGCTCTCCGCGTAATGGGAAGTGCCGACCACGGCCACGACCTCGGGTTCGAGGCCGGCCAGAGCCCGGCAGGCGCGGGCCGCGGCCGGCCCGGAATATTCGTAGCCGGCATGGGGTAACAGCGCGGCCACGATGCGGCCGTCGTCTTCGCGCTCAGGCGCGGAGGCCAGCAGGCCGTCCACCACGGCGCGCAGTGCCGCGGGCTCGCCCGGATAGAAGCGGCCGGCCGCGGCCGGCGGACGGGCTTGGGCGGACATGGTCCGATTCTACCATTTGGCTCCGGCCGGGGGCCGTGACTTGACACGGGCGCCGAATCGACTTGACCGCATGGAACAAATCATCCCCTCGTTCGTATACCATGGGTGGGGGAGGAAAGCGCGGTCTGGTCCGGGTCGCGGGACAAGGCCAAGGGCCCTTTGCAAAAGCTGGTGCTCGACCACTTGGAGGACTTCGAGGCGTGCTTGCGCCGCCCGCGGGACCGCCGACCCCGGCCGCCGCCAAGCGTGCTCCAGCATTTGCAGCGGTATATTGAATGCGGCGTCGCGCGCTTTGGGGTGATGCGCTTTCGGTGCCCGAAATGCGGTGAGGATTTGTTCGTCGCGTTTTCATGCAAGAAGAGAGGATTTTGTCCGCATTGTGATGCGAAGCGAGCGACGATCATCATGGCCGATGCTTCGGATCGGCTGCTGCCGCAGGTGGGCTACCGGCAGTATGTCCTAACGATTCCCAAGCGGCTGCGCTGGTTCGTCAACCAGAACGCGGCCCTCCCCGGCGAAATAAGCCGCCTTCTGGCCCGGGAGATAGAGCTCTTCTTGCGCAAGAGGACCGTGGGCGCGGCGGCGGCCCAGCTCCATTTCATTCAGCGGGCCGGCCGTTCGCTCAATCTCCATCCTCACGTTCATGCGGTGGTCTCCGAGGGGCGCTTTGGCCCGGAGCCGGGTTTGTTGGGACCGAAGCTTGGGTTCTACGCGGCGGCCGCGCCGTCGCAGCGGGACATCGATCTTATGACCGAGGCTTTGCGCCGCAAGATTTTTAGGCGCTTGCGCAGGATGGGAGCGATTCCCACGGACTTGGCCCAGGAAATGCTGGCTTGGCCGAATTCGGGTTTTTCCCTGCACGCCAAGGTGTTCGTGCCGGCCGGGGACCGGGAGGGACTGGAGCGTCTTCTGTATTATTGCGCCAAGCCGGGACTTTCGCCGATGCGGTTGTCGTACCTGCCCAAGAAAAATTTGGTCATCTACCGGACCGAGCCTAAGAATGGCCAGGCCTTGGCTTTACGGTTCGAGCCGGTGGAATTTCTTAGGCGCTGGGGTCTGTTGATCCCGCCGGCACGCAAGAACCTGCTGCGTTACTACGGCGCGTTGGGGCCGAACTCGCCGTTGCGGGCCTTGCTGGTGGCCGAGACGAGCCGGGGCGCGGCCAAGGCGCGCTTGCGCAAGAAAGCAGAAGGGGTCGCGGAGGCGGTGAGCCGGAGCGCGCGGTCTTGGGCGGCGTGTTTGGCGCGCGTGTTCGAGGTGGACCCGTTAGTGTGCCCGCGCTGCGCCGCGACGATGGTGCCGGTGGCAATCATCATGAAGGATTCGGAATTGGTCAGGCTTCTCTCCCATCTAGGGCTTCCGACGGATTTCCCGAAGACAGGGCCGGCGCGGAGCAACCTGGTCGAGACGATGCGCGGACCGCCAGGAGAGGAGTGCCAGCTCGACCCGCTGGTTGATTTATACGAAGCAGTCGTTCCTCCGGCCGATGATGACCTGCCCGCGTAGGGCGGCCGCTGCCTGAAGCTGGTCTCGGCGGCCCCAACGGTAGTTTTTTTGATTCCGTGTATAGTATCAT
>Ga0073936_10011504_pt1 | contig 10691 bp, 5 predicted proteins | sample AliMusrvi5mmetaG_FD_87041 | JGI IMG/M metagenome (GOLD analysis project Ga0073936, IMG submission 87041) | Freshwater lake bacterial and archeal communities from Alinen Mustajarvi, Finland, to study Microbial Dark Matter (Phase II) - Alinen... | ecosystem: Environmental > Aquatic > Freshwater >... | reverse complement strand
GTTCCGCTCGTCCAGTTGGATCCGGTGCCCCAAGTTGCGCTGGTCGTGCCGGTCCAAGTCACCGACCCCGCCTGTGCTTGCGAACAGAAGCAGAACGCCGCCATCGCGACTCCCAACACAACCCCGGAAGCGCGAAGTCCCGGAATGGGATATCGGAGGAGGGCCTTCAAGCGGCGGAACAATTTCATAAATTTGGGGGCTGGGGGGTAAAAATGGAGAGATTCGAGTACTCAGCACCACCACCACTGCCTGACCATAGGCCAATATAGATGCACGCTGAATAAATTTTTCTACGGTAAACTTGCCACATCTTCACAAAAGATACAAATTTTTCCAAGGAGTTCCTTTGGCAAATGGCAACCTTAACCATTCACGCCAAAGGAGGTGCCGAGCCTTGGCATTCACCCAAAATAACCGCGAGAAGAACCACCCGCGTAATGCGCTTATTCAGAACAACTTCTGTCCAAACTCCAGAGTGAGGGCGCTTACTCCTGTTCCTTCCGCTATTCTTCCTACTTCGGAACTTCTGCGGAAAGCCGCAGTGGCCAGAGTTTCTCGGGAGCGCCTTTGAGTACCAATCCAACCCGGAATGGGGGACCACCGAAATTGTATCCGCGGAACATCACTTGGTTCCAACCCGGACGCAGGGAGAGGGTTTTGATCGCCGTCTGGTAGCGGATATTATTGGACGTCTTAAACTCTGCGTATTTGCCGGGGTCGACGGGCTCGCCATTCACAAACCAACGCAGCGGCGTCATCATGTGGCTTTGGAAATCGAACTCCAACTCCGTTGCGGCGGGCGCGTTGATCCAGGTGACTCCGTACCAGACTTGACCTCCATCCCCCAGCTTCACTCGGGTGTCGAGATCGGCGGTGGTGACAACTCTCCAACGCACTTCGCCTGGATTATTCCAGTAGCCTTGGACGATTCCCCCTTTATACACCGCAGTTGGGTCGACTTTCAGATCATCCAGCGGATATTTTTGGGCTTCACAAAATTCTTTTGTAGCGTCCTTCCAGTTTTTGTTGGTGCCGGGCATTAGGCCGTTGGGATCCCTGGTTAATTTTTCCGCGCCGGGACCGCCGAAGGGTCCGCAAATCATCCATTTTTTGACGATCACGCCGTCTTCGATGCCCTTGAACTGCACGGGAGCCCAAGAGCCGGGATAAAGGCGGGCTTCGCTCGGTTCGTCGTAGGTTTCCTTGTTGGCGGTGGCGTCGCTGTTAGCCCACCAGAATTTATTGTGGCCCCCGAAGTTGGCGCTGAAGTTGATGAGCGTATGGAGGTCGCCGCCGAACGGCGTTTGCAGCGCCGGGATGGCTGCACGCGGGATAGCTGCGGCCAGCACGAATCCTTTGTTGTCGGGATCAATGACGTAGCCATACTGCGCGCCTGCGATGGCTCCGACATGGGCAAAGGAGGCTTCCCCGACGGGCGTGCGGTATTTTTGCGGGCTGGCACCCTTGCCTTCCCATGTGGGATACATCCCTACGCCAACCGGCCGGACTCCGGTTCCATCCTTGAAAATTCCAAAGACAAACCGCGCGTCTCCGGGACGGCCATTGGTGGTGCCGGGTTTGGCTTCCGGATTGCCCTGGAAGTAGAAGTCGAGGGTGCGGGAAAGTTGATCGTGGGTAAAGATGCGCGGCAGCGGCGGCAGCGCCTTGAGTTCAAAGTCGTCAGTAAACCGCGCATGCCAGCGCAGATAGAGATGGTCGGCGTCGTAGAGGCAGCGTACTTCCACGGTTTGGTCCTTGTCGGACTGGTATTGCACCGGGTCGCACGATTCCCAACCCGTCATGGAGCCGTCCAGAACGGCTCCGCCCAGTGCTGGGCTGAACCGGGCGACTTTGGCTGTGCCCGCGCCGCCACGGATGGTGAGGGCGATTTCCGGAGGCGTGGAAATCTGTGAGGACGCCAAAGTGATTTTTTTCGGCAGCGATTTAAGCGCTTTGACGGGGCTTTCCTTCAGCGACCATCCCTCTGTTTCGAAAAAGGTCGGGGTATATTTGCCAAGACCCAGATAAACTTTCCCGTTGTTTTTATTGGGGAAAATCGACCCGGTGAAATACTCTCCCGGCAAGAGGAATAACCCGCCCTTGGCTACCGAAACCCGTTTACTATCCGGGAAAAGAGTGTCCACATAAAGCCCGTCCTGTGTGTAAAGGACGATGCCGCAGCGCGATTGGTCGGTAACACTGAGGATGCCATTAATCGGGCGATGAATGCGCATCGCTCCATAAATTTCCCCGGGGCGAGCGGTCCATTGGAGAGCACTCCTACCCACGCGCCACTTTTGCTTGAAGCTTCCGTCTTTATCCGGCGCGTAATAAGAGATTTTGTGTTCCGAACCCTCGTTGGCATTGAAGCTATAACCACTTCTCGCCTGCACATAAAAACCTTCTTTGAGCGAGCCGTCTGCCTGCATCCAGTCGCTGCTGAAGCGATCGCCCACTTCGTTTCCTCCGTAGAGGGCATCCACCAAGCCTTTGGACTTTGCCTCAAAAACGGGGTCGGTGAGCACTTTGGACCATTCTTTGAAAACCGGATTGCCATGTTGATCGAATTCCGCCGGAGACAAACGCCAGAGATCGCGCCCGCCCATATTCACGGCGAGATACGTCAGATCTTCGAGCCAGTTCTGGCCGTGATACGAAAAGAAGTTCCCGGGAATCTGCGTCGGGGTCAGTTCGGAATCCTCCACAACTCCATTCCCATTGGCATCGCTCCAGAAAGAGTATTTCGCGTCTTTTCCCTCCCCGTCCTTAATCAAGGCGGCGGAGAGAGCGCAACGGGCGTCCGTCACGTGAAAAACAATCAGCTTCTGCGTTCCCACAATGTAAAGCTGCCCATTCGCCCGCGATAGCACGAGTTTGCCAGGGAACGCATCCAGACGCGCAGGATCGATCCCAAGCCTGGGATCTTTTTCCAAAGGCCACACGGCATTGACGGCAAAGGTGTGTTTTTCGTAATCCACCTTGAACCGCACGAACCAGCCATCCTGCCCTTGGATATATAAATCCTCGGGATGCTCGGGGTCCACGGCATATCCGGAATTATTGGTGAAGGTTTGGTAGGTCTGGAAATCGCGGATCAACTCGCCATTTTCAGGATTCCATTCCGCCACGCGGTTGGGCCCCGCCTTTTCCACGATGATCAAGCGGTCTTTGCCTTCGGCGTCCTTCCATGTCGCAAGCTTGGTGGGAGCCATCAAAGTCATGGGATCGTACGAACCGGGTTTTTGGGCGGCCAGTTTCCCGAAGGTGCGCAAGACCTTCCCATGGGCATCGAGTTGATAGACTTTGTTTGCCTTTGTGTCGCTTAGATAGAAGCGGCCTTTGCTGTCGATTTTAACGTCGAACGGGGTGATGTCTGCGGGGACTTTGAAGGCCGTTTGCAGTTGACCTTCGGGAAGTCCATTTTGAAGAGCAATCGAACTCACAACGGCCCCCTCTTCGTTCGTGTGCAGCACATACAAGCGGCCGTTTTGCAAAGATAATGCCAGGGGTTTGGAAACCGGAATGGTGGCGATTACTTTTCCATCCGCGCCGTCATGCACGGTGATGAGGTTGGCGAAGTCGCTGTCGCTCTCGACATGTCTTGTCCAATTCTTGATTTTTTGCGGGACGATTTTTCCGCGTTGCGCGATGTAGACGAACGATTTTTGGGTGGTTTCATCCTTCCACGCAGCCATGGACGTGACCCAACCTTCGGGAGGGTAGGAGTTAACGCGGTTACAACCGGGGCTTTTGCCAAAGGGTTTGCCATCTGCCCGATAGACAAACTTCGGGCCACCATCGGTGCTGAACGCCCAGACGCTCTCCCCGTCGGTGGCTACGCTGGAGCCGCCCGCCGCACCGCCTGAATTAAAGGATCTGATGAACTGATCCGGCGAGACGCCGGGCTTCGTCAAGTCCACCATGGGGCAGTTCAGCCCATTCTCCAGATATTGGTAATAGAAGACCGCGATTCCGCTGGGGGCCACGGCAACATCCCCGAACGGAGAGGAAACAGGATCACCGCCAAACGGCGCTTTCAACTTTTCCGTAGGGGCATCCACTCTCGGCCACCAGTCGGAAATCGCCCCGGCATACTTGGGAATGATCGCGTGCCATTCGTCGTCGAGTTCCCATTTTTTCGCAGGCATGTAAATCCCCTTTACTGCGTAGGAACCGGGAGGCAGAGGCATGTAGTTTTCATCCAAGCCATCCCAGGTTTCCGTGAATTTGCCTTTGTTTTCGGCGGTGACAGTGCGCGGTGCCCCAGCGACGAAGGTGCTAAGAATCCAATCGGGATTTTTTGGGTCCACGATGGCAAGTGTTACCAAATAGGTTTGAGGCAGCGCGCCTTCAGATGGGAGTTGATAAGAAACGGCAGCCGCGCTGCTGCTTTTCAAAACGTTCGGGATTTTGGCAGCGTCTTTCGCAGCAATAGGACAACCGAAACAGAGGGCTAAGATGCCGATGAAAAGAATGAACTTTGAACGGAAGAAAGTCGTGGGAGAGATTTTCATGGGGGGATGTTTGCCTGCCAATAAGTTGCTTGCGTCTTGTAAAATTTGGAAGAGCTAAATGGAGATTCCTGAATTTCATCCATTAGTGGCGCATTCGCCGAGAGAAATGCCGGGGAGGGGACTCGAACCCCTAATCCTTGCGGAACCAGATCCTAAGTCTGGCGTGTCTGCCAATTTCACCACCCCGGCGGCTTGATGTCTGACGCTGGGGATTAGATCATGCGGGAAACACGAACCGCAAGAGAAATGCCGGTTGACTTTGGAGGCAGTTCGCCAGATACAGCGTCAGTTTCACAATGTCGCCTCATTTCAAAGCCCTCCTTTTTGCCGTCGCCACGGTCCTGATCTGCACTGCGGGTCACGCCCAAACTCCAACCCCCTCACCTTCTGCCACGCCGGTTGCCAGTCCGACGCCTCTGCCGCTGGCGGAGTTGACCGCGCAGATCGTCTCCGCCGAGGATGCGCGAGGCAAAATCGAGGGGGAACTGGCCAGCGAGCCGCCTCTTGCTGCGAACGGTGATACGACGGTGTTGCTACGGAAGATCGAGGCGAGCCTGGCCGATACCGCAAGGATGCTTGCCTCAGAGCCTTCGCTGGAGACAATCCGGGACTTGGAAGCGCGCTGGCAGACGTTGAGCGAAGCCCTCGACGCCTCCATCCGCAGCCTGACAGAGCGCGTCACCCACTACGACGAGCAACTCGCAAATCTGGATGATCTGACCAAAATCGCAACCCTCGTCCGGAAGGACGACGGCACGCCCAAGGAATTACTCACGCGCTTGGATGCCCTGGGCGTAGCCATCAAGAAGAACCGCGACACGATCCAAAAACGGCGGGGCGGGCTGGCGGTTGCGTTGAGTCAGGCCCAGACGCAGGAACACAAACTGGGAGACATGGTTGAGCTCGTCAAACAGGCACGCACCCAGGCGGCGGGACGGCTTTTCGTGACGGAAAGCATGCCTCTCTGGAGTCTCCCTATCTGGAGCGAGCCGCTACGCCTGAGTTCGGGATTTAATTTAGCGCAGGAAACGCGGACAGCCTGGAGCAAGCAATGGGCTGATTTTGCCCAATACGCCCGGGCACAGGCGAACACGTTTCTCCTGCATGGCTTCCTTTTCATCGCGCTTCTCGCAGGGCTCTATTGGGCGCGACGGCGGGCACGGGACTGGGCCGATGACGAGCCAAGCCTGAAACGCGCCGCTCTGGTCTTTGAGATGCCCATTTCGATGACCATCGCCTTCTCTCTGGTGGCGGCAAGCTGGATCTATCCCAAAGCTCCCCCCTTGCTGATTGCTATTGGCGGGGCTGCGGCACTCGTGCCTGCCATCCTGATCCTCCGGCGCTTGCTGGACCGCCATCTCTTCCCGATCCTCAACGCGCTGGTGGTATTTTATGCCATCGACCAATTCCTAACTGTTGCCGACGCGCTCCCAATCCTGGCCCGGCTACTCTTTTTAGCAGAGATGGGCGGAGGTGCGCTTTTCTTGGTCTGGCTCCTGCGCGCGGGCCAACTGGATGCGCTGCGTGAGCAGGATGAACGCCTTGCCAAGGTGACGTTTCCATGCCTCCACCTGACCCTGGCTGTTTTCCTGGCATCATTCCTGGCAAACCTGCTCGGCTGCGTGAGCTTGGGTAATCTGCTCGGCCACGCCACCCTCCAAAGCGCCTATCTGGCAGTGGTCCTCTATGCAGTAACACGGATCGTTGATGGGTTGATCCTCGCCGGATTCTCAGCGAAACCACTCGCTGATCTTGGGATGATACGCCACCACCGGACGCTTATCTGGCGGCGTACGCACCGGAGTTTCCAACTGGCTGCCTTTTTGTTCTGGGCCTTTGAGTCACTCGATCTGCTCTCCCTGCGTTCGCCGCTGATCGAAAAGGCACAAGCGTTCCTTTTTGTCGTCAACAAGAGTGGCGTTTCTGACTTCACGCTGCTGGGGCAGTTCCTCGCATTCGGCGCGGTCGTCTGGGCGTCGTTCTTGATCTCCCGGTTTTTGCGATTCGCGCTGGAGGAGGATTTCTACCCGCGCATCTCCGTTCAGCGCGGACTCTCCTATGCAGTCTCGACAATGCTCCACTATACGGTGCTACTGCTCGGCTTTTACCTGGCGGCTTCGGTGGCGGGGATCGACATGACGAAGTTCAACATCCTCGTCGGCGCATTTGGCGTCGGCATGGGGTTCGGCTTGCAGAACATCATCAACAACTTCGTCTCCGGGGTGATCCTTCTCTTCGAGCGCCCTGTAAAAGTCGGCGACGTGGTGCAGATGGATGCAGCGACCTCCGGCGTAGTGGACCGCATCGGCATCCGCGCCAGCATCATCCGCACTTCCACCGGCGCGGAGATCATTGTCCCCAACGGTAAGCTGATTTCCGAACAGGTGATCAACTGGACACTCTCCAGCCGGTTGCGTGCCGTGGAGATTCCCGTGAGCACCCCCGCTACTGCCGATCCGTGCCATGTCATCGAAATCCTCACGCGCCTTGCCAACGCCCATCCGCTCATCGCCGCGAAACCAGCCTCCAGCGCGCAACTGATGGAACTGGGCGCCGATACGCTACAATTCAAACTGAGCGCCTGGACGGAGCACGCCGAGAAATGCGGGGGTATCCGCAGCGACCTCGCCGTCGCCATCCATACGGCGCTGGTGAAGGAGGGGATTCGCTCCAGCACCCTCCCCGTGCCTGCGGTGCTGTAAAGGCATTTTTATCCGCAGATTTCGCGGATTTTCGCAGATTGAAATGAAAAGCCTTGATGTCCTGCTCTTCTGTTTTTTCAGGCTTCCAAATCTGCGAAAATCTGCGAAATCTGCGGACTCCTATCTTTTCATCGAATGAGCACACCGATTGACGAACTGCGCGAAATTGTAGCCCGGCTGCGCGCCCCGGACGGCTGTCCCTGGGACCGCGAACAAACGCACGCCTCTTTACGCGGCTGCATGATCGAGGAGGCCTACGAAACCGTGGAGGCCATTGATCGCGGCGACGACACCCATTTTTGCGATGAACTGGGCGATCTGTTGCTCCAGGTGGTGATGCACAGCCAGATGGCTTCGGAAACGGGCCGCTTCACTTTCGACGATGTGACCGCCGGGCTTTCCGCCAAGCTCATCCGTCGCCATCCGCATGTCTTCGGCGAGGACAAGGCCGCCGATACCGACGCGGTGCTCCAACGCTGGGACGAAATCAAGCGGACCGAAAAGGGAAACACGCACACCTCCCTGCTCGACGGCGTTTCGACGGCGCTCCCGGCGCTGCTACACGCGGAGAAAATCACCAAGCGGGCCGCGCGAGTCGGGTTCGACTGGGAATCGCCCGTGCAAGTGATCGGCAAGATCCGCGAGGAGCTGGCCGAGACCGAGGAGGCCATCGCGCTGGAAGACCCGGACAAGATCGAGGAGGAATTGGGCGACCTACTTTTCGCCACCGTCAATCTCGCCCGAAAAATCAAGGTAGAGCCCGAGGTAGCCCTGCGCCGCGCCACGGGGAAATTCAGCCGCCGCTTCCAACAGTTGGAGGTGGCCCTCAAAGAGCGCGGCCGCAAGCTAGAGGACTGCACCCTGGCGGAAATGGATGCGGTTTGGGATGAGATCAAGAAGCAGGAACATTGCTAACACAAACGAGGCTGACACCCCTATGCCTGATATGTTACCCATTGAAGCTGCGCCCCGGATTGCGGCACTGCGCCGCGAAATCGAGGAACACAACCGCCGCTATTATCAGGAGGCGGCTCCGACGATTTCCGACCAGGAATACGACCGGCTTTACCGTGAGTTAGCCGACCTCGAAACGCAATTTCCCGAACTCGCCTCACCCGACTCGCCCACGCGACGCGTCGGCGGCACACCCTTGGAGGAGTTCGCGCAAATCCGGCATCGTGCCCCGATGCTCAGCCTAGACAACACTTACTCGGAGGAGGAAGTCGCCGCGTTTTTCGTGCGGTTGGAAAGACTGCTCCCCGGCCAGAAGATCGAGACGGTAATTGAGCCGAAGGTGGATGGTGTTGCCATCTCTCTGCTCTATGAAAGCGGTTCACTGCAATACGCTGCCACGCGCGGTGATGGTACGGCCGGTGACGATGTAACGCAGAACGTCCGCACCATTCGCGCCGTTCCCCAGCAACTCCAGGGCTCGCACATTCCCCGGTTGCTGGAAGTGCGCGGGGAAATTTTTCTGCCCAAGGCGCAGTTCGCCACCCTCAACGAGGAGCGTGCGGCTGCCGGGGATCTGCCGTTCGCCAATCCGCGCAACGCCGCCGCCGGTTCGCTCAAGCAGTTGGACCCGGCCATCGTCGCCAAGCGTGGCCTGGGGGCGATCTTCTACGGCACCGGCGTGGTGGAGGGAGCGCAATGGGCCACGCACTGGGAGACGCTCGAAGCGTTGCGCACATGCGGACTCCCGATTCACGAAAAACTCTGGACCGCCGCGACGTTGGAGGAAGTGCTTGCCGCCATTCACGCATTGGACGCCGTGCGGCACGATTTCCCATTCGAGACGGACGGCGCGGTAATCAAACTCGACGCTGTGGCGCAGCGCGACGCCATCGGGTTTACCGCCAAATCCCCCCGCTGGGCGATGGCCTACAAATACAAGCCCGAGCAGGCGGAGACGCGGTTGAACGACATCACCATACAGGTGGGCCGCACTGGCGTGCTAACGCCCGTAGCCGAGTTGGAGCCTGTCTTTGTAAGCGGCAGCACGGTCGCGCGCGCTACGCTGCACAACGAGGAAGAAGTAACCCGTAAAGACATCCGCATCGGTGACATCGTGGTAGTGGAAAAAGCAGGCGAAGTGATCCCCGCCGTCGTCGAAGTCCGCAAGGAACGGCGCACGGGCGAAGAACGCGTTTTCAAAATGCCGGGACCTGCCCCTCGTGCGGCAGCGCTGTCGTGCGCGATGAAGGCCAGGTCGCCATCCGGTGCGTCAACGGCAGTTGTCCTGCACAACTCAAACGACGGCTGGAACATTTCGCGGCGCGTGGCGCAATGGACATCGAGGGGCTGGGCGAAGCGATGGTGGAATTGCTCGTGGACCGCGAACTGACCCGCGATCTCGCTGACATATATCAACTCAACGTCGCCAAGCTCGCCTCGCTGCCGCGCACGGGAGAAAAGAGCATCGCCAATCTGCTGGCCGCAATAGAGGCGAGCAAAACGCAACCACTCTGGCGACTCATTTTCGGGCTGGGGATTCTGCATGTTGGCGTTACCTCTGCGCGAGCACTAGCGGCGCATTTTCATCTCCTCGACGCACTCATGGCAGCCACGGCGGACGAGTTGCAACGCATTCCCGACGTTGGTCCGGTTGTTGGTCCCGCCATCGCTCAGCATTTTGCGAATCCCGGCAACCGCGCCGTCATCGAGCGGCTGCGCACGGCAGGCTTGAACTTCGGCGAACACGACGAACACACCGCCCAACCGGCAACGGGGGGCGAATTCGCCGGGACGACATGGGTGATTACCGGAACGCTGAGCGAGCCGCGCGATGCGATTGCGGAAAGCATTCGCACGCACGGCGGGAAAGTCACCGATTCCGTCAGCAAAAAAACCAGCTATGTTCTCGCTGGAGAGGAAGCCGGGAGCAAACTGGAGAAGGCGCACAAGCTCGGCGTGCGCGTGTTAAGCGAGGCGGAATTCCGGGAAATGCTGGCAAACTAGTGATTCGCGTCTCCGAACTTCCCTTCGCACCTTAGCCGCAGGGTGATGTCCTCGTTGGTGGCGGATACCGTCGGGATGGCCAGAAGGCCGGGAATGTGGGCTTCGCCGGAGCGCTCGGCGGGTTCGGCCAAGAAGGTGATCTCTTTACCACCGCGCCGAACGATGACCGGAATTTTCTCCCCGGCGGTGAGGAAAAACGAGGCGTTCAATACGTCTTGAGGCGTCTGGATGGGCGTCTGGCCGATTTTCATGAGCCGATCCCGGGGGAGCAATCCGGCTTTGATGGCCGGGGCGTTGAGTTCGAGGCGTTCGACCTCCGCTGTGGAGCCACCGTCCGGTTCCTCCGCAGGACGAACAACCACGCCGAGCCAGCCGGGCCGGATGGCACCGTAACGATCATAGTCGCGGTGGACTTTTTCGACCGCCTCGCTGGGAATCGCGAAGCAGGCGGAGCCGTTGTCGATGCTGCTGATGACGACACCGACGACTTCCCCGCTCATGTTGAGCAGCGGCGCAC
>Ga0073936_10011500_pt1 | contig 10692 bp, 12 predicted proteins | sample AliMusrvi5mmetaG_FD_87041 | JGI IMG/M metagenome (GOLD analysis project Ga0073936, IMG submission 87041) | Freshwater lake bacterial and archeal communities from Alinen Mustajarvi, Finland, to study Microbial Dark Matter (Phase II) - Alinen... | ecosystem: Environmental > Aquatic > Freshwater >... | reverse complement strand
GGTCTGGTGCTTTGACGGTGGCGGAGCTCGCCGCTGCCGCCCTTCCATCGGTGCTGGTGCCGCTCCCTGGCGCACCAGGTGATCACCAGACCCTCAATGCTCGAGCGCTCGTCGCTCCGGGCGGCGGCGTCCTCCTCCCTGACAGCGAGCTCTCGGCGGAGCGGCTCGATGAGATCATCGACTCGATGCTCGCTGATCAACCTGCGCTCGACGAGATGCGCCGATCGGCTCGGTCGATCAGCCATCCTGACGCGGCTCGAGAGGTGGCGGAGGTGGTTCGCGAACATGCTCGGTGAGTCGCTGGATCTGACCACGCCTCAACGGATCCACATCGTGGGGATCGGTGGCGCTGGCATGAGCGCGATGGCCCAGCTCTTGGCCGAGATGGGCCATGAGGTCTCGGGCTCCGACCTTCGGGACTCGCCCGCCTTGGAGAGGCTTCGACGTGCAGGTGTGGTGGCGCATGCCGGACACCGCGCCAGCAACCTTGGTGAGGTCGACCTCGTCACCGCGTCACCGGCGGTCCCATCGTCGAACCCAGAGCTCGTCGCCGCGCGCGATCGCTCTCTGGCCGTGGCCACGAGGCCGATGATGCTCGGTGCGCTGGCTCGTGTGCGGCGGACCTTGGCTGTTGCGGGCACCCACGGCAAGACCACCACGTCATCGATGCTGGCGCTGATCCTTCTTGAGGCGGGCCTCGAACCTTCCTTCCTCCTCGGCGCCGATGTGGCCGGGATCGGAGCTGGTGCGGTCTGGGGAGCCGGCGAGTGGCTTGTCGTCGAGGCAGACGAGAGCTACGGCGCCTTCAGCCTGATGGAGCCTGATCGAGTCGTCTTGACGAACGTCGAGCCAGATCACCTGGATCACTACGGGACGCTCGAGGACCTTGAGCAGGCGTTCGCCGGCCTGGTCGAGCGGTCGAAGAATCGCTCGGTAGTGATGGCTGATGACCCAGGTGCACGACGGGTCGGCGAGCAAGGCCGTGCAGTGCTCGTCGGTTCTGATGGCGTCGTCGCCGTCCGTGTCGAGGACATCGAGCTCGAGCGTGCGTCCTCGACCTTCACGATGCAGCTCGAGGACGGGGAGCGACTCCGGCTCCAGGTCGCCGCCCCCGGTCGGCACAATGTCGCCAACGCTGCGGTCGCGGCGGCCGCCGCAGCGTCGATCGGCGTCGATTCGAGCGCCATCGCCGCGGGCCTTCGGCGCTTCGCTGGCGTCCCTCGACGCTTCGAGTTCCGCGGCGAGGTTGAGGGGGTCAGCTTCGTCGACGACTACGCCCATCTCCCCGCTGAGGTGGAGGCCACGATCCAGGCGGCACTTGCAGGTGGGTACGAGCGCGTGGTGGCGGTCTTCCAGCCTCACCGCTACACGAGGACTCAAGCGGTGGCGACCGGCTTCGCAAGTTCTTTTCGCGGTGCCGATCTGGTGGTCGTGACGGACATCTACGGTGCCGGCGAAGAGCCCATCCCAGGGGTCACTGGTCGGCTGGTCGCTGAGAGCGTCGCTGCGACCTCGAGTGCCGATCGGGTTCGCTATGTCCAGGATCTCGATCAGCTGGCGCCGATCGTCGCTGCGCTGCTCGAGCCTGGTGACCTCTGCCTGACGATGGGGGCGGGGGACTTGACGCTGGTCCCCGACGAGATCCAGGCGATGCTCGGACGATGAGCGAGCCCTTTGGTGCTCGAACGACGCTTCGCGTGGGTGGCGATGCGTCGTCGTTGGTCGAGGTCGAGAGCGTCGATGAGCTGGTGGCGCTGTCCGCCAGTCTCGATCCGAACGTTGCCGTCTTCGTCCTCGGTCGCGGCTCGAACACGCTTGTCGCCGACAAAGGATTCGCCGGCGTCGTCATCCATCTCGCCGATGGTTTCACCGGCATTGAGATCGATCTCGCTACCAGACGCGTGACCGCCGGGGCCGGGGCAGATCTCCCCGTCGTTGCACGACGTAGCGTCGACGCTGGGCTGACCGGCTTCGAGTGGGCGGTGGGCGTGCCGGGGTCAATCGGCGGGGGAGTGAGGATGAACGCAGGCGGGCACGGCTCCGACATGGCGGCAAGCGTCGCCAGCGTGGACGTGGTGGACCTCGACGCCGGCGTGCTGCGCAGGATCAAGAAGACGCAGCTCGGCTTCGGCTATCGAAGCTCTGCCATTACCGAACGCCAGGTCGTCGTGTCATGTGAGCTCAGGCTGGCACCTGGCGATCCAGAGACCGGCCGGGCGACGATCAAAGAGATCGTGCGATGGCGACGAGAGCATCAGCCAGGTGGCGCCAATTGCGGCAGCGTCTTCACGAACCCTCCGGGCGACTCTGCCGGACGGCTGATCGATGCCGCGGGGCTTCGGGGACTGCGCATCGGGACTGCTGAGGTGTCGCGCAAGCACGCGAACTTCATCCAGGCCGATCCAGATGGCAGCGCAGATGACGTCGCCGCACTCATCGACGAGGTGATCCGGCGAGTCCACGCCTCGAGCGGCGTCCAGCTCCACACCGAGGTGCGCATGGTCGGCTTCGGCGCCGAGGCAGGCTGATGGCTCGTCGACGGGCGGGCGCAGATCGCTCCACCAAGGGCGCCGCGACTGGTGCGCATGCCAAAGCCCCCGAGGTCGATCCGAGGGTCTCGGCACGGCGAGCACAGGTGGCTCGTTCGAGGCGACGGCGATGGTGGATCGGGCTCGGCTCGCTGGCCGCCATCTTCGTTCTCGCGGTGGGTGCCTGGCTCCTGCTCCACACCAGCTTCTTCCAAGCCAAGACGCTTCGTGTCGAAGGCAGCGCCCACGAACCCGCTGGGCTGATCGTGGCCGCGAGCGGCATCACCACGCAAACCCCGCTCATCTCGATCGACACCGCTTCGGCGGCGACAGGGATCGAGGCGCTGCCGTGGGTCAAGACTGCCTCTGTCGAGCTGCACTGGCCCTCGACGGTCGTGATCGCTGTCACCCAGCGCACGCCGGTCGCAGTGATGCATGCTCCGAACAGGCATGCGCTGATCGACCCGACTGGCCGGGTCCTCGCCCGACCGCGCACCTTGCCCAGCGGTGCCCCCACGGTCCACTTGGTGGTCCCAGGCGTCGTGCCTGGCATCCCAGGAACGTGGCTCCCCGCTCGCGCCGCACCGGCGGTCAAGGTAGCGGCCACCTTGCCGCCAGCGTTCTCCGGCCAGGTCAGAGCGGTGATCGGCAATCCAGACGGCACGGTAACGCTCCAGATGGACGCACCGGTGACATTCTCTCTCGGAGCGCCGACCCATCTCATGGCCAAGTACAAGGACGTTGCAGCGATCATCGCCGGGACCACGCTGCACGCTGGCGACGTGGTGGATGTTTCGGTGCCGCAGGCCTCGACCATCACGGGGCCGTGACATCCTTGAGCCTCGACCTCCCCACAAGGTCGAGGGTCCTTGGTACCATCAGGGACGTATCCGCCACCTGAGAGGGCTGGTCGGGCAGGATTTCAGTGCAAGTACTCCAGAGAGGACGGCAGTTGCCATGACCATTTCCCCACAGAGCAACTATCTGGCGGTCATCAAGGTCGTCGGAGTTGGTGGCGGTGGCGTCAACGCCGTCAACCGGATGATCGAAGCTGGACTGCGCAACGTCGAGTTCATCGCGGCCAACACCGATGCGCAGGCGCTGCTGATGAGCGATGCCGACCTCAAGCTCGACCTTGGCCGTGAGCTCACTCGCGGCCTTGGAGCCGGCTCTGACCCAGAGGTCGGCCGTATGGCGGCGGAGGAGCATCGCGCAGAGATCGAAGAGGCGCTCAAGGGTGCCGACATGGTCTTCATCACCGCAGGCAAGGGCGGTGGCACCGGCACCGGCGCCGCACCTGTGGTGGCTGAGATCGCCAAGGGGCTGGGCGCGCTGACCATCGGCGTGGTGACCAGACCCTTCGCCTTCGAGGGTCGCCGACGCTCGACGCAGGCGGAGAAGGGGATCCAGATCCTCAAGGAGAAGGTCGACACGCTGATCGTCATCCCTAACGACCGCCTCCTCACCGTCTCGAACGACAGCACCCACCTCACCGACGCCTTCAAGATGGCGGACGAGGTGCTGCTCCAGGGCGTCCAGGGAATCACGGACCTCATCACGGTGCCGGGCCTGATCAACACCGACTTCGCCGACGTGAAGATGGTCATGACAAATGCCGGCACAGCGATCATGGGCATCGGGACCTCTCGAGGCGAGGGCCGTGCCGTCAACGCCGCCAGGGCAGCGATCACCAGCCCGTTGCTCGAGGCGTCGATCGAGGGCGCACGAGGCATCTTGCTGAACATCGCCGGTGGTTCCGACCTCGGCATCTTCGAGGTGAACGAGGCAGCCGAAATCATCCACTCTGTGGCCCACCCTGATGCCAACATCATCTTCGGTACCGTCATCGACGACACCATGGGCGACGAGGTGCGGGTCACGGTCATCGCCGCCGGCTTCGAGCGCTGGGAGGACCGCAGCGCCAACTCAGGATCGCTCGGCCTTGGCCTCGACGATGGCGACTCGCTCGACATCTTCGCTGACGTGGCTGAGCAGCCAACTGCCGGTGCTGGCGACGACGATTTCGACGTTCCGTCGTTCCTGCGCTGAACACACCTACTGTCGACTCGATCGCTGCTGCCGCAGCCTCGATACGAGATCGCATCGCTGCTGCCGGGGGAGACCCTTCGGAGATCACCTTGCTGGCGGTGACCAAGACGCTGCCAGCGAGTGTGGCGAGGATGGCTGCCGAGGCAGGACTCACCGAGCTGGGGGAGAACTACGCCAGCGAGCTGGTGGCCAAGGCTGGCGAGCTCAGTGATCTCGCCATCGAGTGGCACTTCCTTGGGCCGATCCAGACCAACAAGCTCAATCGGCTCTTGCCGGTGACCACCTGCCTGCAGGGCCTCAGCCGAGCGAAGGAGGTGCATGCCATCTTGGCGCGCAAACCAGGATGCTCAGTCATGGTGCAGGTCGACTTCACCGGGCAAGACGGCCGCGGTGGCGTGCCGCCCGAGGACGTCGCCGCTCTGGTGACGAGTGCGCAGACCTCCGGCCTCGACGTCCGTGGTCTGATGACGGTGGCGCCGATCGAGACCGATGCGGCGCGTCGAGCGTTTCGAACGGTGCGGTCGCTTGCCGACGATCTGGGCCTCCGAGAGTGCTCGATGGGGATGACCGATGACCTCGAGATCGCGGTTGAGGAGGGCTCGACAATGGTGCGCGTCGGACGGGCGCTCTTCGGGGACCGACCAGCGAAGTTCTGACCGTCTGATCGACGTTGACCTAGAGTGTCAATTTGAGCGATCTCTCGAGGGACGAGAGATCTGTGGCCGAGCGGAGACGAGACGCAGATATGCCCGGACAGATGCGCAAGATCATGGCCTACCTCGGCTTGGTCGACGACGAGTATGACGACTACGACGACCTCTCCGAGCGGAGCAGGCCTGCACCGCGCCCAGCGCGATCGAGTCGACCTGAGCCTCGAGACCAGTACGACGATGACCGCTACGACCGCGGTGGACGAAGCGAGCCACGGGACCGCTACGACCGTGACCAGCGCGATCAGCGCGATCAGCGCGACTCTCGGGAGCAGCCCTACGGCACGGTGAGCCGCATCCGCCCGGTGACCCAGGATGGAAGTCCGGCAGGGAGCCGAGGTCCAGCGCCGGTCCCGCCTCGTCCTGTGGTGAGCCCGATGTCACCCCAAGCACGCCCCTTCGTGGTGGCCCCGACCCGATTCAGCGACGCCAAGGATGTTGGTGACCACATTCGCCAGTCGAACCCAGTGATCGTGAACCTCCAGAGCGCAGACCGTGATCTGCAGCGCCGGATGATCGACTTCTGCAGCGGTATCGCCTACGCGCTCGGCTGCGAGATGGAGCGCGTCGCTGATCAGGTCTTCTTGCTCACGCCGACGAACGTGACCGTCTCGGCCGAGGAGCGGGCTCGTCTCCAAGCTCGCGGCTTCAACGACGACTGAGCGTGCTCAGCCTCATCGGGTGGCTCCTCGAGCTCTATCTGCTCCTGCTCATCGCACGAGCGCTCCTCAGCTGGTTCCAGGGAACGGGCGGTGAGTTCGTCCAGACCCTCAACCGCTTCTTGTACCTGATCACCGAGCCGGTGCTCAAGCCGATCCGTTCCGTGATCAAGCCCGTCCGCATCGGCGGCGCCTATCTCGACCTCTCGATCCTCGTCGTCTTCGTGGTGATCCAATTCGTCTTGATGCCGCTCTTCCGCTGACACGACCATCACACAGCCCACTGGGCATGTTGGTAGAGTCGGCACCCATGGATAACGACGCGCTTCCGAAGTCCGCCATCGAGAGCCTCCGCACCGTCGAGTTTCGACTCGGCCTGAGGGGCTACGACATCGACGAGGTCGATGACTACCTCGAGAAGGTGGCGGTCGAGGCGGATGCACTCCAGGAGCAGCTTCGCCAGGCCACTGATCGACTCCGACAGGCGGCCGATCGCATCGCGCAGCTCGAGGCTGGCAAGTCGCAAGAGGAGGCGAAGCCGGAGCCCGAGGCCCCCGTCGCTGCTGCTGCCGCTGTCGCGTCGACCGAATCACTCCAGCGCACCCTCGAGATGGCGCAGCGCTTTGTCGACCAGACAAAGCGAGAGTCAGAGGAGGAGGCGAGCCGGGTCATCGCGGATGCCAATGCCCAGGCCGCAAAGCTCAAGGCGGATGCAGAGGCTCGGTTCAAGGAGGACGTCGCTCGCCTCGAGGGTCTCAAGTCAAAGTTGACCGGCGATGTCGAGTCGATGGCGCGTCAGCTCGAGACCGAGCGAACAAGGCTCCGCTCGTCGCTCTCAGAGATGATCCAGTGGATCGAGGACAACGTCCAGCCTGGGGCAGCCATCTTGGCCCTGCGGCAAGGTGGAGCGGCGAGCTCGCCGGCGTCACCGGGGGCGACAGGCAGCTCAGAGGCCGAGGTGCTCGATCTCAATCAGACCGAGGGAAGCTGAATCACTGGCTCTCGCTGTCACGGCAGCGAGCATCGGCTGGTATGGTTCGCCGCTTGCGCAGTCCGTACTGCGCGTGAAGACAGCTCAGGAGGAGCTCATGACCCCGCCCGCTGCCAAGAAGGCCGCTCCGACGAAGAAGGCTGCGCCAGCCAAGAAGGCCGCGCCAGCCAAGAAGGCCGCTCCGACGAAGAAGGCTCCGCCAGCCAAGAAGGCAACACCTGCCAAGAAGGCAACACCTGCCAAGAAGGCCGAGCCAACCAAGGCTCCAGCCAAGAAGGCAACACCTGCCACCAAGGCCGCTCCGACGAAGAAGGCTGCGCCAGCCAAGAAGGCCGCGCCAACCAAGGCTCCAGGCAAGAAGGCAGCACCTGCCACCAAGGCCGCGCCAACCAAGGCTCCAGGCAAGAAGGCAGCACCTGCCACCAAGGCCGCACCTGCGAAGAAGGTAGCCCCGGCCACCAAGGCCGCACCTGCGAAGAAGGTAGCCCCGGCCAAGGCTGCAGCGCCGACCGCTCCCAAGGTCAGCCCCTATGCGAAGGACGACAAGTTCATCGCCAAGATCATCGACATCATCAAGACCGAGCGTGCCGAGAAGGCGGCTCAGGAGGCGGACCTCGAGGCCGAAGCCATCGACATCATCTCTGAGACCGGACCTCGAGAGGTCCAGTTCGATGATGAGTCGGGCGAAGGGGCGGGAACGCAGGCCGAGCGTGAGCGGGTCCTCGCCATGGCGGGAACGCTCAAGGCGGAGATCGAGGAGCTTGATGAGGCGATGGGCCGCATCAAGGCCAAGCGCTACGGGCTCTGTGAGCGCTGCCACAAGCCGATCCCGAAGCTTCGCCTCGAGTTCATGCCAGCAGCACGCCTTGATGTGGCGTGCGCCACTCCCAGCATCTCTCGCCTTTGAGCACGGAACCGGCTCCCTCGAGCCGGCTGCGGCCCCTTACGTGGCTGCCCTTCGTCATCGCCGCAGGAGTGCTGCTCGTCGACCAGGTCACGAAGTCACTTGCGGAATCAAGGCTCGACGGACCGACCCATGTCATTGGACCCATCGGCTTCGGACTGACCTACAACTCTGGCTCAGCCTTCTCGCTGTTCCAGGGTTCCGCCGCGCTCTTGGCGATCTTCGACGTGCTACTGGCAATCGTCATCGCTGTGATTGCGGTTCGTGTTCGCCGGCCGGGCCTTCAGGTTGGGCTCGGGATGATGCTCGGTGGGGCGCTCGGCAACCTCGCTGACAGGCTCGTGCGTGGCCACCACGGGCAGGTCGTCGACTTCATCACCCTGTCGCACTGGCCGACCTTCAACCTGGCCGACGCGGCAATCGACATCGGCGTGCTCGTCGTGATCATCAGCCTCCTCACGGAACGCCGCAGCTCATCTGAACCCAAGGAGGCCGACCATGCACGATGAACACGACGGCGCAGGAACGTCTGAAGACGAGCTCGATGTCGAGGTCCCGGGCCTGATGGACCAGATGCGGATCGATCGGGCGATCTCCATGCTGACCGGCCTCTCTCGGTCCGAGGCATCGGCGCTCTTGGCTTCGGGGGCCGTGAGCGTCGACGGCAAGGTCGTCACCAAGGCATCAGTGCCGCTGGTCGCGCAGCAGCGCCTCGAGGCGGTCCTGCCGGTACCTCCCGATCTGTCGGTCGTTCCCGAGCCAGAGGTCGAGGTCGACGTGCTCTTCGTCGACGAGGACCTCATCGTCGTCAACAAGTCGTTCGACCAGGTGGTCCACCCTGGGGCCGGGAACACCACCGGAACGTTGATCTCCGGCGTCATCGCGCGCTGGCCAGAGGTGGCGGAGCTCCCGGGACTCGGTCTCGGGGAACCTGCACGCCCGGGGATCGTCCACAGGCTCGACAAGGGAACATCCGGCGTGCTGGTCATCGCACGAAGCCCTCAGGCGTACCTTGCCCTCACCGAGCAGATGACCAACCACACGGCACAGCGTCGCTACATCGGCTTCCTCGAAGGCCACGTGGCCGAGGACCGAGGCATCGTCGACGCCCCTATCGCTCGATCAGCGAGCACGCCGACAAAGATGGCCGTCCGTCCTGATGGACGCCCTGCTCGGACCCACTATCAGGTGCTCGAGCGACTCGTCGCACCCGACCGGACTGTTGCGGGGCTCGAGCTCGAGACCGGTCGCACCCACCAGATCAGGGTGCACATGAGTGCCATCGGCCATCCGGTCGCCAACGACCCTCGCTATGGGCAGCGCAACGTCACCTCGCTCGACCGGGATCGATTGGCCCTCCACGCGGGAAGGCTCTCCTTCGTCCATCCAGCGACGAACGAGCGGCAATCCTTCATCGCACCACTCCCGAGCGACCTCGCTGCCCTCGGGGCCGCTCGAGTGGCTCAGGAGTGGCTCGAAGAGGATTAGACCTCGGCCTTCAGGGCCAAGATGGCGTCGTCGGACTGCAGCGCCGCGAGACCCTCAGCCTCGGCCCGACGAACCCGTCGGACGCCGATGCCCAGCGCGTCGGCGGTCGCCTGGAGGGACGCCGGGGTGGCGCCGTCGAGCCCGAAGCGGCGAGTGAGCACGTCACGCTGGATATCGGTGAGGTTCTCTACGGCAAGCCGCAGGCGGTCGTCGACCATCTGCTGCTCGACGTCGGCGACCCAATCGTGCCCATCGGGGGCGACGAGGTCGCCGAGCACAGTGGAGGAGTCCGAGGTCGCGGGCTGATCGAGGCTGGCGGTGACGCCTGCGATGCCTTGGAGGTTCTTGCGCTCTGCGGTGGTCATGCCAGTTGCCTCAGTGAGCTCTTCCTCTGTCGGCCGACGGCCGAGGAGTCCAACGAGCTCGGCGGTTGCTGCCTCGACGCGCTGGAGCTGCTCACCAACCTCAAGCGGGATGCGGATGGTGCGGCCGTGTTGCTGCACAGCCCGCTGGAGCGCCTGGCGGATCCACCACGTGGCATAGGTCGAGAACTTGAAACCACGCTCCCAGTCGAACTTCTCGACTGCACGAAGCAGACCGAAGGTTCCTTCTTGGACGAGGGCCACCAGCTCCACGCCGCGGTCCTGATAGCGACGGGCCCAGTGCAGGACGAGCCGCAGGTTGGCCGCGACCATCTGCTGCTTCGCCTCGTCATCGCCTGCCGCAACCCGCTTTGCCAGCTCGACTTGCTCGTCGTAGTTGGGCATTGGGTAGCGGTCGAGGTCTCGAAGCAGGAGACCCAGGCTGTCCGCCATTGCTGTGGTCGAACGCCTCTGGTTGCTCATCTTGCGCTCCTTCTGCTGCTCAAGCACCGAGGAGCCGTCCTTCACCCAGCACGAGGAGCCCCCCCCAACTTCCCGGGCTCAGCGAGTGACGACGTGGTGCGTCGTGTGGTTTCGATCATACATAACCACTACGCAGCTAGGAGTATTCCCACCCCGGAGGAGTTTCTCGAGGAACTCCTCCCATTTCTTTCAGGAGGTTGGGACGATCCCCTGGGAGCGGCTGACCATGTCGGCCAACGTCAGGCTTTGGAGCTGCGACCTGATCTGCTCGCCAACCTCCGCCCATACGGCGAGCAGGATGCACTGACCCTCATGGTCACATGCGCCGTTCTCGTGCGGTTCGCCGAAGTCGCCGGCCACGATCGGGCCATCGACGGCGGCGACGATCTGGGCCAAGGAGATGTCATCAGGCTCTCGCGCCAGCACGTAGCCGCCACCGACGCCGCGCTTGGAGCGGACGAGGCCTGCTCCTTTGAGAGCGAGGAGGATCTGCTCGAGATAGGGCTGGGGGAGTCCGG
>Ga0073936_10011499_pt1 | contig 10692 bp, 4 predicted proteins | sample AliMusrvi5mmetaG_FD_87041 | JGI IMG/M metagenome (GOLD analysis project Ga0073936, IMG submission 87041) | Freshwater lake bacterial and archeal communities from Alinen Mustajarvi, Finland, to study Microbial Dark Matter (Phase II) - Alinen... | ecosystem: Environmental > Aquatic > Freshwater >... | reverse complement strand
TTCAGCCGCACAAGACCGGGCAAAGTGCCGGGGCTTTCAACCACCAACCGGTCATCAAACATCTTAATCTGGATGTCCGTTCCCTTGATGCTGTAGTCGCGGTGAGCAACGGCATTAACAATGATCTCCTGCCGCACAAACTCAGGATACTGGCTATCGGTGACAAACAGCCCCCCTTTACCAAGATAGGTGTGCTCCTTGATCTGTGTCGTAACGAAGGCAATGGATTTTTCAACCGTTTCCAGGATTGTCCCTTCGAAGGACACATCCTTGATCACATTCATTCTGGCGCCGGTTTTCTCGTCCGTACCCTCGTACCGTATGAATCGCACCCGCGCCCGGGGGAAATACTGTTGAGGCGCCTTGCCGAACAGCAGAATGGCGGCGGCGCTAACTCGCTCCATATCCTTCTCCATCCGGATAAACCCGTGATTTTCGCGGAGATAATGTAAGGGCGACTTCGAATAGCCGATGCGCTTCGCATAAGCACGAACCCGTTCAAGATCCAAATCGGCGAGTCCCGCACCTGCAACCGGTGTATCCTCATAAAACCGGTCGCCCTTGTCGTACATCAACTGCATACGTTCATCGAAGGTCAACTTCTTCGACTTGTCGCCCACACGATAAAATACCTCATCCGCTTGATTGGCATGTACGGACTGGCTCTGATGCACCGTTATCTTCAACACCTTGTTGGAGCGACCAGTGCGGTCGACACACACAGGTTGCTCAAAATCAACCTTTACTGTCGGACGGCAGAAATCAAAAGGCACCCGCAGTAGCTCATTCACCCGATTTTCATGACCGGCAAGCCCCTCGACCTCGCCACGGTCATTAACCCCAACCAGAATAGTTCCGCCATCGGCATTCGCAAACGCCACAAGGGAAACGGCTAATGCCTTCGGCTCCACCAGAATGCTTTTACGATCAAAGCACTGGCCTTCCTTCTGCTGCAACAGGTCATTGATCATATCGACTCTACCGCACTTTCCGCTCCATGTAATATTCCGGCTCGTTATCCCCGCCGCGCAATTGTTCGCGGACAATGACAAAGCCCATCTTCTGATAAAGCAACACCGCGCGGGGATTCTTCTTCTGGACCGTCAGGTGCATGATGTCCGGCCCGACAACCCGGGCGATTTCCGCCAGACGCGCCATCAACTTCTCTCCGAGTCCCTGCCCTTTAACCGACGCCAGCAGACAGATACCGAAACCGCTTTCGCGAGCCCCTTCCTGCCAACGGGACCAGCCATACCCGCCAATCGCACCGGCCTGATCGTCAATCACCAAAACGACTTCATCCGGACTCAGCGCCTTCTCCGCGTTTTTAAAAGCGTGTTCCCGATCCAACGTATGAGGCAAATAAAACAGCTGATCCGCGGCAGGGATCTGCTCGTAAAAAGCGGCCAAGGCCGGACCATCCTCCAAACGCAAGGGTCGGATAAGCACCGTGCGGCCATCTTTCAAAATTACTGACAATGAAGGAAAGCGATTCTGATCGGAGGGTTGCATAGGATTACGACTCTTTCCACAAATCATTCAGCAGATTCTTACCGGAATAACGGGGCTCCAAACCTCCAACCATTCCGACACCCACCGGGGGGGTTATATCCACTTCAGCCGCACCCACTTTTAAAGACGCCTTCATGCCCATGTCCCCTTTCAAGAAGTCCAGAAATTTGCTCTGCCCGGTTGACAAAGTCAATCCTCAAGCGGAATATAAACGGCTATGAAACAACTTGCACTACACGGTGGACCCAAGGCAAAAACGGTGCCTTATGGCAAAGGGCTGCGTTTTAACGGCAATGAACTGAAATATTTACAAGAGGCGCTGGAACAGAACACGCTCTTCTACAGCTTCGGCAAACAGGTCCAGGCGGCGTGTGACGCCATGCGGGCCTACACCGGACTCGAGTATGTGGCCGCCTGCACCAGCGGGAGCGCCGCCATTCACCTGGGCCTGATCGCCGCCGGCATCGGCCCCGGGGACGAAGTGGTCTGTACCCCGAACACCGACAACGGCACCGTGCTGGGAATCATGGAAGAAGGCGCCGTGCCTATCTTCTGCGACTGTGGTTATCACCTGCAGCCCACCCCCGAAAGCATCGCGGCTGTGCTCACCCCGCGCACCAAGGCGGTGGTGGTGGTCCATCTGATGGGCTATCCGGCGCCAGTGGATGCCATTGTCGCCCTCTGCACCCAGCACGGCATTCCCGTCGTGGAGGACTGCGCACAGTCCTGGGGAACGCGGTTACACGGTCAGCTCGTCGGCACCTTTGGAATCGCGGGTTGCTATTCGACGAACGACTTCAAGCATCTCTCCACTGGTGACGGCGGCTTTGTCGCACTCAGCGACCAAAGCCTTTACCGGCGCATCACCAGTTATGCGGACAAGGGCTATGACCGGATGTTCAAGGGTGAAGAATCCGGCTGGTACCATGGCATCAACTATCGGATGAGTGAATTACAGGGCGCGGTCGCTCGCGCCCAACTTGAACGTGTGGACGAGATCACCGGACGCTTCAATGCCAGAGGTACGCAGATGCGGCGCCTGCTGAAAGACCTGCCGGGGGCGAGCATGGTGCCGGTCATCAACGGCGCCTACACAACCTGTTGGAAAACCGTTCTCATCACTCGGCCAGCCGAACTCTCAGCCCCCCGCGAAACGCTCATTGAGGCCCTTCAGGCCGAGGGGATCACCGCCACCACCTATGCCCAGTACGACTTGATCCTGAAACGGCTTTTCACAGAGAGGATCGTACGTCCATGGCTGGAGGTACCACGCAGCCAATACCCGTTCGTTCAGCCCGACGGACGGGAATACCACTACTCCCTGGACAGCACCCCGGTACACGGGGAACTGCTCGAGACCGCCCTGTTCATCCCGCTCCATGGGTTCCACACCGAACAGGACGTCGAAGAAACCGCGGAAGGCGTCTGGAAAGTCTTTTCCTTTTTCGCGAAAAACCCCTCGTAAAACTCTTTAATTGGACTAACAAGGAGATGGGAAGAATTTGAACATAAGCTCGCGAAGACCACGAAGGAATAATTAATTTTGCCTGCGTCGCAACCACTTGGGGGCTGGATTTAATAATCCTGCGGTGGCGGCGTATTCGCCGTAATCGCCTTAGCGATCTTTGCGTGCTTCTGTTCAAAATATTCGATTTCGACGGGATCAGCAATTCCGGACTTATACACCGTGCCTGAAAAATGATTGAAAGGAAATATTACGATGACTTCTTCGATTCATGCCGAACAATTGCGTTGTGAAGATTTGACGAATCCGATGGGAATCGGCACGGCCTCACCGCGTGTCAGCTGGATTACAGAATCCCCCCAGCGGGGCGCCCGCCAGACAGCCTACCGCATCCTGGTGGCCAGCCAGCCGGAGTTGCTACGGAAAAATCAGGGAGACTTGTGGGATTCAGGCAAACGTCATTCCGACCAATCCCACTATATTCCCTATGGCGGCCGTCCCTTGCCAAGCCGAGCCCGATGTTTCTGGAAAGTGCAACTGTGGGACGAGGCCGACCGGCCTTCCAACTGGAGCGCCCCGGCCCACTGGTCTGTGGGACTGCTCAACCAGGATGACTGGGCGGCCCAATGGATCGGCTTACCCGAGGGCATGGGGAATATGACTTCTCCCTGGCTGCGCAAAGTCTTTCAGCTCTCGGAACGTCCCGCCAACGCACAGATTTACGCCAACTTCATGGGTTACGGGGAAGTCTACATCAACGGCAAGCGCGTGGGCGAAGATCTGCTGGGACCGCCGGTGTGCGACTACAGCAAACGCTCATTCTATACGGTCTATGATGTGGCACCATTGCTGCACCAGGGCAAGAACTGCCTGGCTTTATGGCTGGGCCGCGGCTGGTACCGGAAGGGATTCTTCTGGCCTGTGGCCAGTGGCGGACCGATCGCCCGCGTCCAACTTGAGTACCAGAAGACCGGCGGTCCCCTGCACCGCCTCGGTACCGATAGAACCTGGGAAGGACGCCCCAGTTGCATGCAACTTCTGGGTGCCTGGACCTTCGATCAATTCGGCGGCGAGATTTATGATGCAACCGCCGAGGTTCCGGATTGGAATCAACCGAAGGCCGCCAGCCGGAATTGGTCACGCGTCGCACTGATCAATCCGCCGCAGGTACCCGCCTGCTCTCCCATGCTCCAGCCCAATCGGATTCTGGAAACGTTGCAGCCAAAGACACTTAAAAAAGTGGGACAGGAAGAATGGCTGGTGGATATGGGCAAGGCGTGCACAGGCTGGTTTGAAATCCAACTGCCCTACGGCGAGGCAGGACGGCGCGTCAATCTGGAGTTCGGCGATGCGTTCGAACGAGGCAAAGAAACCATCCCCTTCCAGAACTTGCGCCCGGGCGATCGGCTCAATACCCTCGGACAACGCAGCGAATATGTCTATCGCGGACAGGGCGAGGAGGTCTTTCGCAACCGGTTCAACTACGCGAGCTTCCAGTTTGTCCGACTCACCAATGTCCCCGACGAACTGGAAGCGGACAAAATAAAGGCCTATCTCATCACGACCGATCTTCCGGCAGTCGGCACCTTCACCTCCTCCAACCCGACTTTCAACCAGATTCACGACACCATGCTACACACGCTCCGCTGTCTAACGCTGGGCGGGTACCAGGTGGATTGCCACTCCCGAGAGCGTCTGGGCTATGGCGGGGATGGGCAGAGTTCACTTGAAACGACGCTGACCCTGCTGCGCAGCGACGCCTTCTATCGCAAATGGACTGAGGACTGGATCGATGCGCAACGTCCGGACGGCGGCATGCCACACACCGCACCCTGTCCCTACTGGGCTGGCGGCGGCCCCTTCTGGTGTGGCTTCCTGACGGCGACAACCTGGCGTCATTATCTCCACTACGGCGACCTGACGCTCCTTGAGCGCAACTATCCGGCCATGAAGCTCTGGTACGACTATGTGGCAAAATATTCGCGGGCTAACTTGCTGCATCAGTGGCCTACTGAAAATTATCGAAACTGGTATCTAGGCGACTGGGCAACACCTGACGGCATCAACCAGACTCACCCCGAATCCATCGACCTGTTCTGCAACTGCTACATTGTCTATTCACTGGAACAGATGGCCAACATCGCTGAGGCCCTTGGACGCCGCACGGAGGCCGCGAGTTGGCGCAGGAATGCCGCACGACGACGCCCTGCCATTCATAAGGCGTATTACCATCCGGCGAAAGGCGTTTATGCGGATGGCGATCAGATTGATCTGATCATGCCCTTGATGGCCGACGTGGTGCCAGAGAAACTCCACGATAAAGTATTCCGGAAATTCGAGAACGAACTCCTGATCAAGCACAAGGGACATCTGGCAACCGGACTTTCCGGCACCTATATGATGGTCCAGTATCTTCAGTCGATCGGTAGAAATGACCTGATCCACACTTTTTCCTCGAAAACCACCGCACCATCCTGGGGCTTCATGGTACACCAAGGCGCCACCGCCATCTGGGAACACTGGGGAAACCATAGCAGTCGAATCCACAACTGCTACAACAACATCGGGTCATGGTTCTATCAGGGACTGGCAGGCATTTACCCGGATCCAACCGGGCCGGGCTTCAAACAGGTGATCATCCGACCCGCCTTGTTGCGTGAACTCAAACAGGTTCGCGCAGCTTACGATTCGGTTCAAGGTAAAATCGAATGCGCCTGGAAGTTCGCTGGCAAGCAGGCCATCGTGGAGATCACCATCCCCGCTGGCGTGCTCGCCACCGTACAGTTGCCTGCCCGGTCATCCGGGAGCGTGAAAGAATCCGGCAAACCACTGGCCACCGCCAAGGGTGTGGGAATCGTGACAGGTGATGGAGACGGGATAACCCTCAAAACCGTCTCCGGCCATTACCGGTTTTCCTTCCCATGGTCAGCAACCTAACAACCTATTGATAAACGTATGGGCCGCCGTGGCTGGCGGCCCATAACTATAAAGCCAAGAGAATTTGAACAGAAGCACGCCAAGCCCGCGAAGGCCACAGGCGACGCGTACGCCGCCTATGGCGGTAATTTGTATACCCCACCCTTTCAACATTTAAAAGAGTCGGTAATAATCCTGCGAAACACAACTAAAACCCTTTTCGATCTTCGCGACCTTCTGTTCAAATTCCTTCACATCTGCTTGGCATGATAGCTATGGCTGGCGGCCCTCCCGGATTGAGATTGTCTTATACGTCCCTGATGCCTTCCCCAGATTCCTTTGTCAGGCCATATCATTTAATACGATGCCCTTCAGATAGGCCTGACCCGAGGCTCTTCAGGGATGCAAAGGCCTGCCCGATTTCGCTGAGATTGAATCTATGCGAGACCAGCGCCTTCAGTGGCAGGCGGCTGCCATTCATGTACTCGATGGTCCGGCGATAATCATCGCACTGATCAGGGGAAAACATCGGGGGCGCCAAATGCACGGTGATGACCTGCATATAGAAATTTTCACGGGGGGTATTTCCGCCAGCCAGTACCAGGGTGCCGCGATATCCCCCTCGCAATATCGCAGCCTGAAGGTTCATCCGGAAGGACTGAGCACCCTCAATTCGCTCGTTCGCAGAAGAAAATGAACATGGATATACAGGATGAACAGGATAATTCGGGGAACAGAAAATCATGAAACCCAGTTGTCTTGTGAATTTTATCCTGTATATCCTGTTCATCGATGTTAAATGAATTGGTTTGCTGGAATGCAATAATCCGATTCGGAAAAGAGAAAAAATCATAGGCGAACCAGCGGTCGCTCCGTACGGCTCGCAAACTCGCCGTCGGAGAACCGTATCGATTAACCAACACCCTTTATCGTTCGCTTTATTCTTCCCTCCCCCTTTTTCTTCCCGTTTCCCCAAACTATCCCGTTTTTTATCATATCCTTCTATCCAGAATATTCATGTATCCCTCATCATCGGATAGAAAACACCGTACCAGCCACATCGGGCATCCAGATAATCGTTCCGTAGTTGACCACAGATCCCGATAAGGCATGCAGACGGGAATGCACGATCAGAGTCTTGAAATTCAGGTTCAGTTGCGCGTTCGCTGACGGCAGCCAGATATCGCCAACAGCAAAGTCGTTCACAAGTCTGAGCGCCGCCGCATTCGTGACATAAAGCACCGTTCTCTCCACTTCACCGGCAACATAATTCAAGCCTGGGGGCACATCTGAATAACCGCCTGACGACAAACCGTTGTTATCCACCCAGACCGTTCCGCGTCCCGCACGATCCGCCGCCACCTGCTTATAGATCGTCCCGGCACCCCCGCCCCAGCCCCGTGGATCCCTTCCGCCATAGGCCGAGATGAGGCCGGTATAGGAGGAGAAATCAGCACCGGCATTGGTCACCACCAAGGCAAGACGACCACCACCGGAAGCACCGATATCACCGCCATTCGCCCGGATGACGCCCATCCCGTTCAGCGCCCCTGCCGTAAGCCAGATACTACCGCCTGCTCCGGGAGTATTATATGCGACATTTGGCGAACCATCAGCGCAGATAAGACCATCATTACGGATGATGCCCCCAACCGATAAGAGTATGTCCCCGCCACCCGCCGCACTATAACCACCGCTACCTAAATTCGTTGGAGCTATAATCGAACCATAACAGGGGCCAGACGCAAACCCTCCATAACTACCTGAACTCCAACACGCGTTGACAAGATAACCCGGCCCGAATCCTGTCGCATATCCCATCCCCGCCACATCAATAGCCGCATTCACGTCCACACCCACATTGCCAGACACCGTCACATTCAGCTTGTTGGCTTCCGTCGAGGTGTTGAGAGAGTGAGAGAGCTTCCCGCCTGCCTGCACAGTCAAACTGTTACTAACCACACAAGGCCGATTAAGCAGCAGCACGCCGTTACTCAACACCGTGATATTCTCCAATACGGTCAGCGCCGCGTTGACCGTCCCCGTCGCCATCCCAGCGCCTCCGCCCACCGTCAAATCCAGCACCGTCACCGCTCCCGTAATCGTCATCGGATTAGTCGATTGCACCAATATGCGCATCGTCGCATCCGGTACACCCGTGGGCGACCAGTTAGCTGCCGTATGGAAGTTACTATTGCTCGTGCCCAGCCAAGTCGAAGGAACCGCACCAAACGTCCAGTTAAAGTTATGACCGCTGTCCAAAGAGGAGGCGGCCGGAATCGGCAATCCCGCACGCGCATCGCTATCCTGGATATCCACTCCCCGCACGGAGCGATAGCCGGATACCGCCAGATTCCAGTTCAGGCCAAAATCTGAACTCATCAAAGTGATGTTCGTATTTCCGGCAGCACCCAACAGAATGAGGTCCCGCAACGTCAACAGAGTCCCCTGCTGGAAGGTCAGGTTACGCGTGCCGCTGGGTGCTTCACACCGTAATTCCGTGGCTGTAAAACTATTCGCGAAAGTAACTGTTCCCACGCTGTTCAGCACGGCCACCTTGTAGAAGGTCAAATTGCCCAGGTTGACCCATTGATCATCGGTACCCGCAAGCGAAATCGTGGAACGAACCGGTGTGAACGAACCACCCGTAAAATCTGTATTCCCAAGAAACGTCGCTGTCTCCGTCCCCGAAGCGATCAACGTACCCGCCACCATGGCATCGGTCGTAACGGTCAGATTATACCCGGCCAGCGACAGGGAGGCACCCGATTGAATCTCAAGACCATTTACTGTTCGGGCGGCATCCAGTACCGGATAGCGGGGTTTAGAGGCAGGAATCACAATGTTATCTGACTCAACCGGTGAGCGAGCCAGGCTCCAGTTACCGCCCGAAGACCAGATCGTGTTACTTCCGCCTGTCCATACGTTCATCTCGCCCACACCAACCGAAACGAATTTCCAATTCGAATTGTTCCCACTATCCTGACTGTTCATCGCAGTAACCTCAGCACCCACTCCCGTCATGGCGTCAGAATCTTTCACATCCACAGAATCAATCACCTGCTCCGCCAACGGATCAACATTCAATTTCCAAGTCGTCCCCCCCTGCGTGGAATGTAACATCAAATTGGTCGTCCCGGAACCTTTAAGCATCAACCGGCCCAGTGCGGAAACCTTATTGGTCTTGCCCGCCTGGAAAAGCAACGTTTTACCAACATTGGTGCAGGTGAGTCCCTTGAACGTGCTGGTCCCATAAACAGTGGAGGTGGCACCCCCCGCGAAAATGATCTGAGATCCCCACTGGGCCGTAAGACTTGCCCCGTTGGACCAAACACCACTCACCGTCAAGGTTTGATTCGAAGCCAGTTCAAGACAGCCGTTGTTACGCAAAATGACATTACCAACCACTGCACCGGTTACATTAGAACTGATTTCCGTCGTCACACCGGACATGTTGTTGTTGTCCACAATCAATGTTCCTTCATAAACACCCTGGCCAGCAGACCGTAGATAAACAGTTCCCGCACCCCCGGACGTATAACTGGAATTCTTGGCCCCATAAGCCGTGATTCGGTTGGAGGGGTACCCGGAAAAATCCGCCCCCACATTGGTAACCGTCAACGCTACGCGGCCACCACCACCGGAACCACCATTGTTGACTATATTAGTCACGGAATTCGCCTCGATCGGACCGGATCCGGTCAGAGTTCCTGCCGTAATGTACACACTCCCGCCTGACCCTGAAGCTGATGTCACGGGCGCCGCGTTAGCGCTAATACGTCCGCCATTGCTGACCACCCCTGAGACTGCCAGTTGAATCACGCCCCCACCAGCACCGGAACTCCCGCCACTACCCATGTTGGTCGATGCCACCATCGAGCCATAGCAGGAGAGGCCGCCCACACCACGTCCTCCGTAACTAGATCCGGATTGACTGCTGGCGTAAAAGCCAGGCCCATATCCCGCCGCATATCCCTTCCCCGTCACATCCACGCAACCACCTGACTGTACTGTCAGCGATCCGTTGACCGACAGGTTGATCTTGTAAGCTTCCGTACTTGAGTTCGCCGTATGTGTCAAATTGCCTCCGGGCCCGATGATCACATCGCAGGACATCACATGCGGCTGATCCACAAACATCACGGCATTCGTTGGGATCGTGAGGGAAGTCGCCGGACTGAAAGTGGAGCCGGCAGCACTGACTCCGATGAATATGTTGGAATAGACGAAAACCGGAGGTGCCCGCAGCGTTCCCCCGGAAATCCAGATGCCATTGTTGGCGCTACCCGCGCCCACTAATACAGTATTCGTAATGATCAGGGTGTCGTCCGATCCAATGTTCAAAATGGCATTATTGGTGAGTGTGATGCGACTGAATTCATAGGTGACCCCTTCCGTGCCACTCAGATCCGTATTGTTTGCCCCGTAACCTTGAGTACCTCCATAATTATTGACGATGAGTTCTCCCTTGCCGGGCATATCGCTTGATTTCTCCTGATAGATCGTACCCGCTTTCCCCCGAGTTATCCCCTGACTGTAACCTGTAGTACCGTAAACAGAAATGGCCCCGATAAAGCTGTTAAAATCAGCCCCCACATTCGTCACCACCAAGGCAATCCGTCCACCACCGGCAGACCCAATCCCACTATCCGCACATATAACACCACTGCCAGTCAGCGTTCCCGATGTGAGATAAACGCTCCCGCCCGAACCCGCTGTGTTATAACCGCCGCCCAATCCATTCGCTCTTATGATCCCGTCATTGCGAAGGGTGCCCCCAACCTGTAGTAATACAGCAC
>Ga0073936_10011496_pt1 | contig 10695 bp, 7 predicted proteins | sample AliMusrvi5mmetaG_FD_87041 | JGI IMG/M metagenome (GOLD analysis project Ga0073936, IMG submission 87041) | Freshwater lake bacterial and archeal communities from Alinen Mustajarvi, Finland, to study Microbial Dark Matter (Phase II) - Alinen... | ecosystem: Environmental > Aquatic > Freshwater >... | reverse complement strand
CTATTACTTTTTGGTATTGATTAATAAATATAAGAATTATCAATCAATATTTACTTGATTCAGCCAAGACTTTTCAGATATTTTTGCGAAGAAAAGGGTGATGATTTATTCTGATTCAAACTCTACAATCACTTTCCAGACTCGTTCTTTTATTTCTTCAGGAGTGGGATTTAATTCTCTGGTAGTGAATGTTCCGTTTTCGATGTCTATACGTTCAAATACCATGAGATACAGGGCAAATATGATTTCGAGACTGAGTTGCCCTCGAATTTCAACAAAAGGCCTGATTTCCTGTATCATTTCATAGGTTTTCACACGATAGAAGTCAGCTACTTCATACAATTCACGGATCAGATTACGGAACCCTTCTGTTAAAGAGTATCCTTTCGCCATTTCCAGAAGCTTTGCACGATTAAGATCATTCTTTACTATCATGTCATCGGGGAAGTAGTTGAGGTTATTGAGGTGGTCTTTCTGGAAATCGCGGATGATGTGCACCAGGTAACTAAAAATAGCACAGGGTGTGGCTACCCGTTTGACATCGAAAACCGGTGGCACATAAAGCCCATTCTCTTTGGTCAGTCCACACAGATGTACGAAGATGGATGCCGGGGCTACCGATGCTCCCCCGGCATAATCAATAAAGGCCTGCAGGGTCTGGAAACCATCGTTATAAATATCATAAATCATCGACTGTGCAAAGGCTTCAAGGGGCCAGAATGGGATGCAGAACCGCTGTACCGTTTCAATCAGTTCAGTCTGTGCAGGATCTTTTTGAGTAGCTTCCATCACGGTATTAATCCATCGGTAAACGTCTGCCTCAAAATATGCCTGATCTTCAGTAGCAATGGTAATATGTTCGGTTTTGTAATTGTCGATCAGGTCGTCAATGGCACGCATAAATTTATAACAGTTTTTCGCTGCCTGATAACGTTCAGGTTCCCAGAAATGGGCTGCAATAAGGATATTCGGATGATCGATGATTCTGGGGAAATCAATGGAATCAAAGATATCCATATAAAGGTCGGTTTGGGTTTGAACTGTTGTTCCCATGTTAGTTGAAATTCAGGTTCGATACTTCCTTTAATATGCGTTCGCTTGTCAGTTTGGCCGATAAAAGCACCAGCGGAATGCCGTTTCCGGGATGTGTACTTCCACCTGCGAAATACAAATTTACATACTTTTTATGTCTGTTGTGTGGCCGGAAGTACCCCATTTGAAAAATTGTATGTCCCAGACTGCCAAATACTGAACCCCTGGTCACATTGCAGGTTTTCTTCCACGTTTTGGGAAGATAACAGATTTCAAATTTGATATGATCTTCAATATCATCCAGTCCTGCTTCCTTTAACCGGCTGATGACACCAGCACGGGCCGTCTGTTTCAGCTTCTTCCAATCCTGATCGTAACTGGCATCCAGTTGTGCCACCGGAACAATCACCGATAGTGTATCGTGATTTTCAGGGGCAGCAGTCTTGTCGGTACGAACCGGTGCATGAATATAGAAACTTGGATTATCGGACAATGATTTTTCCTTAAAAATCTTGTTCAGGCCTTCCTTATAGGGTTCGTTCAGAAATACACTGTGGTGGTCTAGTTGCGGATACACCTTATCGACTCCCCAGTGAAAGACAATGGCCGAACAGGAATATTTTAGTTTACGCAGCCTTTCCGATGCTTGTTTGTCAGGCAGTAACTCTTTGTAAACGTAAGGCAAATCGGCATTGGCAATCACCAGGTCTGCAGTAATCATGGTTCCGTCTTCCAGTACTATTCCCTGTGTTTTGTTTCCATTCACTGAAATCTTTGAAACCGGGCATTTATACTGAAACTTCACGCCAAGTTCCTCTGCAGTTTCAAGGAGTTTCTCTACAATACGGTGCATACCGCCTTTGGGGAAAAGGGCACCTTCAGCAATTTCGGCTCCCGGCAACATAGAGAAAAAGGCAGGTGCCTGATAAGGGCTTTGTCCCACATAGATGTTTTGAAAGGTAAATGCCATTCGCAGACGCGGATCTTTAAAATACTGTTTGATATAATCAGTGTGAAATATCCAGACTTTTAGCTTAAGAAGCATACCGATACTTTTCAAATTGACAAATTCAAACAGGTGATAAAAGTTCTTCCCCAGTAAATCGTTGATGGAAAGGTTGAAAAACTCATATCCTTCTTTAGCGTACTCCTTAAACTTAGAATAGCTTCCCGGTTCAATGACTTCCAGTTGAGCTTCCATTTTTTCAGGATTACGGGTGAATGCAAAATCGGTGCCATCTCCAAAGAAGAGTTTATAGACCGGCTCCAGAGAAGTCGTTTCAAGGTCTTCATCCAGGTCAAGGCCCAAGGCAGTAAAGACTTTCCTATAGAGCGAAGGCATAAGCAAAATGGTAGCTCCCAGATCGAAGCGATGTCCTTCCTGTATAATCTGTCCGCAACGTCCACCCGGAGAGGCATTTTTCTCATATACCTCAACATTGTAACCGTTTTGAGCAAGGAATACAGAAGTTGCAATCCCTCCTACACCTGCACCGATAATTACTGCTTTCTTCTGTTCAGCCATAAGTTGATTTTTCAATTCTCTGAATGAGAATATTGGTTTTTTATTCCATTATGCGAATATAGAACCAAACAATAAAACAGGAAAAGGAAATGGCATGAACGATCTGTTTTTACCGATAAATGGACCAAAGAAAGGAAGGAAAGGATTATTAGGAAAAGGAAGAAGGAAAGCGTCATTAGTCATTAGAAAAGTTGCTTTTACGACAGTTTCCGAATGACTAATGACTATTTCCTTTTCCTCTTTCCTCTTTCCTCTTTTTACTGGAAATTAATACTGGTCTTTCCCTTCAACTGAATGGTTTTTCCTTTCCACCCGAAAGTCCCGGTTAATCCTTCAGGCAGGATCACTTCTCCCATAATGCCCTCGGCTCCTGATCTCTTCAGGTCAAAAACTATCATTCCTGAAGGGTGTGGCATCTGGCCTTTCATGAATTTCAGATCTCCAAAAGCTGGTTCCATTCGGATGGTTTTAAACCCTGGTGAGGCTGGCCGTATTCCCGCTACAGTAGCCAGAAAATCGTAATTCGGGCTTGCACTCCAGGCATGGCAATCAGATCTTGTCGGATCTTGTTTCTCAGCAAAGGTGCTTAATCCGTTTTTCAGCATCTCCTTCCATGGATTCAGGGTGGCCAGATAACTGTCAGCAAGACCTGTCTTCTTCAATGCCTGGGTCAGGTAGAAACGAAAATACAAGGTAGGCTGGATCAGTTTCTGATCGTTCATAATCCGCCCGATCATTGCTTTCTGGTCGCTCTCAGGAATTGTATTGGTTAGCACACCAAATATTTGAGCGTGCATACTAAATTCTGTTTTGTCAGGAGTATCGGCAAGGTAGTTCCGGGAGGCATCCCAGCATCGCTGATAGACTGATTTGGTAAGGTATTGTTCCAATTGCCTGTATTTCTCAGCCTGAGCAGGATGATCAAAATAGTTGTTCAACTCTGCAGCCCTGTGAACTGCATAGGCCAGTTGCATGGTTAATATCGATGATTGACCATCATCACGACCTCCCGGAGGAACTCCACCAATTCGTGTTTTTGGTATCCAGGGCCATTCATCGGCCCAGTCCACAAAGTTCCAGTACTCTACTTTCCCAAGAAGTCCTGTCTTTGGATCTATCCGGCTGATGAACCAATTCAGCACCTGGTCAATGCCGGGAAGGAAATTCTGAACAAACTCAGGGTCGTCACGCAAAGTCCAGTAGTCATGAACCATATCCACCCAATAGAGTGAGAATGGCGGAATAACCTGTGGACCTGATGAAGGATAACGGCTTTGAGTAAGGCCTTCGTAAAAACGTGATTCGTTGTAATCCATCAGTGCATTGCGCACAAGACGGTCGTCGCCGGATACATACATCGAAATCAAAGCCTGAATCCGTGTATCACCTACATACTGCAACTGCTCGTAATACGGACAATCGTAATAAGTTTCATTGGCGCAAAGCCGGGCTGTTCGCCAGCCGGTATTCCATATCTGTTTAAGTTCTGCCTGATCCGAGTCGAACGATGCCTTTTCCTGAAGCGGATAAGCTGTAAATTCACTTTTAAAATCGTCAAGGTTTAGTGCTTCATTTTTGGTTTCAATTTCCAACTGAAGGTATCGCCATGTGCGGAACCACAAAGGACGAAACTGGCGGTTAGAGCCACCATCGGGTAAGAACAAGTCGGCATTGCCCTTTATCTGCTTGTCTTCAATTTCACTTCGGTTACCCTTACTGCCTTTTGCATCAAACAAGGACTCAGAATAAATCAGTTTGACCCGGCTTCCCTTCCCTTTAGATACAAGTAATTCAGGGTATCCTGCTGTCAGGTTTTCCTGATCAAACAATATCGTGATCTTTTGGTTTGCCGGAATCATCCACATTACTTTTCCCTCGAGGAAACCTTCAGGGACTTTTATACCTGAAGTACGTCTGATTGTTGGAAAACGCTGTTCTTTTTGCTCCATTTGAGGAATACGCCGGGGAGTCAGTACCCAGTTAATGTCGGTTCCCACGCCCCGGGGATGACCAACATCCATCACTCTTGCCTTGCTCCACTTTTGATCATTATATGCTTCCTTCTCCCAATTCCAGGGATAGAGTGAAGCATCTACCCGATCGCCAGGACCAACCACAATAAACTGTCCGAGCTCTTCTTTTGTATCAGCCGAAGTGGATTGATAAGCCTTATTTTTTATTACTTTCCAACTGTTGTCAGTATTCACAATTTGTTCTGCAGCTGAGTTTCCCTGGACGATCAATGCCGTCTTGAGTGAAAACTGTGCCCATGGTTTTTCTTCTGCAAAGTTCCAGACCACAGCAGCAAGCGTGTTATTCCCCGTTTTCAGGTACTGCGATATTTCGATGCTTTCATAAAACCAATGCGCCAGATCCCCTCTTGCCGGCCCAAAGCAAACAGCCTGCCCATTGACAAACAGCCTGTAACGGTTATCCGCCGATATATGGATAATAAACTCTTTGGGTACGGAGGACAATTCAAAGCTTTTCCGAAAATGGAAAACTCCGTAATCGACTGCCGACTCTGTTGGATGGTTAATCCACTGCGCCTTCCAGTGGTTGTTCAGAATTTCAGGATTGATCCTATCCGCAGAAACTAGCAACGAGGGCTGTGCAGCAACCGAAAAGGCAAGTAGAATGATCAAAATAGTCAACAAGTGTGATCGCATGATAGATATTGTTAGTTGGTCGTTTACTTCAGGTCTATAGGTTGAATCTACAAAATAAAATCCATAGAACAAAATAAATGGACCAGTATTTTGCTCTTTAGGAAGTATTAAAATTACTCTTTAAATTTCTATTAGACAACATATTAAAGACACAAAACCCATAAACCCTTTCTGATAGGATTTATGGGTTTTGGTATAGTATAATCACATCGTCTAAATAGGACAGACTCTTATAACTTAGCCATTTCTTCCGTAAGTTCAAGCTTTGCCTGTGCCATAATGGTCAGAAAATCATCGACATAAGATGGATAACTTTCGATGTCTTCCAGCTTCTGGGTTTTCAGTTGTAATTCTTTGAGCTGGTAGCCAAGCTCATTCATTCCGAATGTCATAACTGATGATTTCGCTTTGTGGGCAACTTCACCCAACTCCTTCCATTTTTTCTCAGCCAGGTTATTTTTCATACCGTCGATGAACTCTGGGAATTGATCAAAAAACATTTGGATAAACTCTTTCGTTACTTCCGGTTCCCCTCCGGTGATTTCCTTCAGATAATCCAAATTGGTATATCGCAATTGAGCCATTTTATAGAAAGGTTATTGTTAGTGCAATAATACGTAAAATATCTTATTGAATCAAGTTCGGTTATATAGTAAAACACCATTTTAATTGAAAATACATCGAACCATTAAAACTATTATCTTTGCATAATGATATTCTTCATGCTTTGGACAGGAGCAATCATCTATTTTTGTTTCGTTAAAAAACCAGAAAGACAACTATGCAATTAACAGCTTTAAATCAGACACATAAACAGGTAGGCGCAAAGATGGTGGAGTTTGCCGGCTTTGAGATGCCGATTGAGTATTCAGGAATCAAAGACGAGCACATGACTGTTCGCGAAGCCGTTGGAGTGTTCGACGTTTCGCACATGGGTGAATTCTGGATCAAAGGCCCGGAAGCCATGGAACTTGTTCAGCGGGTAACTTCAAACGACGTATCAAAGCTTTCTCCCGGGCAGGCTCAGTATTCCTGCTTCCCCAATGGAAAAGGCGGAATCGTTGACGATTTACTGGTGTATTACTACTCTACTGAAAAATATATGCTGGTAGTGAATGCTTCCAACATTCAAAAAGACTGGGACTGGATCAATTCTCAAAATACGAATGGAGCCATTCTTGAAAACTCATCCAACGACATCAGTCAACTGGCCATACAGGGTCCCCTTGCAACTGCAACTCTTCAGAAACTGACATCTATCGATTTATCCGAAATCAAATATTATACCTTCGTTACCGGCGCCATTGGAGGCGTTGACGATGTGATCATATCAGCTACAGGTTATACCGGCTCGGGAGGTTTCGAACTCTATTTCAGGAATGAATTTGCCGAACATTTATGGAAAGTAATCTTTGAAGCAGGTGCTGAATTCGGCATCAAACCCATTGGCCTTGCAGCCCGCGATACCCTTCGCCTCGAAATGGGATATTGCCTCTACGGAAACGACATCGATGATACCACCTCCCCTATTGAAGCCGGTCTGGGATGGATTACCAAATTCAACGGGCATGAGTTTATAGACAAGGATTTCCTCTTGATGCAAAAGCAGGAAGGAGTTGATCGCAAGCTACGCGGATTCGAGATGATCGACCGTGGTATTCCACGTCACGATTACGAACTTACCGATCAGGACGGAAATGTAATAGGCCGTGTAACATCAGGAACCATGTCGCCTGTTTTGAATAAAGGCATTGGCATGGGTTACGTGAACAAAGCCTATTCGGCTATCGGGACAGAAGTGTACATCAATGTGCGCAACAAAATGCTGAAGGCCAAAATTGTTAAGTTACCGTTTATCAATCCGGTATAATTACCTTTTATTAAAGCAAACTGAAACCTGTCTGGAGTATCCCGGCAGGTTTTTTTATGGTTGTATTATTGAGTTGTCAAATGAGCTTAGTAATTCATCTACAAATATATTGTGGTTTTAATCAAATAATGATTTTTGTTTTATTGCAGAATCTTTCCTGGTATAACGCAGAGGCTTTTTATTAATAGTTTCAACATCTTTCTGATCTTTGAGAAAATCTCTAAGCTTTTTTTCTGTCCAATTTAGTTGAATCTTTTTCAATATTTCTTTAACTGCATACTCACCTGTACGGAGCAATTCAAGGATTTTGTTCTCATAATTGACTGAAGGTTCCTCAAAAGTAGAAGTTGTCAATGCTGATTCTATTGGATTATAGGCCATTATCTGTATTCCATTAAAATCAACAGCAATGGCACCTTTTTGTATTAATAAGTTATTCGCAGTATTTTCATTTGGTTCAGGTTTACGAACATAAATCTTCCGATTCTTTCTTAATCCATCCACAACACCAGACCATGTGCCTCCTTTTTCTGCTGATTCGGCAACATAAATTTCGTTAGCAAGTCCATAAATAATTGGATTGCGAGCCATCGCCAATTCTGCTTTCCAAGGAGCTTTCGGGAAAAAAGTACTCAAAACCAAAACATCACCATCAACCAATTGTTTATAATATTTTTTAAACCCAGAACCAAAAGTCATTATACCTTGAGGCAAAACAATAATACTTTGTCCTTTGTAAATAATTGCAGAATCCAGAGCCTGTTTATCAACTCCTTTAGCGAAGCCACTGACTACAACCTTATATTCCTTGCTAGCAAGTTTGGCAATGTTATCCGTAAATTCTAATGATTTATCTGAAGCACTGCGAGAACCAACAATTGCGATGGATTTTTCATGCATGATTTGTTTATTGCCTTTAACATATAACAATGCTGGTGCGTGCGCTGCTTTTAAATTTTCTTTTAGTGTCTTTGAATATGCTGGTGAAATAATTGGTATTAATTCAAAACCTTCATTGTTTAATGATTCAGCTAAAAAGGCATTATTTGCTAATTCTGATTTAGCTTTTATTAAATCTTCTATTTCTTTATATTCAAGTCCAAATTGATTTTTCCAATCATTTTCTGATAATTGAAAAAAATCTTCAATAGAAAGCTTTTGTTCATGATAGAACATAATTATGAGGTTATTAATCTTTAAATGACCCCATCTTGGCAAATGAGCCAACGCAATCCAATATGCAGCTTCTTTGTTCATACTAAATCTCCTCCTACTGTTCTGGCAATTACCAGAGGTGCTATTTTTAAAGCCCCTAAATTAGACAAATATTTACCTATTTCCTTAATTGTTGCACCACTATCAAAGATGTCATCAATAATCAGAATACTCTTACCTCGTATTTCGTTTGGAGCTGTATATGAAAAAGCACCAATTACATTATCGGATTTTAAATACCCGTTTTCAAAAATCTTCTGTTCTTTAGTTTGACGGATTTTATTGAGATTGTGCGAAATGGGAAATTTCAGAACTTGCGATACTTTTATAGCAAAATTTTTAACAAGGTCTCCTGATTTAGTTGGTGGCACATATAGGATTAAATCATATTTCTCTTGTCCAAATTTTTTGCGGTATGCCTTTAATATTAACCTCAACAAAAAATCAGGATAGTCATCCCCATTTTCATATTTGCTCCGGTGTAACGCTGCCCCAACATTTGAAACTCCGTAATAAGATGCTGCAACTCCGTTTGCTAAATTAGTTCCCCTAGTTTCAACCTCAAGTTCCGGGAAATAGTCTTCGCGAAAATCTTGTAGCTTTTGATTCCATTCTGGGGAAACAGAAACAGCAATTTTTTTAAGTCCTGTATTATCGCAATTATTAAATGTTTGAGAAGCTGAATCGCCAAGATAATCACATAAGTATTTCATTCGTGATTGAGTTGTTTCAACATATTCAATCATTTTTTCCAAATCTTTTGTTTTACTTGCTCGCAATTCCTCAAAAGCTTTTGTGTTTAGCTCAGGGGCTCCTGTTATATACTCGAACTTTTTACTTTTGCCAATTGTAATTTCACGTATAATTTTTTGCTCTATTAGGTCTGATTTGATGACTCTGATTTGAGTCTGCTTTAAATTAGTTCTTCTCATTAAGTCATGCTCACCAAGCATTTCATTTTTAATAGCAGTTATGACCTTTAAATATTTTGGAATGGCTGGTCTTCCGCCTTCAATAAAAGCCTCAGGAAGTTTTTTATCTTCAGGATTATAAAAAAGTATTATGTATGCCGGTTGACTATCTCTGCCTGCTCTACCAATCTCTTGATAATAGTGAATTGGAGATTGGGGTATTTGTGTATGAATAATAAAACGAATATCAGGTTTGTCTATCCCCATGCCTAAAGCATTCGTAGAAATGACACATTTCCATTGATTATTCATTAACCCATTCTCAATAGCAATTCGGGAAACTGGATCAAGCCCGGCGTTGTATGCAGACGAAGGTATTTTCAAATACTCAAACCATTTTGAATAAATCTCAGTATCAACTCTTGTACCTGCATAAAGTACACCAGATCCTGGCAATTTATTAAGATTTTGTCCTAACCAAATCAGCTTTTCATCTTCGGAATTAACTTTGATTACATATAACTTAAAGTTGTCTCGCATTAGGTTTCCTCTAATAATTGATAGATTACTTCCCATTTGTTCCGCAATATCCAATTCGACTTTTTTTGTTGCTGTGGCAGTTGTTGCTAAAACTGGAAGTCCTTTGGGTAAAAGGTGAACAAGATTAATTATTCGTCTAAAAGCTGGTCTAAAATCATGACCCCAAACAGAAATACAATGTGCTTCATCCACAACAACCATGGAGAGATTCATTTGTCGTGTTGCTTCAATCCACTCAGAGTTTTCCTGTCTTTCTGGTGCTATATAAAGAATCTTGATTTTTCCAGCTTTTGCTTCAGCTATAATTTGTGTATTTTCTTCAGGTGTTTGCTCGCTATTTACGCATTTAGCTGAAATTCCTAGTGAAGTAAGTTTTTTAACCTGGTCACGCATAAGAGCAATTAAAGGCGAAAATATTACAGTTGTCCCCTTTTGCAAAATAGCAGGGAACTGAAAACAAAGTGATTTCCCAAAACCTGTTTTTTCAATAAGGAGGACACGATCTCCATTTAATATTCTCTCAATAGTTGCCCATTGTTCATCATAAAAACTATTTAATCTGAACGTCTTTTGTAAAATTACTTCAGCTTCATGTCTGGTCATAATAATACATTTATTTGTGTTGGCAAATTGCTGTTCTTTGGTTAATATATGTTTAAATGCTGGCTTACTTTACTTGTCAATATATTTGTTACCATTCTGATACAATGGGTTTCTCTTCAATTTAACATTTAAAATTCTGCCTTTTCACACTTGTCCAAAACTATTAACTAAATCTAAAGTTATCCAACTTTTCTGTCTTTCTATTATATTAATAACTCATGTTACGCATTACTTTAGTCATTATGCTGCTTTGTGTGTTGATAACCTGAGCAGTTCGTTATGTGCAGCTTTCAAGGCTGCCTGATAAATTCTTGCTTTCATTGCAAAATG
>Ga0073936_10011490_pt1 | contig 10697 bp, 7 predicted proteins | sample AliMusrvi5mmetaG_FD_87041 | JGI IMG/M metagenome (GOLD analysis project Ga0073936, IMG submission 87041) | Freshwater lake bacterial and archeal communities from Alinen Mustajarvi, Finland, to study Microbial Dark Matter (Phase II) - Alinen... | ecosystem: Environmental > Aquatic > Freshwater >... | reverse complement strand
CCACCGTGCCCACCGCCGCCGCCACGCCCATTCGAAGTGCCGCTATTCGCGCCGGATCGGCCGCCTCCGGGACCGCAACCCCGGCCTTCGCCGCTCGCCGGATCCGTCCCTCCCTTGAAACCATTGCTCGTCACATTGATCGTGGCGTTGCTCATCAACGTGAAATTCGTGCACACGATGTAGACCCGGCTGTCCGCAACCCATTGCCCCGATGCGTTTGTCGTCGTTGCCGTGTTGACCGCATGCGTGAGGTTGCTATACACGACCACGTTCGATGCCGTGAGCTGGGCCGCCCAATTGGTGAACGTGATCGTCCCGTAGTCCGTTACCGTGACGAGATTGCTTGACGGCTGGTCGAGGATGACGTTCACCCCGTTACTGATCACCACCGAATCGCCATCGCCGGGATACGGATGCCCCCCCCACGTCGCCGTATCCGTCCAGTAACCGCTGTTGGTTGCCGTGCACAGTGTCCCCGCGTGTGCAGATAGAAGGCAGATGGTTCCGAGCAAGAATAGTCCGATCCATCCCTGTAGCTTCTTCATTCTTCTCTCCTTTCGGTCACCGCCCCCTGCCTGCTGGCCACCTGCCAACCGGAACAGCACGCCCCCCCCCTCAAAGGTCCGCCAAACCCCATTCGTCGCGAGGAACGCACCGTTGATCGTCGAGAAACGAGGGGATATGGCAGAAAAGGGTGGTCTGCCACAGTCGTCGCAGTTTTTCCATTCATTGATTTCCACTCCTTCATCGAAGGAGCGAATGGCCCGTTGGCGGCAACGTGTAGCGCACGCCATAGTCAAGCCGAACGCGCCCCGTTCATGCTTGATAAAATTATCACATCGGCCCGAATTCCGTCAAGCGTTACATGTTACCATTTTTTATACCGTAGAATCGAAGATGAAGCCGATGCAACACGGTCGCATTCCCGCAGGATGAGCTACTGAATGGCAATTAACGCCTGTTACGAAGAGGCTTTGGAAATGCTTCATGCTTGAAAAGTTGGCTGAGTATGGTTTTCAGTATATAATTTAGTAGACTCTTTCGCCACGTATGACCTGTCTCGGGATTGACTGTGGAGGCTGTGTTTTATTATACTGAGCGCCGCTTCCGAGTATGGGCCCTATACGAGGTCCAATGTGTGACGTTACATGTCAGTTACGGCGTTTCAATGGACCGATGAACAGGGAAAGGACTGAATGAACGGCGGCAAGAACAAGAATGTGCTGGTTTACCAGAACTTGGTACGGCGTCTTCAGCAGGTAATCGCCGAAAAGACCTACGACGACGGCGGGTGGCTGCCTTCGGCGCAGACCCTCGCCTCCCGGTTCGGCGCAAGCCGTCTCACCTGTCTTAAGGCCATGCGATTTCTCAAAGTGGAGGGGCTGGTGCGAAGTTCCCCGCCGCGCGGCTTCTTTGTGACACCCAAGCAAATGCGTCACAGGAAAATCGCGATTATTTATGGGGCCGGCGAATCGTCTCCGTTCTTCCGCCAGGGCGTGGTCTCGGAGGAAACCCGGAAGAACTGCGACATGTCGGCGGCGATCGACTATATTTCCCAGCATGGCTATTATGCCCAATTGATCCAGGCGAGCCGTCCCGATCAACTGGCCTCGATTGCGGGGGCCTATGGCGTCGAGGGCGCCTTGTGGTTCTTCCCCCACCTTGATTATGAAGACGCCGTCCGTGAACTTCTCCAAAGCGGCATCCCCACCCTCCTGGTGAATCCTGAACCGACGGGCGGATGGCATAGCGGGCCGGAAGTGAGGTACGATTTCCATTCCGTGAGAAAGGAGCGTATCCGATTCCTGCTCGCACGCGGGCATCGCAACGTTCTTTACATCGGGTCGCACGATGACGCCAAGGAGACCGGCGTGGAATCGGAAATCCTGAAAGCGGGCGGAAAATTCGGGAAAGATCACTGCCTCATCGACCTCTTCAAGACTGGCGCCAAATTGGCCACAATGATCGGGAAGTTGAAGATCACGGCGATTCTCTCCGCCGTCTCGGAGGAGGAGAACGCCTTCTTGCGCCAGGCCCTCAGCAAAATCCCATACGAGAAACAGCCGGAGACTTTGATAGGGGATGCTGAGCGTCTCCCGACGATGGGCGATTCATTCGAACCGGTGAGGACGGTTCAAATGAATCGCAGGATGGCATCGCTTCCCGGTCTTGTCGCCGCCCGCGAACTTCTGCGACACCTTGAGACCGGCGATCCGCTGCGCACGGTGCTCATCGGGTACGCCTTATTCCAGGATCAACGCACCGACCGTTGAGTGCCAGGTCGGTGGCGGCCAACCGTCGACCAACCCCTGCCAGGCGGCCGTAATGGCGTCGGTTCTTTCCTGAAACGGCCGGAACGGCTCATCGGGCGCCTCCGTCCACGCCCGGATGATGCCGGTGGAACCGCGCCCCGACTGTTGCTCCTGAAGGCGCGTCGGATGCAGACGCCAATGGCCCCGCTGGATGCCATACGGGTTATCGTCGATGGGACCTTCGACCGCCGTGGCCAGAACCGCGGGCGTCGGGTGGAACCAACGATCCAGGTCGATGGCGAAGCGGGGACCGATGACATGGTAGGTGGTGAAGCCATGCGGCGCGAAACTGACGGCGTGTTCGAGCCGTTCGACCTGCCACGGGGGGGTGCCGGTATTCCATTGCGGGGCGGCCAAGTTGAACCGGAGAATCGCGAGTTCGTCCCTCCGGCATTCCGGGTGCCACAGCCACGCCGCCGCCTCGGCGGGATGCCGCCGACGAATATTGGCGTCACCGATGCGACCGTCCAGCGGGATCGAGATGCGTTGCAGAAGGACCGGCAGTTTGATGGCCGCGGTACTCATCTGGATTTGACAGCATGAAGGGACAAACGCATCTGCCAAGGATGGCAGAGCTCGCGCATTTGGCGTTCGTAATCAACGACCTGCCGCTCCGCCTTCTCTCGAGCCTCCGGGTTCCCATAACTTATGTAAGCCTTATAGAGCGAAGCCAGATAACCGGTGTCTTGCTTCTCCAACACCATCTTCATGGCCGGCACAGGATCTTCCGGAAGGGTAATCCCCTTAGCCTTCCAATTGTTTCGATCCCCGCCCAGAAAGCAAAGGGCTGCCACAGGATCGCGAATCTGACCGCATTCCAACGCCCGTTTCTGCTCCGCCAACCCATCCACCTGTGCCGCCGAGATGGAGCAACGCAAGCCCGGCAGATCGGCAAGATCCAATCCTTCGGCCAACTCCCGGGCCGTATAAGAACCCGCCACTTTGCCATCGTCACTGAGTTCATAACGGCCTTCCTCCAACCCCTTGACCCGCAAGAGAAACGGCGCCACTGTCCTCGCCAATTCCTTCAGTACAGATTGAGCGAGAACACCGCCTCCGGGCGCAAAAGGGTAAATTCCAGACGCAAGAGAGAAGTTCAAACCGCCGTCGTTTCGCGCAACACCCGACACCCGGCAATTCGTGCAGACCACCGAACCGTCCGCCGCGTCAACCTCTGCCCGGGCCAGAGAGTCCCCATAAAGCTCCCGGTACAACGTCATGCCGACCACCAGATTGCCGGTCGCCCGGGGATGCACCCGGTCGTAACCGATTAAACTTTCGGAGGGATTGACCTTCAACACCGCACGAATGGCTTCGAGGAGCGGGGTATGCACATCGATATAGCCACACCCATTATTGGCGGCAACTTCCGCCCCCACTTTTTCAAGCGCTTGCAGGCCGGCATCGCATCCGCGATTCACCTCGGCAACGGTCGTCTGTTGCCACTCATCGTATGGGGTCGGCGTGAGCAGCACCACCGCGCGCGGATTCACCGCCTTGATCCGGTCATAGAGGAACTGCAGGTTCTTTCGGTAAGCGAAAGCGGCCTCCCGTGTATGGGCCGCATTCTGATCAGAACTACTCGATAAAGTGTAATTGTCCCGCCCGACATCGTTCATCCCCATCATAACGAAAACATAGTCGGGCTTATGCGCGGCCACATCGGAGGCAAACCCTGGCATGAGACTGGTGATAATCTGGCCGCTGATCCCGCAATTGACAAAGTGTACCTTGATCCCGGGTTGGCGCAGAATCGCCAGTTCCTGGAAGTATTTTATGTACTCGCCGCAATGCGTGATGGAATCGCCAATGAAACATACGGTATCGCCATCCCTGAAGACTGGCGGCCGATTCGGCCGCGCCGTCACCGCTGTCGCGGGAACCCGTTCCAAGACAATAGTGGCCAAGTCAAAGGTCCCATCATTCTCCAAATAAAGGAAAAAGCCGGAATCGGCGGCCGGAGTCTGATCCAGGGAAAAGTCCGCCACACGAGTCTGCCAGTTGCCATCGCCCGAAAACGATTGACGCCAGTACATCCGATAGGGCGCCGTACCCTGCCGCAAGCCGAAAGCCAGGGATGCGCCGGTAGCGGTGCGGTACTTCACCGTCAGTCGGAGGCATTCGCCTGCCTGTAGAATGAACTGCCCGGCCAGCGCATAAAATTGAACCCCTTGATGGTTCTTCACGTCGAACCGAAAGAATTGACTCCCGGGCTCCTCGTGAAGAGCACAGGCAACCTCGCCTGGCGAGCCGAAGTTATCATTCCACCCCAGCGGCAACACCCCCGAGAAGGTGGCCTTCTGCACCGCTGGAGAAAGTCCTTTTGCATCGGACTTGATGAGGGCCTCGCCGACAACATCCGAAGCCCCCGCCTTAACCAGAACCATGCCGGACACTATGAGACCGATCACTACTCTTGTGACTATTTTCATCATCATCCCATTCCTCTCAAAGATATATTCCTGTCATCGCCCCAATCACCATGGAAGGCTTCCAGTCTCACACGCGCCCTGCCGTCTTCAGGTATAATTGTTCTTTTCCGTAATAGCCGCTGTTGTAGAACAGCGCGACTTTTCCGGAAGCCATCTGCAAGATATGGTGCCGCCACAGGTTCGTGCCTTCACCCCAAGCGAGCGCCTCAGCCGGAATGTCCTCAATCCGTTCGATTGGCTCAGAAGCCCAAGTCCACTCTCCTGTAGGCCATTCGCTATCGCAAAATGCAAAGCCCCCCAAACTGGGTGCAGGCTCCTCCCGCGAATTGGCGTTATCGGACGGATCCGGGGCCGTGGGAGAGGCGTTCACCAACCCCACCCACCGGTGCGATCGCCCCGGCAGGAGCTGCAGTCCACCAACCCAGCCGGAAGCCCAATGCCCGGATTGTTGGCACGGGGCCAGGGTCATCCCCAGTTTCCTGGCCCGAACCTCTCCGACGCGACGCACAGCCGCACCTTGCGCCGAACCAAAAGGGCTAATCGCCCTCGGTTGAGGTTGTAGTGGATAACCCATGTAGAAATAAAGGACCTCATGTCGATCCGCAAAATAGTAAGCCGTCACGGCATCCACATGTTTGGCATCGAAATCACTTCCCGTACCGGGTGACAAAACGGCTTCCGGCTCGAGTTCCCAAGGCCCCTCAAGACTCTCCGACCACGCCTGCTGGACCACCTTGCGGCCAGCCAACGTACTGACTGTCACCAACCCGTAGCGACCGTCGATAGTTGTCGCCCGGTTCTCGCCGTCGGGAGTCATGATGATGAACGGTTTGTGCGTATGCCCACCCAGAATGGCTTCCGGATTCGAAAACCGGAGAGGCCCCAGGAATTCCCAACTCCCGGGTCCCACGTTGTCCGGCGTCCGGCAGATTGCCTGTCCGTGCCCCGGTGGTTCATAGAAGAGCACCATCCGCCATCCCGGCAGCGTGTCGTCCCAAACAATGCACGGATCACCCGCCACACTCGAATTGGCACCGACCTGTTTACGCGGCACCACCACACCCGCATGTTGCCACGTAGAAGGAACTTCCATTTCTGTCATAGATGTTCGTCCTCTATTGGGAGAGCAAGATTGCCTGAAGCTTATCGGCCGACAACCTGGAATCGACATAGATCAGACGGCCTTGGTATTCAATCCTCCCCTTGAGAGGGTTTCCGAAGAGATCCATAACGGAGAGTTGCCTGGATTTCGGAAGTACATAGCGCCCCGTCTTCGAACTGCTGAGAACCGCGACAGCTCCATCACGGCCCTCGAAAAGTGTCGCAACGACCTCCCCGCCAAGGGGCACATTGCGCACAAACTTCCGTCCTTCAAGGAGCCAGGCCATATTGGAATATGCCGCCAGCACGGGTAGCGGATACCCATCGCCGCAGACGAGGGTGCGAAAACCCGAAGACCCCAACCCCGTATAACCATGTGCCGAATAGAGGTTGATGCGCTCGCAACCGAGCGCGAGCAATCTGATAACAAACCGGCATTCGGCATCGGCCGGAGCAATGTTGGCATCCGGTTTTGGAACAGGCCAGGTCAGGGTATGATTGTACAGTCCCGAATTTGAGGTATTTGAATAATCGATGGCCTGCCCTTCGCTCATGTGAATGGGCTTTTTGAATCCGGACTTGCATAAGGGATCCAATGCCTTGTGGAAGTTCTCCTCCACGCCGTCGCCGTAAACATGAAAGTCGGCAAGGTCGCAGAATTCAGCCGACCCTGCGGCCATCAGATCCGTCGTCCATTTGGGACACCATCCCGCGGCATTGAAACCGGAAATCCTGATGTCAGGATCAGTTGCTTTCGCAACCTTGTAGGTGACTTCAGAAAGTCTGGCGTAGTCCGCCGCCGGTGATTTCCCCGGTACATGCAGCTTGCTGACCGGATCATAACCGGCATACCAGAAATCATTGCCCCACGGTTCGTTCCAGATGTAGTAGCCTGCGATCACCCCTTTGTAACGGGCACAGACGGCTTTGACATAGTTGGCCCAATCATCCAGGTTCTCCGGCTGAGAATATTTTCCGAAGAAATCTCTCGGGGAGTTCTTACACTTTGCGGCCCATTGGGGTGTGGTCTGAAGCGTGCCAAAGATTCCCAGTTTGCCGTCCCGGTAACGAAGGAGGTCGGCGTCGTGGAAGGTCCATTTGCCTTTCTCCTGCTCCAGGAAATACCAACCGATGTAACTGACCCCGGCATCATGGAGGCGCACCCAGTTCACGCCCGCCGCCTTCACGGTTGGGATCATGAGCGGCGAAGCCAGAAGATGGCAACCAAATGGCGAATCTGGCGGCGCATCCTTGCCCCAGAAATGCGGCTTCCGGATACGTGTGACCAAGGCCTCATTGAAGGGCGAGATACGCTTACCGCCGCGCTCCGCCCAGACTTCGATGCGGAACTGACCATAGGGCTTTTCGGGAAAGACCGCGAAGTCGAGTTCGCCGGAAGAGGCGGTTAGCCGGACGTCAGGCAGGGGTTTCTCATCGCCGTAGGCGGTAACGACTTTGCTTTTCAACACAGCCCCCTTGAAGTCGCCTGTCACACAATACCTGAGTTTGGCCGGCTCACTGTCAAACTGGATACGGGTCTGCGAGATTTCAGAATGGGGAAGTGCCAGCGCGACTTCGCATTCACCGGCTGAGACATAGCCTTCTCGGGGATCACCCGCCCAAACGCGAAGGGAATCAATGTGCAAAGTTCCCTCCCCCTCGAAGGCAATATGGAAACGGTTGGCGACCATGTCCGGCTTAAAATCGACAGTGACGGTCGTCCAGGCATTGGAAGTGGCCTTGAGGTCTCTGACAACAAAGGGGTATTCCGACTCATCCTCCTTGACAACCTGCACTTTCCAGGATCCTTTCGCCATGTAGGACAAACTGACATGGTTAGTCGTGAAAGGGTTGCTGGTCTGGAAGGGTTCGGAATGCAGTTTCGATTTCGCCGGAAAGTCGATTTTCAGCGACGCCACACCACTCGAGCCGGGCGCCCTATCGTCGGATTCGACCGAACCCGCCGTAAACTCTCGATCGAGGTTCCAACCCGCCTGTAGTCCAAGCGGAAAACGCGAGTTCCGCAGGAAATTCCGACACGAAGCGTCGGGACGGTTGAGTGAGGCACTCATTTCCTCAGGCGTGAGTCTGACGAGTTTTACCCTGGCAATCTCAGTCACACCGACTGGCAGTTCCATGAACAGCCCCACGGGCTTGCCCCAATCCGCCTCGCCAAGGCTCCATTTGGTGGAACGTACCGGAATAGAGCACCGGGTCCATGCTTCGGGCCCCTTATCGGGTCTGGCCCTGATCCCGCAAACATCGCTCCAGGGCGCTGTGCAAATACGGGTGTAGAGCCGCACCACCTCATGAGACTTGAACTCCACCTCAAAGCGATAGTAGGCGTCCAAATCGTACGCCCCCGGCGGTAATGGGGCAACGACACGTAATAGCGCCGCCTGATCGAGTTTATCCACATTGAAGCGAATGAATGACTTTCCATCACCGGCGATCTTCTCCGCTCTCACGACGGAGGTGTTCCAACCCGGAAAATCAAGTTCCATCCCCACGGGGAGCGGACCGTCGAAGGAGCCTTTCTGTTTGACGTGAAGGTCGACGCTCGGCCCGTCAAAATCGACATTAACGAGGATGTCCTCAGCCCTCGTCGGCGGCGCCAGAGCGCAAAGAGACAGAATAGTGGCCGTAAAAAGTAGTCTCATAAGTTTACTTCCGTCAGAAGTTGAATGGAACTGAAGCCAGAAGGACGGAGTTACTGGACAATGAGCAATGTGCCGCGCGGCACTAAGTAATCCGTAATTCTGACATTGTAGGTCGGACCGGAATTCCGAAAGTGAATCCATCCCACGTTTTCAGACCAGGCGTAACCGTCAAACCGGCCTGTCAGCGAATCAATGGTAACCTGGCTGTGAGTCGGCGAGAAATTGATCCAGCCGGCATTCTCAGCCCAGGCATAACCCGACAGGCCTGCCGTGGTGACCGCCACTCCGCCATCTACCGGATTGAAATTCAGCCAACCTGCGTTTTCCGCAAAGGCGTATGAATTACTGGTGTCGATGTTCGGTAAGGTCTCGTTTGACATTTTCACGTCATAGGCCGGACTGGCATTCTGAAAATGGATCCATCCCACGTTCTCGGACCAGGCGTACCCATCGAATAGGCCCGTCACAGGGTCAATGGTCACCTGGCTGTACGTGGGATTGAAGTTGATCCAACCACACGTTTCGCTCCATGAAAACCCTGACAGGTTCTTAACCCCTCCGACGATCTGAACATTGACGCCCCAGTCGGATGGGCCGGTGTTACCGTAGGGGCCATCACCCGAACCCAACTTGATCCAACCCATATTCTCGGCCCAGGCATAGCCCGACAGGCCTGTTCCGCGAACCGCCACGCCGCCACCTGTCGGCCTGAAGTTAACCCAACCTGCATTCTCCGAACAGGCATACTTATGCTCGGGATCTATATTCCCCGCCGCCCAACTCAACTGGCCGACCGCAACCAGCACGACCGAAAGAGTCAGCTTCGATGCAAAGCAACAGAATTCTCGATACAACTTGTGTGTCATGCTGACTCTCATATCCTGCTACCGAAATAGAAACACCGTTCCCAAGGCAATCAAGCGATTCGTTATCTTGACATTGTAGGCAGGACTGGAATTCCGAAAGTGAATCCATCCCACGTTTTCAGACCAGGCGTAACCGTCAAACCGACCTGTCAGCGAATCAATGGTAACCTGGCTGTGAGTCGGCGAGAAATTGACCCAGCCGCAGTTCTCGCCCCAGGCATAGCCCGACAAGAACACTCCACCGCCACCGAGGACATTGACACCCCAATCCGACGGCCCGGTGTTCCCATACGGAGCGCGCCCCGAACCCAACTGGATCCAGCCGACATTCTCGGCCCAGGCATAACCCGACAGGCCTGCCGTGGTCACCACCACTCCACCATCCACCGGATTGAAATTCACCCAGCCGGCGTTTTCCGCAAAGGCGTATGAATTACTGGTGTCGATGTTCGGCAGTGCCTCGTTCGACACGTTCACCGTATAAGCTGGACTGGCATTCTGGAAGTGAATCCAACCCACGCTTTCAGACCAGGCGTAACCAGTAAACTGGCCCGTCGCCGGATCCATCGTAACCTGACTGTGGGTGGGATGAAAATTGATCCAGCCGCACGTCTCACCCCACGCATACCCTGACAGGTTCGTCGTACCTCCAACAATCAGGACATTGACGCCCCAGTCGGATGGGCCGGTGTTACCGTAGGGGCCGCTACCCGAACCCAACTTGATCCAACCCATATTCTCGGCCCACGCATAACCCTTTAGTCCTGTTCCAAGAACCGTCACGCCACCACCTGTTGGTCGGAAATTAATCCAACCCGCATCTTCCGAACGGGCATACTTGTTGTTCGGATCGATGTTCCCCGCCGCCCAAGTGGACTGGCCAAACGCCACCAGAACGACCGCAAGCAACATCCGGAAGACCAAAGGCCATCCGTGATAGGTGAGACGTTCCATGGCCTAGCGAGAGACAAGATCGGCACCCTGTTAAGGAAGATACTTTGGCTGGCGCCCGCCCAAAGGTCGACGAGGACGTCGACCCCACAACGTGCTTTGCGCGCTCAATGGCAAAACGTCACGAGATACATCCAGTTGGCCAACACGACGACGATCGCCGCGATTCCCAGGGCACACTTCTCGCGGCGGGTCGCCGACACCGCAAAATACGGCCACCCGAATAACACCGGGCCCCAGGCGTAGACCAACCCTAGCAGCCCGTTGAAAAATCGGTTGTTTTGATTTTCACTCGAAGTCACGCCGCCGAGAAAGCGGGCGGATAAGTGGATTGCGGAAGGCGAAACATTCGCCAGAGACGTTGAGCGGCATCAT
>Ga0073936_10011488_pt1 | contig 10699 bp, 7 predicted proteins | sample AliMusrvi5mmetaG_FD_87041 | JGI IMG/M metagenome (GOLD analysis project Ga0073936, IMG submission 87041) | Freshwater lake bacterial and archeal communities from Alinen Mustajarvi, Finland, to study Microbial Dark Matter (Phase II) - Alinen... | ecosystem: Environmental > Aquatic > Freshwater >... | reverse complement strand
CTTTAAAATCCTTCAAAGAGGGCAATGAAAAAATGTGTGCTGTTTATGGCCCCACCTGTGACGCTCTCGACACGATCACTCTGGCAAATCTTTTACCCACAGACCTTGCGATTGGGGATTTACTCTACAGTGAAAATATTGGAGCCTACAGTCACGCGTCATCGACTTTCTTTAATGGGTTTCCACCTGCAAAGGTCTTGCACATAAAGAGATAGATTGAGTTGTGCAGAATAATCCCAATCCGTTCCAGTCGCTGTAAAGATCTCATTCAACATGTTGTTTTTGCGGCGACTTTAAAAAACTTTCTTTTTCCCGCTCTGATTATTTTTGGTTCACTGAAGAACTCAATGTTCTCAGTGAAATCTTCTATTTTTCTGTCATCAACAGTCACTGATTTTTGCTGAATCATCCGGCGGGCATCACTTTTTGAAGAGGCAGCTCCAAGGGTTACCAGAAGCTCTATTATTGGAATGGATTGCAGGTCAATTTCAAGGAGATCAATGTTGTCGGGCGCTTTTTTATACACAAAGAGCTGATCGAAGTGGTGCTCAGCGCCCTCTGCCTCTTCCAGCGAAAAATAGGATGCCACTATTTGCCTTGCCAAAGCTCGTTTGGCTGTTCTCGGGTTGTCATTGATTTGACAGAGAATTTCCATGACAGCAGATTCTTTCTGTGGCAGCAGAAGTTTTGTATATGTTTCAATGAGTGTATCGGGAATGGAGAGAGCCTTGCCGTACATGTCGGCAGGGGAGTCATTGAAACAGATCGCATTGCCAAGTGATTTCGACATTTTTTCTCCACCTGCTGTGCCCACAAGCAGCGGCATTGTAATGCAGACTTGTGGTGTTATTCCATACTCTCGTTGCAGATCTCTTCCGACCAGGAGATTAAATTTTTGGTCGGTTCCGCCAAGTTCAACATCATTTTTCAGGTGTACCGAATCCATTCCCTGAGCAAGGGGATAGAGGAACTCATGAATGGAAATGGGTTCTTGTGCACGATATCTTCGCTCAAAGTCGTCACGCTCAAGCATCCGGGCTACAGTGTAGTGGCTTGAGAGACGGACAACATCAGCAAATGTCATTGCTCCAAGCCAGTCGGAATTGTAACAGATAGTTGTTTTTTGCGGGTCGAGAATCCTGGAAGCCTGATCGAAGTAACTTTTTCCATTTTCCCGTGCCTCTTCGGCTGAAAGCTGAGGCCTCGTCTTGCTTTTTCCGGAAGGGTCGCCGATCATTGCGGTAAAGTCGCCGATGATCAGAATAGCCTGATGGCCAAGATTCTGAAACTCACGCAGTTTTCGAAGGACGACCGAATGTCCAAGATGCAGATCCGGCCGTGATGGATCGGCACCGAGCTTTATGCGCAGCGGCTGGCCTGTTTTCAGGCTCTGGAGAAGTTTTTGTTCAAGTTCATCAACGCTGATAATTTCCACGACATTACCAACAATAATATCAAGCTGCTCCTGTACGGCTGGAAAACCCATCGATCCCCTGTTTTTTTGTTTTAGAATTGCTTTTTGATCTGTTCCATCTGCCTCTGGTTCTCCCGCTTCTTTATCGTTTCACGCTTGTCATAGAGCTTTTTGCCTTTAGCTATTGCAAGGTCAATTTTCAGAAGACCCTTTTCGTTGAAAAATGCCTTCAATGGTACCAGAGTAAGCCCTTTTTCATTGATCTTCGTCTGAATTTTCTGAATCTCCTTTTTATGCAGCAGGAGTTTGCGGCTCCGTTTCGCTTCAATCATCTCCATACGGTTGAGCTCGTATGGGGTGATCTGCATGTTTTCCAGCCACACCTCATTATGGTGAATGATAGCAAAGCTGTCACTCAAACTGGCTTGTCCGAGGCGTACGGATTTTACCTCGCTGCCGAAGAGCTGAATACCGGTAACGATGGTATCGAGAATTTCAAACTCGAATCTGGCCTTCCTGTTTTGAATGGCCTTGACGTATTCCTGTTGATGTTGCTTTTTCGACACGGTGACCTTTAATGGGTTTCTGTTTCCAGATATGCGGCGGGAATAATATTTCCGATATTGAGCACCAGAAAGGGATCCAGACATTTTTTTATCCGTGCCATCTCCCGTATGCCGCTTTCATGATACATTTCGACAAGATATTCTGCCTTAAGCTTCCCTATGCCGTGCTCTGCGGAGAGTGTTCCTCCCAAAGCAAGAGCCTTGCCTATAAATTCCCGATAAAGACTCTTTGCCTGTAAAAACTCCTCCCTGTTCCGGGGCAGGATGTTCAAATGCACATGACCATTGCCGATATGACCAAAAATAATATAGACAAAGCCATGTTGTTCGCAAGTGCTCCTGTAAAAATCAAAAAGTTCACGGAATCTTCTTTCAGGAACGGCCATGTCAGTGCTGATTTTGCTCTCCTGCTGTTTGCTGAGCCATTCATTGACCAGAAGCGGCAAGGTGTGACGAAACTCCCGCAACTTTGCCTGATCATAACGATCAAGCGCCATCCATGATTGGTCAATCATGGCATTGCAGGCTTTCATCTCTTCGAGGAGTTTTTCAAGGTCATTTTCTTCAGTATCCGGTGTTGTCTCCTGCTCGAAGAAAATTGCGCCCTCACTTCCTGCAGGCACTTCCGGATATTTTTCTGCAAGAAACGCAAGTGAATTTTTGTCAAAAAACTCTATAGCTCTTGGTGAACAAGCATGTTCCCGATCTTGAAGCAGACGGGTAAACCTGAACAGATCGTCGAGGTCTCTAAAATAGACAAGAGAGGAGATAACGGTTTTCGGAAGGGGAATCAGCATGAGATCAGCTTCGGCGATAATGCAGAGTGTTCCTTCAGAGCCGATAAAGAGGTCGATGAGATCCATTCCCTCCTCAGAAAAGTATCCTGCATTGTGTTTTGATGTTTCAGGCATAGAGTACTGCGGTCTCTGGAAGGCAATCTCACCCGCTAAAGGAAGGCTGAGGCGGAATATCCCGTTTTTGTCGGCCATACAGCTTCCTCGTGAAAGATCAAGCACATCCCCCTGTGGAAGAATAGCAAGGATTCTGGAGATATGTTTTCTGGTGGCGCCGTACTTGAAACTCCTTGCTCCAGAAGAGTCGTTTGCAATGGTACTACCGATAAAACAGAGTTTTTCCGTCGGATCAGGGGGATAAAACCACCCGCTCTGCTCTGCTTTTTTCTGGATGGTATCAAGGAGAGCGCCACTCTGTACAGTCATGTATGCTTTGTCGCTGGCGTATAGTACCGGTTCGCCTATCCGGTCAAACTTCTGCATGGATATGACATAATCTCCAAGGGGGATTCTTCCTCCAGTCGTTCCGGTTCCGTTTCCTGCGATGGTGAAACGACGGTGCTCAGTAATTGCACCTTTGAGAAGTTCGGAAAGATCATCGACTGTTTCAGGGAAAAAAACTCCCGGTGTATGGCCACTCTTTAAATTACTGGTATCCTCAAGAAATCCCTTGATCGATGCCTGATCATCCTTATAAATCATTCTACAGCTTTTCCTGTGTTGTTCTCAATGGTTGTTTCGGCAGCAGGTTCAGCACCCTTAACAGGTTTTTCAGGCTGAACATCCGGTAATGTGTTCTCTGTACTGTCAGGCGGTTCTCCGGCTGCCTCGAAGGGCTTTATTCCTTGCGAGGCGGAGGAAACAGGTATCGCTCCCCCTTTGATATAGTATTTTATAAGTTCACGGGCAATCGGCGCAGAAATGGCACCGCCGAAACCAGCGTTTTCGACAAGCACCGCCAAAGCAATTTTTGGATTCTCCACCGGCGCAAAGGCAATAAACCAGGCATGATCTTTGCCATGGGGATTTTGTGCAGTTCCGGTTTTTCCGGCAACGGTGACACCGGGAACATTTGCAAGTGTTCCCGTACCTTGAAGCACGACGCCTACCATGCCGTCATGGATAAGGTTGAAGGTTGTTTGTGAAATCGGAAGCTGCTGTTTTGCATACGTGAACGGGATATATTTACCGGTTCCCGTATCGCGGTATCCGTTGACGATATGAGGCTGGAAGATGATTCCATTGTTTGCCAGAGCGGCAGCATAAACAGCAAGCTGTACAGGCGTTGTGCCAAGCTCTCCCTGGCCAATGGCAAGGCTGACCAGATATCCTTTAGTCCACCTGTTTTCGCCATAGCGTTCATTGTAATAATCGGCTGATGGAAGAAGTCCTGACCTTTCTCCGGGCAGATCGATACCGGTTTTTTCTCCAAACCCGAACATGGCGCCGTATTTTGTCCAGTTCTCAAATCCAACGTTAAAAATAAGGTTATAAAAATAGACATTGGATGAAACCGTAATGGCATTTCTCATATTAACCCATCCGTGCCCCTTTCCTTCGTTACTGAGAAATTTTCTATGTCCGTAGATGAAAACGCCATTGTCGAGTATTTTCTTTTCAGGATCAATGCTTTTTTCCTCAAGCGCGGCCATTGCAAGAATCATCTTGTAGACCGATCCGGGAGGATAGACCGCTTGAATTGTACGGTTAAAAAGCGGTTTTTGCGGAGAGGTCAGAATATCATTCCATCCTTTGCGGTCGGTAGAACCGTTGAAAATATCAAGATCGTAGTCAGGAGCGCTGGCAAGGGCAAGGACGCCGCCGGTCGAAGGGTCAAGAGCAACAACAGCCCCGGATTTTCCGGTTTTTTTCAGCAGTTGTTCGGCAAGCTGCTGCAGCCCCCCGTCAATGGAGAGGTAGAGATCATCGCCCTTTATTGAAGAGATGTCGCTTTGTCCCTTATCGAATTTCCCGGCATATTTGCCACGGGGAGTAACCATTTCAAACCGGGCACCTTTCTGTCCTCTCAGCCGTTCTTCATAAAACTTTTCCAGTCCGCTGAAGCCGATTTTATCATCTTGGGCGTAACCCTGATCGGCCAGTTCCTCAAGTTTTTCTTTTGGTATGGAACGCAAATAGCCAAAAAGATGTGCTCCGTGGAGAGTATCAGGATACATTCGTTTGTTATCAGTATCAATAAGCACACCGGGAAGCTGCCAGAGATTTTCGCTCAGCCTTGCTATAGCAACGGCGTTCTGGTTGCGGCTGACGGTTACTGCCGAAAATCGGTTGAACGCATATCCTTTTTTGATTATTTCAACCAGTTCATCTGGTGGTTTTTGAATAAGCCAGGCAAGGTAACCGCTTTTGGTTATACTGAACTCAGAAGGAATGACTTTTACGGTATAGAGAGGCTGATTGTCGACAATAACGACCCCTTTTCTGTCGATCATCCGTCCTCTTGGAGGCTGAACCCAGACCCTGCGGATACTGTTAGTCGTTGAAATTGATCCAAGTTGCTGAAAATTAAGAACCTGCAGATAAAAAAGTCTGCCGGACAGCAGTGTAAAAACAGCTATTACAAGAAGTGTTACGATAGTTGAACTTCGCTGAGGTTTATCCATCGTTCAGTCGACAAGTGATTTTTTCAAAAAGAGCCAGTGCAGGATAACGGCAAGGATAAGGGTGATAAAAGATTCAAGAAGTCCGAGAACAACTACCCTGTAGGCGGGCGAAAGGCCAAGAGGATTGTATCCTGCGGCGATGACAGCGTTGCCACAGAACCCGGCAATGACGACGGCGCTAAAGAATCTTCTTGTTTTTTGTTTTGCCGTTGCATGACTGTCTTCGGGGATATGGAAATAACCGGCGATAAAACCTTCGACAGTTCTTGAAAGCATATTCAACCCCATGTTTCCTGATAAAATGCCTGTCAGGATGCCAACAGCAAACCCAAAACTGGTGCTGGCCCTTTGACCGGCAGAGACTGCAAGAAAACCGAGAAAAACAGTAACAGCATCAGGAGAGACATTAAAGAACGTCAGACGAGTCAAGCCAAACTCCTGAAACAATGCTGAGGCAATGCAGAGTATAATGAGAGAGAACGAAAAAGCTTTTGTCACAAGTCAGTGATTGATATTAAGGGAACTGCTCGTTAAGCGTGCTATCGGTAGTGATCTTGACTTTTTCCGGTTCTATTTTCAGCGGGGCAATCAGTACCTGGGTCAGGGATGAAAAATCCACAGCAAGCCAAACATCGACAGTATAGAAGAGTTTATCCGGTTTAATACGTACAACTCTCCCGACTGGAATGCCGCGAACAGAAAATGTACTGAAGTCTGAAGTGACCATCCGTTCGTTAAGTTTGAGGTGGCTGCTTATGGGAATGTGTTCAACCTGGGTGATGAACTCCTTGCCCCCACTCCAACTGAGAAGGCCCATACAGTTGGATGAGTCGGATACAACACTGACCTTGAAATCAGTGTTGATAACAGGCATTACTTTTGCAAAATGTTCAGAGACAGACGTTACCCGTCCTACCAGTCCCTCCGGCACCAGAACGGTCATGTCTTTTTGGATTCCGTTTTTCCATCCGGCATTAATCAGCAGCATGTTATCATGATCGCTGAATTTGCGATCAACAACCCTTGCAATGATATACCCGGAGGGGTTGAATGTTGTGTCATTAAGTATTTTTCTGCGGTTCCGTTCATCAACAGCCGCAGTTTCAAAGTTCAGTACTTTGGTCAGCAGATAGGTATTTACCCGCATCAGCCTTTCGTTTTCTTTATTGAGCGTAAAAAGATAGGTGAGGCTCATCAGCTTTTCATTAATGACAGCGCTGAATTCCAGGCCGCTGGTGCGCAACTTGGTCAGTACGTTATCATTCTGAAGCTTCATGAAAAGAACTGATATACTGCAGTATATCACAAAAAGCAGGTAGGTATTGTACTTAGAAAAAAGGATGAAAAACTTCCTCACGGTTCATATTCCGGTTTTTTATTACATTTGTCTTTTATCAAAAAAGGAGAGCGCGGTCAATAAGTGAAGAGAAAACGTGAGACTAAAAAATTAAATATAATAAACATTTTGTTCCGCATTTGTTCCACTGTTTTTCCGCAAGTATTTATCCTTCCGCTCCTCATCATGAGACAGGAAAGATTACACGGTTTGACTCAATAAGCTATCAAACTCACGGGGTTTCTGTTGCTTATGGTAATAATTTGGGTAAAGCATTCAGGATATACGCATGGCAACAGAACAACAGATTGAACAAGGCCTGATCGACAAACTGCAAGATCTCAAGTACAGCTATCGCCCGGACATCAGCGACAGGGACGCACTGGAGAAGAACTTCCGCGAAAAGTTTGAGGCGCTCAATCGAGTGCATCTGACGGATGCAGAGTTTGCCCGCTTGCTGGATCAGATCGTCACCCCGGACGTCTTCGCCGCTGCTCGCCATCTGCGCGAGCGCAACAGCTTCGAGCGCGACAATTGCACAACGCTGCATTACACCTTGGTCAACATCAAAGAGTGGTGCAAAAACAGCTTTGAGGTAGTCAACCAGCTTCGCATCAACACCAATAACAGCCATCACCGCTACGATGTGTTGCTCCTCATCAACGGCGTGCCGGTGGTACAAATAGAGCTGAAAACGTTGGCTATAAGCCCGCGCCGGGCCATGCAGCAGATTGTCGAATACAAAAACGACCCCGGCAATGGTTACAGCAAAACACTGCTCTGCTTTATGCAACTCTTCATCGTCAGCAACCGCACCGATACCTGGTACTTTGCCAACAACAACAGCCACCACTTCAGCTTCAACGCCGACGAGCGTTTTCTGCCGCTCTACCAGTTTGCCGGGGAGGACAACAAGAAGATCACCCATCTCGACAGCTTCGCCGAAAAGTTCCTCGCCAAATGCACCCTTGGCGAAATGATCAGCCGCTACATGGTGCTGGTGGCCAGCGAGCAAAAGCTGATGATGATGCGTCCTTACCAGATATATGCTGTCAAGGCTATCGTCGAGTGCATTCACCAGAACAGCGGCAACGGCTACGTCTGGCACACCACCGGCAGCGGCAAAACACTCACCTCCTTCAAGGCATCCACGTTGCTCAAGGATAACCCGGATATCGACAAATGCCTCTTTGTGGTAGACCGCAAAGACCTCGACCGGCAGACGCGGGAGGAGTTCAACAAGTTTCAGGAGGGGTGCGTCGAAGAGAACACCAATACTGAAACCCTTGTTCATCGGTTGCTCTCCGATGATTATGCCAACAAGGTGATCGTTACCACCATTCAAAAGCTCGGCCTTGCCCTGGATGGCAGCAACAAGCGCAACTACAAGGAGCGGCTGGAACAGTTGCGCAATAAACGCATCGTCTTCATCTTTGACGAATGCCACCGCTCGCAATTTGGGGAGAACCACAAGGCGATCAAGGAATTTTTCCCCAAGGCTCAGCTCTTCGGCTTTACCGGCACGCCCATCTTTCCTGAAAACGCCACCTGTCAGCAGATTGAAGGGCAGCAGGCCTCCTGGAAAACCACGGAAGAGATCTTCCAGCAGCAACTGCACGCCTACACCATCACCCATGCCATCGAAGACAACAACGTCCTGCGCTTCCATATAGACTATTACAAGCCCGAAGGCAAAAGCACGCCCAAGCCTGGTGAAACGCTGGCCAAAAAAGCCATCGTCGAAGCCATACTTGAAAAACACCATACCGCCACCTATGGGCGCAAGTTCAACGCCCTTCTGGCCACGGTCTCCATCAACGATGCCATTGCCTATCACGAGCTGTTCAAGACGATTCAGGCGAAAAAAAAGGTTGAAGATGGCAACTTCCAGCCACTGAACATCGCCTGCGTCTTTTCCCCCCCAGCACAGGCCACTGCTGGTGATGCCGGGAATCGAAACGAAAAGAATGTGGCCGACATCAAGCAGCTCCAGGAAGATCTGCCGCAGGAAAAGGCCGACAATCAGGAGGCCCCGGAGGAAAAAAAAGCGGCTTTGAAAGCCATTATCGCCGACTATAACGCCCGCTACGGCACCAACCACCGAATCGACGAATTCGACCTCTACTATCAGGATCTCCAAAAGCGCATCAAAGATCAGCAATACCCCAATCAGGATTTGCCGCACGCGCAAAAGATCGACGTTGTGATTGTGGTTGACATGCTGCTCACCGGCTTCGACTCGAAATTCTTGAACACCCTGTATGTAGATAAAAACCTCAAGTACCACGGACTGATTCAGGCCTTCTCCCGTACCAATCGCGTGCTGAACGGCACCAAGCCCTACGGCAGCATTCTCGACTTCCGCCAGCAGCAGGAAGCGGTCAACCTGGCCATCGCCCTCTTTTCCGGCGAAAAAACCGACGGCGCCAAAGAGATCTGGCTGGTTGACAAGGCGCCAGTTGTCATTGGCAAGCTGGAGACAGCCGTTAAAAAACTGGATGACTTCATGCACTCCCAGGGGCTGAAATGCGTCCCTCAAGAGGTGCCAAACCTCAAGGGCGACGCAGCACGTGGCCAGTTCATCAACCTCTTCAAGGAGGTACAGCGCCTCAAAACCCAGCTCGACCAGTACACCGACCTGACGCCGGAAAACACCGCCAGCATCGAGCAGGTCATCCCAACAGAGCAGTTGCAAGCCTTCCGTGGCGTCTATCTCGAAACCGCACAGCGCTTGAAAGCCCAGCAAAGCAAAGGCGGCGACGGCCAGGAAGTGCAGCAACTCGACTTTGAATTCGTGCTCTTTGCCTCAGCCATGATTGATTACGACTACATCATGGGCCTGATAGCAAACTACTCGCAGCAAACACCCGGCAAACAGAAGATGACCCGCACCGAACTCATCGGCTTGATCGAGTCTGAAGCCAACCTCATCGAGATGCGCGAAGAGATCGCCGACTATATCAGCACACTGAAGTCAGGTGAAGGGTTGAAAGAGAGTGACATCCGTCAGGGCTACGAAACCTTCAAGGCCGAAAAGAGCGCTCAACAACTGGCTGAAATTGCCGACAAGCATGGGCTGGAAAATTCCGTGCTGCAAGCCTTTGTGGAGGGCATCATGCAGCGAATGATCTTCGACGGCGAACACCTGACCGATTTGCTCACCCCGCTTGGGCTCAACTGGAAACAGAGAAGGCAAAAAGAGCTGGCCCTGATGGAAGAGCTGATTCCGCTGCTGCACAAACTTGCCCAAGGGCGCGAAATATCGGGGTTGGAGGCGTATGAGCAATAAAGAAGAGGCCGTGACTATGACACAAACAATAAAATGCGAATTGAAGCCCAGGCTGCGGTTTCCGGAGTTTCGGGATGATTGGGCAGTTAAGAAATTAGGCGAGCTTGGTAAGCTAAGTGGGGGTGGAACACCAGATAAATCTGTAACTGAATATTGGCAGGGGGATATACCTTGGATTTCAAGTTCAGATATTTACGAAGACGATATCTATACCATTTCAGTCACGAGATTTATCAACGAGAAATCAATATCGGAATCTGCAACCAAAATAGTTCCAAAGGGTAGTGTTTTATTTGTTTCAAGGGTTGGCACTGGAAAGTTGGCTGTAAATGATAAAGATGTATGTACGAGCCAAGACTTTACGAACTTCCTGCCTAAGAAGATTTACAACTATTTTCTTGGATATTTTTTTATTGCAAATAAATCAGCACTGATATCCTTAGGCCAAGGCACATCAATTAAAGGATTTTCAAAAGGCGACTTGGAAAAATTTGAAGTCAGTTTCCCTTCTCCTCTCGAACAACAACAAATCGCTGACTGCCTTTCATCCATAGACGAACTGATCACCGCCCAAACGCAAAAGCTCAACACGCTCAAGACCCATAAAAAAGGGCTGATGCAACAGCTTTTCCCGGCAGAAGGCGAAACCCTGCCCAAGCTGCGTTTTCCTGAATTT
>Ga0073936_10011484_pt1 | contig 10700 bp, 9 predicted proteins | sample AliMusrvi5mmetaG_FD_87041 | JGI IMG/M metagenome (GOLD analysis project Ga0073936, IMG submission 87041) | Freshwater lake bacterial and archeal communities from Alinen Mustajarvi, Finland, to study Microbial Dark Matter (Phase II) - Alinen... | ecosystem: Environmental > Aquatic > Freshwater >... | reverse complement strand
GTCGGCGCCCTTGACGTCGTCCGGCGCCGACCCGACGGCCGTGCAGAAGCAGGACTCGTCGATCACGGGGCAGGCGAGGTTGAAGATGGTGCTCGCCTCGCGCCGCCCGTTCCAGAGCTCGTCCTCGTAGTCCCAGTTCATGACCTCGTCGACGACGGCGAGGGCCGCGCTGTCGCAGGGCTTCGCCGCCAGCACGACGCGCGGCGCGAACGAGGTGGGCACCTCCTCGACGGTGACCTCGAGGCCGCGCTGGTGCCAGCGGCAAAGGGCCTCGTGCTCGGGCAGGAAGAACTGCTTGAGCGAGAGCACCGGCTGGGCGCGGCCCAGATCGAGCTCGGCCGCGTCGCCGATCGCCTTGTACTCCGCTTCGACCGGCGCGACGCCGGGGCGCAGGCAGGCCGCGGTGGCCAGGGCAGACGGCGACTGGCAGGCATCCACCGACACGGGCGCGATCACGTCCGTGCCCGCGCCCAGCAGGTCGGCGGCAAGCGCGCGCAGGTCGGCCTCGCTGATGAAGTGGCGCTGGGGCGCGACAGCGCCCGTGTCCGTGGCGTCCGTCACTTGATGAACTCCTGCTCGTCGTCGAGGCGATAGTCGCCGATGGGGGCGTGGACCGCGGGGTCCTCGCCGACCTTGTAGTCGTAGCGCTCGGCGACGATCTGCTGCAGCTTGCGGTTCACCAGGGTGAGCGGGATGCCCACCGGGCAGAAGCGCTCGCACTCGCCGCAGTCGACGCAGCGGCCGGCGAGGTGGAGGGCGCGGGTGATGTTCCAGCTCAGGTTGCCGCGCGCGTGCGGGGACGACTCGATCCACTGCGGCTGCGTCTTCTCGGCGACGCAGCGCTCGCAGACGCACAGCGGGCACACCTGGCGGCAGGCGTAGCAGCGCACGCACTTGCCGAATTGCTCGGTCCAGAAGGCCCAGCGCTCCTCGAGCGGCTGCGCGTCGAGCGCGGCGACGCGCTCCTCGATGGTCACGGCGGGCCGCGGAGGTTCCGGCTGCGACTCGCCGAGCAGGTAGTCGACCAGCGTCGGCTCGCGGTTGTCGCAGCCGTAGCACCTTGGCGCGACGTTCTCGGGCGTGAGGGCGAGAGCCTCGGGCAGCTCGTTCTCCTCGAGCACGCCGCCGCAGCGCACGCCGATGAGCACGACGTCGTCGCGCGTGAGCTGCGCTTCGCGCAGCAGGCCCGCTACCGCCTTGGCGTCGCAGCCCTTGATCACGAGGCCGATCTTGCCCAGCTCCGCGACGTGGTCGCGACGGGGATTGAGATAGGTGACGAGGTTGTGCACGCAGCGCGTGTCGAAGATCAGCCCGTCGGTGCCGTCGGGCTCGGTGACGAACATCGGCCGCGCGCCGCGGCGCGCGTTCTCCCAGCCGATGATCACGCGTACCTCGCCGTCGGTGAGGAGCTTGCGGGCCAGCTCGCGGAGCTCGTTCACGAGGCCTCCGCCTTGGTCGCGACGGACTCGGCGGCCGCGGCGGCTTTGGCGGCTGCGGCGGTCGACGCGGCGGATCTAGCGGCCGCGCCTGCGGCGGCGCTCACCGCCGCTGCTTCGCTCTCGTCCTCCGGCGCCAGCGCCCGGTAGGCGTCGAACGGCCCGAGCTCGCGTACGCTGCTCACGGCCTCGTCGACGACGTCGCGCCACTTGGCGCCCTCGCTCGCCGAGACCCAGCTGAAGGTCATGCGCCGCGGGTCGACTCCGATGAACTCCATGAGGTCGTGGAACACGGCGAAGCGCCGGCGCGCGTGGTAGTTGCCGGACGTGTAGTGGCAGTCGGCGGGGTGGCAGCCGCTGACGATGACGCCGTCGGCGCCGCGCTCGAAGGCCTTGATGATGAAGAGCGGGTCGATGCGGCCGGTGCAGGGCAGCCGGATGATGCGCACGTTGCTCGCCATGTTGAGGCGGCTGGTGCCGGCCAGGTCGGCGCCGGTGTAGGTGCACCAGTTGCAGACGAAGGCGGTGATGCGCGGCTCGAAGTCGCTCACGTCACTCCCAGAAGCACAATGCGTTGATCTCGCTGTAGACCTGCTCGTCGGTGAAGGTCTGCAGCTCGACGCTCTTGCTGAGGCAGACCGCCTGGCAGGTGCCGCAGCCCTGGCAGACGCCGGGGTTCACGTAGGCGACGTGGCCGCAGACCTTGCCGTCGACGGTGCAGATATCGCGCTGCTCGATGGCGCCGTAGGCGCACACGTTGGCGCAGTTCATGCAGCCGATGCAGGTGTTCTCGTTGACCACGGCGACGGCCGGCTCGCGCTCGAGCTCGTCGGCGCTGAAGAGGCTCATGACCTTGGCGCCGGCGGCGCTCGCCATGGCGACGCTGTCGGGGATATCGCGCGGCGCCTGACAGGCGCCGGCGACGAAGACGCCGGCGGTGTTGGTCTCGACGGGGCGCAGCTTGGGGTGCGCCTCGTTGATGAAGCCGTTCTCGTCGTAGCTGATGCTCAGCGTCTGCGCCAGCTGCTCCACGCCGGGCTGCGGGCGGATCGCCGTGGCCAGCACGACCATGTCGGCGTCGATCACGACCTGCTCCTGGCTGAGCGTGTCGTAGCCCCACACCTTCACCTTGTCGCCGTCGCGGTAGATCCTGGAGACACGGCCGCGGATGTACTCGGCCTGGTCCTCCTCGATGGCGCGCCGGCTGAACTCGTCGTAGCCCTTGCCGGCGGCGCGGATGTCCATGTAGAAGGCCACGGCGCGGCCGTCGTGCACCTTGTGCTTGTAGAGCATCGCGTGCTTGGCGTTGTACATGCAGCAGATCTTGCTGCAGTACTTCATGCCCTTCTCGGGGTCGCGGGAGCCCACGCAGTGGACGAAGACCACCGTCTTGGGCTCCTTGCCGTCGGACGGCCTGAGGATGGCCCCGGACGTAGGCCCGGAGGCCGACGCGAGGCGCTCGAACTGCAGGCCGTCTATGACGTCCGGCACCTCGCCGTAGCCGTACTCGCCGTAGCCCTTGAGGCCCTCCGGCTGCCGGCGCCCGATGTCGTAGAGCTGGAAGCCGGTGGCGACCACGATGGCGCCGACGTCCTCTTTGATGAAGGTGTCCTCGGTGTCGAAGTCGATCGCGCCCTTGAGGCACGCCTCCTTGCACTTGCCGCAGGCGTCCTTGGCGAGGCCCTTGCGGCGGCCCTTGTAGAGCGTGCAGTTCTGGCGGTCGAGCACCGGGATGTTGGGCACCGCTTGCGGGAACGGCACGTAGATCGCCGTGCGCTTGCCGAGCCCCGCCTCGAACTCGCTGGGGATGCGCTTGGCGGGGCACGCCGCCTGGCAGTCACCGCAACCGTTGCAGAGGTCTTCGTCGACGCTGCGCGCCTTCTTGCGGATCGTCACCTCGAAGTTGCCGATGTAGCCGTCGACCTTCTCGACCTCGCTCCAGGTGTGCAGCGTGATGTTGGGGTGCTGGTAGGCCTCCACCATGCGCGGCGTGAGGATGCACTGCGAGCAGTCGAGGGTGGGGAAGGTCTCGCTCAGCTGGCTCATGTGGCCGCCGATCGAGGCCTCCTTCTCGATGAGCACCACCTGGTGGCCGCCGTCGGCGATGTCCAGGGCGGCCTGGATGCCGGCGATGCCGCCGCCGATCACGAGCGCGCGCTTAGTCACCGGGATGCGGATGCTCTCGAGCGGCTTGTTGTGCTTGACCTTCTCGACGATGGTGCGCGCGATGTCGATCGCCTTGGCGGTGGCGTCGGCGCGGTCCTCGTGGATCCAGCTGCAGTGCTCGCGGATGTTGGCCATCTCGCACATGTACTGGTTGAGGCCCGCCTGGGCGCAGGCGCGGCGGAAGGTCTTCTCGTGCATGTGCGGGGAGCAGGCGGCGATGACCACGCCCGTAAGGCGGTGCTCTTCGATCGCCTCCTTGACCATCGTCTGGCCGGGGTCCGAGCACATGTACTTGTAGTCGGTGGCAAAGGCGACGCCGGGGTGGTCCTTGATGGCCGCGGCGACGGCCGCGACGTCGACCGTGCGGGCGATGTTCTCGCCGCAGTGACAGATGAAGACGCCGATGCGGCTCACTGGGCATCACCGCCCTTGGGCGCGCCGGCGCCCACCTTCTCGCGCCTGGCGGCGGCCTTGGCGGCGGCCTCTTCCTTGACCTTCTGCTCGGCCGCCACGCGCTCCTTGGCCCGCTGCACGAGGTCGGCGAGGAACGGCTCGGTGTTCACGAAGTGGCGCGGCATGCCGAGCTCGACCGGCGTCAGCCCCAGGGCGAGGCCTACGAGCTGCGTCACGAACAGCACCGGCATCGGCTTGGCGCCACGCTGGACCATCGCCTTCTGCCGCAGGTCGAGGTTCGAGTGGCAGAGCGGGCAGGCGACGACGATGGCCTCGGCGCCATTGGCGCGGGCGTCCTCGATGATGCTGCGCCCGAGCCGCACGACGGAGGCGGTGCGGCTGACCGAGAACGAGCCGCCGCAGCACTCGACCTTCATGTTCCAGTCCACGGGCTCGCCGCCGCAGGCGGCGATCACCTCGTCCATCGATGTGGGCCGCTCGGGGTCGTCGTAGCCGCAGACCGCGAAGGGCCGCACGAGCAGGCAGCCGTAGTACGCGGCCAGCTTGACGCCGTCCAGTGGGTTGGGCGTCAAGGCGGCCGCGACCCTCTCTTCGATCGCCGGTGCGGCGTCGCGCAGCAGCTCGACGGCGTTGTGCACCTCGACGCTGTTGGCGAACGGGCGCCCGATGACCTCGGGGATGCGCTCTGCGTAGCCTTCCTCGGTGTCCATGGCGAGCCGCGCCGCCGAGAGGCGGTTGTAGCAGGCGGCGCAGGGGGCCAGCACCTGGTCGAAGCCCTGCTCCTCGGCGATGGCCAGGTTGCGGGCCGGCAGCGCCACGCCGAGCATGTGGTCGGTCGTGTGGCCGCTGCTGGCGCCGCAGCACGACCAGTCGGGGATCTCCGTGAGGCTCACGCCGAGCGCAGTGGCGACGGCGCGCAGGCTCTCGTCGAACTCGCGCGACGTGCCGTGCAGCGAGCAGCCGGGGTAGTACGCGTAGCGGGTCACGGGGTCACCCCGCACTGCTCGAAGATGCGCTTGATCTCGTCGACGCCGTCGATGCGGTCGGCGCGCAGGCTCAGCTTGCCGCGGCTCAGCATGCCGGGGGCGTTGGTCACGTCCTTCATCAGCTCGCCGCTGCGCAGCTTGTACTCCATCACCATGCCCATCTCGTGCAGGCGGCCGTTGGAGCGGACCTGCTCGAGGAAGGCCTTGTGGAAGGCGGCGATGGTGCGCGGCATGTCGGCTACGCCGGCGTCGAGGCTCATCTCGCGCAGTGCGTCGATGACGCGCGCCGGATCGCAGGCGTTGGGGCAGCGCGCGCTACAGGTCTCGCAGGTGAGGCAGAGCCAGATCGACTGGTCGGTCAGCGCTTTGTCGCGCCGGTCCTGGATGACGAGCCGCATCACGTTGTGCGGGCGCAGATCGGACTCCGAAGCCATCGGGCACCCGGCGGAGCATTTGCCGCACTGGTAGCACGTGGCGGCGTTGACGCCGGTGGCGTCCTGGATCTCGGCGGCGAGGGTGCGCGGGGCGCTCATCGATCTGCTTCCTGCCCTTCTGCTGCGGACGGGCGACGCTGCGGCCGCCCGTCAAGTCCCTGGTGCGAGTGCGATGGGAGATTGTACTCCCCTGGACAGTGTAAAGGCGCGCAGGATAACGGGCAACTCTTGTCCTGTATGCGGGCCGCCGGGCCAGCCGTCACGGCGACGGGCTCGCCGCAGGCGTGGCCGCCCCCTCTGCGCCCGGCGCCCAGGCCGGCATGATCGCCCAGTCCGCGAGCTGCTTCGAGTCGCCGCCGCTCGCCGGCATCAGGTACAGGTTGCCGCTGCGATACCGGGTCTTGTCCCACTCCGCCCAGGCGATCGTGGAGCCGTCCGGCGACCAGGCGAGGCCCTGCACGTAGGTCTTGCTGTAGGTGGCGATCGCCTTGGGCGCGCCACCTTGTGCGGTATCGAAGAGGTAAAACGATACCGGCGCCGTGCCCGCTCCGTTGCCGCTCACGCGCTCGCCGGTGAACACGACCTTGGTGCCCGTCGGGTCCCACGCGTAGCCGGCCGGGTACAGAAGCTCCTTGGCCGGCATGAGTGTGACGCCGGTGGCGCTCATCACCGTATAGGAGGTGCCTACGTCGCTGCCGGCGCGGCGGAAGATGATCGCCTGCCCGCTGGGTGAGATCAGCGGCGCGTCGAAGCGCCGCGCGTTGACCTCGAAGTAGGCCTTGTTCGTCCCCAGCTCGGTGACGTCGCCGCTGAAACGATCGAGGATATCGAGGTGCTCCAGCGCGGTCGCGTTGCCGTACTGGTCGACCTTCTGGCCGGTGTAGGTCACGAACGCCACGCGGCTGCCGTCGCGGGCCGCGCTCACCTCGACGCCGCGGAGCTGGGCGCCGCTCGAATCAGTCAGAGGCTCTACCGAGCCGTCGGACGGGTGGTAGACGAGCAGGTCGCCGTTCTCGCCCTGGCTCTTGGGCGTGGTCGTGAAGGCGGAGACGAGAAGGTCGTCGGGGCTGAGCCAGGCCACGGAATCGACGCCCACGACGGCCGGCGTCGAGATGCGCACGTTGGTCACGGCGTTGCCGTCCTGCAGGTCGACGACGGCGAGCTGCTGCAGCTTGTAGGTGCCGGCGACGACGGCGATGAGCCGGCCGCCCGGTGAGAAGGCGATGTGAAAGAACCGCGGGCCGAGGGTCGTGGCGAGCTCGCGGACGGCGCCGTTCGCGGCGACCGCGCCGAGTACGCTGCCCTGGCGGCCGACGACGGCCGCGAGGTAGCCGGAGGTCGCCGGCGTCGGGCCGGCCGTCGTCGCCGCCGACCGGGAGGCGACCGGAGACGGGGTCGGCGTGCCGTGGTCACCCGAGCCGCGGCCGAAGGTCCACCACACGGCTGCGGCCGCAACGACGGCGGCCACGATGAGGACCACGATCAGGATGATGACGGCCGGGCTCAGGCCCCTGCCGGGCGGGTCTCCGCCGCCTTGCGGAGCCGGCTGGATCGTGGGCGGCGGAGGCGGACCCGGCGGAGGGGTGGCCGCCAGCGCCTCGAGCTCGGCGCCGCATCCGGCGCAGAAGCGGGCGTCGTCGTCGTTGGCGCGGCCGCAGGATGGGCAGTTCCTGGCCATGATCCCCTCCACAGGCGAGTGATCGGAGCTCGTGGCGCGTATAGTACCCGGTCCGTGCGAGGCGCGACAGGCGCTGGGGACTCGGGACAGGCGCCGGGAATCGGGTCAGGTACGGGTAGCGCGTCCGAGGCGGCTACGACGGCAGCGCCCGCCGCACCTTGCCGCCGAGCGTGCTGGCGCCGAAGCTCGCGAGGCCGCCGCCGGCCCGCCGTGGCCCGGCCGGACGACGCAAGTCGTTCAGGCGGCCGGCCGGATGGCCGATACTGGTCTCGTGGAGTCTCGCCCCCGAAAGCTGCTGCGCACGTTCTCGGCGGCGGCCGCGCTCGTCGCGGCCGCGACGCTGGCGCCCGCCGCACTGGCGGCTCCCGTGAGCGGGGCTTTGGCCACCAACGCCGCGCTCCGGGCGGGAGCCACCGCTGCGACGGCAGCGTACGGCATCGGCGCTCCGATCCCGTTTCGGCTGTTCCCGGTCGACAACGCCTGGAACGCGCCGGTCGACCAGCTGCCGCTGGATCCGGACTCTGCGGCCTACATCGCCCACATGTCGCCCGGCACCGGCCTGCACCCGGACTTCGGCACCGTGTGGGAGGGCGCGGCCATCGGCATTCCCTACGTCGTCGTCTCAGGGGCGCAGGCCAGGGTCGCGATCCACTTCGTCGAGTACGGCGACGAGAGCGATCGCGGTCCGTACCCGGTGCCGGGGAGCGCGCCGGTCGAGGGCGCCGGCGGCTCGCTCGCCGACGGCGACAGGCACGTGCTCGTGCTCGACGCGGACAACCAGAAGCTCTACGAGCTCTACCATGCCGTGAAGCAGCCGGACGGTTCGTGGAACGCCGGCTCCGGCGCCATCTGGGATCTGACGAGCGACAAGCTCAGGCCGGCCGGCTGGACCAGCGCCGACGCGGCCGGCCTGCCCATCCTCCCCGGCCTGGCACGCTACGATGAGATCGTCACCGAGGGCGTCCTCGACCACGCGCTGCGCTTCACCGTGAGCGAGACGCAGCGCAAGTACCTCTATCCCGCCACCCACTACGCCAGCGACAGCACCGACCCGTCGCTGCCGCCCATGGGGCTGCGCGTACGGCTCAAGGCGGGCTTCGACGTCGGCGGTTTCCCGCCCGCGGTCCAGGTGGTCCTTCGCGGGCTCAAGAAGTACGGGATGATGGTCGCCGACAACGGCTCCGACTGGTACGTCGGCGGCGCACCCGACGCGCGCTGGGACGACGACGCGCTGCACACCCTCGACCAGGTCAAGGGCAGCGACTTCGAGGTCGTCGACTCGCGGGCGCTGCAGCCGGGCGCGTTCTACGTGGCGCTCACCTCGACGGCGACGGTGCGCCACGGGCGCGCGTGGAGCCGGCGGGGATCGGTCTTCGACCCGTCCGGCTCGCGGTGGACGGCCACTGTCTCCTACGGCGACGGGTCGGCGCGCCGGGACCTCACGCTGACCGCCGCCCGGACCTTCTCCCTCGCGCACCGCTACGGCCGGGCGCATCACCGCTACACCGTCACCGTGACGGTGCGCGACGACCGCGGCCTCACCGCGATCGCGCACCTCCGGGTGCGGGTGCGCTGAGTCGGCAGGCCGCGGCCCGCCGGCCGCTCAACCGGCTTCGCGCCGGAAGCCCGGGTCTCAGAAGCCGCCCGGGCCGATGTACGGGTCGAGGTCGGCCCCGACTTCTTCGTAGATCCCCCACACCTTCTTGACCGGCGTGAGGTTCTTCCAGTAGCCCTTGCTGCCCTGCGGCGTGATGAGGATGTCGCCGGGGCCGGCGACGATGACCTCGCCGTCGTCGTCCGTGATCTCGACCTCGCCCTCGATGATGTAGGCGATCTCGTGATACGGGCGCTCGAAGTGGCGGCTTTGCTCGTCACGCTGCCAGAGGCCGAAGCTGAACCTGTCGTCCACCGACGCGGCGGCGACGAACTCCTTGCCCGGCGCCTCGTGCTCGTCGGACTTGTACGCGGCCTCTTCCCAGATCATGTCCTCGGGCTTGACGACCCGCACCTTGGTGCTCCGCCGCTCTGTCATGGTCCCTCCTCGCCGGCCGGCGCGGTTGCCGGCACCTGGCCGCGTTATAGCCCATGCGGGAGGCAGTCTCAAGGATGGTGCCGTGTGACCAGTCGGTCGCATGGCGGGCGGCGGCGGTGGCACGCCCGCGTGGGGGCAGCACGTAGAATGGCCGCGAGCACCAGCGGCCGCGCATGGGGCCGTCGATCCGGACCAAGGAGCACAGGCGATGAACGCAGCGCGCACGGCGTTGGAGGACAAGGTCGTCGAGGCGGCGCGGGCCGCCCGCGACGAAGTCGTGGGGCTGGTGACGGAGCTCGTCGCCTGCGACACCACGGCGCGCATGCCGGGCGACCCGGCGCGCGACGAGGAAAAGCTGCAGCGGCTGCTGGCCGCGCGGCTCGAAGGGCTCGGCGCGCGGCCGGACCTGTGGGAGCCGGACCCGACCGGCGCCGGCAGCCGGTTCGTGCCGGCCGGCCTCGACTTCGTCGGCCGGCCGCAGCTGGCGGCAGTCGTCCCCGGCGCCGGCGCCGGCCGCAGCCTGCTGCTCAACGGCCACATCGACGCGGTGGACGTGGAGCCGCGCGGCGAGTGGCTCAGCGAGCCCTTCAGGGTCGACCAGCGTGACGGCTACCTCTATGGGCGCGGCGTCAACGACATGAAGGGCGGCATCGCCTGCCTGGTCGTGGCGCTCGAGACGCTGCGCCGGCTCGACGTGCGTCTGGCCGGCGACGTCGTCTTCTGCACCGTCACCGACGAGGAGTCCTCGGGCGCCGGCGGCCGCATGGCCGTCGTGCACGGCGTCTCGGCGGACGCCGGCATCGCCGCCGAGGCCACCGACTTCGATGCCTGGGTGAGCTGCCGCGGCACGGTGACGCCGACCATCACCGTCGCCGGCCGCGCCGGTCACGCGGAGATTCCGCAGCCCGACTGGCGCGAGGGTGGCGCCGTGAACGCCGTCGAGAAGCTGCTGCCGCTCCTCGCCGGCGTCCAGGCGCTGCGCGAGGAGTGGCGCGGGCGCCCGGACCACCGGCACCCGCTGCTCGCGCCCGGCGACATCGTGCCGACCATCGTCAAGGGCGGTACGTGGATGGTCACATATCCGGCGTCGTGCGACCTCACCTGCGACATCACCTACCTGCCGGCGCACGTGGACGCGGAGGGTACGGGCAGGGCGGTCGAGGCCGAGGTGACCGACCGCCTCACCGCGGCCGTCGCCGGCGATCCCTGGTTCGCGGAGCACCCGCTGCGCTTCACCTGGAGTGACGACGTCGTGCCGGCCGAGATGCCGGCCGATCATCCGCTCGTCACCACGGCGCTCGGCTGCGCTCGCGCCCTGGGCCGGACCGGCAAGCCCGCCGGCCTCGACAGCTGGCACGACGCCGCCACGTTCACGGCCGCCGGCACGCCGACGTTCAGCTTCGGGCCCGACGGCATCGGCAGCGCCCACGCCGTCAACGAGCGCGTGTCGCTCGATGGCCTCGCCGATTTCACGGCCGCCATCGCCCTCACGGCGATGCGCTGGTGCTGGGTGGCGTGAAGGTCTGACGGGGCTGCGTCCGGCCGAGTCCGCGC
>Ga0073936_10011480_pt1 | contig 10705 bp, 8 predicted proteins | sample AliMusrvi5mmetaG_FD_87041 | JGI IMG/M metagenome (GOLD analysis project Ga0073936, IMG submission 87041) | Freshwater lake bacterial and archeal communities from Alinen Mustajarvi, Finland, to study Microbial Dark Matter (Phase II) - Alinen... | ecosystem: Environmental > Aquatic > Freshwater >... | reverse complement strand
CGCGGAAGACGATGCGCTCCTGACGCATGAAACGGGTCCAGTCAACCTCCTGCAACAAGGCCGTGCCCGCCTCGGTTTCACCCACCAGATCCCGCGCGCTGCCTTCGAGCGCGGTCTTCATCATCGGCTCCACGCCCTTGCAGTCACGCAACTTCGGCAGGCGGGCCAGCGCGTCAGCCGCCCGGCCGCCTAACATTTCCGCGAGCATCAGGGTGGAATTGAAATCCGTCCGCTTGGGAAACCCGTCCATCAGTTTGATTTGCGCCGCGGCCACCTGGTCGGGCGGCACGAGACCGTGGATCAGCGCCAGGTAGTTGAAATTGTTGAGCAGGTCGGGATGGTTAGGCTCGAAGCGCCGCAACGTGCGACACATCGCCAGCAAATCCTCGGTGCGGCCCTTCGCCGCCAGCGCGCCGATGACCGGCAACAGGTCGGCGTAAAGTGGCACCTGGCCCCAGCCCAAGCGCACGGCGGCCACCCAGGCGTCCAGGGCCAACGACGTGGCGCCGTGGCGTTGGGCGATGAGGCCGATCTCGATGAAGCGGTTGTGTTTGGTGTCGAAAGCCGCTTGGTTCAAGGCGCGGGTCAGTGCGGTCTCGGCGGAGGTGGGTTTGTCGCGCAGCCAGGCCAGCAGCGCATGGGCGATCTCGATATCGACGAGATCGACCACGGCCGGCGCGGTTGCCAGAGCGGCCTCGATGTCGGCACCCCGGCGCAAGCGCAGCAGAACTTGGATGCGGGCGAGAAAGGCGTCGGAGCGGGATTTCGCCGGTTCTTCGAGAATGGCGGCGGCTTTCTCGGCTTGGTCGTGGCGGGCCAGCCAGGCGCCGAGCACCCCCGGTTCGGTGGCTAGAAAGCGTTCGATGGCCAGGGCATAGAGGCGCTCGGCGGCTTCCGGCCGGGCTTCCAGCGCGGGCGTCAATGCTGTTAGGTGGTGGATGGCCGTGGCTTTTGGCTGCGACTTGAGCCAGGCGGGAAGATCCGGCAGCGCCCAGCCTGGGGCGAGGGCACGCGGGATTTCGCCTAACAACAGCAACGCGGCCAAGGCTTCGTCGTCGGCTTTCGCGGCGATCAGCTCGGCGAATATCCGTCGTGCCTCCGCCATGCTCCACACGTCCGGATGGAGGCAGAGCGTGCGCAACAACTCGAGGCGCACCTTGGGTGGATCGCCGGGCCGCAGCGCTTCGCGCAGGCGCTTTTCGGCGAGGCCGGCCTGGCCGCGCTGGACCAGCAGGGGCGTGATGGCGGCGCGGAAGACCGCCTGCTTGCGCAACTCCTCGGGCAGGCTGGCAAACGCGCGCAGGGCCAGTGCTTGCGGTGCCTGGAGGGTCAGCGTCCGCAGCGTTTCCAAGCGGTCCTCGCGGGTGGCGCGCGGATCGCTAAACAGGCCGGCAGCGGCCAGAAACGCGCTGGCATCGCCGCGTTTGCCCAGGGCACGGGTCCAAATGCGGTAGGCGTCGATGTCGTTGTGCCGGGCTAACAGAACACTGCGGGCCTTGTCGCGTGCCGTGTCCCAGTCTTCAAGGCGCGTGGCGACCCTGGCCGCTTCGAGGTTCCGATCGATGCGATACTCGCGGTAGGCCCGGTACGCGGGTTTGGCCGCAAAGCCCAGCGCGACGATCACCGCGAGCACCACGAGGCTGCCAACCGATATCCAACGCCGCCCGAGCCTGAGGCGTCCGCGCAACTGTGGATCGTCACTGAACGAGTTGCCGCCGTCAGGGCGGACGTCGATGTTGCGCTTGGATTGGAAAAACCTCATTGGGTGAGCGGACTCCGAAGCGGTAGGTGAAATCCCCCCCGCTGGCGAGCACATTGTCAGCACATTATCCGCACGTTATCCGCACGTTATCCGCAAGGAGGGGCGATCTCCGAATCGCCCTAGCCCATGAGGAGCCAATAGGGGGCGGCTTGCCACCACCCGTTGGCCCACCATGGGCGACGGGCGGGCCGCCAAATACTGAGAGTTTGGATAACAATCACCACGGTTTGCCGGATTCGGGTCGGCACCTTGGTTCCACGTTTTCGCACCGGGAACTTCCGTCGCGGCTTTTGCTTGATATTGCGTTCTTTGCCGCGGGCAGATCGCGCATCCGTTGCCCCTTCCGGTCGCATGCGGCGACCTGCTCAAAGGCTTCGCCTATCAGAAGGAGGAGTCCTACGCCGCCTTCTCCAAGGGCGACAAGATCGCCAGCTATGGCCTGACCGGACTGCCTTGGTACGAGGTTGGGCAGCTTTGCTAACAAGGAGATCAGGCAGACCTCCGGGGTTTGACGTTGCTCAACCCTCCTCATTGCGCCCGGCGGCTTTGCGTTCGCGCGCCTCGCGGAAAAAACCCTGCAGCAGCGCCAGGCATTCCTCGCCTAACACTCCGGCGCTCACCTCGCAGCGATGATTCAGCGGCGGGTTCGAGTCTAACAAATTTATCCAGCTTCCCGCCGCACCGCCTTTGGGATCCGGGCAACCGTACACCACCCGCTCGGGGCGGCAGTGCACAATTGCCCCGGCGCACATGGGGCAGGGTTCCTTGGTGACATAGAGCGTGCATTTTTCCAGCCTCCAAGAGCCCAGCGCCTGTTCCGCGGCGGTCAGGGCGAGCATTTCGGCATGGGCGGTGGCGTCCTGGAGGGTTTCGACCTGATTCCACGCCCGCGCGATGATCCGGCCCGCATGCACCACCACCGCGCCCACCGGCACCTCGGTGGCCGCATACGCCTTGCGCGCCTCACGCAGCGCCTGGCCCATGAAATACGCGTCACTGTGCAAATCGATAATCAACGGGTGCTCGTCCACGCCGCAATATAGTGACTGGCATCCTATTTGGCATTATATTTTTATGTTGCCAATTGGTTTTTCGACCGCATAAGTGTCAGCTTTTGTAAGTGCCTGCTTTCTACGGGGGACGTCTTCCGCCGATTGGCGGGTGTGGAGAGCCGCAAGAAGAAGAGGGATGGCGATGAGGCGATGGATAGGGTTGCCTAGACCCTCCGGAGCGGCGTGCCGATCCGGGATTAGCGCTCCTGGGTTGGCGCTGTTTTCAGCAGCCCGTATTTCGGGGAGAAGATGAAGGCGATGAGAAACACGGCGCCAAGCAATAGCACGATGGTCGGGCCTTGCTCGAGGTTGAGGTGCCAGCCAATCAGCACGGCAGCGGCGGAAGTGACTCCGCCTAACAATGACCCGCCCCAGAACAGGGCGCTGGTGGAATCGGTTAGCAGATAGATGGTGGCCGCCGGGGTGACCAGCAGGCCGAGGGCGAGCATGCAGCCGACGGCTTGCAGCGAGGAAATGAGCACGATGATGAGCACGGCGAGCAGCAGGTAGTTGAGGGAGCGGATGGGCACGCCGAGGGTGGCCGCCACCTCGGTGTCGAACAAGGTCATGAGCAGCGGGCGGTGCAGGGCTGTTAGAACGCCGAGCGCGCCGAAGGAAATCCAGAAGGTGGTCCACAAGTCGCCGTTGCGCAGGCCCATGATGTTGCCGAAGAGCCACTCGTCGATTTGTTGGGTGACGCCGAGGCGGCGCAGCAGGATGATGCCGCCACTGAACGCCGCGGTGTAGAGAATGGCCAACGAGGAATCCTGGTCGAGGCGAGAACCGCGCGAGACGGCCAGCGAACCAAGGCCGATCAACAACGCGGCAAACAAGGCGCCCAGAAAGGCACTCCACTCATGCAATCCGGCCATCAGCACCGCCACGGCGATGCCTGGGAGCAGGGCATGCGACAGCGAACCGACCTTGAGCGCGGATTTCCTGAGCACCACGAAGGCGCTGGCATAGCCGTTGGTGAGGCCAATCAGTAAGGCCGCGAGGATAGCGCGCTGGTTGAACGGGTGTTGCAACGGTTCGATGAGCCAGTCGATCATGCCAGCTCCTTTCCGGCATTGGCGGGTTGGGCGAAGGTTTGCTCCAGCAGGGGTTCGGTGAACACCTCGGCCACCGGGCCGAAGGCGAGGCATTTGCGGCGCAGCAGCAGGGCCTCATCATAGATGTCGCGAACGCTGTCCAGATCGTGGTGAGCGGCGAGCACCAGCCGGCCCTCTTTTGTTAGATCGCGCAGCGTTTGGGCTAGGGTTGCCTTGGCAGTGCGGTCGAGGCCGCTGAAAGGCTCGTCTAGCAGCAGAACATGGGCCTGCTGGGCGAGGGCGCGGGCGAGGAACACCCGCTGTTGCTGGCCGCCGCTCAAGGCGCTGATCTGGCGGTGTTGCAGATCTAGCAAATCCATCGCGGCGAGGGCGTTCTCGATCGCCGCGTCGTCGGCTGGTGAAAATGGCCGCCACCAACCGGCCTGGGGGTAGCGGCCCATGCGGACCACGCCGCGCACGGTGATGGGGAACTGCCAGTCCACATTTTCGCGTTGCGGCAGATAGGCGATTTCGCGGCTCCACTTGGCCACCTGGGTGCCGCGCCAGAAGATTTTGCCGGATTCGAGCGGCAGCAGGCCGGCGATGGCCTTGAGCAAGGTGCTCTTGCCGGCGCCGTTAGGACCGATCAATGCAACGCAAGACCCGCACGAGGTGGCAAACGAAATGTCGTCCAGCGCCCGCCCCTCGCGGTAGCGGACGCGGAGGTTTTCCACCGACAGCTCGTGGTGATGGCCACAGTGGGCGCAGGAATCATGGGGGGCGCTAGTCATGGAAATCTCATGGGCTGTCTGAAAATTGGGGAGCGCCGGCGTCCCGCCGGCAGTGGTCGGCATCCTGCCGAACACTCTTCTGAGGAAGTGTGGCGAGAGTATTGGCAATTGCGAAACGGATTTTCATGGTTCATGGTGCCACTCAGCGTTGGTGCCAGTTGAAGCGCAGCGGTTGGGTCAGCGCGCCGCTGCCGATGGTGTAGCGGGTTTGGCCCTCGCGGCCGTCCGGCATGACGGTTAGGAAAACCGCGGTGTCTGACGGAGCGTCGCCGAGGTCGGCTTCTAACAGCAAGTCGAGGGCATCGTTGCGGATGGGCAGGGAGGTGCCGTACTCGGACTCGCCGGCGGCCTGGTCTGTTAGATCGAGCAGGATTCCGCCAACCTCGGTTTTGAGGCGGATGGAGCGGGCTGGGGTGAGCAGTTTGAGGCGCAAAACGGCGGGAGTGAGGTCGTCTGTGGACGGTTTGGCGGCGCTGCGCTGCGCCGGAGGAGAGGGCCGAGCCGAGGTGAGGCGGAGCAAGGGCACTGCCAGCAGGCCCAGGGCGGCCAGCACTCCGGCGGTTCCGGCCAAGGGGGAATGGAGCATTTTGAAAACCATCAGGGAGGGGCCAAGGCCTGGGTGATGGCTTCGACGTTGTGGCGGATCATCGCTTCGAAGCCGGCATTTTTGCCGGTGCCGTTGCCATCGGCGATGAGGGGCGCGGCGAGGGTGGTGGCCGTGGCAGTGGCGATGGATTGGAGCACCTTGGCGTTGGCGTTGAACTCCGGGAAGATCGCCTTGACCCCGGATTGTTTCACCGCCTCGATGGTCCTGGCCAATTCCTGCGGCGTGTTGTTTTGCTCGTCGTTCAAACCGGCCACGGCGATGACCTCGAAGTCGAATTCCTTGGCAAAGTAGGCGAAGGCATTGTGGGCGGTGACCAGTTTGCGCTGCGCGCGCGGGACCTTCGCCAGTTCGCCGCGTGCCCAGCGCGCCAATTGTTCGAGCCGGGCACCGTAGGCACTGGCGTTATTGAGATAGATCGCTTTGCCAGCGGGGTCCTTGGCCGCCATGGCCAGGGCCACCACGCGGGCGGCGCGGCGCATGTTTTCCACGCCATGCCACCAATGCGGATCGAGCGTGCCTGCCGCATCCGGCGCGCCGTGGGGCTGATCCGCCTCCTTGGCGACCATCAGCGACGGGAGGGTGCTGCCGACCTCGACGACTGTCACGCCCTGCAAGGTGTCGCGGAGGCGATTCAGATAGGGTTCCAGGTTTTTCCCCGCGGCCAACACCAGGGCGGATGCCTGCATCCGTTGCAGGTCGGCCGGACGCGGCTCGAAGCGGTGCGGATTGCCGCCCTCTCCGACCAAATCGACCACCGTCACCCGCTCGCCGCCCACTTGTCGCGCCAGGTCCGCCATCAAGGGATGCAAGGCGGCCACTTGCAGCGGCGCGGCGCTGGAAAGTGCTGCGGTGAGAATGCCTAACAGTCCGGTGAACATGGGTTTGGTCATGCCGCCGTGAAATTATGCAGGCAACGGGCAAATGCAAGCGAAATGCAATAGGCGCCTTAATAACTGCGCGATTGCCAAGCCGGCGGGGAACGGGTAAGCAGCAGCACGCCCTAGCGACCATTCCTGGCGGCGGCGGAATCAGACCGGATCATGCAGCAAATCGTCATCGACAAACCCTACACATTCATCGCGCCGCGCTTGAGCCGGTTTTGGCTATGGGTGGCGCGGCGCATGTGTGCGGGGCAGTTGCGCAGGGACTTTGGCATCACCGCGGTGGAATGCGGCGGCGCGGAGCGCTTGCGGGCCTCGCTGGATGCGGGCCACGGCGTCATGCTGGTGGCGAATCATTGCCGCCCCTGCGATCCGCTGGTATTGGACACGCTGGCACGGGAGGTGGGTCGGCCGTTTCACACGATCGCCAGTTGGCATCTGTTCATGGAAAGCAAATTGAAGCACTTCATGTTGCCCCGGATCGGGGCATTCAGTGTGTATCGCGAGGGGCTGGACCGGGAATCGCTCAAATGTTCGGTCAAAATCCTGACGGAAGGGAAAAATCCGCTGGTCATTTTTGGCGAGGGATTCATTACGCGCTCCAACGACCGCCTGCAAAACCTCATGGAAGGCCCGGCCTTTCTGGCGCGCAGCGCGGCGAAGCAACGCACCGATGGCCGGGTGGTGATCCATCCGGTGTTCATCCGCTATTTCTTTGAAGGGGATTTGCGCGCCACGGTGACCCCGGTGGTCGAGGAGATCGAAAACCGCCTGTCATGGCAGGCACAAACCCAGTTGCCTTTGTTAGAGCGGATTGCCAAGGTGGGCCACGCGCTGCTGGCGCTCAAGGAGATCGAGCATTTGAACGCGCCGCAGCCGGGCAGCCCCAGCCAACGTCTGGAACGCTTGGTCGATCACCTGCTCACGCCGTTGGAAGCGCAATGGTGTGCCGGGCGCAACGACGGCGATGCCATGGCGCGCTTGAAACGCCTTCGCACGGCCATCCTTCCGGAAATGATCACCAATGAACTCACGGAGACCGATCGCGCCGCCCGCTGGCGGCAGTTGGCCGACCTCTATCTGGTGCAACAGCTTCATTGTTATCCCGGCGACTACATCGAGCAACCGACGGCGGAGCGGATTCTTGAAACGGTGGAGCGATACGAGGAGGATCTAACGGATGTGGCGCGCGCCCATCCGCCGCTGCGCGCGATCATCACGGTGGGTGAGGCCGTTGAGATTGGCGCGACGCGCGACCGCTCGCGGGCGGGCGATCCGGCCACCGCGGAACTGCGCCAGCGGATGGATGCCATGTTAGAACAATCCAAGGCGCTGCGCCGGGTCACTCCCGCGGGAATTTGAAAATATGAACCTGATGGCAGTGGCATGGGGAGTGGCAGGGTTGCGGGTGTTGGCGATCGCGCTGGCGTTGGTCATCTGGTTTTGGACTCAGAAGCTCATCGGCATCCGGGCCGGACGCTGCGACGGGATCGGTGACCGGGGCCACGACCTAACGGCGAAGTGGCACGCTTACTTTGCCGCAAATGCCAGGGCGGCCGACCGGGCGCTGATGCTCAGCTCGTTGTGCATCGACGGGTTTGGGGTGTTTTTGATCGCGGCGGCGGTATTCGGGCGGAGTTTCGCGCCGTTTCTGGGGGTGCTGATCGTTTTCAGCCTGCGCCAGATCTGTCAGGCGTATTGTCCCTTGCCGCCGCCTCCCGGCATCATCTGGCGCAACCCGGGCTTTCCAACGGTGCTGGTCACGTACGGGGTGGGCAATGATTTCTTTTTTTCCGGGCACACCGCGCTGGCCATGCTAGGTGCGATTGAACTTTGCCACCTGGCGCCGTGGTGGCTGGCGGTCGTGGCCGTGGTGCTGGCGTTGGGCGAGGCCGTCATCGTATTGGTCCTGCGTGCCCACTACACGATGGATGTGGTCACCGGCGCCTTCGCGGCCTGGTTTGCAGCGGACATGGCCCGATGGCTCGCGCCGTGGGTGGATGGCTGGATAGGCCGATAAATGGAGACTCCTCTGGTAGAAAATCGTCTTGACACGGGTTGCCTTCCGGGTTGTGGGGGGGGGGGTGGGCCTGGCCCCCTGCTTCCGGTGCGGATTGTGCCAAGCGTTGCACAGCCTGGCGAAAGAAGGCTAGGTGGGGGAGCGTACTAACACAAATGTCAATGTCCGCCCATCCGACGCCGCCTCGCAAGACCGACATTGCCGAATTGGCGCCCTTCGTGGGACTCGGATTGGAGAGTATTTTCGTGGTGACCAACGCGCGGCAAGCCCGTCTCGCCTGGGAAGAACTCATGCGGGCCGGTTCGGTGGGTTTCGATACCGAGTCGAAGCCGACGTTTCGGAAGGGCGAGAAATCCGAGGGCCCGCACGTGCTGCAATTCGCCACGCTGGACAAGGCGTTCATCTTCCAGTCGTGTTTCGGTGAGACCCACCCGGTGATTATCGAGCTGCTGCGAGCCAATGATCTATCGAAAATCGGGTTCGGCCTTGGCGGCGACCTGAGCCAGATTGCCGAGCGCTTTGGCTTGCGCCCGTCGGCCATCGTGGATTTGGACCGGTCGTTCAAGCAGCTCGGCTACCGCAATGCGGTCGGCGCGAAGTCGGCCGTCGCCATGCTGTTCAACCGCAAGCTGTTGAAAAGCAAGTCGGTGACAACGTCGAACTGGGCGGCGCGGGAATTGTCCGAGCGCCAGTTGCTGTATGCGGCCAACGATGCCTATGCGGCGATCCGGGTCTATCGTGCGCTGCAGGAGCCGCGCCCGCCGGAAAGTTAGACGACGGGTCAGTCTTCCACGATCACGCGGAAGCCGACGTTGGAGACTTTCTGCCAGGCTGGATAGGCCTGGCGGAAACCGGAGCGGGCATGCACCGGCCGATCATACCACGATCCGCCGCGCACGGACTTTTTCGCCACGGAGGTGGCTTCGTCCTTGTCGGCGGCGGTGTTATATGGATAGGGGAGATAGGTGCTGCGGGTCCATTCGGCGACATTGCCGGCCATGTCCTTGAGGCCCCACGGGTTGGCCTGATAGTGGCCGCACGGCGCCAGGTGCAAGACGCCATCATCAAAGCGCTCGTCCTTGGGCACGAAATCCACATCCTTGTTGGGGTTCTTGATCGGCTGCGGATCGACGCCGCTGACCGCCAGTTTCTTGAGTGAAACGTCACCCAGGTTGGCAAGTTGTGAGAAGTCGGCATCCATGTCGCCGTACCACAGCGGAGTCGCACTGCCGGCGCGGGCGGCCCACTCCCATTGCGCTTCGGTGGGCAGGGTGACCTTTTTGCCGCTGCGCTGCGAGAGCCAGCGGCAGAACTCCATGGCCTCGTTCCATGAAACGCGAATGGCCGGCAGCTCGGGAAAATCCATCAGATAGCCGGGCTTCACCTGGTCCTTGTAATGCATGTCATAGTACCCGTTGGCATGTTGTGGGTTGAACTGCCGGTATTGTTCTAACGAAACTTCGGTGGCGGCCATCCAGAAGGGTTTGCGGATGGCGACCTTCGTCACCGGATACTCGTCGGGGTAACCATTGATGTCGCCCATGGCGAACTCACCCGCGGGGATGCGTTTGAGTTCCAATTTCAAGCCATCGCCAAGGTCGAGTTTCACGTCGGTGGCCCCCGATGCCTGCTGCATCTGTGCCGCGGTGTCGGCCGGGAACGGCCACTTTGCCACGCTGGGCACGGGCGGCTTGGGCGGCATCGGCGGCGGTTGAATGAACTTTTCGGATTTCACATAGGGATGGAGGATCGCTTCGATGTCCTCGTCGATGCCGGCGTATTCCTTGCGCATTTCGTAGCGGCGTTTCTCGAAGTTTTGGGGGATGCGGCCGACCTCGCTCCAGGTGCCCAGGGCTGGCACGTTCAGATCGATCCAGGTGATGAGCCGGTCCCACGCCTCGGCATCCAACTTCACATTGTAGTGGCCCTTCTGGAGCATTTGGATCAGGTCGCTGGTGTCGGCGTGGAACTCCAGCGGCGTGAGCGTGTGATAGTCGCCCTCGGGGCCGTTGCGCCGCACAAACGGATGCAATGCGTTGTAGGACTTGGGGAAATGGCCGCTGGCGTCGTCGAAGCGCGGGCGCTCGGGGTGTTTGTCATCGTGACAGCCGACGCAGTACTTATCTAACACCGGCTGCACCTCGCGGATGAAACTGAAACCGCGGGTCGGGCCATGCCAGGGTTGCAGTTTGGCGGGTGGCAGTTGCGCCGCCTGGGTGAGTTTCGGGGCGATGCCGCCGCTGTTCTGATTGTCGTGGCAGCCGACGCAGGAGACGTGTTCGCCGGGCATGCCCACCATCCAACTGCGCTTGAGCTGCAGCGCCTTGCCCTCGGCATCGAGCGGTTGCAACGACACGGGGGTGTTGGCCGGGATCTCGAAAAAGCTCGAGCCATCGGGTTGGACGGGCACCGTGCCTAACAGGCGGCGCACGTCCCACGGGCCTTCCATCCCGACGCAGTAGTGACCGCCCATGTTGCGGTAGGAATACTCGTATTGATAGACGCGCAGCGCCTTGACGGTGCCGCGCGGCACGCCCGGCAGGCAGCGGCCGGTGTAAATG
>Ga0073936_10011465_pt1 | contig 10715 bp, 5 predicted proteins | sample AliMusrvi5mmetaG_FD_87041 | JGI IMG/M metagenome (GOLD analysis project Ga0073936, IMG submission 87041) | Freshwater lake bacterial and archeal communities from Alinen Mustajarvi, Finland, to study Microbial Dark Matter (Phase II) - Alinen... | ecosystem: Environmental > Aquatic > Freshwater >... | reverse complement strand
GGTAATATTGGCCACCGAGACAATCTCGTTATTCGTCACGGTGGTTCCGCTCAACTTCAGTGTGCCCAGCGCCGGGACCGATGTGATCTGCACCGCGGCGAGAGGGCTTGAATTCGGATCCGAGTAGCCGAAGTTGTTTGTCGTCAGCGCCGTTGCCGTGTTCTCCAAGGCCGCCAGCGTGGCACTGGTTGAGGACGGCGCGTTAGGGTCTAATGAGGGCGGCGTCACGGTGACATCGCTGACGTTGTCCAAACAGGCATATTGAGTATTAGCTGTGCCGAACTGGACCCGGAAACCAAAGGTCAAATTTCCAGAAATGATTATGTTTGTGGTAAACGTACAATTCGACCAGGTACCCTTGGCCAGACTGGATAAGTCATAAGGCATGTAGTAGTAAGTCGTGCCGACCTTGAAATATGCATAACCTGTTCTATCCGAGCCATTCCAGGCGTTATTGTCCACACCGAGAGAGCATGTCACCGAAATCGTATCTCCGGCTGAAACCGTTGTGTGCAAGTCCTGTTCAACACCGCTATTATTCCATCCGTATCGCATGTAGTAAGAGCCACCGTCGGTGGCGGAAGGGAAGCCCCCTCCCCCGGAAATGGTCACCCGACCCATATCTGGGTTTTGACAGGTCCAACCTGTAAGCGGGGTCCAGTTACTAGGTGTTAACCCGCTGCCGGTCTCGAAGCTCGGATTCGCCACGTGGATGGTTGATCCCCATGTCCACTTGGCATACAGCGTCGTGGTGCCCGTGATGGCGGTGGAGAAACTGAACGACGTGTTCAGGCCGACGTCGGAATACCAACCGCCAAATGTATAGCCCATCTTGGTCGGGTCAGTCGGCTGCGTGGCCAGCGTGTTATAGGGCACACTCTGGCTTGTGATAGTCGGCGTACCGCCGTTCACGTTAAAAGATACCGTGTAGTTGATGGCCGTCCATTTCGCATACAGCGTCGTGTCGGCGGTGATGGCGGTGGAGAAACTGAACGACGTGTTCAGGCCGGCGTCGGAATACCAGCCAGCAAACGTGTAGCCCGTCTTGGTGGGATCCGAAGGCTGCGTGGCCGTACCGCCGGAGGGCACGCTCTGGCTTGCGATAGTCGGCGTACCGCCGTTCATGTCAAAGGTCACCGTAACCGACGGAGGGTTGATCGTGTCGGTAATGATCTGGACGCCGGGGGGCATGACGGTGACATTGCCGATGTTGTCCACCCAGACATTGGTGCCATTGCCGCTGGTGCCGTAGAACCCGATACTCAAATTTCCCGAATTGGTTATCGTTTGGATCATATTCGTGATTCGCCAGCTCCCTGCCGATAACAAGTTTGCGTCGAACGTAATGGTGTACTTGGTCCCGCCAACGGCGAAATAAGCAACCCCTTGCCCACCTGCTGCCGCGCCTGTTTGCCTCCCGAACGAGAATGTCACTGAAAGCGTATCGCCGGCTGAAACGCTGGCCCCCAGGTTCTGAGTGAGCGGAGCTGTAATCGGACAGTCATCCTCGTTGATCAGCCCGACCCAAAGTCCGTCAGGGGCACTGGTGAAAACGCCTCCATCCACTGCTTTAATTTGCTGCCAAGCCGACGGAGAGCCTGTGATGCTCCACGAGCTTCCGAACGATGCCCATGGACCACCAAGCAGGGTGCCCGGCGTCTCGAAGCTCCCGTTGCTCACGAGTATGTCTGAGGTGATGGTGATCGCCATGGTGGCATCCGCGCTGAAGTCAATCCCATCGCTCACCTGGTACTTGAACGAGTCGGCCCCGTTGTAGTCCGTGACCGGCGTGTAGGTGAGTGTGCCGATACTGGCCACGGGAATGTCAGCACTCGGGGCTGAGGTGATGGGCGTCCCGTTCAGCGTCAGCGTGCCGGCCGGGAGTGAGGTCACCTTGATCGCTTGCAACGTGTCGCCTACATCGCCGTCCGCGAAGGGGAAGTTTGCCGCCGCGAACGTCTTGACGGTGTTTGTATGCAGGATCACCGAGCTACCGGTGGAGGTGGGCACTTGGTTGACTGTGATCGTGAGCTCCATGATCGCCGCGCTCGTGCTCAAGGCTGTCCCATCGCCCACCTTGAAATCGAACGAGTCGGATCCGCTGTAGTCCGTGACCGGCGTGTAGGTGAGGGTGCCGATACTGGCCACTGGAATCGTAAGCGGCAGATCACCACTCGAGACGGTGGCCAGGCCATACTTGAGCGTGCCACCATTGACCGGGAGCGAGGTCACCTCGATCGCTTGCAACGTGTCTCCGGTATCGACATCCGAGAACTGGAAGTTTGCCGCCGCGAACGTCTTGACGGTGTTTGACTTCATGCTCACCGAACCGCCGGTGGAGGTGGGAGGATGGTTCACATGCGACACATTCACCGTCATCACCGCGTCGGCGACGCTCCATAGGTCGTTCTCACTCTCGACTTTGATCCCAATTGTCGTATAAGGCGTTCCGTAGCCATACAACGCCGACTGGTAGGTCAGGGTGCCGATGTCGGCCACCGCAACATCAAGCGGCAGATCACCGATTAAAACGGTGTTTGTGTTATGCTTCAGTGTGCCTTTATCCGGGAGCGACGTGATCCTCACGGCCTTGAGCGGGCTTGGGGGGTCATTCGGATCCGCGTAGCCAAAATTGTCTACGGTCAGCACAATTTCCGTGTCCTCCACCGCGTTCAACGTGGCATTGGTTGAGGTCGGCTCACCGTTAGGCGGTGGCGCGGACGTTACGGTGACATCGCTGATGTTGTCGAGCCATAGCCTGCCGCTCACGTGCGTGAATTTAACGCTAAGATTGCCCGAGACCCCAATGGTCTTGGTCAACGTATAGGGCACCCAGGTGCCATTATTCTGGGGATTGATAAAGTTCTGGCTGTACTCTGTGGCGCCGACCGTGAATGTGGCAGTCATCTCCCCCGGAGCGGTGTCACTCATCACGTGAAATGTCACCGCAAGGGTGTCTCCAACGGTGACGGTGGTACCCAGATTCTGTTTTACCCAACCCCCGCCATCATTGAGGTTCATGATCCAAGGGCCAGGCTGGGCGGTGCCTACCATGGCTGCTTGTGACAGGCGACCGTAATTGCCAGTGGATGTAGTCCACGGGGCGCCGACAAATGCCCAACCACCAGCGGTCCAGTCGGCGATTGTATTATTATTTGGATTGTGGGGCGTTGGGTCCTCGAAGCCCCCGTTCTGCACGGGAATGATGAGTGACGCCGAGGTGATCGCTGAGCTGAGGCCGATGGCGGCGATTACCAAGCCGCAAGCCAGCGGCGTCCGGCGGATGTTACCTGTTGGGGTGGATTTGGTGGTGTATTTCATGGTGTTTTTTTCGGTTTTTGGTGATCCCGGTAAGGGGGGTGAATTAGAGTGGTATGGCTGGTTTTCGGTTCTTTGTTGCTGGCGTTTTGATGCCGCCAGCCGGAATGACGGTCTAATTTGACGGGGCGGCGGCGAAGTCACAACAGGTAAAACGGGTGACAAACGGGTGACAAACGGGGCCGGGGGAGGTTGTCGGTTGTCAGTTGTCAGTCGAGCTTGCACCCCTCTCTGCCGCAATCACGGACAACGAATCACGGACAACGAATCACGGACAACGGACCACTCAGCCTCTTCAGTTGGGCGTCACCACCAGACGGACGAAGATCTTGCCCGCGCCGGGTGGCAGGGTGTAGGAAACCGAGCCGGCGGTGTTGCTGAGATTCGGATCGTTAGCGGCGACAGGCGTCCAAGTCACGAGATCCGTCGAGGTTTTGACGACGAACTGGTTGCCGTAGGCGGAACTCGGGATATTGCCGCCATTGGTCCAGGTGACCTTCCGCCCCGCGTCCTGAACCGGGTTGGTGGCGGGACCGATCACGCCCGTGAAATAGGCGGTGCCGTTTGGCACTCCGTCATTGTTAGAATCGCCGCTCACGCCGCCGGTCAATCCGTTGGCGGTGGCCCAGCCGGCGTAGGATGCGGGAACTGGAGCAGCCATCACGCTGACATTGCCGATGTTGTCGAGCCCGCCCGCCCTGCCGCTCACGTTGCTGAATCGAAGGCTGAGATTGCCCGTAACCCCGGTCGGAATGGTCTGATTCAACGTCAGAGGCACCCAGGCGCCCGCCGTCTGGGTGCTCGTATCAAAGGATTGGCCATACTCTGTGGAGCCGACCAGGAATGAGGCCTGCAATAGCCCCGAGCCATATTGATCTCTCATCACTTGGAATGTCACCGCAAGGGAGTCTCCCGCGTTGACGGAGGTGTGCAGATCCTGAGTCATTACATTTACCGTCATCACGGCGAAGTCGCTCCACAGGCCGTTCGCATTCCCGACCTTGATCCCGACCGTCGTGTAAGAAGTGCCATTGCCATGCAACGCCGCCTGGTACGTCAGGCTGCCGATGTTGGCCGCGGCAACTGTTAGCGGCACACTCGTCACGGCGGTTCCGTTATAATTCAAGGTGCCAAGTGCCGGGAGCGAGGCGATCTGCACCGCAGCCAGCGCGACCGAACCCGGATCGGTGTAACCGAAATCGCCTGCGGCCAGCGCCGTGGCCGTGTCCTCCAAAGATGTTAAAACGGCATTGGTCGAGGTCGGCGCGTTCGGGTTGGCGGCATCCGTGGTGAAATTCAGAACATTGGTGGCCCACACTTGTTTGCCTGATTTCGCGGCGCTGAATGTGTAATAATAAGTCGTCGCCTCACCCAACCCCGTTGCCGTGTAACTGAGGTTCACCGGATCCCCGCCGTCCCAGGTGCCGACCACTGCCGAATGCTGCCAATTCGCCACGGTCGATCCGCCGTTGACCGTGCCCCAGCAGGCGGTGATTGTATAACTTCCCCAGGCCGGGGAAAAGGTCGCGTTCAAATCAGCCGATGTCTGATGTACCGGCGTGGCCGCACTATTAGTCAGCGCGACGGCATTGCTGACGACAAATGGCTGGGGAATGGAGGTCCGTTCATTGCCCGCCGCGTCACGGGCGATCGCCGTGACGCCCCTGCCGCCCCAGGGACGGACTGCGGAAACCGAGGTGGATCCGCCATTGGTGACGGTTCCCAGCTTGACGGCGCCATCATACACATCCGCGCTCACCCACCCCGGAAACGCCGCCGAATCCACCGCCACATTGAACTGGATCATTTGGCCGGTGGCATAGACCGGGGCAATGCCCGAGACGCTCACGGGCGTCACACTGACAGCCGGGGCGGTGTTAGCCGGACCATAGGTGGCGAATCCCCGATAGAGATTGGCGACATCCGCATCCATCAGCCAGCAGGCACTTGTTTTGGTGCCCGGATAATCCGCATAGGCGTAAACAGAACCGGACAAACCGTTGCTTTCCGTCGGTTCGGTCGCCAACCAGCCGCTGGTCTCAGGCAGATCCAGCAGCGTCACCGGACCGGTCAGCGGCGTCGCCCCGGCAGGGTAACGCGCCCGGATCGCATGATCAAAAAAGGTAAAGAACACGCCGTCCACATTGCCCTCGGCATGCGGGGTATTCCACTCAAAGGCATCGGCCCACAGCGCTCCCAAGGGACGGTTGCTCTCGAAATTGTTTTTGACCGCCGTGCGGCCTCCCACACCATCGAGCTGACCGGCCACGCCAATGCTCGGTGTCTTCAGCGCGGCCGCAGCCAAAGGGTTTTGGATATAATACGCGCCCTTGTTCGTGATAAAGGCAATCACTCGCTCCGGGATCTTGGTATTAATTCCGTATGCGACCTGCCCGCCACCCGACCACCCGCCGAGAACAAATGGCAGATTGGTGACTTCAGGATGTCCGCTGGCGGTCGCATACCACGCGAGATCCCCCAGCAGAACCGGCACTTCCGTATCCACACTAGTAGTGCCATTACCATAACAAACGTAACCATGAGTGCCCATCAAGGCAAAACCATGCGCACGAGCGAATGCCTGCCAGTCTGTCTCGGCGGTCCTACCGCGCTGATCTCCGCCGGCACCGTTAGCGAGAACAATAACGCCCCTGATGACGGTCACATCATTGGGAATCCACAATCGGGTGTCGTGGGCATAAGCAGTGTAGCTGGGATCTCCGCCAAAGCCAGACTGAGTGATGTCTATTGGCGTCGACGGCGCGTCATAATACGTCCCCTGGGCGCGGGCCATTCCGCACAAAAACAGAAGCACTAGGGCTATCAGCCTGACCATGACAAATGCGCAATGCCGTGTTTTCAGATGATTCTTCTACGGTTTAGGAATGGTGACGATTTCCACCTGATGGGGCTGCATGACGAGCGTCTTCCTGATCGCATCGAAGTATTGCGGCATTTTGGCCAGGCGTTCCTTGAATGCCGCCGCGCGTTTGGTCTCGATATATTCCTTCTTGATGTCGAGGAAGTCCGGGATGTTGATGTCCGCGAGCAGGACTCCCCGGAAAATCTGCCCGTGATAGTAGTTGTCCTTGGCCTGAATGGCATCCCAAACGGTTTTGATCTGGTCGGCGACCGGGCCACTGGCCAGCACGGCGGCGGCGAGATTGACGCCGGTGTTGAGCTCGACATTGGAGTGCTCTGCGACTTTCGTTCCGCCGAGCCGGATCTCATACTGGCCGGGCTTCAAGCCGGTGACTTTCAGACGGTAATCGTTAAGCTCCTCCAGGATGGGCGCCCATTGCCGCATGGGTTTCGCCTCTGCTGGGAAAAACGGCAGGGCGGCATCCAATTGCTTGAATTCGATCTTGCCATCCGCTGCCACTTTAACGCCATCGATTTTGCAGTTCTGGGAGTTCACGACCTTGCCGGAAACCGCGTTGATTTCGGCTGAGACGACGAGCGACGGGAAGTTCATGCCCTTGAGGATGGCCCAGGCCATCAGGGCCTGTCCGGGCGGGCCGGGGTGGACAGCGTCGCCGCCGCCGATGCGGTTTTTGGGATCCGCGGCGCGAGCCTTGTCCATGGCGGTAATGAATGGATGAAACTGATCGATGAAGGGCGCGTTGCCGTTAGTGGCGGCGATCTGTTTGACGCCCGCCGAATATTTTTCCAGGGTTTTATTGTAGCCCTTGATTGCCGGGCCGGCCGCCTCCTCCTCTTTCGGGCTGGGCGTGACCCAGGCAACACGAACGTTCGCGGCTTTGGCCTGATTGGCGATCCCCTGCAGTCCACCCATGTAGGTCTTGAAGCCAGCCTCTTCAAATGGGGCGTACCCGCCGTCGTTCATCCCGAAGTCAACCGTCATTGCGGTCGGGCTGTTAGGAATCACGTCGCGGGTGAAACGGCTGTTGCCACCGGTTGAGCGGTCGCCGCTAATGCCGACGTTCACGAATGTGATATTCCAGGCCGGGAAGCGGGTGAGGGTCCAGGCCTCGACATAGCGGCTGTACAGATATTGTTCGGTGATGCTGTCGCCCATCATCACGACCTTGTCGCCGTCCTTGAAAAAGAAGTCGGCGGCGTTGAGTGTGAGGGCCGAGGCCAGGGCGAGGGATGCCGACGAGTGCGGCTTGATAACGCTTTTTCATAAGATGTGACGGGGTGTAGCTTAGCGGCCTGGCGGCGAGCCGGGAACACCAATAACGGGTGACAAACGGGTGACAAGACGGGGCTGCCGGGAAGGCATGCCCGGCATCAGCATTGTGGAAGATTTCGTTTCAACAGGAGGAAACAGAGGTTTTTGAAAGTGAGGAGATGAAGAGCCCTTGGGTCCTCCGTTCTCTCTGTTTTCTCCTGTTCATCAGGGTTTGCCTTGGACAAAAAAGCGGTGTGCCCAAGGGGGCGGGGGATTCCCTCCTCTTGAGTGAAGTTCTCCACTGCGGAACTCCGCGATGAACTGAAAGGGTTCGTCGAACGAACTGTTATCATAAAGAGTCACCTGCGGGAGCCGGGCGATGGCCCGCGCGAGGTTCTCCAACGTTCTGGCGTAGCGGGCGAGAATTTTTTCCAAAGGCACATCGTGGCCACCGGCACGGACGCGCGCGGCAACCCGCGCGGCAGACAACTGAGCATCCGCAATCCCGATGTAGATGAGCTGCACGTCAAACTCCGCGGCGGCGGCCTCCGCCAGGAAGTCCACCTTTGCGCCCACGGGATCGGAAAGCACCGTCTCGGTGACAAAGCCCATGCGCCGCTTTACAAACAGCCGCCAGGTATCCGCGATGCGCGCCGCCGACTCATAAGCCTCCATGCCCGTGTGCACCGCGAGCACATCCGCATTCAAAAATGGCAGGCCCAACGCGGCAAGATAGGTCTCGTAAAACGTGCTCTTGCCCGCGCCGTTGGGTCCGGCAAGCATGACGAGCAGGGGTTTCACTGCGGCCGGGATGGAGGGCTCTTCGAGGTCCGGCGGATGACATCCTGTGCCTTGGCGATGCCAGCGGGCGTGCCGACCGCAGTGAGGGCCTGATCCAAATTCTTGCGTCCTACGGCACGCACGACTTGCTCCAAGGCCGGATAGGAAAGCGCCGCCTCCATCACCTGCCCGATGGCAGCCCAGTGTTCGATCTGTTGCGGGGGTGATCGATGAAACAGCGTTGCCTGTCGCTTCGCGGCTTCAATCAAACTGCCATTGAGACGGATGGATTGGCTCATGGCGGGAATCTGTGGCAAATTGCCACAGATGTCAAGTCTCCCCCACCGGAGTTTTGCGGAAGTTCAAAAACCTGATTCATTCGCAAGGACTTTGGGTTTTCGGGGACTCTGGCGGTTGCGGCCGGCCGGCTTGATGGAAGCGGGCCACGGCATCGCGGCGGGTGTGGACGTGGAGTTTTTCGTAAATGCGGCGGGCCAGCGTATGGACGGTGTGGAAACTGAGGTTCAATTCGGCGGCGATTTCCTTGTAAACCTGGCCGCGGGCGAGCAAGCGCAACACATCGAGTTCCCTGTCGCTGAGCCGCTCCATGTCGGCCGACTGGGGCGGCCCGGCGTGGAACCTTTCGACGATGAGGCGGGCGATGTTGCGACTCATCGGCGAGCCTCCGGCGGCCACCTCGCGGATGGCTTGCAAGAGTTCCGCGTGTGAGGAGCGTTTCAGGAGATAGCCGGTGGCGCCAGCCGCCAGCGCCTTGAAGATCCGGTCGGCATCCATGTACACCGTCACCATCACAAACTGCGTGGCCGGGAGCAATAGTTTCAACTGCTGCACGCACTCGATGCCGCTCTGCCCGGGCAGATTGATGTCCATCAACACCACGTCGGCGGGGTGGTGGGGCAGGTCGGCCAGCGCGGATTCGGCGTCCGGATAGGTGCGCCCGAGTTTCATGTCCGGTGCCTGGCCGATCCATTCGGCCATGATCTGGCGCAGTGGTTCATGGTCTTCAACGATGGAAACGAGGATTTTCATGGTTCAGGGTTCCCAAGGCATCTCAAACACAACCCGCGTGCCGCGACCCGGCGTACTGTCCACGGTGCAGTGCCCGCCCGCTGCAGCGAGCCGCGCATACATGTTCCTCAAGCCGTTGCCAGCATTGGCGCGGGGAGCCGCGGATGGATCGACACTGAAGCCTACGCCGTCATCTTCGACGCTCAAGGAAAATCCATCCGGCTGCACTGTTAGACCGATCCGCACCTGCCGCGCACCGGCATGGCGGACGAGATTGCTCAGCGCTTCCCTGAACGCGAGAAACAGGTCGTGCCGAACCTGGGCCGAAATCGGCCGGTGTGGCAACGGGCTCGGGAAATCCACGCGCGACTCCAAGGTGGACGCATCAAGGTATTCCTGCGCGTAAGCATCCAGGTACATCGCCAGTTGGTCGAAGCGGTCGTGACGCGGATTGACCGCCCACACGATTTCATCCATCGTCAGCGTCATGGCCAGCGCCACTTGGTGGATTTTCCCCAGAGAATGCTCGTGCGATGGCCCGACCGTGCCGGTCGAATCACTCAACATGACAATCTGGGTCAAGGTCGCTCCGAGATCATCGTGAATGTCGCGGGCAATGCGGGCGCGTTCGCGTTCCGTGGCCTGCTGCATTTCCAGGCGCTCGATCTGGCGCCAGTGCCGCCGCCGCCAAACTAACAGGATCACCGCCGATAACAACCCGGCGGCCGCCAGCGGGCCGGTCACCCGGAACCAGGCTGTCTCCCACCAATACGGCTCGGCGCTCAGTTCCAGCGCCGCGCCGCTTTCGTTCCAAACGCCATCGCTGTTGCAAGCGACCACTTGGAAACGATAGTGCCCGGGCGGCACTTGAGCATAGTTAGCCATCCGCCGCGAGCCGGCCTCGACCCAGTCGGCATCCAAGCCGTGCAACCGGTACTTGAACCCGACGCTCTCCGGTTTCGTGAACGTCAGCGCCGTGAAATCAAACTCAACTTGCTGCCGCTGGCGGGGAGCGAGGCGCAGGTGCCTGGCGTCTTGGCACAGGTCGAGCGGCGCGGCGGAATCTGAGGATGCCGGTGCTCCAACCGCCCCGTAGGCCGCCACGATTTTGCCGTTGACCGTCACCCGATCGATCACCACGGGCGGTGGTTCCGCGTTTTCCTTGAGGTTGTCCGCATCCACCACCGCCACCCCGGACTGCATGGCAAAAAGCAAGCGGCCATCCGTGCAGCGCTGTGCACCCGGCCAGGCGTCGTAACTGGCCTGCAACTGCGGCAATCCATCGTTGCGCCCGTATGCGACTGACCAGATCCGCTTGGTCCGCCCATCCGCGAAGTCGTCCAACTCCTTTTCGCGCACGCTGAAAATGCCACGGTTAGCCGCGAACCACAGCCGACCATGCCCGTCCGGGAGGATGTTGGAGAGATAGTCGTCGTGCAGCCCGTGCTCCATC
>Ga0073936_10011464_pt1 | contig 10716 bp, 10 predicted proteins | sample AliMusrvi5mmetaG_FD_87041 | JGI IMG/M metagenome (GOLD analysis project Ga0073936, IMG submission 87041) | Freshwater lake bacterial and archeal communities from Alinen Mustajarvi, Finland, to study Microbial Dark Matter (Phase II) - Alinen... | ecosystem: Environmental > Aquatic > Freshwater >... | reverse complement strand
TGGACTCCGCCAGCCACTCGAGCCAGGACCGCAACCCGGCATCCTGCGCCGCCTCCTGATAGAGACGGCCCTTGTGCTTGCCGAATGACAGCCGCGAGGGGTACCACTCGGAGCCAGTGAAATCCTTGAGCTTTCCCCACGTGTCCAGTCCCCGCTTCTCAGCAAGCGGGCGCAGCACCTTCCGCATCAGGTCAATCACTGTCAGGACGTCACCCAGCGCCGTGTGCGCCCCGCTCTCCGGCAACCGGTAGTACTGCCGCAGCGTCTGGAGCTTGCAATTGCCGGCGGGCACAGGATCGAGCAAACGCTGCGCCAGCTTCAAAACACAGAAGCCCGTCACGCCGATTGGCAAAATTCCCAGCCGCTTCCACTCCGGCAGTAGCACCTTGTCCCAGTCGTATTCCAGATTGTAGGCCACCACCGGCAGCTTGTCGGCATATCCTGCGAACGCCTCGTAAACTTCCGCAGGCGGACTTCCGTCCCGCTCAAGAATTTCACGGGTGTAGCCATTGACCCTCGACGCCTCGGCGGGAATTTCACACCCGTGGTTGAGCACGCGCCGGAATGGCTCACCGTCCTTCTCCCAGCCGCACATCCTCTGCGCCGCGAGTTCTACGGCGAAAATGGGCTGTGAAATGCCGCTCGTTTCGGTGTCGAGGAGAATCCAAGGGGTGCTTTGGTTCATGTCAGAAATTTTGGTCGAGACGTTGGATGGTTAGGTATTAGAGCATGATCGAGATACGTCAATCGGCATTTTGAAGGTTTGATGGGTCATGGTTTTTCGCTGGGGAAATCTCGCCCGTTGCGCGGCTAGGGTGCTTGCGGGACTGCCACTTTACGCAACATCGACCACTCGCCTTGCAGTCGTCGGGGGGATTCGTCCATCCCCCCGCTCCTTCCGGCTCGCTCCTGCTGGCTAGCTACCACCCGGAACTGCGGCAACCCGGAAGCCTACGCCGCTGCTCCGGCCGTTAGGCGCGTACCTGAAGCGGTCGGCCGAGCGGCAGTACCCGCCGTTGATGTTCCAAGAGCCGCCGCGGTACGCGCGTCCGGAGCCTATGTTAGGCCCGGTCGGGTCGGTTGCCGCACTCTCCGGATACACCCCATACCAATCCGCACACCACTCGCACACATTGCCGTGCATATCATGTAGGCCCCAGGCATTTGGCTTCTTTTTCCCGACCGGATGCGTCCTGTCATCGCTGTTATCATCATACCAACCCATTTCGTCCAAATTCCCGGCGTAGGTGCCGGTTGTCCCTGCGCGGCAGGCAAACTCCCACTGCGCCTCTGTCGGCAGGTGAAACTTTTCTCCCGTTGGCAGGTGCCTGTTCAATTTACCCAGAAATCCTTCGTTTGCTGAATCATCCCCGCATATATCCTTCCAGCTCACTTGTTCCACCGGCAAATCCTTGCCCTTGAAATAACTCGGATTGCTACCCATCAGCGCTTCCCACTGCGCTTGAGAGGTCTGCGTCTTCGCCAGCCAAAACCCCCGCGTGATTCTCACCCGGTGCTGCTTCTCGTAATCGCGACGACCTACCTCATCCGCTGGTCTTCCCATGAGAAACTCGCCGGGAGGAATCCAGCACATTACCAACTTCACCCCGGGGGCAATCTCAAACTCGCACTCCTCACCGGCGCTCCGCTGCCGCAACGCCAGCGCCTTGCTCGTCTGGATGTGAAGGAGGGACCGGGCGATGATCTCAGCGAGGGCTGGTGAGTCTCCCCCCGGAAGCCTGGCCAATCCCGAACCAGGCTGAACGAGCGACCCGGCTTCGTTTGGCGGATTTGGCGGTTGAGGGGGCATTGCTGCGTAGTTGAGTTCACTAGAACGGCAATGAAACTGTCAGCCTGGTGGAAGTATTTCATCAAGTTTTTTGACGACAAGAGCACTGAGCAACTCCCCATTGATTTTAACTTTCACGAAATCGTCTGGTTGAATCTCGTTGATGTCTTCGGTCTTGTAGGGTTGTTCGTATTGCTTGATGACTTGAACGAACATCTGCCCATCCCCACCGAATGCCAGAGTGTAGTGTTTGTCCCATGCCAGACCACCGTCCTCGGAGGTCAAATAGTATTTTCGGATCAAATTCATTTGAATAGAAGTATGAGGTTTCTTACCTGGCAAATGTTAAGTGACAGAACCTTCGGGTGCAAGGCCAATGCGGACAACGTGAGCGCTTTGAGTCGATTTGCGGATTTTTAGCGTTGATAGCGACCGCGGGCAATCCAAAATTTATTGACTGATTCCAACATTTGGCCCCCGCGCAAGGGGACCCCAATCGGGAGGCGCAGTTAGTCGCCACTCGCCTATTCGGCATTCTCAACTCTGATGAATAATTCGATCGAACGGTAGAAATTTACGATCAGCCACGACGGCCCGTCATCTCTCAGAGGAGTAACTCCATATGAAAAGATGTCGCAGACCCTCCTAATGTGGCCGAAACGCTGGATTACCTCGTAAACGAGGGGAGAAATCTCAACATTCATGCGCCACTCAAAAGCACCACTGAAGTATGTTTGATCAAAATCATACGATAGAATCGCCCGCGAAAGCCTTTCCATAAATCGGTTCATAATTGGCTTGTCCAAGTCAAACGCCCATTCTTTCCCGAGGTTGATTCCAGTGGGAGTATGGACCTCAACTAGTTCCATCGTATCAAACAATTTGCGAAAGTCGCCGCTGCTCAGATCCGACGAGCGTTCCAATGAACGATTTCGTTTTCCTGCTAGGCCACCGATCACGGCTGGATGCATCTCAGCGTCCCGAGTAGAAATCAGGATGTTCTGGATAGTTGTATCGTCTTTCATGTTAGCGTCATGGCACCGTCTGCATGCAGGTGCCGTAACCATGAGCACGTCGTTGGGTAGATGTTTCGGAAACATTGATCGCGGAGGGACGTGATCCATCGTCGAAGAATCCTGCTGCCCGCAATAGATACATGACGATCTACGCAACTTCATAGACAGCTATATTAGTGTTGGGACTCAGGAATTCAATTGGGATTATAATAATGGGGTCAGGCGGTGTATTTCAAAGCCTCATGCGACCGAACTGCGGGCCACCCGTAACTCTGAGACTTCGGCCATCAGTCTCTTCGACTTACCCTGCTTGTTTTACGTGCTGTTTCATGGGACTGAACTACGAGCCACCCGGAACCCAAAGGTGGCGTTGAAATGATTGCATGGGTAGCAGTTGATGCGGTTCGCCAGGCGGCAGTAGTCTGCGGACTCCATCCAACTGCCGCCCCGTGCCACCCGGTTCGGGCCGATGGCGACCCCCCTTTCCTGATACGGACCACTGTCCGAACCTATATCCGAACACCACTCCCACACATTTCCATGCATATCGTACAGACCCCATGCGTTTGGCATCTTTTGACCGACCGGATGCGTCTTACCACCGCTATTCTCATGATACCAGCCCATTTCGTCCAAACTCCCAGCATAGGGACCAACCGCCCCTGCACGACACGCATATTCCCACTGCACTTCTGCCGGTAGGTAGAAATGCCCTCCCTCTTGTGCGAGCTTGTTCAACCCTCCAAGAAATCCTCCCGTCCCTGATGTACCGCAAATATCGTTCCAGCACATCCGCTCCACCGGCAAATCCTTGCCAATAAAGTAACTCGTCGGCTTTCTTCCCATTACCGCTTCCCACTGTGCTTGTGTGGTTTGCGTCTGCGCAAGCCAAAATCCCCGCGTGATTCTCACTCGGTGCTGCGTCTCGCGATCTTCACGATGATCAACCTCCGCAATACCCATTAAGACTTCACCCGGCGGAATCCAGCACATCACCATCTTCACCCCCGGGGCGATCTCAAATTCGCACTCCTCACCGGCGCGCCGCTGTGGCAGCGCCAGCGCCGTGCTCGTCTGGATGTGGGCCAGGGAGCGGCTGATCATTTCGGCCATGGCCGACGTGCCACCAACCGGGAGGATTGCCAAGCTGTTGTCGGGCCGGACGATCAGGCCGGATTTCGTGGCTGGCTCAGGATTTTCAGGGTTCATCGGGTTAGACTTGCGCGTTCTAGCGTGTCCGGCGTTTCAAGGCAATCCGAATTTCCAACGTTGGGCAAGGTCGCTGACGGGTGATCTTTGATAGAGTACGCGCCAACCGGGGCTGCCGCCTATAAGGGCTGCTCGTAATGCACCTCACCTCCATTCGCCTGTCACAGCAGGGCACTCCGGGGCTTCATCCCTCGGGCCCTCTCGCTTGCCCTGCTCCCTTTCCCTGCTGTTTCATGGGACTGAACTGCGGGCAATACGGAACCCGTTAAAGTCGTTGCTGCCGGTCGGGTTGCCGTAGTAGCGGAGCGCGGCGCGGCAGTTGAACGCGTTGTTGCTACAAAGGCCGCCCCGGAGCACCCGGTCCGAGCCCGAAGCGGGCCCAGAAGGGTCGATCATATCGTTCACGTCATAGTCCTCATACCAATCTGAACACCATTCCCCCACATTGCCATGCACGTCGTGGAGACCCCAGGCGCTTGGCTTTTTTTGACCGACCGGACGCGTCTGGCCATCGCCGTTGTCATCGTTGTCATCAAACCAGCCCATTTCATCCATATCTTCCAAATCTCCGGCATAGGCCCCCGTTGTCCCTGCGCGACAGGCATACTCCCACTGCGCCTCTGTCGGAAGGTGAAAACGTCCTCCCGCTGGCAGTCGCCTGTTCAACTCTCCCAGAAATCCTCCGCTTGCGGATTCATCCCCGCATATATCGTCCCAGCTCACACATTCCACCGGCCGATCCCCGCCCTTGAAATGACTCGGATTGCTGCCCATCACCGCCTGCCATTGGGCCTGGGTGGTCGGCGTCTTGGCCAGCCAGAACCCCTGCGTGATTCTCACCCGGTGCTGCGTCTCGTCATCATCGCGATCTTCCTCACCCTCCGGACTTCCCATGAGGAACTCACCCGGAGGAATCCAGCACATGACCATCTTCACCCCCGGGGCGATCTCAAACTCGCACTCCTCACCGGCGCGCCGCTGTGGCACTGCCAGCGCCTTGCTCGTCTGGATGTGAGCCAAGGACCGGTTGATCATTTCCGCCATGGCCGACGTCTGGCCGCCCGGGAGCTTTGCCAAGCCGCTCTCGGGCCGGATCATTAGACCGGATTTCGTGGCTAGTTCAGGATTTTCAGGGTGCATCGGGTTAGACTTGGCGTTCTAGCCTGCCCGGAGGTTTAAGGCAACCCGCAATTCCGAAGTTGGACAAGGTTGCAGGCGAATGAGCGTTGATAGAATCGGTTCAAACCGGGACTGCTGCCTGTATGGGCCGCCGGTGATTCGTCGCAGGCTCGTTTACGAGCGCAGATCCACGTTCGTCGTCCAGAGGAAGGTGTGGCCGGCCCGCATCCGGTCGAGCCTGTTAGCAATACGTCCTGCACGTCCATAGGGTGGCGGCCGAGTTCGTTCCCTACCGCCCATGAAAATCCGCGCCCCAAGTCGGACATTCCAGATTACGGTTGAGAAACAAAATCCTGGCAATGGAGAGGAATTTCGATAGAATTGGTTTGCGACCCTGATGGGTTTGTCGTTCCAGCACCCCTGTCTTTGCAAGCGATGCCGCACTACTTTTCCGCCGCCCGTTTCTGCCGGATGCTCTGCGCAGTCCTCGCTCTGGTGACGGCGGCAAGTCATGCGGCCGAAGAACCGATTCTCAAGTTCGGCAAGGCCGTGGAGGACGGAGATCTCGATGTAGTTCAGAAAATGCTCGGCGAGGGCGTCGATCCCAACACCCGCGTGCCGGGGGCTTGGCTTAACTACACTCCCTTGTTCCTCGCGGTGACGGAGAACCGTATCGAGGTCACCCGCGCCTTGCTCAAGGCGGGTGCGGATCCCTCCATCGAGGATGGCAACGGCGATCCGGTGATGGTCCTTGCCGCCCATCGGGATCGCGTGGCGCACGCCCGCTTGCTGATCGAGCACGGAATCTCCATCGATTCCAAAAACCACCGGGGCATCACCGCCCTGATGCGCGGCGCTCCGTATGAGAAAGGACCCGATGTCCAGACCCTGGTGGATCTTGGGGCCAATCTCGACCTGCCCGATCCGCAGGGAAATACCGGCCTGATGATTGCCGCCCAAGCCGGTAACCTCGCCGCCATGGAGGTCCTCATCGCCGCCGGAGCCAAGCTCGACCTCCGCAACAAGGCCGGCGAAACCGCGCTGATCCTCACCGCCGGGCGCGATGCCTACGACGACAAGGACAATGCCATTCGGCAAGCCGTGCAACTGCTCATCAAAGGTGGTGCCGACATCAACCTCCGGGACGCCTCGGGCCGCAGTGCGCTGATGCGGGCGATCAAAGCCTGGCGGGGCAAACCGGAGATGATCGAAGTCCTGTTGGCGGCAGGTCCTGACGTCCGGTTTCGTGACGAAGAAGGACGTGACGCGCTTTTCCTCGCGGTTAGCACCGAAGAACGGAAAATCCACGTCGCGCGTCTCCTCGAACTCGGCGCCGACCTGAAGACGACCGATAACGAAGGCGTTGACCTCCTCATGCTGGCCGCCGGCAATACTGATCCCGCGCAGGTCCGCGATTTTATCGAGCGGGGTTTGTCGCCATTGCGCAAGACCCGCACCGGCGTCACCGCGATTCAATACGCCATCCCATCCCGCCGACCACTGCCCGATCCCTTTACGCCCAACCCTCCCGCGGTGGCCGGCGACAAAATCGTGGAAATCCTCGAACTCCTTCACCAGCACGGCGCGTCGCTCACCGCCGCCGATGCGGATGGCGACACCCCCCTCCACCTCGCCGCCATGGGCGGAGTCCGCGCCGTCGTCGCCTATCTGCTGCCGCAGTTCCCGGATCCCGGGATTCGCAATGGCAAAGGCGAAACGCCGCTCCACTTCGCCGCAACCGCCGGTTCGGCGGAAACCCTCGAGCTGTTCCAGCCAAGAGGTGCCGATATTGACGTCCGGGATTGCCGGGGACGCACCCCGCTCATGTATGCGACCGCGGTTGCCCAGCGCGATGCGGTGCTCCGGCTCGCGGCGGCCGGCGCGGATATCAACGCCACCGCGGCGGATGGCAGCACCGCGCTTGCCGTGGCGCTCGTCGACAACGAGACCGGCACAGCCAAGTTCCTTCTCGAGCATGGGGCGGACCCCAAGCGCTTGCGCGATCCGGGCTTCCAACTCCTGCGTGCCGCTCGCCGGTTCCACGACCGGCCGATGCTGTCGGACGACTACGCCTTCCTGATCGGGCTCTTCGCCGGACTCACCCCCGACGTCAACCTCCGCGACGGCGACGACATGAGCGCCTTGATGTGGGTCGCTGCATCTAACAACCTAGCGGCTCTCAAAGCCATCATCGAACGTGGTCCCGACCTGCAAGCCCGCTCGCCCGACGGCCGCACCGCCTTGATGTGGGCGGCCACCTCGTGCGCAGTCGAGGCGATGCAAGCCCTGCGGGCCGCCGGCGCGGATGAATCGCTGCGCGACGCGACGGGCCGCACCGCCGCCGAGTGGCTCGCCTGGTCCGAAGCCGCACCTCAAGCGGACGCCCGCGATGTTCCCGCCGGGCAGCCGCCTCTCGATGAACGCATCACCCGCGCTCGTCGCGCCGCGCTGCAAGACTACCTCAAGCAGGACGTGTGGCACAACGATGACCGCATCGCCGGGGTCTCGCCCCTCCACCTCGCCGCCGCCCTCGGCGACCCCGCGGCGATCACCGCTCTGATCAAGCGGGGCGCGCCGCCAAACATCCTCCTCGCCGACCAGTCCACCCCCTTGATGGAGGCCGCCTCCAATGGTCAACTCAAGGCCGTTGAGGTTTTGCTGGAAATGGGTGCCGACCCCGCCCTGCGTGACGCGGGCCGGCAGCGGGCCATCGATCATGCCGTCAATTTCCGCCACCCCGAGGTCGCCCGCCGACTCCTTCGGCAGCAGAGCCCTTCTGCCGACGACGAGACGTCACTGCTCGTCGCCCTGATCCAAGGCGGCGACGAGAAGCTCGTGCGGGATTTCCTCCAGGCGGGAGCCGCCATCCCGCCACCCGGGCGGCGCGTGAAAGCCGGCGAATCCTTCAATAATCGCACTCCAGACCCCGGCGCGCCGCTGGCTGCCGCAGCCTACCAGCCGGAGCCGCGGATGCTGCAAGTCCTGATGGAATTTCCCGTCGCCACCGGTGCCAATGAGCCCGATTTCCTCATCGCCGCCCTGCACCTGGCCGCCGCCAACGGTCGCCTTGCCAACGTCAGGTATCTCGTCGAAGAACGGAAAGTCGATCCCGACGTGCTCCTTGCCGACTCGTTCGGCGGAGTCACCGTGATGAGTTCCGGTGACTCCGATGGCAAGGGACCGAAGCCGCCGGAAGGCTACAGCGCACTCAGCCGTGCCTTGGAAGAAGGATACCCCGATGTGGTTCGCTACCTTGTCAAACGGGGCGTCACCATCACCGGCCGCACCCGCGGCGGGACTCCTCCTCTGACGTTCGTCGTTGAGCATCACCAGCCCGACCTGCTGCAACTCTTCCTGGAAAACCACGCGCCGACGGAACTCGTTGACTTGGACGGCCAGACCGCCCTTCATCGCGCCGCCGCAGCCAACGACGCGGCCGCCGTGCGCCTGCTGCTCAAACACGGTGCCGATCCAAAGGCCAAGACCCGCAAGGGGCAGACCCCGCTCGACCTCGCCCGCAAGGAGCAGGCCGCCGCCACCGCCGCCTTGCTGCAAGATCACCCGGAGTAACTTCCCGCAGTAGCGCTCACTCCGCCTTGCGGAACACCGTCACGATCCGGGCCATGCCACTGAAGTTTTCGTCGTAAACCTCGCAGTGATAGGCCAAGCAGAGGCGTTCGCCAATCGCCGCCATCGACAGGTGCGAGTTCCAGTACGCGGGCGAATCCAGAATCTCGACCCGGCCGTCCTTGTCACCCGGTCGCCACGACCACAGCGCCAACTTGAGGTCCTCCTTCTCCGTCGGTCGCATGTAGGCAACCCAGAACCTGCCGCCAGCGAAGGCGACGTTGGATGCCACCGGGAAATTGTAAATGCAAGCGGTCGCGCCGATGGTTAAGATCGTCGGTGCCGCGGTGGACTCATGGGCAAACCAGTAAAACTTCAGCGGGTCGCTTTCCGAAGAATCCCGGCCTTCCTTGCCGGTGATGGCAATCCCTTCCGGGACCACCAGCGCGTCCTCAAACAGACTCAGCGAAACCGTCGCCGGCCACGGCAGCCGCACCGGCGTGATCTGGCCGGCGGGCGACTTCAACAGATAGCCCGGCTGGCCGGCCCGATCGCCTTGGAAGATCACTGTCGATTCGCCCAGGCGCATCGCCCGTCCGTGCAGCCCCACCGGGTCAATCTCGCGCCACGAGCGTTTCCGCTCCAGCGCGTGCCGCGGAGCGAACAATGTCCCGTCCGCCGTGAAAATCATCCGCTGTACCGGCGCCTCGTCCGTGTAGTTGGATTCCTGCTTGGGTTGCGAGGTATTGAAGACGATCGCGAACTTGCCGTCCATGACCAATACTTGGGGATGGATGTCGCCCATGGGATCCTGATGTCCATGCACCCAGCCCCCACTGCCCAGCAACACCGCGGCCGCCATCGCCGGGCCCGCGGAATTCGCCGGCAAAAATCTCAAGCTCCTGATCATGTTCCGGCTCACGCCACCAAGCCATATCCCAATCCACCTGGCGCCGCCAAGCTCCAAATCCGCGATTCCGGAAGAACCATCCCCAGGTCGCTGCATGTCTCAGCAATCTCGCCCAGTTGGTCCAGGCCAACCGGATCGCGGAGGCCAAGCGGTTCCTGCGGCACGCGTTGGAGATTTTCGACAGATTCAAGACTGAGACTGGCTACGAGCACCCTTACGCTAACGCAGCCCGCGCAACTTTGGTGACAATCCAATCCAAGATGTCCGGTTGCGGCATCTTTGTCCTGTCTGCTATCAGCGGTTCCCTTATCCGACTGTGGGCAATGGATGGAAAATTCACGGTTGGAGAACTCACCGCGGTGCGCCAGTCCGAAAGCACGGTTTATCTCAGTCCATGCCTAGGTTCCACCAAGGAAGGCCGCCTGTGGGCCTATCTCAATCCGCTGTCTGCCGCCAGGTGCCACCGTTGGCACGCAGTCCGAACGGTTGGCGACTGGCCCAAAATCATTCGCGAAGACATTCCGCCGCGGAAATGTTGTTAAAAAACCTAACTTTCTGCTTGCGTCGGACGCAGGAATGAGTAAAAATACTTTCGCCGACGGTATAAAAAACGCCGAGCTGGTGGTTCTGGATCATCGTCTGGACACCCTACGGCCGTTGTACTCCCACAACGTACCCTTGAGATCCCGAAGTGGCCTCACCTGAAGGCTGCGAGGCGGTTGATCTCGTGAACAGAGCCAGTTGTGTTGATCCGCTGGTCCTCGCGTTCCGAACTTGGAAAAGTCAAAAACATGTATCAACATGAACACCAAACTCGAAACCAATCGGGAGCGCCTGCCGGAAACGCAGGATGCTCAGGGCAAAAACGGATCGGAACCTGACGCCAAGCGTCAAGTGGCCGATGGAACCAACAAACCGCACAAGGACAAGAAGCCGCGGAAAACCACAGCCGAGCGGTTGAAGGAGATGCTTGAAGATCAAGCGAAACTGGCGAAAGACATTGCGGAGCTCCAAGCAACCATCGCGGGTGCGACGAGCAAAGACGCACTGCGGCGGCGGCGGATATTTTTCCGTTAAAATGTTAGAAAAGAGTAGTGCTGGTTGAT
>Ga0073936_10011460_pt1 | contig 10721 bp, 6 predicted proteins | sample AliMusrvi5mmetaG_FD_87041 | JGI IMG/M metagenome (GOLD analysis project Ga0073936, IMG submission 87041) | Freshwater lake bacterial and archeal communities from Alinen Mustajarvi, Finland, to study Microbial Dark Matter (Phase II) - Alinen... | ecosystem: Environmental > Aquatic > Freshwater >... | reverse complement strand
GTCGCCAGGTTCTTGGCGACTGCGGTGGTTACACTGCGTTGCAACAAATTGTTTTCGGACATGATGTTCTTCTTTTTTAACTCGGCGGCCCTGATATCAGGCGCGGCCGAAGGTGTCGTTAGATTCCGAGACCGTAATTGAAGCCGCCGCGTTCGCGGTGCTGATAGTCGTGGTAATAGCCGACCTCGACGTTCTCCAAAACGCCGACCGCATCGTCGGTGAGTACGGCGCACGACGAGTACAGTGACAGCAGGTAAGAGGAGACGCCCAAGTTATCTGTGCCCATGAACCGAGCAGACAGGCTCGGCTGGATCTCGCCGGGGATGCCGGTCTGATGGAGTCCAACCACCCCTTGATCTGCCTCGCCGACGCGGATCAACAGGATGCTGGTGGTGCCGAGCCAACGGTTGGAACTGTATCGGCTCTTGATCTCCAACTTGTCACTGGGGATGAGTGGCACGCCGCGCCACGTGATGACCTGAATACCGAAGACATTCACCGTCGGCGGCGGGGTTCCGCGCCACGTGCATTCGCGCGCGAAGGCTGCGATCGCCTTGGGATGTGCCAGGAAGAAGGCCGGCTTCTTCCAGACCAGCGCCAGCAGCTCGTCCAGGTCATCCGGCGTCGGCGTGCCGTAGCGCGTGCTGATGCGGAAGGACGTCGCGATCGAATTGACCAGACCGAACTTCTTGTTGTTGACCAACTCCCATTCCTGCCGCTCCTTGATGCCTTCAACGGTCAGCCGGATCTGCTCTTCGAGCTGGTCGTAGGGGCCATTGAACAGGTCAGACACCCGGGTGTGCACCCGCACCACCGTCTGCACGGCGGAGAGGGAATACTCGCGGGGCGTGGCGGAGTAGTCGACGAAAGTTTCTGGAATTTCAATGTTTTCGGCAAATCCGGAGACCAGGTCGATGTTCCGCTCGCCGTATTTGTTGACGGTGGTCAGCAACGCCAAGTGCTCTTCCACCGCTTTCTTGAAACCGGCCCGCAGCTCTGAATTCTCCTCCAGAATCGCATCAAGATCCTTGCGTGTCAGGGTCAACAGCGTGCAGGGCGTGATCGTGCGGACCGTGACGTCAGAGGTCCGGTTGGAGAGCAGTTCGATCTCGCCGAAGTACTCGCCGTCCGTGAGCAGGGCGAGCCGCAGGTCGCTTCCGTGCGCGCCCTTGCTCAGAACCTCAACCTGTCCCTGGGCAATGACGAAAAACTTGTTCTCTTCCGCGCCCTCGACGATCAGGTTGTTGCCGAGCGCAACCTTCTCCCGCTTGAAACGGGTCGCCATTTGGACCACGACTGCCTCGGGGAGACGCGCGAACAGCGGCACACTGCGCAGCGACTCGGGCACCAGCGCCGAATCGCCCGATTCAAGGTCTACTTCGATCCGCTCGGCCCGCGACAGCTCGATTTTTGTCCGGTTGACCCGGTAGGTTCCTCCCGTCACCTGAACCCACGGCAAGAGGTTCAGCAACAGGCGCGGGGTGATGGACATCATCTTCGGGTTGGTCTTGCTCGTGGTCGTCAGATTTCTGGCAACCGCCGTTGTGACGCTTCTCTGCAATAGACTGTCTGACATGTGTGTTTCCTTCCTTTGTGTGATGTGTAATGCGTGATTGTTAGATGCAGTAATCGTATTCGACGGCCTGATCCATCGACCGCGAGGGCTCAGCGGTTTTCGGTCGGCCCACGACCTTGGCCGGAATCCCGGCGACCGTGGAATGGGGCGGAACCTCGCTCAACACCACGCTGCCAGCCGCGATCTTCGAACCTTCACCGATGCGGATGTTACCTAGAATTTTCGCACCCGCGCCGATCATCACGCCGTTGCCGATCTTCGGGTGCCTGTCGCCCGACTCCTTGCCGGTGCCACCGAGCGTGACCTCGTGAAGCAGAGAGACATTGTCGCCGACCACAGCCGTCTCGCCGATGACGACGCTGGTGCCATGATCGACCAGAATCCCCTTGCCTATCCGCGCTGCCGGGTGAATATCCACATCGAAAACTTCGGAGATCTGGCTCTGCAGGTAGAGCGCCAGCCCATTTCTTCCTTGGCTCCAGAACCACTGTGCCACACGGCAGGATTCAAGCGCCTGGAAACCCTTGAAGTGGAGGAAGGGAACAGCCAGGCTGCGGGCTGCCGGATCGCGCTCCACCACCGCGCCCAGATCGCGGCGGACGGCTTCGCGAATATCACTCGAAGCGGAGAATGCCTCATCGAAAGCTTCGACGAGTGACACGGCGGTCAAGTAACGGGACGCCAGTTTGCCGGCTAAGAAAAAGGAAATCGCCCGCTCCAAAGAGCGATGCTTGAGAACCGTATCGTGTAGGAACCCGGCCAACATCGGCTCCGCTTTCGCCATCGCGTCCGCCTCCTGGCGCAAGCGCGACCAGACCGGGTCGATCATGTTCTGTTCGTTTGCTTCCATTTGTGTTTCACTTCCAACCGTCCTCAAAATCATCTATGTCTATCGACATGGTTTGCAATGTACCAGAAGCAGACAACCCATGCAACAGGAATTTGTTCGGAGGAAACTCTCAAAAAAATAAAAACCGGCACTTTGATGGCGTATTAAAAGGGGTTTCAGCGATTTTTACCTATTTCCTCTTGCCGTCCACACTCACTTTTGCTAAATCTATCTTATGTCTATGGACTTAATAGTATTTTCGTCGAAAATAAAGCGCTCCGTCTTAAACAAGAAAAAAAACTGGGGGAAAGGCCCCCTTGCAACCCCGCTGGCACAGGGTACACCACCATCAACCCCTTACCTCACGACCGCATTGAACGTGGAATGGTCAAAAAAGGCACAGAAGCATGAAAAACAACACACACTCCGATAAACTAGGCGGTCCTAAGGCGGTATTGGCACTGAGCCTTTTCTGCCACCTGAGCCTAGCAGCTGTGACGGCCACATGGGACGGAGGCAGCGCGGGGAACGCCGCCTGGAGCACGGCGGCCAACTGGGTTCTCGACAGCGTCCCCGCATCCGGCAGTTCGCTCGACGTTTCTTTCTACGCCGCGGGAGCCGGCAACCTGGTCACGAACTATCTGGGAACCGGCGCCTACACCCTTCGCTCGCTGAATTTCACTGCGGATGCGGACAGTGACGTGGTGACCCGCTTGAGCAGCAGCCCGACAGGCGGCTCAACCCGGAACCTCTCCTTTGGCGGCGCGGGGGGAGCGGCGATCACCAGCGATCCCGGCGCTACGGGCAACTTCACGCTGGGCGTCGGCAATGGCAGCGTGGTCTTGCTGGAGAGCCTGACGATCAGCCACAGCGGCACCGGTTTGCTGCTCATCAATCGCCCGATCACCGGCACCGGTTTCGGAATCACCAACAACGGCAACGGGACGGTGATGTTGTCAGCCATCAACACGTTCGACGGCGGCGTGACCCTGAACAACGGCACGCTTTCGCTCGGCAACAACTCGGCGCTCGGCACCGGCGCGTTCACGGTCAACGGAGGCGCGCTGAACGTGACAGCAGGCCGCACGGGCGCAAATGACAATGTCCAGAACTGGAACGGGGATTTCACTTTTCTGGGCGCCTACTCCCTGAACCTCGGCCTCGGTACGGTAACGATCAATGCCGACCGCCAAGTGACGGTCGAGGCCAACACCCTGACGGTGGGCGGCGGGATCAGCGATGGCGGCAACAGATACCGTCTGACCAAAGCCGGTTACGGAGCATTGACGCTCTCAGCCACGAACACCTACAGCGGCGGAACGACGGTCAAGGCGGGCACACTGCAATTCGGAGTGGACAACGGCCTCGGCACCGGTGGCCTCTCTCTCAACGCCGGCGCCAAGCTGGCCTCGGGCGCGACGGTCGTGCTGACCAATGACGTCGCAATTGACGGCGCGGTCGAAATCAACACAGCCAGCGGTAACCTCGACGCGTACGGCACGATTCGAGGCGCAGGGTCAATCCGCAAGACCGGCGCAAACCAGCTCGTATTGCGCTCTGAAAACATGTTCGCGGGGGGGTTGACGAACTCCACAGGCATCGTGACCGTCAAGCATGCGAACGCTCTCGGGACAGGGGTCTACGTGGTCGAAGGGGGAACCACCTATTGGGACGGCAAATTCGACACAGCGAACGACGGACGGGGCATTACGAACGACATCGTTCTGCTGGCCTCCAAGAATTTCAACACCTTGGGAGCCTCCAATCGGATCCTTCTGTCGGGCAAGATTTCGGGCCCCGGGGGTTTCAACCGCAATTGTTTCGCAGGGAGCAAGCTGACCCTGACAGGCGACAACACGTTCGAGAGTGGCGTACGGCTCGACATCGGGGAGTTGTATCTGGGGCATGCCCACGCGCTGGGCACAGGTCCGGTGACAAACAAGGTCAGCTCCGGCTTTATCGGAGTGACTGCGGATCTCTCCGGCGGCACGGGTGTCGCAAACCCCTTTGTTCTGACTTCCAACCTCGTCATCAACATCACGAACAACCTTCAGCTTTCCGGGTCGATCAGTCGAAGCGCGGATACCGAGGTGGCTCCCCTGCTGATCAAGCGCGGCGCGTCTGCGCTGATCCTTTCGGGCAGCAACACATACGATGGCGGCACGACGGTCGAGGAGGGAACCCTGCGCCTCGCCGCAGACAATGCCCTTCCCCTCGGCAGCTCCCTCACGCTCGCAGGCGGCATTCTGGAGTCGGGCTCTTTCACCAATATGCCCGCATCGCTGACGGTCACAACAAACAGCACCCTCGCGGTTGGTGCCGGCAGCCTCATTTTCGTCAGCCAAACGACAAACGCCTGGACCGGCCGCTTGACAATATCCGGCGAACTGGGACGCTTCAGCCTGCGCTTCCAACCGGCGCTGACTGCGGAACAGCTTGGGCACATCGATTACACGGGCAGAGCGCTACACGTCTCTCCGGCCGGATACCTGAGCACCTTCCCCAAAGGCACGGTCGTCCGAGTGTATTAACTGTCGTTATTAAGAAAGGTGCAGTGTATGTCTCATCGCCAATCCGTCTCTTGGAAACACGCGAAATACGCAGTCGCGCTCATCGCCCTGGTTGCCGCGTTATGCGGCCCAGTTGTAGCAGAAGGGGCTTCCAAGCCCAACATCATCTTCCTCCTGGCCGACGATCTGGGCTGGGGCGATTTCCAGTGTTACAACCCGAAAGGCAAGGTGCCCTCGCCGAACCTTGACCAGCTCGCTCGCATCGGCATGCGGTTCACCGATGCGCACACGGCGGCCGCGCTCTGCGCGCCGACCCGCTACTCCGTCGCCACGGGTAGTTGCCCGTGGCGCGGCCGGTTGCCGGGCGGGACCTGGGGCTGGAATCAGGAGCCGCAATTCCTGCCGGGGCAGAAAACCGTCGGCCATCTGCTGCAGGAAGCCGGCTATCGCACGGGCCTGTTCGGGAAGCTGAACTATGGCGGCCTCTTCGAGAAGAATGACGCGGGCAAGGCGGATTTCACCCGTCCGATGAAAGTCGGGCCGCGCGAGTGGGGCTTCACCTATTCCTACGTCCTTCTCACCGGACACCAGGGACCGCCCTACTGCTTCATCGAGAACAACCGCGTCGACGGAGACGGCGCAAAGGTGACGCAACTCGCCGCCGGCCCCCTGAACGGCGGCGTGGTTCCAGTCGCGGGGCCGGGCCTGCCAGATTGGGACAGCCGAAAAGTCGGGGAGCGTCTGGTCGAGAAGGCTCTCGCGTTCATTGATGCGGACAAGGACAAACCATTCTACATCCACCTGTCGACCGACGGCGCGCACGGGCCCTATACGCCGCCCGACCAGCTTCTGGGCACGCCCGTGAAAGGGGTCACGAAGATGTCCCCCAAGACGGACATGGACTACGAGTACGAGGTGGTCGTCGGCAAGATCGTCGAGGCTCTCGCCAAACGCGGCCTGCTGGAGAACACCCTCATCATCGCCACCAGCGACAACGGCGGCATCCCGGCCGACCGCGAAACCTTCGGACACGACGCCGTGGGCGGCCTGCGCGGAGCGAAGTCGCAAGTCTTCGAAGGCGGCCACCGCGTGCCGTTCATCGCAATGTGGAAGGGCCATATTCCCGCAGGCCAAGTCCGCAGCCAAGTCATCGGCACGCTGGATATCGTGCCGACCTTTGTCGAACTCGCGGGCGGGACCTTCGCCGCCGACCAGATGCTCGACAGCGTCAGCCTCGTGCCTGTCCTGCTCGGACAGCGTGGCGACGACCAGCCCGTTCGCGAGGCCCTGCTGGTCCAGAGCAGCCCCGGGCGCGACGCATTCGACGACGGCAGCGTGATTCGGGAGTCACTTGTCGGCGAGGAGGGCAAGAAGCTGACGCCTAAAGAGCGTAAGAACGCCAAGAACCGCGCGCTGAACCAGATCGCCAGAAAAGGCGAAAAGTCCGGCAGCGACGGCATCGCCCACGCGCTGCGAGAGGGCCCGTGGAAGCTGGTCTTCGATATCGAACACGACAAACCCGCCGCGCTCTACAACCTCGCCGAGGACCTGACCGAACAGAAGAACCTCATCGGCGACGAAGCGCAGAAAGAGCGGATTGCGCGGCTGGAAAAACGTTACCGCGACATCCGCAGCTCAAAACGCAGCACGCCAGTAGGACACCTCTGATGAAACGAGGCGTTTTCCACGACCTCTTCCCGATTGCCACATAAGACCACACACAGCCAATCAATATTTACACCATACGAAGAAACAAGATGTGACCACTCCTGTCATGCAGCATCCGGGACCGAGCCCACTCGGCCCCGGGTTTTAATTTAACACTCCACCCCCTTGAGCATGATCAATCCGACTGAGGCGGGGCGACTATTACTCCTGCTTCATCGATGCCAGATGCGAGAGTCCCGGTGTCTAGGCCAATGTACAAGCCCTCATAACCAGCCACCCTAAGCTAGTGCTGAAAAGTCGAATCTAACCCCAATTTCATTGATTGCTCCTCAGATTCATGGCAAGCTGTATGCTTTGAATCATCTGTTAGGAGACAGCTATGGCTTTGCAATTGAAATACACGGATAGGAATGTCTGGCGCCATCACAAGCTGTGCAAAAACAGGTGTGTATTCGGTTTCGTCCTGAGCCTGGTTTTGGGATGGGCCATGGCCTCTTTTGCGGCTGTGTATCCTCGCTGGTCTTTTGAGACGGATGGCACACTCCGTTGTGATTTAGACGGACGGGATGCCTTACCGGACAAGCCGGTTGAATGTGTGACCCATGGCAAGCGTGTCATCATGCGTATTTTCTTTCCGGCAGATGACGGCAAAGCCGCGTATGTCAAGGGACCGGAAGTGCAGTGGCCAATTTTTAAACGCGATGTGCGGGACAAGTCCCTGAGTATCCCTGGCAAAGACACGCGCAGCACAGACCTGCCTGATATCCTGGTCAATGGCTTGCCCTGGGTGCCGAGTCAGCGTACGGCCTATCGCTATGAAGGCTTCTTTCATGTGTTGTATGCGCCCCAAAAAGGGGTTCGTGCCACACGCACACTCTTTCCCTCCATTGAACAGCGTATGGCCCTGCAGTCCTGGACACTTGAAAACACCCTGTCTGAGCCCCTGAAGATCCAGGTGCCGACTGTGCAGGAGACCCTGCGGAAGCGTAAGGCTGTAGACGATCAGGATTGGCTGGTGGAGTATCGGGTGACAGGTGTGGCTCAACAGACGCTTCAACCAGGAGACCGCGTGCAATTTGCGGTGGCCTACACTGCGCGTGCCGAGGCTGATCCGCCTTTGGTGATTGATCTGGCCCGGGAGAAGAAGGCCTATGCTGATCTGGTCAGGCATGCGCAGAATCACTTGAAGTTGGTGACACCGGATGCCCTGTTAAACCATACCTTTGAATGGGCCAAGGTGCGGATCTTGCTGTCCAATATAGAAACCAAAGCAGGGCTCATCAATACCACAGGGAGCATGGCCTATTACTGCGGTTTTTGGGCCAACGACAACGCCGAATATGCCAGCCCTCTGGTCCCTCTTTTGGGCAGTGCTGATCTGGAAAAGGGCATTGATACCATGTATCGCGTGTGGCTCAAGGATATCACCCAATATGGCCTGAAGGACAAACAGATCACAGGGTCGTTTGAAAGCTACAACCTGAAGCCCTATCAACGGGGCCGGGGGGACGAAGCCATGATCCTCTATGGCCTGTCACGCTACCTGCTGACCCTGGCAGACCAGACGCGGGCCGAGGAAATGTGGCCCCTGATTGTGCGGTGCGGGGATTACCTGAAGATGAACTTGAATCCAGCCGGTGTGATTACCTCACGCACAGATGAGCTAGAGGGGCGATTGCCCTCGGGCCAGGCCAACCTGAGCACCAGCGCACTGGCCTATGGCGGCCTGCAGGCGGCGGCCCGGTTGGGCCGCGCCCTGGGCAAGACGCCCCAAGCAGATCAGTTTGATCAGTTGGCCCAGGGCTTGGCTCAGTCCATGGAAACCTACTTTGGGGCAAAGGTCCAGGGGTATGAAACCTACCGCTATTATGAAGGGAGTGACCTCTTGCGGGGCTGGATCAGCCTGCCTTTGGTGGTTGGCCTCAAGTCGCGCCAGACCGGGACTTTGGATGCCCTGTTCTCTGATAAGTTGTGGTTGGAGAAACCGGAGACACTGGAGGTCAATCTCAAAGCCGTGTCCACAGAAAGCAGAACCCAATGGGCCAGGGAGACCTACTATGCGTTACTGGCCGCGTTTAAGTCAGGCCGCACGGACCTGGCCCTGGACAAGACCCGTAGTGTGCTGACAAGTCATATGCTGGGCCATGGAGGCCCCTTTGCAGATGAGGACGACAGTGACCTGCTGAGTCCTTCCATCCTGTATGCACGGGTCATCACCGAAGGCCTGTTCGGCATTGAGCCGCTGAGTTTCCGTAGCTTCCAATTGACACCGCGACTGCCCGAATCATGGCCCATGATGCAGTTGAATGCGATTCAACTCCTGGGTCGCCAACTGGATCTACAGGTCTCCCGCCAGGGGGCCGATATTCAGGTGCGTGTATTGGAGCATGGGAAAGAATTAATGTCTCAGACCGGCAAACAAGGCAGCGTGTTTGAGATTAAACTGTAGTGTCAGTAAGAACGCGCCTGGTCTCAAGACCGTGCCCTAGGTGGGTGTTTTGATCAGGAAAGGGAATCGATTCTATGAAGAACATGCTTCGTTTTGTTTGCTGTGGCGTCGCTGTCACATGCGTGGCAGGAGTTGCGCTTGCCGGGGATCCTCTGGAGGAGAAACTGATCGGAAGTTTCTTTCTGCCAGAGCAGGTGAGGAGTCAGGCGGGGATATTGGGCCTGACCGACGGGCAGAAGACGACGCTAAGCGAGGCTAACGATGCGGCGGAGGGGAAGGTGTCGCGGTTGAAGGAGCAGTTGCAGGCGGAGGCTGACAAGTTCACTGAGCTGGCGAAGCAGCCGCGTTTGGATGAGAAGGCGCTGGTTGCGCAGGCAGACAAGATCCTCGATGTTGACCGCGAGGTGAAGCATGAACAACTGCGGCTGCTCATTTTGATAAAGAATACGCTTACGGCCGAACAACAGGCGACGCTGAACGGAATCAAATCTCTCGACCCGAAATTGACGGAGGCGAAGAAACTCGCCGAGAAGTGGAAAACCGATGGACGCGATCTTTCGAAGGTAGAAGGGATGAGGTCAGATTTTGAAGCGCAACTTCAGGCGGGGAAGGTCAAGGAAGCCGGTGCCACACTGGACCGCGCGCTGGACATTTTGACCGGGCGCGACGCGAAGTAGTCACGCGATTCCGATGGGCCAAAGAACGGGCCAATTACCCACTATTCCTGAGCGAATTCTGCGCAGAGACTGAGGTTGGACCGCCGCATGCCACCCTTCCGGATGACGCGCTGAACGCCAACGTCTTCGAGAAGTCCGTCCGCATCCCCAACAAGGTGTATGGGATACGGACACGGACGTTCTCGTCCACTATTCGAAAATGTTGAAAATCCCCCTTTACAGCTCCATCACTTTTTGTAATAATATATTAAATTTATAGACGTAATAGAATTTAGACCTGAGAAGATCGGAGCTTCCACTGAGCACAAGCGCACACATGTTGAACACGCAGACGGCCCGCAACGCGGCCCGCCGCGGCCTGTGTTGTCGCGCTTCCGCTTGTCCCGGTGGAGGGCTCCCTCGCTTCAGCTGACCAACCTGAAACATCACTGAAAACGAAGAACCCATAACCGGCAAGCGGTTGTGGGTTCTATATTTTTTTACACGACACACAAAGGAGACACGCATGAGCAAGAAAAACGCATCGAAGAAACGCAGCGAAACGCCTGGGCTGAAAGCCCTCTTGGATCTCTTATTCAAACGCGATAAGAGCCCGAGCGGGGATCCGTCCGAACCCGAAGCCGACGTCCTGCCGGGTACAGGACCGGGCCTTCACACGCTGTCCCTGCACGCGGGGCAATCCCCCGATCCGACGACCGGTTCGCGCGCTATTCCGCTGTACCAGACGGCGTCCTACGTGTTCAAGAACTCCCAGCACGCGGCGAATCTTTTCGCCCTGAAAGAGTTCGGCAACATCTATACGCGCCTGATGAACCCCACGACGGATGTGTTCGAGCGGCGCGTAGCCGCCCTGGAAAGCGGCGCGGGCGCGTTGGCCACGGCGTCGGGACAGGCGGCCATCACCTACGCGCTGCTGGCGATCACGCGGCTCGGCGACGAGATCGTGGCGGGCAACAACCTGTACGGCGGAACCTACCAACTTTTCCATCACACCTTCCCGAAGCTCGGGCGC
>Ga0073936_10011458_pt1 | contig 10725 bp, 11 predicted proteins | sample AliMusrvi5mmetaG_FD_87041 | JGI IMG/M metagenome (GOLD analysis project Ga0073936, IMG submission 87041) | Freshwater lake bacterial and archeal communities from Alinen Mustajarvi, Finland, to study Microbial Dark Matter (Phase II) - Alinen... | ecosystem: Environmental > Aquatic > Freshwater >... | reverse complement strand
CGGATGGCCTATGGGTATCGAGATGTTAAATACTTTTTACTGAAAATCCACCAGCATTGTGGGCTGTTAAATCCACGGCTTTCAACTTAAACACGAAAGAGTCATCTTTTTATATAAAAAAACGGGCTAATGCGCGCGTCCATGTTCTGCTGATGGCTGCTTTTAAGCTCAAAGACAAGGGGGCGCAGGAGCAGGATTGCGTGATCACCAATGTCAGCGTGAGCGGTGCGGGTATTACTTTTCCCCGCATTGAAGGGGCCATGATTGTTAACGGCGCAATTGTTCAGCTCAAAATTCTCATACCTCGCACAGTGCTGCATGTTTCCGTTCAGGGCGAAATCATGTGGGCTAAGCAGCGCACAAAAGATATTCTGGCAGGAGTCAGATTTCTTGACATGATCAGCGAGAGCATGTTTCAGCAGTTCCAGAAAAAGACGGACAAGGTTTAACCCCAGCCGCGCAGATACAAAAAAGCCCGACTCCCAGTGGAATCGGGCTGTTAAATTTGGCTCCCCAGCGCGGACGGATCTGGGCACTGGGAGATTACAGTAAGTCTTTGACTTTTCTTTTCTGATAATTTTGTACAAGCCTACCGCAGTTCTGATGCGTACTAAAGCCCTGCCGACATTTTGCGGCGAACTTTTTATTGACACATAACCACCTTGAGCATATACTTATTTAACTAAAAGTTAATTTTTGCTATCAAAAAAATATTAAAAAATGCTAGTTTTAGTCCTGATTGCTATATTCTGCAGTACTCTTCTTCTGAAACAGTCGAAAATAATGCAGCTCATTTCAAAGCGGCAAAGTGAGTATAGGTTATTCAGGGCTATCTAGCTTAGGTGAAAACTAATGTCTTCTCTGGCTGTGTTTATCTGGATTGTCAATATCGTATGCGACACTATGGGGCATATTGCCCTGAAGTATGCGGCAATACTGGATCATGAAACCGAATTGGGGCGCTGGAAGGCCATGCTCTCTTCACTCCCGCTCTGGATCGGGGTCGTTTGTTTTTGTCTGGAATTCGTCGTCTGGCTGGCCTTTTTGTCGGTGCTATCGCTTTCGCAGGGTGTTTTGCTGGGTGCGATCAATATGGTTGCGATAGTAGTCGCCGGTAAACTGCTGTTTAAAGAACGCCTGGACCGCATGCGGGTCATCGGCGTCGGCTTGATATCCCTTGGCGTTGCACTTGTAGGAATTTTTGCGTGAATAGAACATGGTTTTATATTATCGGCTTTGGTGCGCTGATGCTGTTCGATACGCTCACCCAATTTTCATTTAAGCTGGCCTCATCGCATGCCGGCGAGTTTGTTCCGCGACTTGACTGGCTTGTTACAGTGTTCAGCAAGCCCTGGGTATACGGCGCGGTGCTGGGGTATCTGGGCGCTTTTGTTGCCTGGATGACACTGCTTAAGCATGCGCCCGTGGGCCCCGCATTTGCAGCATCACACATGGAGATTGTCTTTGTGCTGATACTGTCAGCTCTGTTTTTTGACGAAAAACTGAAAGCCATGCAGATTGTGGGTGCAGCATGCATAGTCCTCGGTATTGTATGTTTAAGTTTGAGCGAGTCCAAAAATCCTCATGATTGACCGCTTGCGTGAACCACCCCCTACAGCAGGACTGGCGCTTTCATGGCGCGATTTTCTGCCCGGCCCCCCGTCCCTTGAACGAAAAATAGCGGACTTTATCGGCGTGCCGGAGGTTCAGATCGAGTGCTCGGGAACCGCGGCTTTAGTTGTTGCCCTGCTCACGTTAAAAAACATGAGCCGGCGCCGCTCAGTGGTTATCAGCGCGTATACATGCCCCTGGGTAGCTCTTGCCGTGGTGCAGTGCGGTCTTACGCCCGTTGTCTGCGATTCGCGCAAAAATCATTTTGAACTCTGCCTGGAATCTCTTGCTGCTGTTTGTACTAACGATACGCTGGCTGTTATACCGACACATCTGGCAGGGCGTGTAGCTCAACTTGACGCTGTGACGAGCATTGCTAGGAGCGTGGGGGCTTATCTGGTAGAGGATGCCGCACAATCATTCGGGGCGCTGCATGCCGCTCATCCTGTGGGAACATTGGGGGATATAGGGTTTTACAGTTTAGGCGTCGGAAAAGGGCTGACTATATATGCCGGCGGCGTGCTGGTGGCCCGCGACGAGAAGATGCGCGAGTCTTTGCGCCGGACAAGCGCGCAATTTGTTCGTGCTAGCTTTGCACGGGAAGTGAAAAGAATTGTCGAGCTTGTTGGCTATTACCTGTTGTACCGGCCCTTTGGCATGGGACTGGCGTTTGGCATACCGCTGCGCCGCCATCTTACAAAGGGCAGGTTGATAGAAGCGGTGGGCGATGACTGCGCTCTGCCTGTCACTTTGCACCGGGTGGGAACATGGCGAAGGACTGTCGGCGCACATGCGTTCACGAGATTCCCTGATTATGTACTCAGCACCCGCATGCAGGCCGAGGGAAGAATAGCCCGGCTGGGAACTATTCCCGGCGTTACGGTCATTACCGACACCCCTGAAAATCAGGGTGTCTGGCCGTTTTTGTTAGTGCTTATGCCATCACAAAAGTCCCGCGATGCTGCGCTTGCTTCATTGTGGCGGCAGGGCCTGGGTGTTGGCCGATTATTCATACATGCTTTGGCCGATTATCAGTACCTGGCGGGTTATTTTGCCGGGGCGCATACCCCGAACGCAACGGATTTTGCCGAGCGTTTGCTGATAGTCACCAATACTGTCTGGTTGCGGGAAAAAGATTTTATAAAAACGTGTGCTGTTTTGGCGGAGCAGGCGAGTAATGCTTAGAGTTGAATGGGTGACTTCAGAGGCGGACATTCCCGCCGGCCTGTGGGATGAATGGTTTGCCGCGCCGTATGAAGGCAGATGGTGGTATCAGGCCCTTGAGCGGTCCGGCCTCGGGGACCAGTTCACTTTTTTTTATGCCATTGTGTATCGGCACAATGATCCCGTTGCTGTTGCCCCCGCGTTTTTGATGGATGTACCTGTTCAGCTGGTTTTCCCGCCTGCAGTGATGCCCATGGTGAATCTTCTCGGACGATTTTTCCCTTCACTTCACTATCAGCGCACATTTTTTATCGGCTCGCCCTGCGGCGATGAAGGCCGCGTCGGGATAGGTGACGGAGCCGACTTCCCGGAAGTGTTGCGCGTTCTTAATCAGGCCATGCAGGAACAGGCAGATACAATTAAGGCTCCCATGCGTGTCTGGAAAGATTTCGCTGATGAGCATCAGGCGGATTTTTCAAAACTGCAAAAGTCCGAAGGGTTGTTTAAACTGATAAGTTTTCCCGGCACTGCGGTCAAGCTGGAGGGTGCCAGTAAAGAAGGGTATATCGCATCGCTCAAAGCATCACGGCGCAACAAGCTGAAAAAAAAGCTCAATCAGGCAGCCAAAGCGCCCGTAGATGTGCACATTCTTCAGCAACCAAGCGCAGAGGAACTGGACGAGATATTCTGCTTATTCTGGCAAACATACGAAAAAGGCGCCACCAAGTTTGAGCGGTTAAACCGCAAGTTTTTCGATGTAATATCGGGCTGCGCCCCTGCCTGCTATGTTGTACTCAGAGAGCGGCACAGTAAAAAGATACTTTCATTCATGCTGTGCTTTGCCCTTGGCACGCACGTGATCAATAAATTCATCGGGATTGATTACAGCCGGCCCAAAGAGTGGTTTTTATACTTTCGCTTATGGGAGGCCGCGGTTGAATGGGCCTACTCCATAGGGGCGCGTTCAATACAAAGCGGGCAAACCGGATACGCCGCGAAAATCGAGCTTGGCAATGACATGGTAGCGCTGACCAATTATTGCAAACACAAAAATCCGATCATGCACAGGATATATGCCAGGGTGGGCAGGATGATCAATTGGGACACGTTGGATGAAGACCTGTCTGTGTATGCAAAAGCATATCCGGAGCTCATGCCTGACTCCAAGAATCAGCCACAGTAAAGTATCGATTGGCGTTGTTGAACTTGTTGAATTACCAGCAGTACAGCCAAAGTTTTGAAAATTTCCGAGTGCAGAACACCTGTCTGATGTAATGTTTTGAAGACGGGCCTAGTAAAAGACACACACCAAAAATAATAGGGCATGCGGAAATTAAAAAAAGCCCGGCTCCTTGCGGAATCGGGCCTTTTAGAGCATGTAATTTTATTCTATAGCCGTTTACACCGGAGAGCTTTTGGTTCATTCGCCCGTGCTATATTCTCGCAAGATAGGCCACTAGGGGAAATACGCTTGTGGCTCGAACCGCACGGGCTGCCTCGCCAAAAACTCCTCGGTGAACATATGGCTACAGCATTTTGTTAAATGCTCTAATATTGATGATTTCGTAAAAGTCAAAAATTCGACAAAATAGTCATACCGGCGAAAGCCGGTATCCGGGAATTTCAGGCGGTTACAAAGCACTGGACACCGGTTTTCACCAGAGGTGTGACGACTTTTTACGACTTCATCAACAATGCTCACGGGAACAGGCTCAAAGCATGGGGGGATTAAAAAAAACGATCCATGAATAAATTCAGAGAGCGCCCGGGTTCATCAGGATTATTTTTAATGTACAGGGACTATATTATTTGTTAATTAATCCAAAACGGTTTGAAGCGGATGCCGGCTTGAATTGCTATACGGGCGGCACTGAAAAATCGCATCAGGCGCAAAGCTGGCTTGCGGGAAAGAGAGAAACGACCATGTATGAAGTATCAATTCAGACGGCCTTTTCAGCGGCCCATCGGCTGAGAAATTATCAGGGCGATTGCGAGGCACTTCACGGGCATAACTGGAAGGTCCAGGTTACCGTGCAGGCCCGCAAGCTCAATGATATCGGTCTTGCCATCGACTTTAAGATATTGAAAAAAATTACCGGCGAAGCTTTGTCGCGCATGGATCATACCTGCCTGAACGATATTTCGCCCTTTGATGCTGTAAATCCAACATCCGAAAATATAGCACGGGTGATTTTTGAAGAGCTGAAGCCGCGGGTTACAGAACTTGATGTTGCTCTGGCGAAAATTTCCGTCTGGGAATCCGATAATGCCTGGGCATCCTATTGTGAGGGGGATTAACGCCATGCCGCTCAAGGACATGCAGAGCCAGGATGACCACCGCCGGATAGAAATCGACAAGGTCGGCGTTAAGGGAATAAACTACCCCATAGTGGTGCTGGATAAAGTCAATAAGGTGCAGCACACGGTTGCAACGATCAATATGTACGTGAGCCTGCCGCACCATTTTAAAGGCACCCACATGAGCCGTTTTATCGAGGTGCTTAATACCTACCGGCATGGCATCAGCACGCAGAATATTTTCGAAATGCTCATTAAGATGAAGGAAAAGCTCCGGTCTGAATCGGCGCATATAGAAGTTTTTTTTCCGTTTTTTATTAAGAAGCAAGCTCCGGTCACCGGAGCCGCAAGCCTTATGGAGTATACCTGTCAGCTGATCGGCTCCCACAAGGAAAAGCTTGATCTGATCGTCGGGGTGGAGGTGCCCGTGACAACGCTGTGCCCCTGCTCCCGGGAGATAAGCAATTACGGGGCTCACAATCAGCGCAGTGTTGTTCGGGTGCAGATCCGGTTCAAGAAGTTTTTCTGGATAGAAGACTTGATCGCCCTCATCGAGTCATGCGCGGTAAATGAGATTTACCCCTTGCTGAAGAGGCCGGATGAAAAGTTTGTCACGGAAAAGGCCTACGATAATCCCATGTTTGTAGAGGATATTGTGCGCTCCGTTGCCGCCCGTTTGGAGCTTGACGCTAATATAACCTGGTATATGATCGAATCCGAGAATTACGAAAGCATACATAATCACAGCGCCTACGCCCTGGTGAAAAAGCAGTAGCCCGGATTATTCATGAGGTTCCATATCTGGGCTCGGAGGTCGGGGGTAAGGGTTCGGGGGCATGGGTATATATTAACAGTCTCATAATAGTATTTACCGTTTAACGCCGTATTCCGTTACTTTTTTGCCAGTAGGCGCAAAAAAAATATCAATTCTATTATGAGACCCTTAATAAAAGAAGTGACAAGTGACGTGATTGAAAACCCCTCAACCATGACCAGTTTTGCAGGTTGGGTTAAGCCCGAAAAATATTGTTGGGTATCGCTGCTCAACCCAACCTACATAAAAACCAATGCTTGCGAAAAAATACGAGCATAAGTCCGTAGGGAGGGTGCCAACCCGCCATTGTTTTAACATATGACAACATCGATCCCGATTACCCCTTTGAAGCCTATATTTGATGGGTATATCGTAGGGGTTCAAAATTTTGAACCCCTACGAAACGATCAAGCTGCGCACAAAAGCAGCCATGCCGGTTGACATAACGCCACATATCAGCCCGCAAGCCGCGCCGCAAGATGTTTAATCACGCCGCACATTTTTTGCCCGGACGCCCCTGCCCACATCTTGCGCCCATATTTGCCTTGACACACAGCCACCCTCAATTTATATTCTGCTCATCCGAAAGCGAGTTCCTGTGCGGCCAGGCAAGGTTACGTAATTCAGCGGGTGTGAATCCCGTCCCGGAAGGTAGGCCAACCAACGGGTAGCGAGTCCTTGGAGGCTGTGTGGTAACATGCAGTTTTAAGCGTAGGATAGCGAACAGGCAGGCCGTAAACCGAAAGGCTGAAGCGATTGAGCCCCGTAATGCTTATTCTGAGAAGGACGACACTCTAGGAACGGTGGAAGTCACTATGGGTGTTTCCGTTAATGGCAAGGAAAAACCTGCTTTTTCGGGGACTGAGAGCATGGCATGTCTGATATGGTGATTACATAGCAACCATCTTCACTACGCCCTTGACCTCTGGTTTGAGAAGGTCTACCGAAAGAGTTGCACAGGATATGCCCGACTCATCAGATATGCTGATGACTTCGTTGCATGCTTTCAGACTAAAGCGGATGCGGATAGATTCCGTAACGAATTAGGTGAGAGAGTGGGCAATTCAATCTTGAGGTAGAAGCGACGAAAACCCGGGTAATGGAGTTTGGGCGATTCGCCGTCGCACATGCCGCACGAAAAGGAAAAACAGCAGAGACATTTGATTTTCTGGGTTTTACCCACTACTGCGGCAAAAGCAGAGACGGCAAGAGATTTCGGATGAAACGGTTAACAGCCCGCAAGAAGTTTACCGCCAAACTCCACGCCTTCAAACAATGCAGGTTGCCGGTGATTGTATATGCGACGAATCCCTAAAATATTGTACAAGAGCAGGCAGTGGCTAGCGCTGTGCTGTGTGCTCGTGCTGGCCTATGTTCTCAGGGTTTTGATAATAACCCACGGGCTTCCGTACCCCTATCACTGCGATGAGCCCAACTTGATACACAACGCTTTAAGGATCCTGAAAACGGGGGACTACAATCCGCACTGGTTCGGCTACCCGACACTGCTCACCTATATTCATACGCTTGATTCCGTCTTTTGTTATTTCTATGCGGTGAAGCACCATTTACTGCGGGACATGACCGAAGTGTTGACCAATGCCGATACCGGCTGGTGGTGGTCGATCAGCCATCCTATTTTCTATTTTTGGGGCAGGCATGTAACTGTGGTTTTTGGAACTTTGTCCGTTGGCCTTGTGTATTTGATATGCCGAAGGTATTCCTGCTCCTTGTTTACCGCGATTTTGGCTTCCGTGTTTTTAGCCTGCAACATCCCGTATCTGCATTTATCACGGGTCATTACCGTTGATGTGCCGACTTCCTTTTTTGTTCTGGCAACCGCCTTTTCTTCGATCTTATTAATGGTAAAAGGCGAGAGAAAATACTACCTGATTGCCGGCCTCCTGGCCGGGTTTGCCATATCGGCGAAATATAATGCCTACCCCGCAGCACTGTTGCCCTTGCTGGCCCATATTCTAAACAAGGAGAAAAAAGCATTTTTCAGCCCCGATGTGCTCCTGATCATCGCCGCTGTTCCTCTTGGGTTTCTTATCGGCACCCCCTATGCGATTGGAGATCTGCCGGGATTTCTCAAGGGCGCCGGGGACAATGTGTGGTATTACAGCAATTTTGGCGAAAACTCCATGATGCTGCAGCAGCTGGTTTTTTTCTATCATGGCTTTTGCGAAGACCGCTGGGCCATGGGCGGCGGCGGCGGCGTGGGCACCTTCCTTGTGTATGCCGCCGTGTGCGGCATGTTTACCGGCTTTCTGGTTAACCGGCGCTTGCAGATATTGCTGCTGTCCTACCCCGTGGCCTATGTTCTGTTCATGTCGACCATGCGGGCCAACTTCATGCGCAATATGATCGTGGTAAACGCCTACCTCTGTATTTTTGCCGCCCTGTTCATTTATCAGGCTTCAACTTTTATCTACAAAAGCCTGAAGAAAAAAATTGCCGTGAGCGAAGGCGTTTTTTTTACAGCGGTTCTTGCGATTTTTCTGATCATGCCATTATACAAGGGAATAAACTGGACCATTAAAGAGTTCAACCAGACAGACTCCCGGGTGCTGGCCGTTCAATGGCTGGAAAAAAATGTGGCGCCGCCGCACAAAGTCGCTTTGGCCAGGGAACTGCGATGGTTCATGCCGCATCTGGACAAGCTCGGCTTTGAGCATGTTCTTGTAGGCCAGCTCGAAAAAGACCCGGCCTGGTACGGCAAAGAAGGTTTTGAGTATGTAGTTGTGGCTAAAAAATACATCAACCAGGAAGATCCGGGCATGCCATTGCTGCAAAAATACAATGAATCATTTTCAAATATGCCTGTTGCCGCAGCTTTTGGCACGCAACCTATGGATTTGAATATATTTACCGTGGACCCTAAGCTTGCAATAGTGAAGGTTGCTGCTTCCCCTGAGAAAGCTGGAAACAGTAAAGCACCCCGATAATCCGCAGTGAACGCTCTTGCCCGCACCGCACTCGTAGGAGTTCAGCAGATTGTTGAGCAGGCTGTTCAAGAATGCTCAAATGCAAGTCGCGCAGAATCATGCGAACTGAGGCGTGCTTTTTCGTGCGCCGCAGTGAAGCCTGCTAGGTGCGCATCTGCAGCTCTTCGTTGGCCAGGATGAGGCGGCTTGCCACCAGTCGCACGATGAAGCGGTGAAACGCCGAGGCAAGCTGCGGGTCCTGCGCCTCGATGCGCGAAAGATCCTCTGATCTGAGAAGATATAAAACCGCCGGCCCGTCAGTGTACACCGATGGTAACAGTTTAGCCCTTTTGGCAAAAAGGATTCCGGGCAAGGGAAATGACTTGGAATGGGGTTATAAAAAAGGTGGTCTACGTTTGACTTATGAACGCTGAGAAGTGTTGTCGGTCTAATCTATATTTGCATGCTGGGCAAGCAGGGACGCATACACTATTGTTTGCATTGACTGATTTACTGCAGGCACTACCTCAATGACGGTTATTTATCGAGAAGCTCAGGCAGGATGGTTTCAAGGAATTCCGTGGGGCTTGCAATCGAAAACGCGCAGGGGCCGGATTATTTTCAGCTTTTGAAAATGCTTCTTATTGAAGCATCTGGGGCTATGGGAAATGCAAAAACGGCCACCTCCGAAGATCAAATCGCCGCCATCGGATTATTATGCCGATGAGCAAATTTCCACACATGACAACGTCGATCCCGATTACCCCTTAGAAGCCTATATGTAATTTACACAATCAAGGCAAGCTCGTCAGAGGTGCGCACAAAAGCAGCCATGCCGGTTGACATAGCACCAAATATCAGAGGCGCCCGCCGCGCCGTAAGATATTTAATGGCACTGCGGATTTTTTGCCCGGACAGCCCTGCCCATATCTTGCGGCAAACTTTGTATTGACACACAACCGCCCTCATTTTATAGTCTGACCATCCCAAAGCGAGTTCCTATCAATGAAACAAATCCGCATCGGCTATCTTTCCACGCTGTATCACACCTCGCATATCCTGAAATCACAGGGGTATATTGCAACAGAGCTGGGCATAGAGCCGCAGTGGCTGCTGTTTGGCACGGGGCCTGCCATGATAGAGGCGTTTTCGCGCGGCGAGCTTGATCTGGGCTATATCGGGCTTCCGCCGGCCATGATCGGCATCAGCCGCGGAATGAAACTTACATGCATTGCCGGAGGCCATATTGAAGGCACGGTGCTGGTTGGTCCGGAAGGCGCCGGGGCTGCACGGGACGCTCAGGATATCGATAGTATTCTTGCACGGTTTGCGGGAAAAAAAATCGGAGCGCCTGCCCGCGGCTCTATACACGACATCATCCTGCGCCATCTGTTGCATACCCGTGGAATCATCGACAGTACGGTCGTCAACTATCCCTGGGCAGATCTTATGCCACAGGCGATTGCCGATGGCGAGATCGCGGCAGCAGCGGGCACGCCACCCCTTGCGGTGGTTGCGCAGGCCTGGTACGGCTACGGCATTATTATACCGCCCCGGCTTTTATGGCCCTTCAACCCCAGCTACGGCATAGTCGTTACTGAAGGCATGTTGCAGGAAAGGCAATTGCTGGAGGGTTTTTTACGGCTGCATGAACAGGCCAGCAATCTTATCCGGGAAAATAGCGATGAGGCTGCCCTGATCGTGGCGCAGGAGATTAAAGTTGTTGATGCCGACTTTGTGCGCACGGTGTTTGCGATTTCACCCCATTACTGCGCAGCTCTTCCGGAGCCCTATTGCCGGGCCGCCATGGCGTTTGTTCCGGTGCTGCGGGAGCAGGGCATACTTGACAGGGAGCTTTCGGAGCAGGAGGTTTTTGATTTTTCCTTCATCAGGCGGGTGCATCCCGAAGGG
>Ga0073936_10011455_pt1 | contig 10726 bp, 11 predicted proteins | sample AliMusrvi5mmetaG_FD_87041 | JGI IMG/M metagenome (GOLD analysis project Ga0073936, IMG submission 87041) | Freshwater lake bacterial and archeal communities from Alinen Mustajarvi, Finland, to study Microbial Dark Matter (Phase II) - Alinen... | ecosystem: Environmental > Aquatic > Freshwater >... | reverse complement strand
CAATTTTTATTATGAAATTATTTAATGAAATTCGGTGTTTGTCCGGAATAAATGCTGCTCGCGTAAAATATATTTACGTTTATTGCATGTTTGACAGGGTTCATAACAAAGGTAGTCGCCTGGGATACCCATCCTGGATCTGGTAAGAATTCCTCAGTTGTTTTACAGTGGTCTATTTTCGCAGATGCGATTAGTGCGGCATAAAAAAGCAGGACCATGAAAATTGTCCTGCTTCTGAACTAAATTATCCCTTATCGATCAATTGTAAGCAAAGATTACCGTGTATGAACCGGAGTAAAGTCCGGAAGCCTGACCAGCAGCTAAATCGGCTGTACCGTTAATGATAATGTCTTGGAAACCAACTGATTGATCGACTGATGTTCTGGAATGACTGCTGAAACTTGGATTCAACGTGAAAGCATTCCCCTGTAAATCGGAGAGTTTTGCCGGTTTGAGAACCACCTCAACAGTGGTGCTATTTCCTGAACTGACAGTCATTATTCCCAGTTTTAGCGCCTTCGTCGTGGTCACGAGCTGGGTGTTGGTGCTCGTGTTTCCTGCAGTGGATGTTCCCAGTGAAACATTGGTGACCGCCTGTGATGAGGCACTGGCTGATTCAATGACTTCTGCAGTGATATGACCTGTAGCTAAAGACTGAGCTCTGCAAATTTCTGATCCGGGCAATCCAAGTGTCAGGAGTACTGCCAGATTGAGGTAATATTTTTTTTTCATGATTTACGTTTTTACACTCGATATTCGCAATCATCAATTGTATTATCCATTGCGAATATATGTAAAAAAATAATTAAATGCAAATGAAAAGTATATAAATAATTTACAAGCCGGACAATAACTCACCGAGGTGTTTTTATGACATCCTTAAATCTGGCCTAAAAAACAATAAACGATTAAAATATAGGTAAATACGTATCGTCTATTGAATGAAAAAAATATTTTACCTCTTAAAAATAATTTAAAATATTTAATCCTGCCTATTTTTGTTCAATCTGGTAATTTTAAATAGTAAAAAATATTTACGGCGATTGGAAGGGGCAATCTACCTTCTTTTCCGCCCTAAATAATGGAGAACAGATAATATTTATGGTAATCATATTCTAGTACCTCACTTATGCGGTGGATTTTTCTTCATTTTTAGTAAACACTTTTGGGATTTGTTACTGTATTCCGGATGAATTCTACGAATTTTTCCGGGCAATTTACAAGTGTAACTTATCTTCCCAAGTAGCTCCTTAAGATTAAAAATACTTTATCACATAGATTATTAGCATTTTGTATTCCATTTATTCAAAATTGTGTCCTCTGATTTATTCTGTAATAGAATCCCTTGGTTATGGACATCCCTTAATTTCTCTGAATATTAGTTCAGGACCATTCTTTTTACATGCAATTCAATTGTATGACTGATTGTATCAATTACTGTATCAAGATGATATGCCACGTCTGTTTCCGAAAATCTTAAAACCAGGTAACCTAACATCTCCAGATCATCCAGTTTTTTATGGACTGACTTCGACTTTAAAGTATGAAATGTGCCATCAATCTCAATTATCAGGTGAAGCTTATGACATAAAAAATCGACGACGTACTGACATACAGGGACCTGCCGGTTAAACTGAAACCCGTGCATCATATTCCTGTTTAATGCAGCTAACCATAATTTGTCCTCCTCGGTGCCCGATTCTTGAATAAATTCAGGGGCAAAGGGTTTACTTTCTGTGTAACTTCCGAATTGTATTTCCATAATTTAGTTTTTATAGTGAGAATTAATATCCTATTAATTTGGCATTGAGCAACACGATCGGTTTCTCTTAGTCGATTAAATACGTAATTGCCGGGCGAAGGGTTTCAATTTTCTGTTGTAATTTAACGTGTGCGGCATATTATTCTTTTATAGGAGAATTTTGATTAATTTATTCCAAAAGCTACGTTGCATTTAAATCTGATAATCCCCCCTGGCCACCCTTTTCCTACGGAGGAATCCACAAAATGTAATCAATGCTAAATGATGAATTCGTAGAATATTTGGTATCATATTGATTATCTAAATTATAGAGTTTGCACATTCAACTGTTTAATCTTTCTCCTGGATTTCCCCCTTACCCGAAAGGTGGGCCAGAGTGGATTTTAAATCCCTGCCACAAAAGCCCAGGAATACCCATGCTCCTTAAGCTTAGGCAGATAACCCAACGCCTGTTCCGAATCGGCAAAGCAGCTAAGGCGCATCTTGTAATACCGATCTTCATGAATAACCATTGCCGTATGGCCTGTCCTCATTTTAAGCTTGTTCTTCATTTTAACCCCATTTTTCTCCCCGGTTAAGGCGGCAACCTGAATAATCCCGCCCGAAGACTTAGGCTCTGCCGGCACAAACGCCTCCTTTTTACCAACCGGAGCAACCTGATCACTACTGCTCTTTTTTTCGGGAATATCTGAATTACGTTCGACAGGAGCATTCGGTTTCACACTGTCAGCTGATAATTCGGGCACTGGATTTAAAATAAAATCGACACCACTCACCATATCTTCCTGGGCTATCTGATTGATATTTATAGGTATCAGTCCGTGCTCAGTGGTCATGTTTAAATTCCTGAGCTGCTCAGGATCAACACGGGCAACCTATTCCCCCGGGGCAAGCCCATGTAATAAAGATATCCGTCCGACTCGGTAAGCGTCTCAGCCATCGGTTTGGAATAGTCGGTATCATCAGCTTCCGACAGGTTCCGGTTGCCTCCGCTCTTAGGATATTTTTTGTAAAACTTCACGAGTATCCGCCGCTGACCTTTGAGAACATTGTCTTTATTCAGGTAGGTCATCCCGCTCACCTCGCCAACGGCGATAATGGGGATATCGATTCGCTTAAACTGGTTGGGATCGATCAGCACCTAATAAATCTTCCTGCGGAATCGCCGCGCGATATTCTCGAGGTCGTTATCCTGAAACTCGAGCAAATAGGTGGTGAAGGCGTTCAGATCAGGAATGTGCACAATGGAATCTTTCTCGTTGAAGGTCACCCTTCCCCCCATGATACTTACATTGGTCAGTTTCACCATTGGCTCACCCTTGTCGCACCGGCCGTTATTGTTGAGGTCGAGGAAAGGGTGGAGGAGATGACCCCCCTTGCTTGCGGATGAGTTATTACTCGCATAGACATATCCGTTTGCTCCGCCAAAGGCCAGAGACCCCTGTGCACTCTCCGAAGTAATGGTGGAGTTTCGGCTCTGCGATACCGAGAGGTTGGTGCGGGCCCCCGGAAGGTTGTACCGGAAATTCACAATGATAAAATGGTCGTAGTACAATACATTCTTCTCATACGAAATGGAGAAATTGCCTTTTGGAATATATTTCTCAAACATTTTTACGTAGTTTTTCGGTGTGCATCTGTTTGAGGATGGGGAGTTCGAAATTTGACCGAAGCTGGATAGTGATGGCGCGGTAATTAAAGCTCAGGGTAATCCCGAACGCTTCGGCAAAGAGTGATGATTCGATATAGAGGGCTCCCTGATCGTAGGTGAACCCGTTTTTGGTGCAGATGATTTTAGATCCGACTTTAATCTCTTTGGTATTCAGGTTAATGGCATAGATCTGGCTCTCTTTTTCGATAAATCCGCTGAGACTATTTCCATCCTTCCCGGCAATGCACTGGATATCGAGCGTATTGAAGAGGTCTTCAACATTAACAAAGAGCTGTTTGTTATTTCCGTAGATTGCATCGATATAGAACATTTTATATCCTTCGATCATCAACCTCACCGGGATTTCTTCATAAGTAACCAGTGGCGCATCGGCATCATCTTTTAGGGTTGGCTGTCCATATGCATCTGGTTTTGTGAAAGTAAGTAAGATCAAAAAAATTAATAACCCTTCTACCCATAACAGTTGCAGGTTCCAGCCGTTTAATGGGAAAGAGGACCGCCGTTGACTCATAAGTTTGAGGATTTGCATCACGTAATCCTGATTAAATTTTAAATCAAAAACTCCGGAATAAACACCAGATGGCAGAGGAGATCCTGGAGGAGTAGTGAGCTTGCCCCCGATTGGAAGATGAGTGTTAAAGTTACAATCACTGGCTGTAGTAAATTGAATTACTCCTTCGGCAGGGCCCATTTCAAAATATAGCGTCCCTCCATTAATCCTGGTTAAGAGATAACTACCCCCAAATGTGATACTCACGTTGCGACCTGAGCAAAGTTTGAAGTCAAAAACACGCCTTTGATCAATCGGACCGGAATATTTTTGGTAATCATATTTATTTGATTAAAATTCAATACCTGTTTGTGTTCATTGCTTTTAATTTTTCTTTGTGTACTTTGTGATTACTATTTTACCACAGAGTTTCACAGAGTTCTCACGGAGTTACACAGAGTTTTAATAGTAGGTCTAATAACCATTTAGCATTAACCACTAATCATTCATTTGGTCTTAAATACGACCACATTTCCGTATCCCACAAGGTTAGGGGACTTCGGATACCAGGCGAACGAGGCGACACAGTAAACGGTGTGATGCTGCAATACGGCCAGGATCTGAAACCTTCCTGATCCGTCTTCACACCTGATCACCAAAGCATCCGGATTTTCGAGGGTGACTGTGGCGGTCTTGCTTACAATAAACCCCCGGTTACAATCGGTGTTCCCCCGGACGTTGCCGATCAGCAATGCCGATTTTCGTTCTATTTCAGACACGCCGGTTGAAAGTTCAGGAGCCGAATAAGACAGGGGTTGGTCAGCGCAGTTCAACCCGTTAATTTTGGAAATTAAAATAACAGCTACTACCAGGATTACATAATAGAGGATGCTAAACACTGTTTTCAGTTTCATCTCTTTATGTTGAAATTTTTACCTCAGATTTTCACAGAGTTACCACGGAATTGTACAGAGTATTAAAAAACAAGCCATTACTTTTTTAAACCCGACGGGATTGTATTATTGTTGAGAAATAGCAAACAGCGTATGATGAACCACGAAGTGGTGAAATAGTTATGTCATACCTTCGGCATTCCTGATACTAACGATGTTTATCTTTCTATAACAATTCCATACCTTTACCATTGATGATATTTGATTAAGCATTGGTTTATTTATCATAGGAGTTGTACCTATGGCAACAGTGGCAGTTGTTAAATTGGTTGTATTGCCTCTCTGAGCTATTTGGGAATACCCCGACAGTATGATAGACAAATTCACCATCAAAAAGCAAATTTCTATTAACCAAATATAGGAGTTGCGATTTTGTGCAGTTGTTTTTAAACGGATAGTTACGTTTATAAACGGTTATAAGCGATTATAATTGAATATAATCATATAAATAATTATAAAACAGCTGATTAGCAGGCCAGCTTTAAAAAAAAAGAGATTTTCAGTGGGATTTCCATGGGATTTGTCCCGTTCATGCGGGTCATTTCACTTTAGGGGGCTTAACCCTGATGAACCGGGTCCAAAAAGAAGAACCGAATCTCCGATGGATTTGGAAGTCAAATAAGTTGTCAAAAAAGGTAAAAAAATAAACCACAATGGTCGCACTATCCGCCAGCTGGCTGATCGCAAAAGTTGCAAAGATCACTAAATCAATAATCTAATATTGCGTTCTTTGCGCTTTTCTGGCGCACTTTGCGGTTAAAACGGACTTTTAGACACCTTCTTTTTTGAACGAAGGCAACCTTGCTATTTGAATAAAAAATCCCCCGAGTGCTCCACCTTTGCGAATAGGGGAAGCTAAAATTGAAAAGGATGAAACCGGGCGGCTCCATCCTTTTACTAAAACTAACCAAACTAACTAACCTAACTAAACCTAACTTATGAAAAAAAATCTACGACAAAGGTAGCCCCCTTTATACCACCTGCCAAATTTATTACGTTAAAGAATTGTAAAATAAGTGCGAAGAAGTGTTAAAAGTTCTGGGAGATGTAATAAGGCAGAAGGGGATAGATTCCTTGCAGATTATATCGGGGTAATGTTTTGGGCAACAAAATCTTACTGCAAGGACTTCCAATATACCAATAATCACTCCGGATTTAGCCAGCCGCCACCTTCCAGCCGCAAGTTGCCAGCCGCAGGTTTATTTCACGTCAAACGAGGTAGCTCCAATATTCCTCCCATCGGCAAAAACATCCACGGTATACTTTCCAGGAATTAGCGGCGACTCCCTGGAGTTATCCCAGTAAATACTTACCGGCAGTTCATTCCCCTCATATTCAACCTCCCGCATCGCTGAGTAAGGGATCTTCATATCTTCAAACTTAAAAAGATCCTTTTCAGACTTCATTAATAGCAGCTGGTCAGGGCGCTGAATCCGGACATAGATATTTTTGGCTCCCCGTTTGGCCGTCAGATTTTTACTCAGGATGAAATCAATCTTAACCTTATCAATCCTCCCTGATTTAACCATCTCTTTTCCTTTTGCCGAGATACCTGAGGCTTTTAAGCCGGTGGCTTCAAGTTGAGCAGCCAGTGTAACGGTCTGTTCCAGTTTCTTTTTCTCCGTTTGCAATTGCTGATTCACCGTCTTAACCTCTGTAACCTGCTGTTTTACATTCACATTCTCGGCCATCAAACGCTGGTTTTTCTGGTTAAGACTGTCAATCTGAATGATATAATCATGCATAATGCCTCGCAAAGTGGTCACTTCCTTCCGGTATAGAGAGATTTGCCGGTAACTAGCATTTTTAACCTGCTCAACTTCTGTTAACAGATCTTTAACCTTAGTTTGAGCATAACCAATGGTCTTGTTTAGTGAATCATTTTCAGACCGTATGGAATTATAATTGGTAACCATTTTCGAAAGTTCGGCGGCGATGGAATCCTTGTCTGCCTTGATCAGTGCGGCATCGGCTTGCCAGGAATTCCGTTGCCAAAAGAAGAGGATGGCCAGCACCACGAGCAATATTGATAAAACTATGACAATCAGATTATTTCTCTTGTCTTTTGAGGTGGATGCTTCCCTGTTTTCCATATAAATTTACCTTATCAATACACGTATATAGGAGACAAAGGTAGAGATATTTTGTTACTAATCAAATGGGAATAGAATCAGTGAATTATTGACTTTAGAACCTTATATTTTTAATGCTGAGGGGTTATTAAGGTCCAAATTTGTCTCTGAATGGCTAAAATTCTCAATCGCTTAATCTGAATTACTGGTTTTTACAACAATTTTACCGTTATTTGGGTTTACTTAAAAAATGATTAAAATGGATTTAGCAGATATTCGCAAGGATTACAGGCTGAGGTCGATGGACGAAAGCCTGATTAGCCACAATCCGCTGCAACAGTTTGAATTGTGGCTCAATGAAGCTTTTTATGCCAAGGCCAATGAACCTACCGCCATGGTTCTCGCAACAGCTACACCACAGGGTATTCCTTCCTCGAGGATCGTACTCTTAAAAGCTTTTTCGGAACAGGGTTTTGGGTTTTTTACTAATTATTCCAGCCGAAAGGGAGAAGAAATCGAAGCGAATCAACGGGTAGCCTTGCTTTTCCATTGGCCGGAACTTGAAAGGCAGGTCCGTGTTGAAGGTTCGGCAACCCGAACATCTAAGGCTGTTTCAGATGAGTATTTCAATAGCCGGCCTTACGAAAGCAGATTAAGTGCTGTCATCTCCAATCAGAGTCAGGTAGTTCCCGATCGGGAATATCTTGAGTTACTTTGGGCTGGACAGCAGGATCAGTCGTTTGCTCAGGGTATAAATCGTCCTTCCTATTGGGGCGGTTATGTTGTTGAACCCCACAGTATTGAATTTTGGCAGGGGCGAGCAAACCGCCTTCACGACCGGATTCTTTTTTCCAGGAAGGATGAAGAATGGGTTATCTCAAGATTGGCACCTTAATGGGGCTTGTAAAATATTGTCTCGCGAAGTCGCAAAGACTTTAAAAAAATGAGGGTTCACTTTGAGATTTAGCCTTTTTTGAGGACCTTATGTGATTTAGGACCGATTTGGATTCATTTATTCTGGGGTGCCTCCTAAGCTTGTTCCATATTATTCACCATTTACCAATCAGCATTAACCATTATCCTACTGAAACCTCATCTTTGGATTTTCCTGTTTATCAGCAAGTTCTTCAAGATAGGTCGATACATGACGGTCTATTTTGATATCGTACATGTCCTCAATATCCAATAAAATGCCCGTCTCTTCAACATCTCCGAATTCATCGCTGATTACGGTTCCGAAAGTTCTCATTGAAGGAGTAAGGCTCATATAGGCATTAATCAGAGGAGGGATATTCTCACCATATTTCCTTACTTCAGCGGATAAAATTTTATAAGCCTCATCATACTCTTTTTCGGCGAATAGTTTATCGATCCGTTTTGAATCGGCGTTAATCGGCATTGGCCTTTTGGGTCGGACCAAACCCTTCGTGTCGGGGAAGTACTTTTCAAAAAAATGGAGGATAAGGTTCCGGGCATGCACATTATAATGGGTATACATCGTCACTTTTCCGAAAAAATAGCGGATATCGGGATGATCAACGATCAGTGCACCAAGCCCGTCCCAAAGATTATCGAGTGCGAAAAGGGCTTTGGCCCCTGCCTTACTCGACTGGTAATCCGGCTGTACAAATGACCGGCCCAATTCTATGACGAAAGGAAGGTAATCATCGATAAATTCGTCCGAAAAATTGAAGAGATGGGAAGTTGCGAGCGGAACCTCCCCGTTTTTGTCACGCGGAAGACCTGCACAATGGATAAAACGGTAGCCGCCCAAAATTTCATGACGGCTTGGATCCCATACAATCAATTGTTTGTAAGGAAATTCATCGGTAATATCGTAATGATCAATATCCACCTCTTCACCAACGCCACCGCCTGCAGCCCGGAAGGTCAATTCTCTTAACCGTCCGATTTCCAGCATAATATTGGGTGAATCGTGGTGAGTCAGAATATATATTTCGTTTTCGGCTTTGTTTGTTTTCCGTTGAAATTTATCCTGAGTTAGCTCTGCTTCAATAAGCTCCCTGGGCACGGGAGGAATGATTTCCTTCATTTTTCAAACAGTTGAATTAACTCTTCAAAAATAATAATAATTAGCTATGATACTCCCTTTTGCAACTTTTTGTTTGATTTATTACCCAGGTCATAGACCTCTTTTTTTACATACTCTGCCCACTCGCCCGGCGATTTGGTACGGTCAAAACGACTCCAGGGTATAGGTTTTCCAAAGCCGATTACAAAAGTTTTGCCCCTGTTTCTGAATAATTCGTCGGGAAGAAGGAACATTTCAATATTAATGCCGATTCCGATCCTTTTACGGAAGTTGGCAAGCCAGTAAAAAAACCGCGAATTTTGGCCGTTGATATAAACAGGAACGACATCACGATGGTGTTCTGCCGATTTTTGTATAAAATGTTTCTGCCAGGTAAGGTCCGTAATCTGCCCCTTTATCTTACGCGACGCTAAGCCTGATGGAAAAATAAGAATCTGACTCTCTGAATCATAGGCTTCGTTGATCAGATTGGCTGACCGTCGCTGATCTCCAAACTTATTGATTGGAATAAACAGTTCGGCAAGAGGTGGAATTTTGGTGAGTTCATCGCGGACTAAAAACAATGATTTACCCAGATAGTCAGACACCACCTTTATCAACATCAATCCATCAAAACCACCCAGCGGATGGTTCGAAGCAAAGATAAATTGCCCCGAGGCAGGAAGATACTCCTCGCCCCGATGCTCAACTTTTACCTCAAAATAACCAAGTACAGCTTCAATGAACGGAATTCCTTTCAAGTGTCCATATTTCCGGATAATCTCATTGATTTCCCTGATGTGAAGCAACCGATTCATCAGATAGTAAACAAATCCGGGTATCCGTGAAGCCAGTCTTGCATTTTTTTCCGCCACCAGTTCTTTTAAAACGATCTCTTTTAATTGAGGCTCAGTTTTTGCGATTTCCATAGTTTATCTGCTTTTTTTTCCATTTTCAAAGGTAAATTAAAATTGAGTCATGAACAAAAGGTTCCCACAGGGCTCGAAATTTTGTGCTGTCAACATTTTTTTCCCCTTTTTCGACCTTAAACGGCCCTGAACACCTTAATTTTTCGCTTAAAATGCGACCATCCAAAGATTTACTTTACATTTGCATTATGGAAACACAATTGTCCCCGTTTTGTGTTTTTCTCTCTAATTTACTGGCATAAAGCAAACTCCTGAAATCGCACTTGCGCTTCTTATTAACCCTTATTAAGAAGTTATCAACAGGTTATTTTGATTTTATCAACAAAATGTTGAGAAATCACGGTGTAATAATGTGTCAGATTTTGTCATATTGTGTAAAATATTGTATTTTTACATACAATTGGAAAGCTATACTCAGATGGTTTCATTTTCGAACATATACCCAGTGACACTGGACGGTAAGGGACGCGTGGTGTTGCCCTCTCCCTTTAAAAAGGAGATGGGTGATGCCCTCGAGTTGTCGTTTGTGGTCGAAAAGGATGTGTACGACAAGTGTCTGAATATTTATCCTCACTCAACCTGGTTGGCAAAAGTGGAGCAATTGCGCCGGAAACTGAATCCTGAAAATCCGGTCCATAGTCAGATGCTTTCCCGGTATTATGAAGAGATTGTTAAGTTGACTATGGCAGATAACGGGCGACTGAACATCCCTGATGAGATGCTTGCATATGCCGGAATTACCAAAGAGGCGGTATTCACCGGACAAGGTTCCCGGATGAGGTTATGGGAACCTTCCCGGCACGAGGCTTCGCGTCT
>Ga0073936_10011454_pt1 | contig 10727 bp, 4 predicted proteins | sample AliMusrvi5mmetaG_FD_87041 | JGI IMG/M metagenome (GOLD analysis project Ga0073936, IMG submission 87041) | Freshwater lake bacterial and archeal communities from Alinen Mustajarvi, Finland, to study Microbial Dark Matter (Phase II) - Alinen... | ecosystem: Environmental > Aquatic > Freshwater >... | reverse complement strand
GGCCTCTGGTCTCTGGTCTCTGGTCTCTGGTCTCTGGTCTCTGGTCTCTGGTCTCTGGTCTCTGGTCTCTGGTCTCTGGTCTCTGGGGCGAAGCCCCCAAAATCCTGCACCGGAGCCGAAAATAGCAGGAATAGAAACGAATACAGCAGTTTCAGCTATTCCCAGGAATCCGGATTCGTGTATTCTTACCAATGTCACATGCCCCAGAGTGACCACGACCACGCCAACCAACCCTCTCTAACAATCCAAGCACAATCAACAATCCACAATCAACCTTTTACGATCCACCAACCAAAAAAACAACAACCCCATGAATCCAATCCAATCCAAATCCCTCCGGTCCGCCATGCCGCCCCGGTTTCCCGCCGTCCTCGCGGCCTCCCCGGACATCCCCAACGTCATGAGACCACGAAATCCATTCCGCCGCGCGCTCACCTCCGCAGCCCTCTTGCTGGCGGTTCTCGGCCTCGTCCGGCCGGCTGCCGTGCAGGCGGCCGCCAACTATTACGATTTTTCCACGGACCCCAACATCGCGGGCGCGTGGGCGAATAACATATATTACACCGCTGTAGGCACTGCCACCTGGAACTCAACAAACCAAAATCTGGGCCTGGCCTGCAATGCGGGCCTCACCCACAACCAATGGAGCGTGCTGCATCCCACGGACGGGACGCGCGGGGCGACCGATCCCGTGACGATGACAATCAATAGCGCCAGCGCCACGGGTACCGACTGGGCGCTGGTCGGGTTGGTGATTTCCTCGGACACGGCACCTACCCTCGCCGGCACCAATCCGCGCTACGTGTTCATCCTCGCAACCGACACAAATGCCGGCAACTGGTACTATCAGGTGAAACGGTCCCCCAGCAGCGGAGCGGCACTTTATAAGTCGGCCAATATCCCGTACGCAAGCCTGACATTTCCGATCCGCCTGGACATCGTGCGCAACGGCGCCAGCTACGACTTCAAGTTCAACGGCTCAACCGTCTATACGGCGAGCTATTACACCTCCGCCCAGCATGACTCGATGGTGTACTACCACATCACCTGGGGGAAAGGCGCAAATAATTCCGCCATGACGGCCACGGTGGACAACTTCGGCGTTCCCGACACCACCCCGCCGACCGTCTCCACCCTGAGTCCTGCCAACAGCGCCACCGGCGTGTCACTCACCGACAATCTCGTCGTCACCTTCAACAAGGCAATCGCCATCGGCACCGGCAACATCACCGTCAAGAACCTGACCGATGCGACGCAATCGACCATCGCGATCACCGACGGCAGCCAGGTGTCGGTGGCGGGTTCGGTGCTGACGATCAACCCGACGGCGGATCTAACTCCAGGCAAGGATTATGCGATCCGGATCGACGCCACGGCCATCAAGGATCTCTCCGGCAACTCCTTCGCGGGCATCGCCGATGACACGACCTGGAACTTCACCACCATAAGTTCCGACACCACCCCGCCGACCGTTTCCATCCTCAGCCCCTTGGACAACGCCACCGGCGTGTTGATCGGCAGCAACCTCGTGGTGACCTTCAGCGAGCCGATCGCCAGCGGCACCGGCAACATCACCCTCAATAACCTGACCGACACGATCCAATCGACCATCGCGATCACCGACGGCAGCCAGGTCTCGGTGTCAGGTTCGGTGCTGACCATCAACCCGTCGGCGGATCTAACGTTAGGCAAGGATTATGCGATCCAGATTGACGCGACGGCGGTCAAAGACATTGCCGGCAACTTCTTCTTGGGAATTGCCGACAACACCACCTGGAACTTCACCACTGAGCCCCCCCGCTGGTCTCCACCCTCAGCCCTGCGGACAACGCCACCAACGTGGCGACTGGCAGCAACCTCGTGGTCACCTTCAACAAGGCGATCGCCATCGGCACCGGCAACATCACCCTCAAGAACCTCACCGACTCGACGCAATCGACCATCGATATCACCGACGGCAGCCAGGTGTCGGTGTCGGGTTCGGTGCTGACCATCAACCCGACGGCGGATCTCATCGCAGGCAAGAGTTATGCCATCCGGATCGACGCGACCGCGGTCAAGGACGCCTCGGGCAACTTCTTCGCGGGCATCGCCGATGACACCACCTGGAACTTCGCCACCGACGCCACCCCGCCCACAGTCTTCACCCTCAGTCCCGCGGACAACGCCACCGATGTGTCGCCCATCGGCAACCTCGTGGTCACCTTCAGCGAGGCGGTTGCCATCGGCACCGGCAACATCACCCTCAAGAACCTCACCGACTCGACGCAATCGACCATCGCGGTCACCGACGGCAGCCAGGTGTCGGTGGCAGGTTCGGTGCTGACGATCAACCCGACGGCGGATCTCGCCATAGGCAAGGATTACGCCATCCAGATCGACCCCACCGCCATCAAGGACAGCTCCGGCAACTTCTTCGCGGGAATTGCCGATGACACGACCTGGAACTTCACCACCTGGACGATCGTGCTTTTCGACAACTTCGCCACCAACCCCAACCTTGCCACCGAGTGGACGAAACAGATTTATTACGATTACAATAATGGCGCGGATAGTACCACGGCCACCTGGAACCCAACAAACCAGAATCTGGATCTGGCCGTCGGCAGCGGCGACCTATGGATGGTCATGAAGCGCCTCAACGGTTCCACGCGGGGAGCCACCGATCCCGTGACGTTGACAATCAATAGCGCCAGCGCCACGGGTACCGACTGGGCGGTGGTCGGGTTGGTCATTTCAGCGGACACGGCACCTACCCTCGCCGGCAGCAATCCACGCTACGTGTTCATTCTCGCAACCGACAACGCAAATGCCGGCAACTGGTACTATCAGGTGAAACGGTCCCCCAGCAGCGGAGCGGCGCTTTATAGGTCGGCCAATATCCCGTACGCAAGCCTGACATTTCCGATCCGCCTGGACATCGTGCGCAACGGCGCCAGCTACGACTTCAAGGTCAACGGCTCAACCGTCTATACGGCGAGCTATTACACCTCCGCCCAGCATGACTCGATGGTGTACTACCACATCACCTGGGGGAAAAGCGCCCTGAATTCCTCCATGACCGCCACGGTGGACGACTTTGGCATTCCCGCCGCCGCCCCAACCTCCGGCTACGCCGCCTGGGCCACCACCAACGCCCCGACCGGTACCGCCAATGACGACTATGACGGCGATGGCGTGAGCAACGGCGTGGAATACGTGCTCGGCGGCGACAAGAACACCAACGATCTGGGAAAACTGCCGAAAACCACGACCGACGGCGGCGACATGCTCTTCACCTTCGAACGGAGCCAGGCTTCCATCGACAGCTCCACCGCCGTGGTGATCGAAACGAGCACCGATCTGACAAATTGGACGGGCAGCTATCCTGTTCCCGATGCTGCCGCCACCGACAATCCCGGCGTGACCGTGGTCAAGGATTCGCCGGTTGCCGGCATCGACACCGTGACGCTGCGACTCCCGCGGGCCCCGGACGAGAAGAAATTCGCCCGCCTCAAGGTGACCGTGCCATGACCGGAAAAACCGGCAGGGACCAGCGGCCGGTAGGGCGCGGCGGCCTCGCCGCGCCCACTTTCCCCCTGAGGGCGAGATGTCATTGGCTAGTCAGGAACCGCGCATTCGCGCCGCCCATGCGGGCGGACAAGTGGGTCGGCCGAGGCCGTCCGACCCTACCATCAAAACCGGTAGGGACAAGCGGCCTCGTTGGTCCGACTTTACCCCTGGGGGCGAACATCCCATGCGCGGTCCATGCACCACGCTTCCGCACCGCCCATGCGGGCGGACAAGTGGGCGCGGCGAGGCCGCCACGCCCTACCGGCCACAGTAGTGAATCAATCGAACCGTGATCATGAGCAAGCACCCCAAGAAGCCGGCCGCCAGGACGCGACCCGCGCGTACCCTGTCGAATCGAAGCCGCAAGAGTTCCGGCACCGCCCCGGACATCCCCAGGGTCACGAGACGGCGCAATCCATTCCGCCGCGCGCTCGCCTCCGCAGCCCTCCTGCTGGCGGTTCTCGGCCTCGTCCGGCCGGCTGTCGTGCTGGCGGCCGCCAACTATTACGATTTTTCCACGGACCCCAACATCGCGGGCGCGTGGGCGAATAACGTGTATTACACCGCTGTAGGCACTGCCACCTGGAACTCAACAAACCAGAATCTGGATCTGGCCTGCAATGCGGGCCTCACCCACAACCAATGGAGCGTGCTGCATCCCACGGCCGGGACGCGCGGCGCAACCGATCCCGTGACATTGAAGATCAACAGCCTCAGTGCAACGGGCACCGACTGGGCGCTGGTCGGGTTGGTCATTTCAGCGGACACGGCACCTACCCTCACCGGCACCAATCCACGCTACGTGTTCATCCTCGCAACCGACAACGCAAATGCCGGCAACTGGTACTATGGGGTGAAACGGTCCCCCAGCAGCGGAACGGCACTTTATACGTCGGCCAATACCCCGTTCGCAAGCCTGACATTTCCGATCCGCCTGGACATCGTGCGCAACGGCGCCAGCTACGACTTCAAGGTCAACGGCTCAACCGTCTATACCGCGAGTTATTACAGCTCCGCCCAGCATGACTCGATGGTGTACTACCACATCACCTGGGGGAAAGGCTCAAATAATTCCGCCATGACCGCCACGGTGGACAACTTCGGGGTTTCCGACACCACCCCGCCGACCACTTCCACCCTAAGCCCTGCCGACGGCACCACCGGCGTGGCGGCCGGCGGCAACCTCGTGGTCACCTTCAGCGAGGCGATCGCCATCGGCACCGGCAACATCATCCTCAAGAACCTGACCGACGCGACCCAATCGACCATCGCCATCACCGACGGCAGCCAGGTGTCGGTCGCGGGCTCCGTCCTGACGATCAACCCGGCGGCGGATCTAACGGTGGGGAAAGGTTACGCCATCCGGATCGACGCGACTGCCATCAAGGACCTCTCCGGCAACCTTTTCGCGGGAATTGCCGATGACACCACCTGGAACTTCGCCACCTCGGCGGCCACGATTGCCGGTGACGATTTTTCCACCAACCCCAACATTTCCACCGCCTGGACGCAGAGTGCGTATTACGGGAGCACCGGCACGGCCACATGGAACGCGGCGGATCAGGATCTCGACCTGGCCGGCGGCAGTGGGGATCGCTGGCCGGTGTTGCGCCGCACGGCCGCCACGCGGGTGGCCACCGATCCGGTGACGCTGGAAATCAAAGCCCTCAGCACCGCCACGGGACCTGACTGGGCGCTGGTCGGGTTGGTCATTTCAGCGGACACGGCACCTACCCTCACCGGCACCAATCCACGCTACGTGTTCATCCTCGCAACCGACAACGCAAATGCCGGCAACTGGTACTATCAGGTGAAACGGTCCCCCAGCAGCGGAGCGGCGCTCTATCAGTCGGCCAATATCCCGTTCGCCAGCCTGACCTTTCCGATCCGCCTGGACATCGTGCGCAACGGCGCCAACTACGACTTCAAGGTCAACGGATCAACCGTCTATACCGCGAGTTATTACAACTCCGCCCAGCATGACTCGATGGTGTACTACCACATCACCTGGGGGAAAGGCTCCCTGAATTCCTCCATGACCGCCACGGTGGACAACTTCGGGGCCGGACCCGACACCACCCCGCCGACCGTCGCCACCCTGAATCCGGCCGATGGCGCCACCAACGTGGCGTTGTTCTCCACCCTGGTCGCTACCTTCAGCGAGAATGTCGCGTTGGGCACCGGCAACATCACGCTCAGGAAGAGCGCCGATGACACGGTGGTCGAGACCTTCGACGTGACCTCCTCGCCCCGGCTCCTGCTGAGCGGCGCGACGGTCACGATTGACCCCGCCGTCAACCTGGCGCCGAGCACCGGCTATTACGTGCAAATCGCCCCCACCGCGATCAAGGATCAGTCTAATAACTTCTTTGCGGGGATCGCGGACGCCACCACCTGGAATTTCACCACCGGCGCGGCCGACACCACCCCGCCCACGGTCGCCACCCTGAACAGCCCTTCTAACGGCTCCACCGGCGTGCCGGGCGACGCCAGCTTCGTCCTCACCTTCAGCGAGACCATCCTGAAAGGGACCGGCAACATCGTCATCCGGAGATCTGCCGATGGCAGCGTGGTGGACACCATCGACGTGACGAGCGGCAACGTCACCATCAACGGCATGCAGGTGACGATTCTGCCGAATGGGGTCCTGCCCGTCACCAGCGGCCTGTATGTCGAGATCGCCGCTGGCGCATTCCAGGACCTCTCCGGCAACCCGTTCGCCGGGATCAGCGGTGCGGGCACCTGGAGCTTCTCCACCGCGCTACAGCTTGCCATCACGCCCAACGAGCCCGCCTCCCGCTTCCAGCTTGCCTGGCAAAGCTGGGCCGGCCAGTTCTACAACCTGCGCAGCAGCCCGGACCTGGCGAGTTGGTCGCTGGAGCAGGGCAACATCCCGGCCACCCCGCCGACCAACCTGATGAACATCAACCCGACCGAACCGAAGCTCTTCTTCAAGGTCGAGGAAGTTGCCCCGGTGGCGTTCGCGATCGGCAACGCCGAGTTGGCGGTGGTACTGGGGGCCGCGCCCACTCCGGCGGAAACCCGCGTGGCGGAACTGCTTGCCACACGCATCACCGAGCGCAGCGGCATCGCGCTGGCCCTGCCAAATGCCGCCACCTGCCGTCTGCAGATCGGAACCGTGGCCACCCATGCCGGGATCGCGGCGTTAGCCGCCACCCGCCCCGATATCGCCGCGCTCGGCCCGGACGGTTATGTCATCGCCGTGGACCAAATGAACCCCAACCTCTACGTCATCGGCCAGAACGACAGCGGCGTCGTGGCCGGCGTCGGCCGCCTGATGCGTGAAATGCATTACCTGACCGGCAGGCTCGAGGTGCCCTCGCTCCAGATCACCGAGGTGCCGCGGATGCCCAACCGCGGCATGTATTTGTGGGCGCGCACCACCTATTTCGGCCAGCCCGACCAAGTCGACCGCTATGTCGAGGAGCTGGCGCTGTGGGGGTGCAACGCGCTGTCGTTCTGGTTCGAGATGGGGATGTTCAGCAGCTTCGACGACCCCAACGCGCAATACTGGCTGGGCATGTACCGCCGCTTCTACGCGACCGCCAAGCGCATGGGGATGAAGACCGGCTTGATGATGGTGGTGAATGACGCCTACAACACCTCGCCGGTGGACATGCGCATCTCGCCGATGGTCGGAACTCCGAACTGTTACCTGTGCCCCCACAAACCGGGTGCGCTCAACCAACTGCTCGCCTGGCACGAGCAGGTCTTCCTGGCCCTGCCACAGATCGACATCTACAACCTGTTTCCGGCCGATCCCGGCGGCTGCTCGACCGCCGATTGCACGCCGTGGCCCACCCATGGCTTCTGGCCCATCGTCCAGCCGCTGGCTGCGCGGATTCACCAACTCTCGCCCCAGACCCAGATCTGGATCGATACCTGGCACCTCAACAACCCGACCTTCGGCGGCAAGGACTGGGAGAACCTCGTCGATGCCCTCGACTCGACCCAGCAGGCGCCGGATTGGTTCACGGGATTCGAAGTGGCCGTGGCACCGCATCACCCGTATGCGGCCAACTTCCCCGCCGACCGCCAGTATTACAACCATGCCGGGAGGCCCCTGATGGTCTTTCCGGACATTTCCATGTATGGCAACCACTCGGGCATGCTGGTGAAAAAGGACTATTGGAAGTCGCTCCAGGCCGAACTCAACGACTATACTCCCGGCCTGATGAAAGGCGGCTGGCCCTACAGCGAACGCTGGAACACCGATATCGCCAACGTGGCGTTCGTTTCGTGGTTCTGGAATCCTAACAAATCCGTGGAAACGGTGCTCGACGAGTACGCCGCGTCCTGCTTCGGCCCCGAAGCCGCCACCGGCAGGTATTTGTTAGACCTGCTGGACGACGCCTCCAACGATCCCGCCGCGATCCGCGAAACGCTCGCCACGCTGCAGGCATCGCTCCCCCAATGGGTCAAAGATGACTGGCGTTGGGGCGAAATCGTGGCGGCTTGCCAGTACAAGGCCCCGTGACGGCAGGGGTGCCGCATTTTTGTTAGAACATGAAACCGGCCAACGTCCTCCTCCCGCTCCCGCAACCATCCGAACCAGCAAACGACAAATGAGCAACATGCAAAACCATCGAATCATCCCGTTCCGGGCGGCCCTCGCCGCGCTGGCCTTCTGTGCCAGCATTGCCGCTGCCGAAGACGCGGGTGCCGCCAACCTGCGACGTGAAGTGCTCAAGGCAGGCGACGCCCAACTCGCGGTCGTGCTGGGGGCCAACGCGAGCCCGGCCGAAAAGCGGGTGGCGGAGTTGCTGGCCGGGCGCGTCAAGGAGCGCGCCGGCATCGCGCTGGCGGATCCGGGCGCTCAAGCCAGGTTCCGTCTCGTCATCGGGACGGTGGCATCGAACGAAAGAATCAAGGCGTTTGCCGCCACCCGCAAGGAGGTAGCCTCGCTCGGTTCTGACGGATATGTCATTGCGGTGGAACCGGGGAAGCCCGAGCATTACGTGGTCGGCCAGAGTGACAGCGGGGTTGTGGCCGGGGTGGGGCGCCTGATGCGCGAGATGCGATATCAGAATGGAAGGGTTGAGGTGCCTTCACTTCATATCGCGGAGACTCCGCAGATGCCGAATCGTGGCATGTATTTGTGGGCGCGCAAGGATTTCTTCGGCAAGCCTGACCAGGTGGACCGCTATGTTGAGGAGTTCGCATTGTGGGGGTGCAACGGTATCGGACTCTGGTTTGAGATGGGAATGTTCAAGGGCTTCGATGATCCCGAGGCGAAGAAGTGGCTGGATATCTACCGCAGGCTCTACGCGACCGCCAAGCGCATGGGGATGAAGACCGGCTTGCTGATGGTGGTGAATGACGCCTACAATACTTCGCCAACAGAAATGCGCATCAAGCCGATCATCGGCTGCCCGGATCACTACCTGTGTCCTAACAAGCCGGGGAGTGTGGAGCAGATGATCGCCTGGCAGGAACAGGTGTTCAAGGCGCTGCCCCGGATTGACATCTTCAACCTGTTTCCGGCCGATCCCGGCGGATGCTCCTGTCTGGACTGCACGCCGTGGCCGACCCGCGGGTTCTGGCGCATTGCCAAGCCGCTGGCCGACCGGATTCACGAGATCTCGCCGAAGACTGAAATCTGGGTGGACACCTGGCACTTGAACCACCCGACGTTCGGCGGCAAGGACTGGGAAAACCTGGTCGCCAACCTCGACTGGACCAAGGAACGGCCGAAGTGGTTCGCTGGTTTCGAGGTGGGCCTGGCACCGCATCACGGGTTTGCCCGCATGTCCGCTGAAGACCGGAAAGTATACAACGAGGCCAGGCAGCCGCTGATGGTGTTCCCTGAGATTTCCATGTGGGGCAATCACGAGGGCATGCTTGTCAACAAGGAATACTGGAAGTCATTGCAAACAGAGATGAACGACTACACTCCCGGGTTGATGAAGGGCGGCTGGCCCTACAGCGAACGCTGGAACACCGATATCGCCAGCGTGATGATGCTGTCCTGGTTCTGGAATCCGAAAAAGCCAGCGGAGACGGTGCTGGACGAGTATTCTTCTTTCTATTTCGGGCCAGAGGCGGCATCCGCCAGGGATCTTTTGGATCTGCTGGACGACTCTAACACGGATCCGCAGCGCAAGGAAAAGATCAGTGAGAAGCATGCAAAGTTGGATGGCTCTCTGCCTGAGTGGGTGAAGCGCGACTGGCGCTGGGCTGAGATCGCGGAATCCTGCCGGTTCAGGACCCGGTGATACCCGTCAAGATGGGCGGTAGATAAAGTGAAGTTATGGCATCCAAGATAAATGCTAAAGACTGATTGAAACATCCAAGCAACGATTGAAAGGAAGAAGAAATGAAACAGGCAACGAAACGGGTGAAACATGTGTTCTCCGTTGTGGCGATTCTGACGGCCGCATCGCGGGCTTGCAGTGCGGCATCGGCCGAGGGGACGAACTCGGTTCGGCTAGCCGGTGAAAGCGAGAACGTCGCCCCGCTGCGGTCGCTTTCCGTCGAGTTGCCGAACCAGGAGCACAACGCCGTCAAGACTTCCTGGCCGGGCATCGGCTGTTGGTTCCCGATGGCCGAGGAGTTTAAGCCGGAAGGCTACAAGCGGTTCCTCGACCTGCACGCGAAGCATTCCGCCTTTAAGCTACTGACGACCAGTATCCGCTATCCCGTCGAGGTGACGGATCCGAAAGTCCATGCCCAGTTCAAGGCCGCAGCCGAGTACGCCCGCAGCCTCGGCATGGGCATCGTCATGGAGTTGGACGCGCCATTTGCGCGTCCCGCGTTCGCTGAGAAGTATCCCGACGAACTACAGGGGATCGTTCGCTTGCGCGACGTGGCACTAAAAGATGCCGGCGAGGTCAGCCTGGCCGTTGACCCCCTAAACGGCGGCACCTACGGCTGGTATGCGAAAGGATTCGATTCGGTGGCGGGGCGATTGTTGCGAGTCTATTCCTATGCTCCCGCCGGCCCACAGGGTATCCAATCGGTGCAGGATATCACCGGCCGTTGCAAGGTTGATCAGGCTGATGCTCGGGGAGTAAAGGTGACGATCCCTTGCGCGGCACAGGACAAGGGCCGCACGGCCTGCGTGATGGCGATGTTCAACCTCTTCGAGCCTGATATCTTCGCGCCGCACCTCCCCGATTTCGAGATGCAAGTGCTTCAACAGTATGCCGACGTGC
>Ga0073936_10011450_pt1 | contig 10729 bp, 8 predicted proteins | sample AliMusrvi5mmetaG_FD_87041 | JGI IMG/M metagenome (GOLD analysis project Ga0073936, IMG submission 87041) | Freshwater lake bacterial and archeal communities from Alinen Mustajarvi, Finland, to study Microbial Dark Matter (Phase II) - Alinen... | ecosystem: Environmental > Aquatic > Freshwater >... | reverse complement strand
CCGGCCGCGAAACCCCGCCGCGGGTCGAGTTCGAGCTGGCCTGAGGGATTTCGCGGGGCTGCAACGTGGAAATGGAGCGGCTCAACTTCCAGGTTTAGCCACCAGGAGGCGGGAGGGACGGCGAAAGGATCTCGACGCAGATCTCGGGAGGGTTACCGGAGAAACGGCGGCAGCTCTTCTAACAGGAAAATGCCGTGACCGAGGCCGGGCTGGCCGGCAGGCAGGGTGCTTTGCCACACCACTTTCTTGTCGCGATTGAGTTCATAGAACGGCACCTTGCCGCCGGCGTTGCAGACCACAATGTTGCCGTTGGCGCGGATCTGGATTCCCGCGAACCAGCGCGGCCCCATTTCCTTCACCTCCTCGCGGGTGACCTGCCAGACCACGGTCTTCGCGGATGTCACCTCGACGATGCCGTCCTGCCCACTGATATATGTGTTACCGTTCTTGACCCGCACCACGGCGAACGGGCGGAAGGGCGGCTTGAATTCCCATGCCACCTGGCCGTCCGGCAGATATTCCCGCACCATGCCGAGTTCTTCCTCTACCACCAGAAAGTGACCGTTGTCCAACTGCCGCGCCATCGTCAACGAATGGATGTTAGGCTGGCGCAATTGCACCTTGATCTCCTTCACCACTTTCCCGGCAGGATCGACGATCAGCAAAGCACATCGCCCCGCCGCGCCGACCAGGGTATTGCCGTCACTCAGGCGCTGGCAACTCAGGACCCACCCCTCGGTCTTGAACTCCCAGACCACCTTGCCGTCGGGTGCCACCTCGCGCACGCTTCCCTCGATGCCGGGTTTGAAGTTACATGGGAACAAGGCATTGCCGTTAGGCAGCAGCCAGACATCCCGCGACATGCCACTGGCAAATTCCCATGTCTTGATTCCCCGGGCGTCGAAGCGCGTGACTTGCGATTCAGAAGCGAACAACATGGGAACCATCGGCGGCGATGCCGCTTGTTTGATAGATAAGCCGGCCGTGCCAAGCAGGCGGGGCATGATCACCTGGTTGAGCACCACGGGTGAGATGAGGTGGCTGCGGTGGCTGGTATCCGAGTAGAAACCCCATTCGCCTTGTCCCAGCTTGCGGACGATTCCGGCAACGAAGTTGTCATAGGTCTTGAATGTGTCACCGCTGAAACAACAGGAATCGTACAGGTTGAGGATTTGGATCTGACAACGACCGGGGCCATAGCCACCAAGCGCGTAGATTTCCAACCAGCTCGCGACGCCTGCGGCAGCGTCGGCAATGCCATCGCCGTTGGTATCCACCTCGCAATACAAGGGCGCGAAAAACTGCTCGGCATCATGCGACATCCCGGGCGGCCGGGCATAAAGCGGATAGGAACCGGCCACCGGAAAACTTTGTTTGATGCGCAGGTCGAGGGCGGCCAACATGTGGGCCGACCAACCACCGCCGGACAAGCCGACAAACGAGACATTGGCCGCGTCCGGTGTCGTGCGCAGGAAATGATTGATCCCTTGCACCATGGGTTCGAGGAAGAGCCGTAAGATGGTGCCGCCGGGCAGCTTGCCGGTGGTGAGTTTGTCGAACATTTCATTGTGGCCCGCCCCCCCGCGTTTACTGATCGTCACGGTGGTGCTTCCATCCGGCGGTTTGACAGTGTTGCAGGTGTTGAATCCCACCAGCGGCATGTCGGTCATGAGCACTGCAAAACCCTCTCCTAACAGGCGGTTCGCCGCGTCGTTCACGCCGTATGCAAACGGCCCGTCCTTGCGATGGCCCGAATTGAACATCACCAACCGGCGGTTGTTGGCGTTGACCGCACGCGGGCGCACCAAATAGCTGATACCGTGGAAATCATAAGGGGCGACTTCGGCGTCCAACCGTTCCACCGCCGAGGCCAGCGTGCCATCAAGACCTGCCAGATCTCCCGCGAACACGTCCCGCCCGATGTTCCGCGTCACCGCCGGCAACTTGTCGGCGGGCAGTCCGTCCGGCCAGATGTAAGCGATCAATTCGCGCCGCTTCGCGTCCGCCTGCTCCGCCGTGGCGAACCGGACCTGCTGCGACGGATCATAGCCGGCGAGTTCCGGCGGCAGCGCCGATGCCGTCCGCAGCAAAAACACCACAACAGCGGCCCGCGCCGCCAGCAGCACGGCGCACCCAGCAGGTTCCAATAGAAATCGCATTATGGGTATTCCTTTCCTCGTCATATCGAATGTGTCATTTTCCCGTCGTGGTTCTTGGAGCCGCTTTGAATTTGTAGGCCGCCTGTTTGCCGATCCATTCAAGCGCGACGGCCATGAGCACGTCTGACGTGTCGCCGGATCGTGGCGGCACCTGTTCGCCGTTATGATAGAGATACTCGTAGCCGATGGCGTAATTGTTTCCCGCGGAGAACCACTCGTCGAAACCCTGATTGCCGGGGTGGCGTGGCTTGGGATCGAAACTCTCGGGAAAGCCGCGGCCGGTGCCACCCTCGGCGTGAGCGATGCCGCCCAAGTGCCACTTGCCGAAATGGCCGGTGGCATAGCCGGCAAGCCGGACGGCTTCGGCGATGGTGACCTCGCGCAGCGGCTGGTCGTGTCCCCAGGTCATGCACAGGATGATGTTGGGCTTGGCCTGCTCCGCAGCCGCGGCATGGACGGGACCGGACAGCGTCCATCCTAACAGCGTTATCAGACAATACAGGTTATACAGGTTCGTGCGTTGCATGATGGTATGTTGGACGGTTCATAGTGTGGTTACAGTGGTCATCTCTGCAATTCTTTCTCCTCAAGGAGTGGTGATATTTTCGTCCTTGGCCGGGACTGTTTCTTTGGTGACGGCGAGTTCGCCGGTGATTTCGGCCACCACCACGGTGGCGATCGGGTCGGGCAAGGATGTCGGCAAGGTGATGGTCTTGTCTTCCACCTTCAGGGCCGCGCTGGGTGCCGCCAGCAGATAGGCTTTGGTGATGGTGTTAGACAACGGCAACACAATCCTGCCGTTGGCGGGCCGGGCGTGGTCAGGAGGCAGGCGGGATGTTAGCGCATGGCGGCATGCAACGGGGAAGTTCTACTTGTCCTGTGTTACGGACGGCGAGCCGTCAGGGCCGGCCACCACGACATCCTTGCGGCGCGAGTTGGGGGTGACCTCGAGAGTTTCGATCCTGCCGTTCTTGAGAACGCAGCGGACGGTCGTGTTCATGGGAGCGTGCAACTTGAAGTCCACGTCCCAATCCTTCGGCCATGCTGCAAGGAGGAGGATCTTGCTGCCGGCGGTCTGCAGCAGCATCCGCTGCAACACGAGCATGCAATTGCCGCCGTGGCACTGGTCCGGCGTGCCATCGAAGTTCGGCCCCCAGAAAGCGGGGAAGCGGCGGGTCTCGTCGTGACTCGTCAGGTAATGGACGGCCAGTCGGCGAGCCTCCGCCGTCAGGCCGAGGCAGGCTGCCTGGACCGGCACCTGGGCCCAGCCTTTCTCGTCGCGGTGACGCCGCGTGTTGAGCGTGTGGCGGGCAATATCGAGGTCCGGTTTGCCGACTCCGTAGAATTGGTAAGGAAAAACCGGATAGAGTTCGGGGGCCTCGCGGGCGTAACGTTTCGTGCCGGATTCCTCGGTGCCGAGGATGGGTTTGCCGTCCTCGGATGCCATGGGCATGGGAGGCAGGTTTTTGCGCCAGGTTTCCCAGCGGGTGCGCTGGGCGGCAGTGGTCAAGTTGGCGGGCAATGCCAACAACCCAGGAATGACCCGGTGCAGTCCGGCTACGGCATCCATCGGATTGGCGACCACTTCCTGGTTTTCGAGCGCTGCCGAGGGATAGATCCGCAGCCGACCCTTGTCGTCACGCGGATAATGCTCGTAATAGAACTGGAGCACGGCATCGGCGACGGGCACGAGTGTCTCGGCGGCCATCTTCCGGTCGCCAGTGTCGGCATACCAGTCCAGCATCATCGCCGAAAGCTCCAGCCCGCCGCAATACTCGTGGCGGATCCACGGGTTGAGCACCACGCCGCGTTCACCGGGGCGCGGCTTGTCGAGGGGTTCGATGGCGACGCCGGGCGGCACTTGTTCGCCTTGGCCAAGAATCCGGCCATTGATCGCAAAGCCGTAGTCACTCGGGAGATATGCGCCAAAGAAGAACTGCGTCTCGGGGAAAAACGCGCCACTATGGTTGTAGTAGATCTTCGTCCGCTCGAGGGCGAGCGGGAGGATCTCGCGGTACATCCGGAACAACGGCTGCATCTCATCGAAATCCCCGGCAGCCAGCAACGGCCAATAGATCAGCCGCGTGTTCTGGAACCAATAGCAAGGCCCCCACGAGCGATTGTCCGGGTTGAACGGCTTGGTGCCGTCGTTCGGGTTCTTTCCGTCCACAAAAAGCGAGCCGTTGAACTTGATCGGAGATGCTCCCCGGCCCGCACACGCCGCGATGTAGCGCTGTAGCGCGTACCCCTGGGCGCAAGCCTTCGCGTCCGCAGACCCGCCAAGGTGGATCCAACTGCGGTTCCAGAAGTCGTTCCAATACGCCAGGTGTTGCTTCCGCACCTCGGGTGCCGGCAGCGTCTCGTAGCGGGCGGCGTTGTCGTTGATCTGCGCAATCCACTCCGCAGGGGTGGCGGACTGCGCGCTCAGGACGTGGATCCGAACGTGGTGCTTGGTGTCCGCTTTGGCGGACTTGAGGGTGCCGGTGCAGCCGAGCGTGAGGTCCGTCCCTTCGATGCGTTTGCCGGTGGTTTGCTTGACGTCGCCGTCTGGAAGAAACTGGTCGCCCATCACGATTGCGCCGAAGGTGCGGTTAAGCAGCGGGTCCTTCAGGCCCAACGTGTCGATCACCGGTCCCAGGTGTTGATAGGTGAGAATGCCGCGCCAGTTCGACCATTCTTGTCGCCGGTAGCAACCGACGAATCGCTCCCCGGCTATTGGTTTCGCTTCGCGCCAGCCTTCGAGGGTGACCGACATGGCGCACGACTGTTCAGACACGGCCTCGACGTGGATGACCGGATGATTGGCATCCACCCGCAGCCGCAGGTGCACCGCCTGCCCTGACTCGCCGGCGCTGATGGCGATTTCGCTATCGCGCAGCCGCAACTCCTGGCGGAAAGGCTGGTCCTTCCTGAAGGGGTTGGGGTCGAGGTGGACCCGCACCCGCCCAAGCTTCGCGAGATAATCCGCGTCCCCCGTCCAGGAGTCGGTCTTGCCGATGTAGAAGAACAGGTCGCTGTCACTCTCCGCCCAAACGTTGAGGCCGATGTCGCCATTGCCAAGCGGCATCGAGCCGGATGCGTCCTTGCTCGGTGAATCCCAAACCACATTGCAATCCTCCAGCGGATCGGCGGCGTGCAGCACGCCCCCCCCTGCTTGGTTACGCTCCAGCAAGGATGAGCCGGTCGCAACGGAGATAATCGCTATACAGACTGTCTTCGCGAGCATCGCACAGCCTGCCGCATTCGGGTGGATGCCATCGACAAACATCTCCGGCTTGCCATCGAATGCCGCGGAGTGTCGCCTGGTCATGGTCGATGTGTTATTAACAGTTTGCACATCTGCCAATGGAAACGTGAACCGCCAACCTCCGGTCGCCCGCCGCGCGGCCAGCGGGGCGGCCAGCGGGGCGGCACGGCCATGGAGACCGGCAAGACTGTTAGATCCGGCATGTTTGCGGGTATTCGTGGCACAGCAGGTGCAATGGGGGCTCGTCTTCCTCGATTTCCGGGAAGCGGCCTACGGGCGGCAGGAAGTAGTTGTCGGTATGGTCGTTGTTGACGTCGGAGACCTCGCCAACGAGAACCTTGCCCGACGAGGGATCGCCCCAAAACTGATGGGCCAGGCGGCGGGTCATGGTGATGCTCTCGCCCGGATTCAGGATCAGGGTGGTGCCGGCCGGGACGGTGCGCCGCAGGCCATCGAGCGAGACGGTGACTTGATCGTCGGCCATGCGGTTGTCCGGATCGATGTTGCGCACCTGGATAAGGAGTTTGCCGCCGCCACGGTTGATAATGTCTTCCATTTTGGCTTCATGGAAATGCCATGGGGTCAGCTGTCCTGGTTCGACGATCATGATCTTTTCCGCGTATCGTTTGCCGGCTCGATGCGCCGCATGGCCGTTGCGCAAGGTGAACAGCAACAGGCCGGTCTTGTGGAAATCCCCGCCGCCGAAATCCGTCAGATCCCAGCCAAGACCGCGATGGCGGATTTCATCGGCATCCGCGCCGAGTTCCCGCCACTGGCCGGGTGTCCAGTCCGCGAAGGGCGGCAGGGCAAAGCAGTGTTCACGGAACAAGGTCTTGGCTTGGCGCAGGAGAGTGTTGATGGAGGATCGTTTCATGTTTCCTGACACACCCGTTTGAGGTAATCGAGTCCTTCGGTGGCCAGCGCCTCCGGGCTGTCGGCGAACTTGCGCCAGATGCAGCACAACTTGGCGATTTTCGGCATGTCGGGATCGAAGGATTCGATGGTGATGCAGCCATTGTAGGCGATGCGCTTGAGGGCGCGGAAGATTTCCGGCCATGGGACCATGCCGGTTCCGGGGATGCCGCGCTGGTTTTCGCAGGCGTGGAAATACCCGAGCTGCGGCCCGCAACGCTCAAGCGCGGCCACCATGTCGTTCTCCTCGCGGATCAGGTGGAAGGTGTCCGCGTGAACCTTGACGTTGGGCATGTCCACTGCGGCGATGAAGCGCAGCGCATCGTCGATCACGTTGAGGAAGTGGGATTCGAAGCGGTTGAGCGTTTCGATGCCCAGCACCAATCCGGGGGCGTGGCGTTGGGCGTATTCCGCAACGGCACGCATCGACTCGACGCCCCACCGCCATTCGTCATCCGTGCGCGGCTTGCCTGTCAGATATCCCCACCCGCAATAAATCACACCGCCGAAAACCCGCGCCCCTGCCGCCGCGGATAGATCGATCAGCTTTTTCGACAGTTCGATGCCCGCCTTGCGAACTGCGGGGTCGGGGCTGACGCTGTTGCATTCGGACGGCATACCGTAGCCGGTGTTGATCACCAGACCCAAATCGTCGGCGGCCCGCTTCACTTTGGCTGCCGGGAACCGGTCGGGATCGAAGGGGATGATTTCGACCGCATCGAAGCCCATCCGCCGACAGCGATCCAGAACCGGCAAGTCCGTTTCCACGAAGGTTTCCTTGAACAACAACGAATGAATGCCAAAATACATGTCGCTAGTTCCCTGATCGGTTGAATCGTTGGCACCGCCAAAACAGGAACGAACCGTCCCATGAGAGCCCACACTCTCATGGCCGTCCGCACAACGTTATGATTGGCAATCAGATTGGTAAAGATAGACGCTCAATGCAAGGCCTATTGTGGTTCATTTTCGGCATCCGGGAGGTGCAAAATCGGACCTTGCTGATGATTTGGTCAGCGCCCCGGATCATCGTCCCACCAGGATTGCCGGCCGCATCCGCTGCTGCGATTCGCCTGGAACCTCGACGAAGCAAACCCGGCGCAGCGTGCGGCACCCTGCGGGCCGCTTCGCGGTTTTTCCTCCGCTGCGCGAAAAAAACCATGCGGACACTTGTTGTCCGCGTGGGTTTGCGACACGATGCGAGCAGATCCCACTCATGAGTCGAAACATCCTGATCGTCCTGAGCACAACGCACCACGGGTTCCTGCGGGGCATCGCCCACTACGCCCGCGAACACCAATGGCACATCAACGCGGTGATGGCCTACACCGGCAAAGTGCCGCAAAAATGGTCCGGCGACGGGATCATTTCGCACTGTGGCTTCTCCGACGAACTGGCCGGCCAGGTGAATTCGCTGGCACTGCCGACCGTGGAGATCACCAGCGTCAACTCGCGGGTCAAGGCCGCACGGATCGACGCGGACTACGCGGCGTTAGGCACGGCGGCAGCCGAGTATTTTCTCGAACGGCGTTTCAAGCGCTTTGCCGTGGCGCCGCTGGCAGACGATCCGCTCAACCGTCTGCGCATGGGGGGATTCAGCGAGCGCGTGAGGCTGGCCGGCTATCCGACGATCACGCTGCCACCGCTGATCGAAGACATCCAGTCCACGTCGATCAACTGGCAGCGGCGTTTGGAAAAAATCCATGAGCAACTGCGCAATGTGCCGAAACCCATCGCCGTGTTTGCGTACAACGACGCCGTGGGCGTGGATATCGTCAGCGCATGCCGGGAATTGGGGTTCTTCGTACCGGAACAAGTGGCCGTGATGGGCGTGGACAACGACGAACTGTTGTGCGAGGCCAGCCTGGTGCCCTTGTCGAGCGTGCGGTTCGATCTGGCGGAACTGGCCTATCAGGGAGCGGCATTCCTGGATGAAATCATGGCGGGCACCTGCCAGGAAAAACATCGTTTGATCCTATCGGATTCCGGAATCGTGACGCGCCAGAGTTCCGACATCGTGGCGGTGGACAACCTGCATGTGGCCAAGGCATTCAGGCACATCATGAGTCAACTTGCCAACCCGCAACTGTCGGTTGGATCCGTGGCCAAGTATGCGGGAATCAGCGAGCGCGGCCTGCTCAAGTCGTTTGTCAAACACACCGGTCGCACCGTACAGGATGAAATCGTCCTGTTGCGCACGAAAAAAGTGCGCGAATTGCTGCGCACCACCAAACTGAGTACCAAACAAATCGCGGTCGCCACCGGATTCTCAAGCGGCAACTACCTGGCACGCGCGTTCAGGCACCGCCACGGGATGAATCCGGGGCAATACCGGCGCAGTGCCGCGGCCGGTGACTTGCCCGCTGGCAAGGGCATGCCAGAGGCACAGACATCCTGAACTCAGCCGGAAAATCGGCGGATGCTCGGGAAAATCCACGAGTCGGCAACATGGGGAATAGTGGATTTTCTGTGGCGCGGACTTCTATCAATCCCAACGGGATTGTGTCCCGCAGCCCAGGGGTGCGAAAAACGAGCTAATCACTCCCGGGGACCCGATTCGCCGATTCCTGAATCTCGTCGGGAGCGGCAACAATGGCGAGGCCTCTCACGTATGCGTTGGTTTGCAGTTTCGCCGTCTCCACGTTCCTGATTGGAATTCCTTGAATCCGCAAGTTCTCGATGCGCACGTCCTCGATCATGTGTGTGTCGTCGCACCCGGTCAACTTCATCACGGGGGCAGTCTTCCCCGTGACGATGATGTCTTTGAACGTCACCCCTTTGATGTGCCCCCGCGTCTTGTCGTGTCCCCACATGTCCGCCCCGATCCAGCAGTTGATCAGGACATTCCGGCTGTCATTCACCCGGATGTTCTCGAACCGGATGTCGCTCATCGTCCCCGAGTCGGAAACGAGGACCGCCAGCGCGGAGCATTCGCCGCCGCCCGAGAAGTCGTGGATGATGTCGCAGTCTTTGAACAGGACGTTCGAGATGTTGGCACGCGTCTCGGAGGTGATGCCGAGCCCGCGCGCCCGGTCGTTCCAGACCACGCAACGTCGCACGACGATGTTTCCCGACTCCATCGCGGGTGGCGGCGAGATCGTCTTCACGCAAACCTCGTCGTCGTTGTTCCGGAGGAAGCAGTCTTCGACGAGGACGTGCTGGCTGTTGCAGATGTCGATCCCGTCGCTGTTCTCGCGGGCGCAGATCTGCTTTACGTTGCGGACAATGACGTGTTTCGAGTTATGCATCGCCACGACCCACGCGGGGGCGTCGAGGACGATGATCCCCTCGACAAGCACATCCTGCGAACCGCCAAACCACATCGCAGTCCGGGCGTGCCATGGGAGTTGGCCCATGTCCAGGATGCCTCGCCCTCGAACCTTCACCCCTTGACCGCCACTCGTCTCCAGCAGCGTGGCCCATACCTTGTTCCCTCGCCAGTTCTTCTCCTGGGTTGGTTTTTCGCCGGGCGGGATCTTAGCCCGCAAAATCGCGCCTCCGGCGAGGTAAACGGTCTGTCCGCTCTTTGGACGAAGCGTTGCCACCTCATGCACTCCCGGACCGAAGTAGATCACATCCTTGCTGGTCGGATCGGGCCGGTCGGCCTCGGGCGGGTTGGCGAAGAGGTGCAGAGGGCGTTCGACGCTTTCGTTAAGTTCGATGGTCAGGTTCGCAGGCTTGGTGAGCGTGAAGGAGACGCTGTTCTCAAATACGGTGGGTTTGATGCCGTAAGACGCAGGGAGAATCCTGACGGTGCCGATTCTTCGCGTGCTGGCGATCGAGACGGCAACCGACCCGGAGAAGTCGAAATACGCGAACGAGGCGGGGCCACCATGCAAGACGGGGGTCGTGTAGACGAAGACAGACTTGCCTCCTGCATCGACCTTGTAGTCCTCCGACGCCTTCTCACCCTGCGGGGCCGGGTATGTAACGACCGCATCCGCGGCCACCGGAGAACCTGGCACGGACGACATGAATGTCAACATGAGCACCACCACCTTCAGGGGCAGTTTAGCCTGCTGGTTGAGGTTGGATCGGTTCGAGCGCATTGCCGGATTCCTTTGAGTTTCACCGTCACGGGCAGCCGTCACCCGCCCCTAAGCGCCGCTGGATTTCCTCCAGCGACGCACCTTTGGTTTCTGGCAGATAGATCCAAACCAGGATGAACTGCAGCACCATCATGCCGGCAAAAAACAGGAAGGGAATGGTGACCGATTTGCCCGCCAGCACGGGAAACGACCAACTGACCACGGCGCACAGCGCCCACATGCTAAAGCAGGCCGCAGCCCCGCCCGAAGCACGGATCGAGTTGGGCAGGATCTCGTTGATATACACCCACACCACCGCGCCTTGGGAGTAGGCGTGCGATCCGACCACGCCCATCATCGCGGCAATCACGATCCAGCCTTGG
>Ga0073936_10011449_pt1 | contig 10729 bp, 8 predicted proteins | sample AliMusrvi5mmetaG_FD_87041 | JGI IMG/M metagenome (GOLD analysis project Ga0073936, IMG submission 87041) | Freshwater lake bacterial and archeal communities from Alinen Mustajarvi, Finland, to study Microbial Dark Matter (Phase II) - Alinen... | ecosystem: Environmental > Aquatic > Freshwater >... | reverse complement strand
GTCCGCAAGCTCGGCGGCGGCGGCATGGCCGACGTCTACCTGTGCGAGGACCTCACCCTCGGCCGCCGCGTGGCGCTCAAGGTCCTCCTCGAGCGCTTTCTCGGCGACGCGACGTTCGTCGAGCGCTTTCGGCGCGAGGCCAAGGCCGCCGGAGGCCTCAACCAGGGCAACCTCGTCAGCATCTACGACTGGGGCGAGCTCGACGGCACGTACTACATCGTCATGGAGTACGTGGAGGGGGAGACGCTCAAGGACTACATCCGCCGCCAGGGCCGTCTCAGCGGCACCGAGTCGGTGCGCATCGCGCTTCAGCTGCTGGCGGCGCTCGAGTATGCCCATCGCAACGGCATCGTGCATCGCGACATCAAGCCGCAGAACGTGATGATGGACGATCAGGGCACCGTCAAGGTCATGGACTTCGGCATCGCGCGCGCCGGCGATTCGGGCATGACCGAGGCAGGCTCGATCCTCGGCACTGCGCAGTACCTGGCGCCGGAGCAGGCCAAAGGCCAGCCCGTGGACGCGCGCACCGACCTGTACTCGGTCGGCGTCGTCCTCTACGAGATGCTCACCGGCGCCGTGCCCTTCAAGGGCGACACCGCCGTGACCGTGGCGCTCAAGCATGTGAACGAGATCGCCATGGAGCCCGCACAGGTGATCCCCGGGCTGCCGTACTCGCTCAACCAGATCGTGCTCAAGGCGATGGCCAAGGACCCGGCGCAGCGGTACCAGTCCGCCGACCAGTTCGCGCGCGACCTGCGCGCCGCGCAGGTCGGCGGCCCCGTCGCCGCGGCGACGTTCGACCCCGGCGCCGAGCGCACCAGCGTCCTCGCCGGCGCGGCCGCCGGCGGCACGGCCGTGATGACGCAGCCGCCGCTCGACCCGGTGCGCTCGGATCGCGGGCGCAAGCGGCGGCGCTGGCCGATCGTCCTCGTCGTCGTGCTCCTCGTCCTCGTGATCGCCGCCACCGCGATCGCGCTCGTGCGTGTCATGGGCGGCGGCTCCGCGGCCGTTCCTTCGGTGGTCGGGCAGTCCAAGGCCGCCGCGCTCACCGCCTTGCAGGCAAAGGGGTTCACGGGCAAGGTCCAGGAGGAGTACTCCGACAAGTTCGCCGCCGGCCTGGTCACGCGCCAGGCGCCGGCAGCCGGCACCAAGCTGCGCAAGGGCGAGCCCGTGGACATCTGGGTGAGCAAGGGCTCGGCGACCGTCTCGCTCACCGACTTCCGCGGCTGGAAGCCGGACGCCGTGAAGACGTGGCTGAGCCAGAACCAGCTGCTGGGCGACCCGCGCTCGGGCAAGAACAGCTCCGTGCCGCAGGGGGTGGTCTACAAGCAGGACCCGTTGGCGGGAAGCAGCGTCCAGAAGGGCGACACGATCACGTACTGGGTGAGCAGCGGCAAGCCACAGGCGTCGGTGCCCGACCTCAGCACGCTCACGCAAGCTGAGGCCCAGGCGGCGCTGACGAGCGCCGGGCTCGTGCTCGGCACGGTGTCGCCGCAGACGAGCACGAGCGTGCCCTCCGGCCAGGTCATCAGCCAGACGCCGCTGGCCGGGACCCAGGTCGACAAGGGCTCCCAGGTGAGCATCGTGGTGTCGAGCGGGACGCCGTCGGCATCGCCGAGCCCGACGGCCTCGGGCGTCGCCGTGCCCAACGTCTACGGCATGGACTCGACGACCGCGAACGACACTCTCGCTGCTTTGGGATTCGTCGTCGCCGTGAAGCAGAAGGGCGGGACCGGCCAGTCGCCCGGCACCGTGGTCCTGGTATCGCCGGACACCGGCACCGTGGTCCCCTCGGGCTCGACGGTGACGATAACGATCGCGAAGTAGACCGGCGCCCGCGAGTCGCTCGCGGGCCGGCGCGTACGAAGGGGGCGGGCGGGGCCGGGCGGCCCCGCCCGCCCGCTGCTCATTTCTTGTAGAGGAACACCACGTAGAGGATGTAGAGCACGTACATCGAGCCGGCGCCGCCCAGCGACCACCACGTGAGCTTGTGGCGGAAGCGGATCGTGCAGTAGAAGACCACGCCGGAGATGAGCGCGAAGATCCCGCTGACCAGGCCGGAGCGCGGGAGCTCCCAGGTCGTGAACAGCAGCCCGACCGACACGGGGAAGGTGCTCTGGAACACCATCGCCCCCGTGATGTTGCCCAGCGCCAGGGTGTCCTTGCGCTGCCGCACCCAGATCACGGAGTTGAACTTCTCCGGCAGTTCGGTGGCGATCGGCGTGATGAGCAGAGAGACGATGAGCGGGGCGGCGCCGAACGACTCGCTCAGCACCTGGACCTCTTTCACGAAGATCTCGGCGCCGAGGATGATGCCGAGGATCGCGGCGCCGATCTGCAGGAAGATCCGGTAGCGGTGCGGCATCACAGGATGGCGGTGGAAGTAGAGAGGCTTGATGTCCTCGCCGAGGTCGCCCTCGCCGCGCATCGTCTCCCACACGTAGAACCCGTAGAACACGAGCAGGGCGGCCGACAGCGCGTAGTGCAGCGGCCGCACGTGGATGAGGCCGGCCGCCATGGCCAGCGAGTAGGCGATGAGGAAGTGGCTGAGGTCGCGGCGCATCACGGTCTCGTTGATGCTCACGTCACGCGAGCGGCGGCCGGTCCACGCGAAGATGACGACAGCCGATCCGGTGACGACCATGGCCAGGGTCGAGAGCATGAAGGGCGCCCCGAGGATGGCGCCGACGCCGACGTCCGTGGCGGCGAGGCCGCCGGTGAAGACGATGGCGATGATCGGCACCAGCGTCTCCGGCAGCGCTGTGCCGACCGCGGCGAGGATGCTGCCTACGGCTCCCTCGCCGAGGTCGTAGCGGCGCCCGAACCACTCCACGCCGTTGGTGAAGAGCTCGGCGGAGATGAGGATGATCGCAAGCGCGAGGATGAGCAGGACGACGTCCATCGCGGCGAGGATATCAGAGGGGCCGGGCGCCGTAGGCGCCCGGCCCCTCTGCCGGTCAGCTCGAGTGCGTAGCGCTCAGGTCGGGCTCAGACCCAGCCCTTGGCCTGAAGCAGCGGCACGAGGAAGTACAGGATGAAGCCGGCCGTGGCGATCCAGAGCATCCAGCTGATCTCCCTGGCCTTGCCCTGCGTGATGCGGATCAGGGTGTAGGTGATGAAGCCGGCGCCGATGCCGTTCGTGATGCTGTAGGTGAGCGGCATGATGGTCATCGTGAGGATGGCCGGCAGGCCGAAGGCGATATCGTTGAAGTCGATCGCGGCGACGGCGCGCTTGACGAGGCCGCGGCCCTCTTCTTCGTCCTGGGCCATCGTCTCGCCGGCCGTGAGCGTCGCCATCATCAGATAGCCGACGATGATGAGCGCCGGTGCGGTGGCGTTGGCCGGCACGACGCCGGCGATCGGCGAGAAGAACATCGCGAGCAGGAACAGCACGCCGACGGTGATGCCGACGATGCCGGTACGGCCGCCCTGGGCCACGCCGGCGCCGGACTCGATGTAGGTGGTCGCGGACGACGACGACGCCGCGCCGCCGGCGATGGCGGCGAGCGAGTCGATGAGGAGCAGCCGGTTGAGCTTCTTGAGGTGCCCCTTGTCGTCGACGTAGCCGGCCTGGGCGCCGACGCCGACCAGCGTGCCCATGGTGTCGAAGAAGTCCGACAGCATGAGGCTGAAGATCCACAGGACGGCGGCCGTGACGCCGAGCTTGCTGAAGGCGCCGAAGTTGAACTGGCCGAGCAGGCTGAAGTCCGGGGCCGCGAAGATCTTGCTGGGGATCACGGCGGTGCCCGGCCCGAACGACGTCTTGCCGTAGGCGTAGTTGAGGATGGTCGCGAAGATCGTCGAGAAGATGATCCCCAGGATCACCGCTCCGCGCCAGCGGCGCGTGAGCATGATGATCGTGACGACGAGCCCGAAGATCGTGACGAGCACCGGCACGCCGACGAAGTTGCCGAGCGTGAGCGGGGTGCCGTCGCCGGGCGGCGAGATGACGATGCCGCCGTCGACGAGGCCGATAAAGAGGATGAAGAAGCCGATGCCGACGACGATGGCCTTCTTGAGCTCCAGCGGGATGGCCTTGAAGATCGCCTCGCGGAAGCCGGTGAGCACCAGGATGGTGATGGCGACGCCCTCGAGGAAGATGAGGCCCATGGCCTGCGGGAAGGTGAGGCCCTGGCCGAGCACGAGGCTGAACGCCACGACGGCGTTGAGGCCCATGCCGGGAGCGATCGCGTAGGCGCGGTTGGTGACCGCGCCCATCAGGATCGTCATGACGCCGGCGACCAGACAGGTGGAGGTGAGCACGGCGGCGAAGGGCAGACCCTTGCCGCCTAGTCCGAGGATACTCGGGTTCACGAAGATGATGTAGGACATGACGATGAACGTCGTGAGCCCGGCAAGCATGTCGCGTCTGAGTGTGGTGCCCCACTTGGTGAAGTGGAACACTCCGTCGAGACCTCCCGATGCGACGGCGTTGGGATCGGCCGCCATACAACGGCTCCTTTCGGCTGTGCCGGGCGCGGGCTTGCCCCAAGCGTCGCGTCGCAGCGGTGGACCATGGACCGGCAGAGTCTACCGCAGGAGCGGCCCCGGCCGATATAGGTACGTGAGCCCCCGGATCATTGACGCTCCCGGGCGTCGCGAGTATCCTCGCCGCGTCCCGCGGGGCCGTGCGGGAGAAAGGAAGTGAGTCACTTCGTGGACGACGATCCCGGCTCCTTAGCCCTCTCCGAGCTCGAAGACATGAAGGTCGTCGACGCCGACGGCCGGGCGGTCGGCGAGCTCCTCGACGTCGTTGCGCTCTGCACTCCCGACACCGCCGTCGTCACCGGCTTCTTCGTCGACCTCGACGACGAGCAGTGGCGCGTCTCGTGGGCGCAGGTCGCCGAGATCGACGTCGACGCCGAGCAGCTCAACCTGTGCTGTGCCGCCGCCGATCTCGTGCCCGCGTCCTTGCGCAGCGACGAGCTGGCGCTGGTGGACTCGGTGCTCGACAACGAGATCCTCGACATGCGGCGGCGCGTCTTCGTGCGCGTGCAGGACGTGCTCCTCCAGCCTCACGACGGTGAGCTCGGCGTGGCCGGCGTGGACGCGAGCGGCGGGGCGCTGGCGCGGCGCTTCGGCCTCGGCTTCCTCTCGCGCCGCCTGCCGAAGCGGAGCGGCGACTTCGTGCCCTGGGCCGACGTCAATCTCATCTCGCTGCGGCTCTCGCGCCTCAACTTCGTGGAGGCGTTCGCCGAGCTCACGGAGCTGCACCCGGCGGACATCGCCGACATCGTCGGCCAGGTCGGCCCGCGCGAGCGCGCGGCCGTGCTGGCCGCGCTCGACCCCGGCCTGGCCGCCGACACGTTGCAGGAGATGGAGGACGAGCTCGCGGCGGCGGCGGTGCAGGAGATGCCGGTCGAGCGCGCCGTCACCGTGCTTGAGAAGCTCGAGACCGACGAGGCCGCCGACCTGCTCGGCATGCTCCCGGACGAGCTCTCCCAGGAACTGCTGGCGCGTCTGCCCGACGAGCGCGAGGAGGACCTGCGCGAGCTCGCCAGCCACCCGGAGCACAGCGCCGGCGCCCTGATGACGACCGATCTTGTGACCTTGCCGGTCGCGTCGACCGCGGGCGCCGCGCTCGAGTGGATCCGGCGCGAGCGGCCGGAGACGCACGCCATGAGGTACCTCTATTTCGTGGAAGAGGGCGAGCGGCTCGCGGGAGTCGCCAGCCTGCGCGACGTGGTCCTTGCCGAGCCGGATCAGCCGGTCGCGGAGCTCATGGAGGACGACGTCGTGACGATCACGGCCGACCTGGACGAGGAAGAGGTCGGCCGCATCATGACCAAGTACGACCTGCTCGCCATCCCGGTGGTGGACGCGGAGCGCCGGCTCCTGGGCATCGTCACGCTCGACGACGCGCTCGACGCGGTGCTGCCGGAGGACTGGAAGCAGCGCCTGCCGAGACTGTTCCGGTAGGCGCCGGGTCGGGCTCCGTCAGACCGGCTGCGCCGCGGCCGTGTCACACGGGCTGCGCCGCGGCTCCCGCTTCGACCTCGTCCCAGGCGACGCTGCGGCGCGCGCTGGCCACGAGCGTCGAGAGGTCGAGCCTGTAGCGCGCGACCTCGCCCTTCGTCTGGACCTGACGGAAGCCGCTGCCCTCGAGCACCTCGGGGTGGAACAGGTTGAGCTCACGGATGTAGCCGCGGAACGGACCCGCCTGACCTTTGCGGCGCAGGCCGAAGGCCTCGAGCGCCGCCACGCGGCGGTGCTTGAGCGAGGCTTCGAGCTCCTGCAGCAGGAACTGGAAGCCGCGCAGGTAGTCCTCGTCGTAGAAGTACGCGCAGGCGAGCACGTAGGCGTCCTGCGACGGCGGGCCGGCGGGCAGGGAGTGAGCACGCCGCACCAGGCGCGCGGCGGCGGCGTGCATCCAGCCGATCACCGCGTCGTCCTCGAGCAGCGCACGCCCGAAGAAGCCCGCCTCGGCCTCGGCCTCTCGCTCCCAGTCGAGCCGCGTCTGCGTCCCGCCGCCGGCTCCCGGTGCGGTCAGCCACCAGGTGCAGCCGCCGCACACGGGCGCGAGCAGGTCGCGCGTCCCCGAGCTCAGGTCGATCGCCCTCACTCGGCTTCGGCGTCGGCCACGTCGTCCACGTAGACCTCGACGTGGCCGATGGACGTGCCGGCGGCCTTGGCGAGGTAGTCGGCGCCGGCACGGGCCACGGCCTCGCCGACGTCGCTCACGGAGGCCCCGGGATCGAGTGCGATGTGGATCTCTAGCAGCGGCCCGTCCGCGTCGTCGGCGAGCCGGACGGGCCCGTGCCGCTCGAGGTGGACGCGCTCGCCGAGGGACTGCAGCGGGTTGCGGTACAGGTCGGCGACCCCGGGGATCTGGGCGATGGCGTCCCAGACCGCGCTGGTGACGACCTCGGCTGACAAGCTGGATGGTGACCGGTCTTTCACGCCCTCTCCCCGTGTCGATGTGGCGACGAGTATACCGCCGTGCTCGGGCTCGCCGGAAGCTGCCGAGGGGCGTGTTTGCCAGTGCGAGAGGCGCTCGCCTATACTCCTTGGGCGCCAGCGGGGCAACGGGCTCCGCGTGCCACGGACGGTGGGGCCGCATGCCTGTCACGAACGACGAACTCACGATCTATCGCGCCGACTGGGTCATCCCGGTCGCGGCGCCCGCGCTCGCCGGCGGTGCTCTCGCCGTGGCGGGAGAGCGGATCGTCGCCGTCGGCCCCGCCGAGGACGTCACCGCGGCGCACCCCGAGGCCGCCATGGTGGATCTCGGGCGTTCCATCGTCATGCCGGGGTTCGTCAACTGCCACAGCCACCTCGAGTACACGTCGTTCCGCGGCATCCTCGACGACGAGGAGTTCGGCGACTGGATCCTCAGCCTCGTCGACGTCAAAGCGGCGCTCACGCCCGAGGAGTACCTGTTGAGCGCCCGGCTGGGCGCGCTGGAGGCGATCTCATCCGGGATCACCACCGTCGCCGACACGAGCTACAACGCGGTCACGCTCGACGCCGCCGGAGGGGCCGGTCTGCGCGGCCGCCTCTACCTCGAGGTCTTCGGCGTCGACGACGCGCGCCTCGACGAGACCGTGGCCGATGTGGAGCGCCGCCTCGCCGAGGCCCAGGCGGCGGCGCCGCCCCAGTTCGACGTCGGGCTCGCGCCGCACGCTCCCTACACCGTCTCGAGCCGGCTGTACCAGGCGATCTCGGCGCTCGCGCGCTCGCGTGGCCTCAAGGTGATGAGCCACGTCGCGGAGAGCAAAGAAGAGATCACCTACGTGCGCTCGGGCAGCGGCAAGTTCGCGCACGACTATCGCGAGAAGATGGGCTGGGAGCGCATGCTGGTCCAGCCCTACGGCGTCAGCCCCATCAAGTACCTGCAGCAATGGGACGTGTTCGACAAGGATTTCCTGGCCGTGCACTGCGTGCAGGTCACGCGCGACGACATCCGCATCCTCAAGGCCAAGGACGTCGCCGTGGCGCACTGCCCCAAGAGCAACGCCAAGCTTGGCTGTGGCGTCGCTCCGCTGGGCGACCTGCTGCACGAGGGCGTGCGCGTCGGCCTCGGCACCGACAGCCCTGCCTCCAGCAACATCATGGACATGTTCGACGAGATGAGGACCATGCTGTTCCTGCACCGCGCCGTCGAGCGCGACGTGAGTGTCCTTGACGCCCAGAAGTGCGTGCGCATCGCGACGCTGGGCGGAGCCGAGGCTCTCGGCATGGAAGAGAGCATCGGCAGCCTCGAGCCCGGGAAGTACGCCGACTTCATCGCCGTGGACGTCTCCAAGTCGCACTTCGCACCGGTCGACGACCCGCACTCGGCCCTCGTCTACGGCGCCAACCAGGACGACGTGCGCCTCACGGTGGTCGGCGGGAAGGCGCTGTTCCGCGATCACGCGTACACTGAGGTCGACGCCGAAGGCATCCGCAGGGCAGCCTTCGGCGTACGCGAGAAGTTGCGCGCCCGCGTGCGCGCCGGCGGCGTCCAGGTGGGCGCCGCGGAATCAGGCTGGTGGCACACCCCCGGCCCCGAAGAGGAGAACGCCTAAGTGCTGCTTGATCGCAAACGAGTGAAGTTCTGGCAGAAGTGGGTCTTCCTCTTCATGGCCATCGTGATGGGTGGGTTCCTGATCATGATCCCGCTCACCCAAGGGAAGGGGTGCGGCGGCGCGACCTCGTCGGTCACCAAGCAGCTCGACGCGGACGTCACCAAGTACGAGGCGCAGGTCAAGACCGATCCGACGAACGTCGATGCGTGGATCTCACTTGCCGAAGCTCTCCAGTCACGCTCCAACTCGCAGACTCCGCAGTCGGCCGCCCAGAACAACGACCTCTCGGCAGCGGCGGCCGCCTACGGCAAGGCCACGACTCTCCTGGCGAAGCAGAAGGGCGCCGCGGCCAAGGCGAAGCTCCTCGACACCCTGCAGAAGATCGTGGTCGTCGCCCTCACGCTCAAGGACTACCAGGCGGCCGCGGCCACCTACGCGCAGATCACGGCGCTCAGTCCCAAGGACGCGCAGTCGTTCTTCTACTGGGGAGACGCGGCGAGCAAGGCGGGCGACACCAAGACGGCGCTGCTGGCTTTCACCAGGTACCTGCAGTTGGCGCCGAACTCGCCGGATGCGGCGGCGGTGCGCGCCTGGATCAAGGCGAACACGCCCTCGACGACTCCCACGGCCTCGTCGACCCCCACGCCCAAGCCGTCTTCGACCTAGGGGAGCAAGCAGTGAGCGACCAGTTCAGCGTCAACAGCGAGCGCCGCGATGAGGGGCTAGGCATCGTCACGCTCGCCGGCGAGGTGGACATCTACACGGCCCCGCGCTTCAAGGAGTGCCTCCTCGACTTGCTCGACGGCGGGGTCGAGCGCCTCGTCGTCGACCTCGGCGGCGTCACGTTCATCGACTCCACCGCGCTCGGCGTCCTCATCGGCGGCGTGCGCCGCGTCAATGCCGCCGGCGGCGCCATGGCGCTGGTCGTCACCAGCCGGCCGGTCGAGCGCGTGCTCTCCATCACCGGCCTCGACCGGGTATTCACGATCCACGAGTCGCTCGAAGACGCCATCGCCGCCCTCGCCTGACGGCGAGGGCGATCGTCATCTCGACGCCGGGGTTTGCGCGGTGGTATTAACTGCCATCGCCCGCGTCGTCCCACACCCACACGAGGTAGGCCCTTGAGGCTCATCGTCACAGAGAAGGATTCAGCTGCCCGCAAGATCGCCGAGATCCTCGGCGGCAAGGTGACTGTCAAAGAGCACGGCCGCGGTCGCCTGAAGGTCCGCTCGTACCACTTCACGGAGGACGGCGCCGAGGGCGTCGCGATCGGACTGCGCGGCCACGTCATGGAGACGGTGTTCCCCAACACGTACCGGCGCTGGAGCCTCAAGTACCTCGGCGACATGATCGAGAAGCCGGACCTGGCCTGGGTCGTCGACGGCGGCGCCGCGGGCACGCTGGCCGCGCTGCGCGCCGTGGCCAAGGGCGCCGACGAGGTCGTGATCGCCACGGACTACGATCGCGAAGGCGAGCTCATCGGGCACGAGGCGCTGGAGATCCTGCGCGGCGACGCGCTCAAGCGGCACCCCAACGACAAGCCCGAGAAGAAGAAGAAAGCGAAGGCCGGCGCCGGCGGCCGCGGCAAAGCCGCGGCCGAGCCTCCGGCCGCGCCGCCGGCGGAGAAGGACGGCGGCGACCCGCACGTCAAGCCGATGCTGCCGTCCGCGGCGGTCGACCGCCACATCCGCGTGCGCTACTCGGCCCTCACCCCGGAGGAGGTCAAGGCCGCCTTCGCCAAGCCCTCCACCGTCGACTTCAACCTCGCCGAGGCGGCGCACTCGCGCCAGGACATCGACCTCATCTGGGGCGCCGTGCTCACGCGCTTCATGTCGCTGGCCTCGTACCGCTACGGCTCGGACTACCTCTCCGTCGGCCGCGTCCAGTCGCCGACGCTGCGGCTCATCGTCGACCGCGAGCTCGAGCGCCGCGCCTTCGTGGCGGTGCCGTACTGGGAGCTCAAGGCGACGCTCGAGCGCGACGGCAGCGAGCTCGAGGTGGCGCACGCCAAGGGCCGTTTCGACTCGCTCGACGAGGCCGACGCGGCGCTCGCCCGCGCGCAGGCCGAGCTGGGGACCGTCACCGGCTACAAGGCGCAGCCGCGCCAGGTCGCGCCGCCGCCGCCGTTCAACACGACGGCGCTGATGAGCGCGGCCTCCGGCTCCGGCGTCTCGCCGGCCCGGGCGATGCGCGCCGCCGAGTCGCTGTACCTCGACGGC
>Ga0073936_10011444_pt1 | contig 10734 bp, 9 predicted proteins | sample AliMusrvi5mmetaG_FD_87041 | JGI IMG/M metagenome (GOLD analysis project Ga0073936, IMG submission 87041) | Freshwater lake bacterial and archeal communities from Alinen Mustajarvi, Finland, to study Microbial Dark Matter (Phase II) - Alinen... | ecosystem: Environmental > Aquatic > Freshwater >... | reverse complement strand
TGTTCGTTGGGGCAGAAACATTGTTCAAGCTCGCTCATCGCTTGCCTCCGGTGCAAAAATGATTTCGACCGGACAATCATAATACAAACCGGCGCAACATGTCAACTATATGGGGACATCACCTAAAATTGAATCGGGCAAAATATCTCTTGAAATGACGGAGTTCAGTTTGAAGGGAGCCATAAATGATGTCGTGCTGACGCAAAGATCTGTCATCTCCAACAAAGGGCTCTCACTCAATGTCACCGTTGCAGATGATGTCCCCCCCATATTCATGGGGGATCCACTGCGAATCAAGCAGATTATTCTCAACCTTCTGGGCAATGCCGCCAAATTCACATCAAAAGGTTCCATTTTCGTATCGGTAGATATGCTCCAATTTCACGGCACAACAGGGGTGGTGCGGATATCCGTACGTGATACCGGAATAGGCATTTCGAGTGACGCTTTGGAAAAGATTTTCAAGCCTTTTTCCCAGGCGGATTCCTCCACAACCCGTCATTATGGTGGTACCGGACTTGGCCTCACTATCAGCCGGCGACTTGCGGAATTAATGGAAGGAAGCATCTCGGTCGAGAGCGAGCCGGGAATCGGCAGTTGTTTTAGAGTCGTTATCCCCCTTTCAATCGCCAGTACGCCGGTTATAACGATAGAAGCAGAAACAAGGCTGCCACACATTTGGGATGGAGATCCATTAAAGATTTTGCTGGTCGAAGATAATCCGGTTAACATCAAATTTGCGATGTCACTCCTCAAAAAGTGTGGGCATGAACCGGTTGCGGTTGGAAATGGCAGGGATTGTCTTGCCGCCCTTGCAAAGAGTTCGTTCGATCTTGTGCTCATGGATATTCAGTTACCCATCATGAGCGGCGAGGAAGCATTGAAGGAAATTCGCCTGTCGGAACAGGGAACAGTGCACCACCAGCCGGTAATCGCCCTGACCGCTTACTCGCTGCGTGGCGAAAAAGAACGATTTCTCCGTGACGGGTTCGATGGCTATGTTTCCAAACCAGTGGACGCCTGGGAGTTAATCAGTGAAATGAAGAGAGTTATGGGGGTAGCTGCCAACCCCATGAAACAGGGGTGAATAATGGATAAGAAGTTTACAATACTTGTTGTTGATGACGAGGCCGTCAATGTTCATGTTGTTTCCTCCGCTCTTAAGGGGGAGTATACGGTCCTTACGGCACTCAAGGGATACGAGGCAATTACATTAATAAAGCAACAGTGCCCCGATCTCATCCTGCTTGATGTGATGATGCCCGAAATTGATGGCTTTGAACTCTGTAAAATTATCAGGGCCGATGAATCATTTGCCGATATTCCGATCATATTCCTGACGGCATTGACTACTTTCGAGGGAGAGCTGCAGGGGCTCGGTTTTGGCGGCATCGACTATCTGCATAAGCCGGTGAACCTTGAACTGCTCAAACTGAAGGTTCATAACCACCTTGAACTGAAGAGGCGCAATGATCTGATAAAAGAACAGCGGGATCAGCTTGAAGCTGCTCTTGCCCGCGTAAAAATGCTGGAGGGGATTATTCCGATCTGTATGTACTGCAAGAAAATCAGGGATGAGCAGAATAGCTGGCATCAACTTGAAACGTACATCAGCGGGCATTCGGAGGCTTTGTTCAGTCACGGGATGTGCCCTGAATGTGCGAGTGAGCAAATGAAGCAGTTTAAGAAAAATTAGTTGTCTCAGTCATGATAGTCCAAAGCGCTCAATACGCTCCCAGAGGGACTTTCTTGAAATGCCCATTGCTTTGGCGGCGAAGGTGCGGTTTCCGTCGAAAAGTTGCAGTGTTTTCTGGATCAGCTCACTTTGTACATCCTGAAGTGTGGCGCCACCCGGCGGCAGTTCCTTCAGCAAATTACCGGAAATTTCCTGGGAAGGGGATGACTGTTGAACCATGTATGTCGGCAGTTCATTCAGGCTTATTTTGGGTACCTGTCCCAGGATTATGAGCCTGTCGATGGTGTTTTTGAGCTCCCGTACATTACCTGGCCAGGAGTAGGACTTCAGTGCTTCGATGACCTCACTGCACATTTCCCTGGAAGGGCGCGTGTGTTCGGAAGCCGATGACTCGATAAAATGTGCTGCCAATAAGGGAATATCCTCCCTTCGCTCGCGCAACGGCGGGATGTTCAACTGGATAACCTGCAGCCGGTAATAAAGGTCGGGTAGAAAGCGCTGTGCCTTTACTTCGCCTTCCATCTCACGGTTGGAAGCGGCAATGATACGTGTGTCGACGGTACGCGAGACGTTTGAGCCTACAGGTTCAAACGTGCGTTCCTGCAGGAATCGCAGCAGTTTGGCCTGAAGGGGCAGACTCATATGTCCGATCTCATCGAGAAAAAGCGTACCACGATCGGCAGCTTCCAGCCGACCGTTACGGCTGGAAACCGCCCCCGTGTAGGCCCCCTTGACATGGCCGAACAACTCAGCCTCCAGAAGTGATTCGGAAAGCGCTGCGCAGTTGATGGACACGAGGGCTCCCTGGCACCGTTGGCTGCTGAAATGGATTGCCTTTGCAATCAGTTCCTTGCCGGTGCCGGTTTCTCCGCTGATCAGCACTGTTGCATCGGTCGGGGCCACCGCCTTGACCATGTCGAATACCGTGCGAATTGCCAGACTATGCCCCACGATGTTATGAAAACTATATCTCCCGGCCACCTCGGCCCGCAGGGATGTTAACTCAACCTTATGCTGCCTTTCCCGGATCGCCTTGGCCAGAATAAGGGTCAGCTCGTCCGTATTCAGAGGCTTGACCAGATACGTGTAGATCCCTTCTTTCATCGCCTCCACGCTTGACTCGATAGTGCCGTGGGCGGTCATGATGATGAACTGGACCATCGGATCAAGCGCCACCAGATGGCGATAGAGTTGCAGGCCGTCCATCCCCGGCATTTTCAGGTCAGCAAGAACGGCGTCGAAAGGTGGACCGGACTCGAACAGTTTCACGGCCTCCTGTGGACGGGACGCCGTGACGATATCATACCCCTCGGCCCCCAGTACCTGACGTAAAGCCCGCAAGGTGCCGGCGCTGTCATCTACAACGAGTACTCTGTTAACATTCATCCTCTATCTCCTTGTCCGGACTCTGTTTCATATGGGAGCAGCACTGTCATTGTAGTCCCGATGCCAACTGTGGACTCTATATGAATATGGCCGCCATGACTCTCTATAATGCTCTGGGTTAACGCAAGGCCCATGCCGGTGCCCTGTTCCTTTGTGGTAAAGAACGGGTCAAATACCTGTATCAGGTTTTCCCTGCTGATGCCTTCACCGGTATCGCTGACTTTGACAGCGATCATGCGTCCGGTGTTTTCCGACTGCTGAATCAAGGTTTCGACAGTGAGAATACCTCCCTGAGGCATGGCATCCAGTGCATTCACTACCAGATTGACGAGGGCTCGCTCAATCTGGAAGGCATCCATCGGAATGTCCGGCATATCATCATACAGGTTGCTTTCTATCTTCACCTTATTCTCACGCGCGTGGGTCGCATGAGTTGTCAACACATCATTCACCAAATCGTTCATATTCATGGGCGTTAATTTCGGTGACGGCTTTTGAGCATAACGGAGAAAATCTCCGGCAAATTTGTTCAAACGGGAAATCTCTTCGGTGATCAGCGCGATGGATTCCTGGATTTCCGGGTCATCGATTGTCTTGCGGCGCAGATATTGCGAAGCCATATTAATGGCGTTCAACGGGGTGCGTATCTCATGAGCGACCCCGGCGGCCACTCTGCCGAGAGTGATGAACTTCTCTGCCTTTACAAGTTCCGCATGAGTGCTGTCGAGATTCATCGCCATCTGGTTAAAAGACTCCGTCAGCACCCCCAGCTCGTCGTTGGAAGTCGGTGTTACCATCTGTGGCGTTTTTCCGTGAGAGATGGCGTTTGCCACCAGGGCCAGCCTCCTGATCGGATCCACGAACCTCCGGGAGAAGATGATCCCGGCGCCAAGGGCCAGTGAGGCTGCGATAAGAACAATGACAAGCACCTGATCTTTGATGGCTGTCATTCGTTCTTTAAATTCTCCCACGGGCAGGGTTACCGCTACTACCCACCCGTTTTCTTCAATTGTGGTAAAAGCGGCAACTTTTGCTCCCTGGTAGTCGTAGAACTCTGTGCCTTCCCGTCTCTTGAGCATGTCCAGCGCAAGATTCTTCAATGCCGTTACGGTAAGCTGATCTCGGCTCTTGCCGACAAGACCGGCATCGGGGTGTATCAATACCCGCCCCGTACTGTCCAGCACGAACGGGTATCCGTGGAGTCCCACCCGACGGGACAGCACCCTGCGCGCCAGTTCATCAATGTCCAGCTCCAGCAGTACACTTCCGGCAGGTTGAGTCCAGATGTCAAACAGCCGATAACTCAGGCGTACAATGCGCTGTCCGGACGGCTTGAGATCGATAATGCCGGAAATGGTGAGATCCTGTCCGGCCGGATGAAGTTTGTCATCTATTGCCGGCGTGTCAACGGGATTTGACAATTTAGTAACGGCTGCATCATCACGGTAGATAGTGGCCACTTCCTGACCGTTCTTATCTATGTAGGCTATTCTGTAATAGAATTTTGATTTTCGCGAAAGATCCCGGAAAAACTGCTCAATGGCCCTCTTCGACAGATCGGCCTCGGAATCGAGGCTGTAAAATATATTGTAATGATAATCCTTGAGCGCCGGGAGTGCGGAAAGCATGCTGATATCGGATCTGGCGGTCCTGAAATCCTGATTGATTTTTTCTGCAATCTCCCGGGCCAGATTTGTCTGCCCCTGGCCGAGCAGTTCGGTTACGATCGCTTTGGTTGCGTTATAGGTCATCAGTCCCGTGATAAGCACGGGCAGAACGACCATTGGCAGGATCATGGATATAAGTTTACCTGTGATGCCCGGTTTCATGATCGCCTCGTATCTTTCTCTTTTTTGTTAGCGTATTCTCGTCCCACAGGGACCCGGGATGCTCTTTCCAATACGCCTCTGCCAATGTACGGCCCGTCAACATTCCGGTCGGGTGATTTTCGATGCTCAAATCCCAGTGAAGCCCGTAAATCTGAACTCTCTGGGCGATATAGATTCCGTAGGCTTCGTCCAGGGCATGGGCCTGAAGCCGGTTTAATTTCGCTTTGCGACCCTCCGGGCTTTCTTCTTGTACATAGTCGAGGTACAGACGGTCGAACGCCGGGTCATGCATGATGGCATAGGGAGACTGGGAGTAAAAGAGCGCCATCGGAATAAAAAAAGCATTTAAAGTCGGGTTAGCCGTTATCCAGGCCGTCATGTCCCAATCTCGTTTGGGTTTGCCCGACGCGCTCTTCGGCAGCATGACAAGGCGCAGGAATTTCTCCCAGGGCACGATAGTCAGCTCCATGTTCACACCCACCATCTTCAGCTGCGATTTTATGGCCCGTATCATGTCGGCGGTATCATCAGAGGCAAGAACCCGTACCGTGAATCCTTTGGGGTACCCGGCCTCCGACAACAACCGGCGGGTTTTTTTCAGGTCGAACGGGTATGGTTTCAGTGCCGCATTGTACCCTTTTTCCACGGAACTGGACGGAGTCAACAGGCTGGCGGAACTGCCATTGTCCACGTACTCGATGAGGTGTTGCCTGTTCACGGCGTAACTCACGGCTTTTCGCACGCGGCGGTCGGCGAACGGACTGTCGTAGTTCTTCAGGGACACCCAGAGGGCGACGGCTTCTTGTCGCTTGGTGACACGGGTATTGGGGCCCGACATGACCGCCAGAGAGTCGGACCCCCTGAGCTTCGTCACCAGATCGGCCTGACCCTGCATGAGAGCGTCGAACTGCTGTTTTCGCGGTACAAAAAGGAAGGTGACATCCTTGATATGGGGGAGCTCTTTCTGCCAGTAATCCTTGTTTGCCGTCAGCCTGATCGAGTGACCGCGCGTCCGGTCAAGAAAGCGATAGGGACCGGTACCGTTGGGGTTGTTCTCCAGGCCGTCGTCTCCGACGTTCGACAGGTAGACGGGGGGAAGCATGCTGAGAAACATGGGAAGTGATGAAGGCATCCGGGCATCCGGGTGCTTCGTCACGAGGTCAACCGTATACTTGTCAACGATCTCTGCGTGCATATCGGGGTCAAACAACATCGCATTTGCCACCTGGGTTTGCCGGCGCATCTGGCGCTCCACGCTGAACTGAACCGCGCGTGCGTCAAACGGTTCCCCATTATGGAAGCGTACCCCCCTGCGCAACCAGAACCGGAACCGGGTGGGCGAGAGTACCTGCCAGCGGACGGCAAGTCTCGGTACCAGCTCGCCGTTGAAGTCAAAATCGACCAGCCCTTCGTAGATCTGGCTGATAATAACATCGGAATACTGATCGAAAGAACGGTGGGGATGCAGGGTGACCGGTTCGCTGGGGGAATCTATGACTCGAAGGGTTCCCGAAGCTCCCCAGGTGGGGGATGCAAGGGGGAAGACAACAATCAGCACCAACAGCATCACTATCAAAAGCGTAGTCCGGTTGGACCGCTGGAGGGGGCGTAACGGCGCAACATCCGTTTTCAGCGGGTTGGGACAGACACGCATGTTGACTACCTAAGTGTTTTGTTGTTGGTTCCGGACGGGCAGGGTGATGTGGCTTGATTACCCCGGCTGTAATGCTACCACGGTGAAATAACGGGTGTCAAGGAGACCGGACTTCATTGGCCGGACGTGACCGGAATCCTGACTCCCCCATTTTCGCCCGGCTGTCGCATCCCTTATTCCAAGTTATGTCTTACTCCAGGTTGATGCCCGATTTACCCGGAGAGAGGATATTATTCGGATCCAGCGCCTTTTTAATGGTGCGGTTCAGGCGTCGCGTGGAAGATCCGTGGAGATCGGCAACCTTGTCCATGAAGGCAACGTTTGCCCGGTTGATGCCCCAGCCGTTCTTGCCAAAGGTATTCAGCAGCTCTTCATAGCATTTGTGGGCCTTCTTCGCCGTCTCCGGCCTGGTCCGGTCGAAAATAATGTCGATATTATGGCGTACATCGCGCCAGCCGACGGTGAGTTCGGATATGTATTCGAATCCATGTTTGTGAAGGATCCGGGTGGCGACCTTCACCTGCTGGTCGCATTCGCCCGGTCGTGCCGCCGCCGTGGGCGAGAAGCGCATGTAGCCTCGGGTCCGGAGTTTGTCAAGACCGGTTTCCTGTTGGACGATCCCCCCCATCATCAACTGTTTGCGATATTCGAAGGTCGGGTCCCCCTTGGCCTCCTTTTCGGTGAGAATCCGGATTTTGCCGCCAAATGTGCCTTTGAAGGCGCCGGAGACGTACGACCAGTTCAGGGCTACCTGCTCGGGGGAACCATAGATGGCGCCGTACAGGCTCCAGGCCGCGTCCGCCTTCCTGCCGTTAGCGCAGGCCGTCTCCCAGGCAGCGCTGGTCAGGGCACAGGCATTGGGAATGATATTTGTCTGACGCAGCGGCATCAACGGTTTCATAATGCTGCCGAGCATCTCCACATTCGGGAATTTGATGCAGAACGGCATGTACCCCCCCGGTGGGGGGGGATGCATCAGCCATGTGCCGAGCTTGGTGACGATGCCGTTATTCCCCTGGGAAAAAAGGCCATCCACATAGGGGCCGTATCCCCACTTGAAGACCTGCCAACTGGTGGAGTTGGGAACTCCGCCCATGCCGGTGCGCAGGGAACTGCCGTCCGCCAGCACCACCTCCATGCCGCAGGAAAACAGAAAGTGCTCGCTGTACGGGGTGTAGCCGCTCCCCCGTTCAATGGTGTTGCCGACGACGCTGACATTGGCTGATGCAGACGGGACGTCGAGCCAAAGATTTATTTTATTCTTTTTCAGATGCTGATCCAGTTCGGCGTAGGTCACGCCCGGCTCCAGCAGGCAGTAGCCCAGTTCCTGATCGACCTCCAGGATTTTGTTCATACCCTTCAGGTCGAGCACGATCTGCCCCTGGGTCGCCGGGGAGGAGGAGCCGTATCCTTCGTTTTCGCCGTTGCAGACCGTCCAGAGCGGGGTCTTGTATTTGTTGGCAATGCCGACCACGGTCTGGATCTCCTTGACCGTCCTGGGATACATTACCGCCGATGGCCGGTGCAGCCCCTCGCTTTCGGCGAAGGTCATCCTCAAATAGGACTGCAGGGAGGCCGGATCGATACGGACCCGATCTTCCCCCAGCAGGGTGCGATATTCCTTGATAGCCTTGGTAAAGGTTTCTTCCGTCACGCCCTTGGGCAGTGCGATGTAGTTACTCATAGTAGGTAATACCTCCTCAACTGTTGTTATTACAGAGGAATATCCAGGTTGATTCCCGATTTTCCCGGGGCCAGGATGTTGTTGGGATCCAGTGCCTTTTTCAGGGTGCGATGGATCTTCCTCATTTCGGGGCCGAAGGTGTTTGCCGCCTTTTCCATAAAGGCGGGGTTGGTGCGGTAGATCCCATAGCCATGCCTGGCGAAAACCTTCAACAGCTCGTCATAACACTTGTAGGCCCGCTCCATCTCCTCCGGCTGATTGCGGTCGTACAGAAGGTCGATGATATGGTGCATTTCGCGCCAGCCGACAATGTATTCGGCAAGATAGTCGAAACCGTACTTGTTGAGGACTTCGGTGGCAATTTTTACCTGCTTGTAACTTTCCGATGGTCTGGCTGCCGCCACCGGGGCGAACCAGACGGAACCGCCGCCGCCACGCCAGTTGTAATAGGTGAACTCCTGAAGCGAGCGGCCACCCATCATCATCTGCCGCCGGAATTCGAAATTCGGGTCGTCCTTGGCCTCTTTTGCGGTGACGATCTCCACCTGGTTGCCGAACTTGGCCTTGAACGAGCCGGAAACGTACTTCCAGGCCAGGGCCACCTGCTCGCGGGAACCGTACAGGGCGGCGTAAAAGTTCCAGGCGCCGATGTTGCATTTGTCGATGATCTGCTGGATGACCTGGGGTGGGAGGATTCCCTTCCCCCTGTAGTATGAGTCCCTGCTGGTCGGTTTGCCGTTCTCGTCGTAGTTGCAGTAGCAGGCCGCCTCCAGCAGGGAATTTACCACGACGCAGGCGTTGGGGATGACCTGGCTCAGACGCAACGGCATGATGGTCTTTATTATCTCGGGAAGCATCTCCACCTTGGGGAACTTCATCAGGAAGGGGAGATACCCTCCCGGCGGCGGAGTCTTCATCAGCCAGAAACCCATCTTGGTGACGATACCGTAGTTCGACTGGGTGAAGATGCCGTCCACATACGGACCGTTTCCCCATTTGGTAGCCTGCCAGCTGGTGGCGTTCGGCACGTCCCCCATGCCGGTTCGAACCACATCGCCGTTGGCCATTACCACTTCCATGCCGCAGGAGAAGAGAAAATGGTCGCCGTAGGGAGTGTAGCCTGCTCCGCGGTCGAGAGAGTTGCCTACGGGCCCGACTATCGCCGAGGGGGACGGGACGGAGATCATCAGGTTCATCTTATGTTTCTTGATGTACTTCTGTATGTCGTAGTAGGTTACCCCCGGCTCCACCAGGCAGTACCCCAGTTCTTCATCGACATGGATAATCTTGTCCATGGTCTTTAAGTCTATCACGATCTGCCCCCGGGTAGCCGGAGCGGCGGAGCCGTAACCGAAGTTTTTGCCGGTGCTGACAGTCCAGAGCGGGGTCTTGTACTTGTTGGCGATGGCGAGGATGGCCTGGATTTCCTTCACCGTCCGTGGATACATGGCCGCCGAAGGTATATGCAGATCCATGCTCTCGGGATACATGATCTTCATATAGGACTGGAGTGACGCCGGATCGGTCCTGACCCGGTCATCGCCCAGCAGCGCCCGGTATTCCTTGATTGCCCTGGCAAAGACTTCTTCTGTCACTCCCTTGGGAAGTGCAATGAAATTACTCATGTTTTCAAACCTCCTCGGTTACAGCTGTGCGGAAAATGTTACCCGGTTCCGCTCTTCGTAGGTGATGTAATGGAAGCTGCCACCGCTGTTGACGATCGCTTCGTGGACAACCGCAAAGCTCCCCGGATCGACTGCGCCGACAAAGGTATTGGCCGTGCCCCTGGCCCCCTCGTAAAGATCTTTTGTTTTGAAATAACGATCAGTCAGTGATCCTGTCAGGGGATGCACCGTCCAGTCGCCGCGGGCGTTCGTATTCATCAATTCGACAAAGTCGGACGCCTTGCCGAGACTCGGGACATACAGGCAGACCCCGATGATCTGCCCCTTTATGGCGGCTTCGGCCTGTCGGGGTTGACTGACGCCGCCGGAAACCGCCAGCGCCGCCCCGGCCGAGAAAAACGTCTTGAAAAATGCTCTTCTGGTTACGTTCGTCATTTCTGCGCCCCTTCTATTCGGTCGGTGTCGGCTTGTAGCCGGGATGGGTCTTCCGGTATTCGGCCATCTCTTTCAGATACGTGACTATGGCGTTCAACCCCTTCGGGTTTACCTCGGAAATCCTGAAAGCCGGCATGGCATTCTGGCCGGAGCGTACGTTGTTGCGGATGTACTGTTCATGCAGCGGATTGCCGCTTTTCGAACGCATGTCGTAGATGCCGATCGGTCCGGTCCGTTCAGGGCTTTTGTGGCAGAGGAAGCAGTTTTTTTCAAAGACATAGGGCATTTTAGGTGGTTCCTGAGCCCGGGCGTTCGAGCCGGACAGAAGCATCCCAAGTGCCAGCAGCGCCGTTACCATAATTACGTTTGTTCGGTTCATTTGCTTGCTCCTTCATTGGTCTCTTCTCCATTGTCCGTGGAGGCGG
>Ga0073936_10011437_pt1 | contig 10737 bp, 8 predicted proteins | sample AliMusrvi5mmetaG_FD_87041 | JGI IMG/M metagenome (GOLD analysis project Ga0073936, IMG submission 87041) | Freshwater lake bacterial and archeal communities from Alinen Mustajarvi, Finland, to study Microbial Dark Matter (Phase II) - Alinen... | ecosystem: Environmental > Aquatic > Freshwater >... | reverse complement strand
CTTCGCGTTTCGCGTTTCCGAAAGCAGGTCTATTCGCAGATGACGTTGATGTCTATCTGTCCGCGCGGATGTTGCCACAGCAACGCCTGACCTGCATCAGCTATAACCAGGCCGTTGGCAGCAGATACTGCCCGTGCATTGTCCGGTAGGCGCACATGGATATAGATTGCGCGATCCAGGAAGTCTGCCTGGACACTGACAGAGCCAGTGAGTTTCTTCTGTGCTGCGTCGTAGGATAAGCGGCACGAGACATGCCCGTAGTGCGTGGGCGCGTCGTCGATGCCGACTGGCTCGCCGCTGGCAACCCACTCGCGCGGCGCGCCCAGCGCCAGATGCAGCCCGTCGTCCTGTTCCAGCACCATGCAGTCGCGCAGCGCGCGCACGACGGCCACCGGCGTCCACAGATGCTGCCGGTCGCCGGTGATCTTTTCGGTGTAGGGTTCCTGGCCGCGCTCCTCGCACCAGGTATAGAGCGGCGTGCCGTGATTGAGCACCGCGTAGAGATACGCAGCCGCGGCATCGCCGTTCCCGCGCGCCAGATGCGCCGCGGCGATGTTGTCGAGTGTGATCGCCACCCACATACCGTCGGCTAACCAGCCGGTGTTGATCGGGATGCCGCCCGGGCTGAGATGCGCCTCGATGTGGCGCAGTGTGCCGTTGATCAATTCGTGATCCGGCGGCAGCAGGCCGCATGGCGCCAGCGCATTCAGAACACCCCAGCGACTTCCGCTGGTTTTGCCGGGCACGCCGGGGATCCAGCGATAGCCATCCTCCTGTATCGCGCCGAGATCCATGACGCGCAAAAGGTCGTCAAGTCCGCGCTGATAGATGCGTTCCAATTCCGGCACATCGTCCACTTTTCCCAGCAGACGCGCTGCCTGCAAGGTCAGCTTGTCGGCATACACGGCCCAGATGTTGTGCGGGATAAATACGCCATACAGGTCGTCGCCGTCTTTCAATCCGCAATCGCCCATGCCGCGCGGCATCAGACCGCGAACAAGCGGATCTACTGCGTTGCGCGTCTTCGCGCGCATCGTCTCCTGCCAATGCGAGCTCGCCCGCATGCGCGGATACGCCTCTTCAAGATAAGAATGGTCGCGTGTGAGCGCATAATGCTGCATGACGACCCACGACTTAAATCCACTGCCACCCCACATCAGGTGCGCCCAGCCTTTCGGCTCGGTCCAATCGCCGTTCGCTTCCTGCAACATCAGCGGCAACTCATAGCCGCGCGCCGCGTCGGCATGCAGCCCGACCTGATCGAGTGCGACCGCCGATATCCCGGCCTCATATGAGTTTGGAGCGCGGTACATCTCGGTCCCCGGCGTGCCGACGATGTGACCATCGGCCAGCGGCTCGCGCATGATAAACAGATCGGCCAGGCACGCCAGGAAGCCGTTGCGCACGCCAGGGTCAGGAATATGCAACGTGATTGCGCGAGCGAGCAGCGCGCGCCATTCGGCAAGTGCAGCATCATAAGCGGCAGACCAGTCGGTAGTCGATAACTCAGCAATGTTTTCGGCATACGCCGCATAGGGCCGGATGAACCATCCAGTGCGCGTCTCACCGGCAGGGATATCCCACACGGCGTTTATCGTTGTGGCGCTGCGCGCGGGATAAGCGTCCGCGCCCAGGCTGAGAACAAGCACGCGATCGGCGCGATCCAGCCAGCCAGCTTCGAGCACATTGGCAACAGCATCGGCGTCCACCCAGCCGGGGTTCATCCCCGCCCAGTTGCCCGGCTTCTCGCAGGTGAGCGTAAATCGATGTGGCTGCGTGGATGTGTTGGATAGCGTGACACGCGCTATAGCAGCCGTCGCACCGCCGGCGATCTCGAAACGCACGGCGCCATACGCGCCTTTGTGCGAGTTGACCAGTGCGGGCAGGCATCCCTCGACGCGCGTCCATGAGCTGTCGGCCAACGGTTGATCGTCGATGGCAGCTGTGAGCACGACTTCCCAACGCGTCGTTGGCGTAAGAAATGAGAATACCGGAAAGGAACTCAGATCCTCATACGTCCAAGCCATGCGCAACTTGCCGGGCGAGAGATCGAGCAGCGTCTTGTCGCGGCTGTCGGGGCGCGCAACCGTAAGGCGATGGGGTGTGGCGAAGGAGTAGGAGAAGTCAATCATGGTGTTTCCTCTGGAGCAGGCCGACGCTGTAAAACTCATACGATGCCGCGCGATCAGGCACGTCCACCACGTGAACGGTGAACCGGCACGGAAGTCCATTGCCGGGGCAGTGCGTCGCCCACCAGTTGCGATAGGCTTTCGCGTACGCCGCGCGCAATCGCTCGATCTCCTGCTGATAGCCGGCGGGGTCGACGAGTGGGTTCGGGCGTTTGGGTTGGCAGCCAAACACGTGCATCTCGATGAAGTCAATCTCGGCGAGAGACTGGCAGATGCCGGCCTCGCGCACCCACTTCTCCCAACACTCGAACACGAGCGGGATCTCGCGCTCCGGATCCATCGTCACCAGCTCGTCCAGACCGAGCACGCCCTTGGCCGAGTAACCGCCGGTGAGTCCGGCGAAATGGATGCGCAGGTCGCCGTCGGGTTCTTCCTGAGTCACCAGGTTCGATAGGACGGGCGCATCACCCTCAGAATAGTAAGTCAGCTTGCCGCGTTTCGTAATGTTAAATGCCATACATCCTCCTATGAAGAGTGTACGGCATTTTCGCTCTGGCGTGGTTAACCTAACACACTGTCTTAGCGCAAGCCATACAGCGTCCCATTGACATCGTTGTTGTAGGTGGCCAGATTCGTGTATCCCGTCTCTATGGCACTGAGCCCTTTACAACCTGTGCCAGATCCGTCGAGTGCGGCGTAACTATTAATAGCAATCTGTCCGAATACTGTGAGTTGCGAATAGAAGACGCCATTCCACACGCACCCATTCTCAGAAGGTGTAAAAACACCCTGCAATACTGGAGGGTCCAGATAAGGGTTGTAGAGTGTGAAGCATTTCTGACCATTTGCCAGACCAGAACAGCTACCGGGGTTCCATGTGCCAGCCTCAATATGGCGTGTTCCAAACGAAGGGCCGCTGCCACTAACGTCGAAGTTGGCATCAAATGTTATCAAGTCAATCCCTTGGACGAGATCGCTGGCAGAGGTTTTTCCATACAAGACTTTCTGGCCGCGTATTGTCTTTGGCATATTGGGCCCGTAGTAAGTAACCGTGCCGGGGATGGACCCATTCTCAAAGATATAACCGAGGAATGTCTCAGTTGCACTGTAGGGCTTTGACTTGGGTCCCTTTCCATCTGCCATAGCGGGCGAAGAGAGAGTTATAGCGACGAATAGAGCGAAGACAATCGATAACGAACGTTGTGTTTTACTCATGTTTCTCCTTTGGATGACTTAATTATAGGATTAGCATCAAATTGTGCAAATAAGCACTTTGGCTACTTGTTACGCTCAAAACAACGTTGTTTTTCAGCAACTCATTACACTTCATGGCACACATTTGTGCGTTTCATACTGACAATAACTGCTCGACGCGATAGCCCTTCTCAAGAAAGTAAACGAAGTCGCTGGCATTCTCCGACAGGTCGATTGGCGTGGTAGAGGTAATGTGCATGAACGCTTGCTCGATCTCGCGCGCTTTGCCACGCGGACGGCGATCCTCTTCGCGATAGGTGTTCCAGAACGCCTGCCACAACGGCAACGCCTGTGGCGGCAGGTTGGCTGTATTCACGCGGGGTTGCCCGGTCGCGTCGATCTCAATCCACTTTTCCTTCAGCGCCCGCACCAGCGGGTACAGATGTGCCGAGGATGAATCGTCGAAGAGATAATGCAGCGTGATCGTATCGTCCAGATAGGTGTAGTAGATATCCCACAACGCATCGTTGCGTCCCATCCATTCAACCCCATACTTCGCCACGAGGTCAAACGGTTCCGAGTAACCGACGAGTGTGCGATCCTCCGGATTGTTGCTGCGGTCGCTGTAATACCAGGGATAGTACGACTCGGCCATTGCGCGGATGGCGGCATATTCCGCCGACCGCCCATCAAGATGCGGGTAGGCCGAGTGGGCGTTGCACCCGAATAACCCTGTGTGCGGATCAACATACTGGACAAGGTTGTGTTCGGAATCCTGGCTGGATTCGAGCAAAATGAGACGCGGGTCGTGGCCGTGCAGATAGTTGACGGCATAGGCAAACATCGCGCCCTCGAAACAATGCGCGCGGCCTGTCCGCAACACCTGGCGCGGCGACATGACCGTCTCTTCAGTGTCGGGCGTGGCGTGATCATTGTTATAATAGATGTGCGTATTGAGGAAATGCTGCACACGCACCGGGGTATCGAGCGCAGCCAGCATAGTCAGTTCATCGGGAGTAAAAGGCAGGCACAGGTCGCTGGCGCGATGAGTCAGGGCTGCGAGCGCGCGCGGTTCGATGCTGGCGCGATACTCATCCAGCAGACGCGCCATCTGCTCGGCGGGATCGATGTGAATGGGCGGTTGCCCCGGTTTGCTCATGGTGAACTGTGTTCCTTTTCCTTGTGTTTCTTGTCTCAAATGCGCACTGTGACCTGCGCGAGGAGATCGTAACATGATGGCGCGCAGGCGCGTTGTGTTATCCTCGACGAATGAGGCTGTCATGATTAAATCCACGCCCGACCCTGATATCAACTTGTTGCTGCAAGAGTTGCTGGCGGGCGCGCAATCCGTGCTGGGCGCCCGCTTCACCGGCCTGTACCTGCATGGCTCGCTGGCCTATGGAGACTTCGAACCGCAACGCAGCGACATCGATTTCCTTGTCGTGACCGAGGATGAACTAGCAGCAGAGATCGTCGCCGGATTGAAGGAGATGCACGCGCGCCTGACCGCGAGCGGGATGAAATGGGTCGGCGTGCTGGAGGGATCGTACATCCCCCGACAGGCGTTGCGGCGATTCGATCCGGCGCACTGCCACCATCCTGCGCTGCGCGTGGATGGCTCGTTTGACATCGATGGGCACGGCAGCGAGTGGATCATCCAACGTTACATCATTCGTGAGAAGGGCATCACGCTGGCGGGGCCGCTGCCGCAGACATTGATTGACGTGGTTACGCCAGTGCAGTTACGCGGCGCCGCGGCCGGCATCTTGTTCGAGTGGTGGGAGCCGCAACTGACCGATCACTCGCGGTTGCAGAGTGACGAATACCAGGCTTATGCCGTGCTCACGATGTGCCGAGCGTTGTACACGTTCGAGTTTGCGACAGTGGGATCGAAACCGGTCGCGGCGCGGTGGGCGCAGGAGATAGCCGGCGGTCGCTGGTCAACATTGATTGCGCGCGCACTCGCGTGGGGTCACGGCGACGTGATGGACAGCCTGGACGAGACGGTGGAGTTCATACGATATACAGTTGAATGTGCTATGTAAATGGGCAAGGATACGCATCCGGCGCTACAATCCGCAACATCCATTGTTCGCAGAACTGGAGTAACTATGTCAGATATTGCATCTCCTGTCCCGGTCTATGATCTGTTATTGAAAGGCGGGCGCGTGATTGACCCACACAACCGTGTTGACGGCGTCAGCGACGTGGCGATCACGGGTAAGACTGTCGCCCTCGTCGCGCCGGACATTAACCCGGCACTTGCCAGGCAGGTTGTTGATGTCACCGGCAACATCGTCACGCCGGGCATCCTTGACATTCATGTGCACGTCTATCACACCCGCGCGCCCGAGGGCGAACCCGAAGGGCTGAGTGTGCTTGCAGATGCGCACTCGTTCCGCAGCGGCGTGACGACGATGGTCGACACCGGCACCGCCGGGTGGCGTCACATGCGCCACTTCAAGCAGACCGTGATCGACCGCGTCAAGACGCGCGTGTTCGCCTACATCAACATTGTCGACCAAGGCATGATCGGCGACTTCGAGCAGGATCCGCGCACATTCGACCCCGAACTAGCCGCAGCCGCAGTCGAAGCATACCGTGATATATGCGTGGGGATCAAAATCGCGCACTACTGGACGCACAAGCCCTACGATGAACTGCATACGCCATGGGCTTCGGTGGATCAGGGTATCAAGGCAGCGGAACTGTGCAGGATGCCGGTGATGATCGACTTCTGGCCGCGCCCCGAGCGCCCCTACCCGGATCTGATCCTGAAGAAGATGCGACCGGGCGATATCCACACGCATGTATTTGCGCAGCAGTTCCCGATCATCGATGAGAACGGCAAGGTGCATCGCCATATGTTCGAGGCGCGCGAGCGCGGCGTGATCTTCGACCTCGGGCACGGCGCGGGCAGCTTCTGGTTCCGCAATGGGGCGCGCGCCATTGCAGGGGGTTTTGTGCCCGATTCGATCAGCACCGATTTGCACACGCACAGCATGAACACCACCGTGCTCGACATGCAGAACGCGATGAGTAAGGTGCTGAACATGGGTGTTGGGCTGTACGATGTGATCAAGCTGTCAACCATCAACCCGGCGACCGAGATCGGCCACCCGGAACTGGGGCATCTGAGCGCCGGCGCGTGCGCGGATGTAGCGGTGTTCTCGCTGCGAACTGGCCGGTTCGGTTTCATCGACTGCGGGCGCGCAAAGATCATCGGCGACCGCAAACTGGAATGCGTGATGACAATCCGCGACGGGGCAATCGTATTCGATCCAGGCGGGTTGAGCATGCCCGAATGGCCGCAGGCGCCCGCAGCATACTGGAAGCTGCCAGGCGAATAGGAGAACACTATGGGCATCTATGAGGAACTGGGCATCCGGCCCGTGATCAACGCGACGGCGACTTTGACGAAACTAGGCGGCAGCGTGATGCCGCCGGAAGTGGTCGCTGCGATGCAAGACGCCGCGCGCTGTTTTGTCGATCTCGAAGACTTGCAGGTGAAAGTGGGAGCGAAGCTGGCTGAGTTGACCCACAACGAGAGCGCGTATGTGTCCTCCGGCGCGGCGGCAGGGATCACGCTGGCCGTGGCCGCGTGTCTCACCGGCGCCGACCGTGCCCTGATGGATCGCCTGCCCAACACGGCGGGGATGAAGGATGAGATCATCGTCTTCAAGTCGCACCGCAACGGGTACGACCACGCCGCGCGCATGGTGGGCGTGAAGATGATCGAGATCGGCACTGCGACACACACCGACCCGACGGAACTGGAAACCGCGATCAACCACAAGACCGCCGCGTTCCTGTGGTTTCAGGGCGGCATGAGCGGGCGCGCCGACTTCCCACTGCAGACGGTGATCGATATTTGCGCCTCACGCGGCGTGCCGGTGCTGGTGGACGCTGCGGCGCAGTTGCCGCCGGTGGAAAACCTATGGCGCTTTACACAGATGGGCGCGACCTGCGCCATCTTCAGCGGCGGCAAGGACCTGCGCGGCCCGCAATCGAGCGGGCTGGTGGTGGGGAAGAAGTGGCTGATCGACGCGATGCGCCCGAACGGCAACCCGAACGCCAGCATCGGCCGGCCGATGAAGGTGGGAAAGGAAGAGATGGCCGGGTTGCTCGCGGCGGTCAAGCGTTACCTGACGCTCGATCACGAGGCGCGTTGCAGGCGCGATGAGGCGGTGGTGGCAACCTGGCTGACGGCGTTCAATGCCCTGCCGAATGTGCATGCGGTGCGCGGGTACCCCAACGAGGCGGGGCAACCGCTGCCGCGCTGTGAACTGCTCCTCGCGCCGGACGCGCAGCTCACGCGCGATGAACTGGCGCAGCGACTGCGCGAGGGCGATCCGTGCATCGTCGCAATGGGGACGGGGAACGCCAACGGGCTGTTCCTGAATCCGATGACGCTAACCGATGACCAGACCGCCATCGTACAGGCGCGGATCGTGGAACTGCTGGGTTAACTCGCTGTCTAGAAAATCCCGCGCAGTGTCAGCAGAAAACCAAATATCAACAGCGGTAGTCGAAAGAGTGGCAATGTCACGACTTGTTCCTCACCAGCGGTAAGAATATGCGGTATGGCGTGCCGCCGACCGTTAATTGACCGAGTGCGTTGTCAGAAACACCTGTCACTGACGACGCCACGTGCGCAGTAAACGTATATACGCCGTTCTGATCAGACGAAGCCGTCACAAGCAAGCCAACCGCCATACGCGCCGGAACCTCAAGGTAGGCGGTGTCGACTGCGGCGCTGAAGTGCGCAGTCTGCGGCGTCAGTGTCACGGCGTAGAAGTCGTCCACATTGCCAGTGTTGGTGATCACGAGCAGGTAGCCAGCCGTTCCCGCCGAGTGCAGTGTGACGCTGATCGGCAACACACTTGCGCGCACGGCCGGTCGTGCGGTGAAGATCGCCTGTCCAAGTCCAATTGCGCTGATGGCTGGGTTGGCCTGTGAGGTCGCGCGCACAGCGATCGGGTAGGCGCTCATCAATGCGAAGTCCAGCGCGCCAATGCTCATCGGCACGGCAGTCGATTGACCTGCGCCAAGCGAGACTACACTCTGACCGAGCGCCGCATTCGCAGCGAGGCTGCCTGCCACCGTCAGCACAAAGCTGTCGGCCAGTGTTCCGGTGTTGGTCACCAGCACCTGCCACACACTGGGTAGATTCGGGTTCACCACCTGAGCGACGGGCGTGATGCTTACGCGCACGCCCTGTTGCACAACCTGCACCACCGCCGTCGCCACGGACTGTATCGCGGGATACGCGGCGGAGTACACTGTGACGCTGATCGGAACCATCCCGGCGGAGGCGCCAAGCGCAGGGGTGATAATCAGACCGAGTGTGGCACTGTTGAACACCCCTGCTGCCAGGTTGATCGCTGACTCGGTCGCGCCGTTTGCTGTTACGCGATAGTACCAACCCGCGGGCACGCTGGCGCTGAAAGCGTAACTATCGGGAAGGCTGCCCGTATTGGCCACAGTAAGAGTGAAGGGCGCCAGCGTGCCGGGGCCGCCCACCGAGACAGGCGGCGCGATAACGAGCGCCACGCTTCTCTGGTGCGCGATATTAAGAGCGGCCGTGTCCTGGGCGCCGACGCCGTTGTCGGGACTGTAAGCCTGCACAAGAAACACGTAATCGCCCTGATCTGCCAGCGCGGTCACTGCCAATGGCAGGCTGATCGCACTGTTCGCGCTGAGAGTAACCGTCGCCGGTAGCTGGGCGAGGTTGCCCGTGAGATGATTGATCGTCAGGCTGTAAACGCGTGGTGTGGCTTCGTTGTTGGTGATGGCTACGGTATACGTCACTGTTTCGCCGTCATTGGCCGTCTGCCACTTCGGCGTCGCTGCCAGTGTCAGCGGGTTGATGATGCGCAGCAAGGCGCCAGCTTGATCCGTCCCGCCGGAGCGGTTGCCGACCTCCACGCTAAACGGGGCGTCACCCAGAATGACAGCATGCGGCGTGTTCACAGTCAACGCCAACACCTGCGTCGCATTGGCAGTCATGCTGACCGTCACCGGCACTGTCGTCCACTGAGCGACAAGCCCGGATAGCGTGAGCGTGAACACGTCCGCGCTGTTCGATGGATTCGTCAGCGTGATCCAATACGTTACCGTGCTGCCAGGCGTGGCACGCTGGATCGCTGGCGCAATCGCGACGAGGTTCACCGCGCGCACATACAGCGGCGCGAGGTTGAGTATGTTGCTGCCGCTTCCGATCACATACGACACAACCGTGCCGCTGGAGACGGCGCGCAGTTCGCCCGGCTTCATCTTGGGCAACTGAACGTCGAACAGTAGCAACTGCGACGGTTTCGCCGGGGGCAGGTTGTAGCTCCAGCCAAAGGCAGTCTGCCCGGGCAAGCCAGTGATGGTGGGTGACAAGTTAAACGTATCAGTCAGAACGTTAATGCCACTCAGCGGGACGTTGTGCGCCACGCCGACCGTGTAGCTGCTCAACACTTCATACACATACGGAAGCGCTACATCGACCCACGTTGTGGTCAGAATCGGTCGGTCGTTGTTGGCTTCCGATGGCGACGGCCACAGACCGTCTGATCGTTGCGCGCTTAACAGATACTCCGCCGCGTTGACGAGCGCCGGGTCGATGCTGGTGGGGTTGAGCAGCGACAGCGCATACAGGATGCCCGCGGTTGGCAGCGGATCTGAAACCGTGATCGTCGCGCTTTCACCCCAACTCCCGTCGGGATTCTGGATGGCGCGCAGATATGTGGCGATGGTCTGCGAACGCGATTGCATCTGCAGCGCCAGGCTGGGGTCGGCGACGAGAGGCAGCGCTGCGCGCATACCGATGATCTCGTGCAACGCACCCGAGTTGGTGCTGGTATACGGCCAGGTCATCATCGTTTGCGCCGCGCGGGTCAGCACGTCGCGATACGTGATGTTTCCCGTCATCGCAAACAGCTTCGCCATGCTCATGATGTTGTAGGCGGTAAGGGGCAGGCTATAGGCCGGAACGTTGCACGAATCCCAGTCGAACCACCACCAGCAACTCTGCGGCCGGCTGCCCGTATTTGCCGCCCAACTCCCGTCCGCCTGCACCTGGCTGACCAGATAGTCGCCCATCATTACCATCGTCGCGGTCAAGTCGGTGTTCGCTGCGGGCGCTCGCGATGCGAGCGATGCGAGCGGTGTGCGCGGCGCCACACGGTCCAGACCAGGATAGTCCACATGCGAAACCGGGATGGCTGCAGCCGGCACTGCGGGCGCTGCAGGTGTAACGGTTGTCGGCGCCAGCGCGGCCGAAGGCGGTGCGGTGTTCACTGTGGCTTGCGGAACAGATGGAGCGATCGGCGCCGGCGCAGCGTCCGTTGCATTGAGCGAACTTTGTCCTTGTCCATCTGCCCCTTGCGGGGCACCTTGCGGGGCACCTTGCGGGGCACCTTGCGGG